>Ga0070717_10000024_pt1 | contig 158890 bp, 165 predicted proteins | sample LARL113metaG_FD_71366 | JGI IMG/M metagenome (GOLD analysis project Ga0070717, IMG submission 71366) | Corn, switchgrass and miscanthus rhizosphere microbial communities from Kellogg Biological Station, Michigan, USA - LAR L11-3 metaG | ecosystem: Host-associated > Plants > Roots >...
CTGCCGCGCCGGCGCGAAACGCGCCGCCGGGCCGAGTCCGATCGCTGAGATGGCGACCGTCGCGGTCCTCGAGGGCGGTCGCTCGCTCGAGCGCCAGGTGTCGCTGAAGTCGGGCGCCCGCGTCGAGGACGCGCTGCAGCGTCTCGGGCACACGGCGGTCGCGATCGACGTCGGCTCCGACCTCGTCGCCCGGCTGACCGAGCTGCGGCCGGACGCGGCGTTCGTCGCGCTGCACGGGCGCGACGGCGAGGACGGCACGATCCAGGAGCTGCTCGAGGTGCTCGCACTGCCCTACACGGGCTCGGGCGTGGCGGCCTGCATCCGCTGCTGGGACAAGGTGCTGACCAAGCACCTGTTGCGCGACGCGGGGATCCCGACGCCCGACTTCCACGCCTTCAGCGAGATGGCGTTTCGCGAGCTGGGCGCGGCGCAGGCGCTGCCGGCGATCGAGCAGCAACTCGACTTCCCGCTCGTCGTCAAGCCGGCGGCGCAGGGCTCGGCGCTCGGGATCAAGTTCGCGCGCACGGCGGCGGACGTGCCGGCGGCGATCGTCTCGGCCTTCTCCTATGACCGCAAGGTGCTGCTGGAGCGCTACGTGCCCGGACGCGACCTGGCCGTCTCGGTCGTCGAGGACGGCGGCGGCGAGCCACAGGCGCTGCCGGTCGTCGAGGCGGTGCCGGAGGGACGCGACTTCTACGACTTCGAGGCGCGCTACGAGATCGGCCGCACGCGCTTCGTGTGCCCGGCGGAGCTGCCGGACGGCGTCGCGGCGCGCACGCAGGAGCTCGCGGTCGAGGCGTATCGGGCGCTCGGCTGCGCCGGCTTCGCGCGCGTCGACCTGATGCTGCGCGAGGACGGCGAGCTGTTCGTGCTCGAGGCCAACAGCGTGCCGGGACTCACAGAGACGAGCCTGCTGCCGCAGGCCGCGGACGCAGCCGGGATCGACTTCGACCGGCTGGTCGAGCGGATCCTCTCGATCGCGCTCGCGCGCGGCGCAGCGGTCTGAGGGGCGGCGGCTCAGCCGTCGCCGCTGGCGAAGTCCTCCGGCGTGACCTCGTCGAGGAAGTCCTTGAACTTCTCGACGACCTCCTCGGTGTCCTCGACCTCGTGCTCGAACTCGATCGCGGACTCGGCGATCACCTCCTCGGCGGCGAAGATCGGCGCGCCGGCGCGGACGGCGAGCGCGAGCGCGTCGCTCGGGCGCGAGTCGATCTCCAGCTCTCTGCCGTTGACCGCGAGCGTGATCGAGGCGTAGAAGGTGTTCTCCTTCAGCTCGGTGACCGCCACGCGCGTGCAGGAGACGTCGAGCTCGCCGAGCACCTCGGACAGCAGGTCGTGCGTCATCGGCCGCGGCGTGGTGGCGCCCTGCAGCTTCATCAGGATCGCCGCCGCCTCCGGATGCCCGATCCAGATCGGCAGGAACTTGTTGCTGTCGACGGTCTTCAACAGGACGATCGGCTGCTTGCCGACCATGTCGAAGCTCACGCCGTAGATGACCATCTCCTGCACGAACCGGCTCCTTGCGCTGGGCGAGGTTCAAGTATAGGCGGGGCCAAATGGCGCAAAGGCCCGGCAGACGGCGCGTCAGCGCCCGTCACCCGATGATGGCGGTGCTCGTGCACGGGCATACGTGGCGTCGTCGGCCCAGTCCATCAACTCGGCCTCCCGCGCGCGGCAGGGCGACGGTGTAAGGTCCCCGCGTGCACGACGACTGGCGACTGCGCGTCGCGCTGGCGGGCTCCGAGCATGCCGAGGCACTGAGCGGCCGACTCGAGGCCGGCGAGCTGAGCGACGAGGTCGCAAGCGAGCTCGGCGACGCGATCGCCCTCAGCCGCGACGGCGCGGAGCTGTTCCTCTACACGGACACGCACGCCGCGCTGCGCGCGGCCGCGGCGGTCGTGCGGGCAGACCTCGCGAGACACGGCTGGGACGCCGAGGTCGTAGCGAGCCGCTGGCATCCGGACGCGGAGGACTGGGAGCCCGCCGACGCTCCGGCGGCCACCACCGCCGCGGCGCGGGAGGCCGAGCGCGTGAAGCGGACGCGGCGCGAGGACTCCGAGAGCGAGGCGGCCGGCTTCCCCGAGTTCGAGGCGCGCGCGGTGCTGCCGACCCACCATGCCGCGCGCGAGCTGTCCGAGCGGCTGACGCGCGAGGGCGTGCCGCACGTGCGACGCTGGCGCTACGTGATCGTGGGCGCCGAGGACGACGACGCGGCGCAGGCATGGGCCGAGCGCCTGCGTGCCGAGGCGCCGGCCGGCGCCGAGGTCACGGCGGAGGGGACGTTCGCCTACGTCGAGCGGGCGGCTCCGGCGCCATTCAAGGCCGTCGCCGCGCTCGGCGGCGGCGTCCCATAGGCGCTCGCGGTCAGGCTCTGATTCGGCCCGGGTGCAGTTCGCACACCGCCGCCTGGCTGATCGCATCGAGCGGAGCCTGGTCCGCGTCGCGACGGTGACGCTGCTGGACGTCAGCTGCTCGGCGCGCGACCCTGACGACCTTCGGGCGGGGCTCCGGGAGCCGCCGCCGGTCGCATCGATGCCGCTCGAGTACGCAACCCCTGCCAGCCGACTGAGCGACTCGACGGCTGAGCTGTCTGGCAGGTCGGCCAGCGACCCGTCACCGCCGGCCCCGTACCGCAAGCAACGCCCAAACGACCCCTCTACAGGGGAGCGGTTCTCGAAGTGGAGAGAAACCGCTCCCCGCGGAGAGAGGTCGTCCTCAGCCCGCTTGCGGTGCGCGGCAGCGCTTGACGCGGTCTGCAGGCGAACCCGCGCGGTGCTGCTGCACCTCAGCAGGAGTCCTTGCCGCCGTCGCATGTAGCGTCTAAGCTCGTGGCTATGACGCCACATGTTTCAGGACTGAAGACCGAGGTCGGTGTGCGCGAGTTGCACGACCAGCTCAGCCGCTACGTGCGCCACGCCGCCGAGGGCGGCGAAGTCGTCGTGACGATGCGCGGGCAGCGAGTCGCGCGGCTCTCTTCACTGGAGATCGCAGATCCGCTCGCGGATCTGCGTGCGCGGGGCCTCGTGCAAGAACCAGCGCGCTCGAAGCGGGAGCTCCGAGGCCGCAAGCGACTCGCGTCCTCCACGCCCGTTTCAGACCTCGTTGCCGAGCAGCGGCGCTGATCGTCTACTTCGACGCCTCGGCGCTGATCAAGCTCGTGTTCGACGAGCCGGGATCGGACATCGCCGCAGAACTGTGGGATCGAGCAGAACGTGTCGCCTCCAGCCAGCTGATCTACCCCGAAGCGCGCGCCGCAGCCGCAGCCGCGCGTCGAGGCGGACGGATCGATGCACGCACCCTGCGTAGCGCGGTGAGCAGCATCGATGAGCTGTGCGAGGAGTTGGACGTGATCGGCCTCGACGCCACCCTCGCGCGAGCCGCAGGCGAACTTGCCGAACGGCACGCGCTGCGCGGCTATGACGCGGTCCACCTCGCATCAGCCATCGCCATCGACGCCCCCGACCTCGTCATGGCCACCTGGGACCGCGACCTGGCCGCAGCCACCGCACATCACCGCAGCGTCGTACCCTCCCAGCAATAGGCGCGTCAGAGGCAGAGCGGTGCAGCCACGATCGGTGCGCCGGGTCTGCGTGTCGCAGCAGGGTCAGGGCTGATCAGCTCTACTCAGGGGATGCAGCACGCGCTGCCGGCCGTGCGGCATCCCGCCGCGTGTGATACTCCGGATGATGGAACGACGGCGGCTGCGGGGGATCGTCGTGACGGTCGGGATGGCGTTGCCTGTGGGCCTGCTGTGCTCGGCGACGGCGTCGGCCGCCTCGCCGGCATGGCGGATCGACGCGCTGTCGAACACGACGGTGGCACCGGGTGGGACGCTGGACTACCTCGTGCAGGTGACGAACGTCGGAGGTGCGGACAGTGACGGCGGCCAGCTTGATCTCGTCGCGAAGCTGCCGGCCGGCGTCACGGGTCTCTCGACGGCGAACGCGAGCGCCGGTGCGAGCTTCTCGTGCACCGGACCGGGCGCCTCCGCCGTTGCCGGGGCGTCGGTGGTGACGTGCGCGGAGACGGACGTCGTGCCCGTGCACGACTTTCGCAGTGTCCGGCTCACGGTCGCGGTCGCTCCAGACGGCGCAGGACCGATGACCAGCTCGTTTCAGGTCTCGGGCGGCGGGGCGGCATCGGCGAGCACGGTCGATCCGACGACGATCACCGCGACCCCGCCGGGCTTCGGCATCGACGCGTTCGACGGTCAGGTCACGGATTCCGCCGGGGATCTCTCCACCCAGGCCGCCGGGCATCCGTTCGCCGCCTCGATGGCGATCGACCTCAATACGATCACGAACCCGGACCCGGCGTTCGGTCCGCTCTGGCCAGTGGAGCCCATGAAGGACGTGCGCGTTGACCTGCCGCCTGGCTTCATCGCCAATCCGATCGGCACGACCCACTGCACGGCGGCCGAGCTGGAGAACGTGCAGGGCGCAGAGCCCGAGCCGCTGTGTCCGCCGTCGTCGCAGGTCGGAACGACGCTCGTGCGCCTGAACGATCTCCCGGGGCCGGTCGTCCTGGGTCCGCTGCCGCTGTTCAACATGGTGCCGACGCCGGACGAGCCGGCGCAGTTCGGCTTCAACGTCGCGGGGACCGTCGTCACTTTTGACGCGCAGCTTCGCAGCGGTTGGGACTACGGGCTGACCCTGAACGGCACGGTGCCCCAAGCGCTTGCCGTGGCTGGCGCGAGCCTGACGTTGTGGGGGGTGCCGTCGGACCCGCGCCACGACGCCGAGCGCGCGTGCCCGGGGCAGCTCAACCCCTGGCGCGGCGGTCCGACGTGCGCGAGCGCCGCACCGCAGAGGGCATTCCTGCGCAACCCGACGTCCTGCACGGCGCCCGGCGTCGGCCTGCCGACCACGGTGAAGGTGGACTCGTGGGCGCATCCCGGTGTGTTCGAGAGCGCGACGTTCCTCAGCCATCTCCCGCCGGCATATCCGTCGCCGCCGGGCGAGTGGGGTACGCAGGTGGGGCCGATGGGGTGCAGATCGGTCCCGTTCGATCCGTCGCTGACGGCAGCGCCGGTGTCCCCCGCGCAGGCGGGACAGCCGGTCGGGTTCGCGTTCGACGTGAGCCTGCCGCAGAGCGATGACCCTGACGTGCTCGGCGAGGCGGACCTGGGTGCGGCGGCCATGACGTTGCCGGAGGGCATGCGCGTCTCGCCGGTCGGGGCGAACGGGTTCGATGGTTGCTCGCCCGCCCAGATCGGGCTGGGCACGACGGCCGAGCCGACGTGCCCCGACGCCTCAAAGGTCGGGTCAGCGACGATCACGACACCGCTGCTCTCGCAGCAGCTGACGGGATCGGTCTATCTCGCGACGCCGGACGACAACCCGTTCGGCTCGGCGCTCGTGATCTATCTGGTCGCCGAGGGACCGGGGCTGATCGTCAAGCTGCCGTGGGAGGTGCAGGACGACCCGGACACCGGCCAGTTGACGGCGGTGTCCGACGACTTCCCGCAGCTGCCGCTCTCGAACCTGCATCTGGAGCTCTCCGGCGGCCCGCATGCGTGGATGACGCTGCCAGACAGGTGCGGGATCTTCACGACGGACGCGCTGGCGCTGTCGTGGAGCGGAATCGCGGCTGCGTCGGAGTCGGGCTTCGCGGTGAGTGAAGGAGCCGGCGGCAGGCCATGTCCGACGCCGCCTCCGCCCTCGTCTCCGCCGCCACCCGCCTCGGGAGGCACGGCGGTCACCGCACCGTCTCCGGCTGGAGGGAGAACGCCGAGCACAGCGACGCCGCAGGCCGGCGTGGCGAGCGTCGGCAGAACGCGAATCAGAGACGGCGTCGTGCTGGTGCCACTGGCCTGCTCGGGTGGCAGGGGGTGCTGGATCATCGCGACTTTGAGCGTGGTGGAGCGCGTGCGTGGTGGCAGCGCAACGGGCATTGCTTCCAGGAAGCACCGACTCAGAACCAAGGTCGGGATAGTCGGCAGAACGTCGACCGACCTGGCGGCCGGCCAGCACAAGACGCTCAGGGTCAGACTGAACCGCCTGGGCAGAAGGCTGCTGAGACGGTTCGGAAAGCTCAGGGCAACGCTGCGCGTCGCCGATGACGGGAAGACGGTAAAGACGAGCAGGGTGCGGCTGAGCTGAGTTCCACGGGCTGTTGGAGGCGAGACGATGGGCGATCCTGGACTCGAACCAGGGACCTCTTCCTTATCAGAGAAGCGCTCTAACCGACTGAGCTAATCGCCCCGCAGGAGGCGATTCTAGCGGGATGGGAGCGGCGTGTCTGCGCCGGCGTCAGGCGGGTGTCGGCGCGCCGAGGCGGCGCGCCAGCTCCAGTGCGTCCTCGAGCGAGTCGAAGGCGAGCTGGAGGCGGTAGCCGCCGCCGCTGGAGGTGACCGTGACGTCGGTGCCCAGGACAGCGCCGAAGGCGTCGGCAAGCTGCTCGACGGCCGCGGTCTGGTCCGGATGCAGCGCCGGACGGCGCGCGAGGCGTGCGCGGCGCGCCGGCGCGCCGGCGGCGCGGGCGCGGCGCTCCAGCTCGCGCACCGACCACTGCCCGGCGGCTGCTGCCCGCGCGAGCCGGCGGCGGGCGTCGTGGTCTCTGGCCAGCAGCAGCGCGCGGCCGTGGCCTTCGCTGAGGGCGCCGCGCTCGAGCAACGCGAGCGCCTCGTCGGGCAGGTCGAGCAGGCGGATCAGGTTCGAGACGGCCACCCGGCTGCGGCCGACGCGACGACCGATGTCCTCGCGCGTGAGGCCCAGCTCGTCGACAAGCGCGGCGCAGGCGCGCGCCTCCTCGACCGGGTTGAGGTCCTCGCGCGCCATGTTCTCGATCACGGCGAGCTCAAGCGAGGCCGCGTCGTCCTGGTGCCGGACGATTGCGGGGATCTGTCTGAGGCCCGCGAGCTGCGCGGCGCGCCAGCGTCGCTCGCCGGCGATCAGCTCGTAGAAGCCGCCGGCCGCCGGGCGCACGAGCACGGGCTGCAGCACGCCCCGCTCCGACAGCGAGCCCGCGAGCGCTGTCAGCGCCTCCTCGTCGAAGTGCCGGCGCGGCTGGTTCGGGTTGGGGCCGATCGTCTCGACCGCCAGCTGGCGCAGCTCCTCCGGCTCGTCCTTCGGCGAGGCGGCGAGGATCGCCGCAAGCCCCTTGCCCATGCCGCGCGCCTTGCCGGCGCCCTTGCGCGGCAGCGCCTCCTGGAAGTCGGCCTTGCGGTGGAGGCCGTTGCGCGGCGGCTTCTCAGCCACGGGCGGCCACCTCCCGCGCGAACTCGAAATATGCGTCGGACCCGGCGCAGTGCGGGTCGTGGTGGATCACGGGCTGGCCGAAGCTCGGCGCCTCGCCGATCCGCACGTTGCGCGGGATCACCGTCTCGAAGACGAGCTGCGGGAAGTGCGCCCGCACCTCCTGCTCGACGTCCTGCGCGAGGCGCGTGCGTCCGTCGTGCATCGTCAGCACCATGCCCGCAACCGTCAGGCGCGGGTTGAGCTCGCGCTGGATCAGCGAGAGCGTGTCGAGCAGTCCGGCAAGTCCCTCCAGCGCGAAGTACTCGGCCTGGACCGGAACGATCACGCGATCGGCGGCGACGAGCGCGTTGACGGTCAGCGGCCCCAGCGACGGCGGGCAGTCGAGGATCGTGAAGTCGTAGCGCTCGCGCACCGAGGCGAGCGCGTCGCGCAGGCGGCGCTCGGAGCCCTCGATCCGCGGCAGCTCGACGTTCGCGCCGGCCAGGTCGGGGCTGGCAGGGACGATCGCGAGGTGCCGGATCGCGGTCGGGCGGATCGCCTCCTCAAGCGCGGCGTCGCCGGCGAGCACGTCGTAGACGCTCGGCGTCGCGGCCTTCGGAAGGCCGAGGCCGACGGTCGCGTTCGCCTGCGCATCCATGTCGACGAGCAGCACCTCGTACTCGGCCTCGGCGATGCAGGCGGCGAGGTTGACGGCCGTCGTCGTCTTGCCGACCCCCCCCTTCTGGTTGGCGATCGCGTAGACGGTGCTCATGTGGCGACGGGGACGCGCTCGGACATCTGGCCTCACGGTAGCGGCGAACACGGTCGGAGGTCGGCTGGGTTCGTGCTCTCAGCGGGCGTTGACAGAGAGCGGCCGCTTGCGTGCCATGCCGGGACGGCGCGGGAAGCGCGCAGGCGTCGGCGCGACCTTGCGCAGCACGTGCAGGTGGCGGTGATCGGCGCCTGGGTAGGGATGAACGGTGCGCACCCCCTCAAGCGCGAGCCCGAGCTCGGCGGCGGCCGCGGCCGCGTCGCGCTCCTCCTGCTCGTCACGCCGGCCTTTCCATGCCACGAGGACACCATCCGCCGCCAGCAGCGGCGCCGCGTACTCGACGAGCACGGCGAGCGGGGCGAGTGCGCGCGCGGTGACGAGATCGCGCGTGCCGAGGCCCGCATGCCACGACTCCGCGCGCTCGCACACGACCTCGGCGTTCTCGAGGCCCGCGGCGGAGATGGCGGCATGGATGAACGCGCACTTGCGCGCGACGCTCTCGACGAGCGCGATCTGGGCTCCAGGGAGGGCGACGGCGAGCGGCAGGCCGGGGAAGCCGGCGCCGGCGCCGAGATCGGCGATGCGCGTGGCGTCGCGCACCGCGTCCAGCTCGAGCGCGACAAGCGAGTCGGCGACGTGGGCGCGGACCGCCTGCGCGGGTGCGCGCACGGTCGTGGGCGCGTGTGGGTCGGCTGCGAGCGTCTCCAGCAGCGCCGCAAGCGCGGACCGCGTCTCGTCCGGCAGCGCGAAGCGAACGGCGAGCGCGGCGAGCTCGCGCGTGACGGCCGCGTCGAACATCACGGCGCGGCCGTAGACCTGGCGCGCGTGCGCGCGATGTAGTCCGCGTAGGTCGCGCACATCGCGTCGAAGCGGGCGGCCGCGTGGCCATCGAGGTCTGGTCCGAGCGCGTCCTCGAGGATCGGCAGCACGTCCTCGACGAGTGCTCGACCGCGCGCCATCCACTGGTAGTAGGAGCGCTCGCCGTGGTGGTATGGGCCGTAGAGCTTCGTCCGCGGGAACGCCTCGATCAGCCATCTGAAGAGTGCTTCGTGGCGGGTGTGCATCCGCAGCGTGACCTGCGGTTGCTTCCCATCGCCGCCGAAGGAGCCCTCGCCTATCAGGATTCCCACGAGCAGACCGCGCTCGAACGACGTCAGGCCCGGCACGAGGGGCTCGGTCGTCTCAAGATCTGTTTCACCGTCATGTAAAACGTGAAACGCGATGGCGGGATGGAGGGTGCTACCCGTCAGCAGGAGCAACGACGAGGTACCGGTCCGGCTCGGCGCCCTCGCTGTACGTCTCGATCCCCTCGCGGTCGCGCAGATACTCGTGGACGACCCGCCGCTCGACCGCGTTCATCGCGTCGAGCGCAACCGGCTCGCCGGTCCGCAGCACCTCTTCGACCGCCTCCTCCGCGTCCTGCTGCAGCAGCGCGGCGCGGCGCTCGCGATACCCCGCGGCGTCGACCGTCACCCGCTTGCGCTCGTCCTCGCCGCGATAGGCGATCCGGTACGCGAGGTGCTGGATCGCGTCGATCGTCTGGCCGTGCCGACCGATCAGCAGGCCGAGATCGTCGCCGTCGAGGTTCGCCTGCAGGCCCTCTGCGTCCTCGGAGACCTCAACGTCCGCTTCGACGCCGACCGCGCTGACGATCTCCTCCAACATTCGCCGCACGCGCGTGGCCGCGTCGCTCTCGCCACGTGCGCTCATCGACGCCGCCCCGTCCGCTTCTTCTTTCTGCGCGAGGGAGGCGACCCCGAAGTCGGCGTGCCATTCGCGCCGGCCCTCTGTCCAGTCGCCGCAGCCCTGCCGCCGTTCCCGCCGCCGGATCCCTTCGGCGCGCGCCCCGCCGGGGCGCCTCCGTCCGCGCCGACGCGCCGGCTGCCGCCCGGCACTGCCGCCGCGGCGCCGGCGGTCGCGAGCGCCGGCCGTCTCGGCACGCCGACGGTCCGCCGCACGATCAGCTGCTGCGCGATCGTCCAGCAGTTCGTCGTGATCCAGTAGACCATCAGGCCGGCCGGGAAGCGGATGATGAAGGTGACGAACAGAAGCGGCAGGCCCAGCAGCAGGATCCGCTGGTTTCTGTCCTGCATCGCCGAGGCGCTCAGCAGGCCCGAGCCGAGCTGGCTCGCGATGTAGAGCACGATCAGCACGGCGAGCACTCCGCCGGTCGCCCGCGCGGTCAGGTCCGGGATGAAGAGGAAGCCGGGATCGGGCACCGTGATGTGGTGCGCGGCCGCGTACGAGGAGCTCGCGAACTGCGAGCAGGTGACGTTCGTGACGCTCTTCCCGACCGACGCCGCGTACCCGTGGATCCCCGGGCACATGTCGACCTTCAGGTCGGTGCGCAGCATGTAGTACAGCGCGAAGAAGAACGGCAGCTGGAAGACCAGCGGGAGACAGGAGGCGAGCGGGTTGACTCTGTTCTCCCGGTAGAACTTCATCAACTCCTGCTGCTGGCGCTGCTTGTCCTCTCTGTACTTCTCCTGGATCGCCTTCAGCTCCGGCGCCAGGCCCTGGAGGCGCTGCATCGACGTGACCTGCTTGAGCGTCAGCGGCAACACGACGAGCCGCACCGTGATCGTGAGCAGGATGATCGCGAGGCCCCAGCCCGTCCCCACGGTGTCGTGGAAGAACAGCAGGACTCTCTCGCAGACCGTGATCAGCGGCTGGAGCGGGTTGGCGAAGGGGATGGACATGGGCTGGGATCGCTTCCGAGGCCGCTAGGAACTCGTCGACGGGGGTCGTCGCGGGTGGAACAGTCGCTGCTCGTGGACCGGGTCGTACCCCCCGTAGCTCCACGGATTGCAGCGCAGCAGCCGCCAGCCCGCGAGGATCAGCCCGCGGAGTATGCCGAACTCCTGCACCGCCTGCGCGGTGTAGTGAGAGCAGCTCGGCTCGTACTTGCAGCGCGGCCCCAGCAACGGCGAGATCGTGCGCTGATAGAGCCGGATCGGCGCGACGGCCGCAGCGCGCAGCAGACTCATCCGCGCTCGCCCTCGGCGCGCGCGCGCAGCTGGTCGATCAACTCCGCCAGCGGGGCGCGCAGGCCCTCGAGGCCGTCCCGCTCGGCGATTGCGCGCGCGTCGGGGCGCGCGACGATCACGACGTCATGGCCCTCCGGCAGCCGGGCGGCCTCCAGCTCGAACGCCGCCCGCAGCAGGCGCTTCACGCGGTTGCGCTCGACGGCGCCGCCGACTCTGCGCGAGACGGAGAGGCCCAGACGCGGCGCGGCGGCACTACCCTCCGCCTCCGGCCGCGGGAAGCCGTAGAGGACCAGGACGCGGTTCGCATGGGAGCGTCCTTGGCGGAAGACCCGGTCGAACTCGGCGCTGCGGGAGAGCCGCCCGCGCTTGCTTCGCCGGGCTGCAAGGCCCGGGCGGCCGCTCATCAGACGCTGAGGCGCTTGCGGCCCTTGTCGCGGCGGCGCTTGAGCGTCAGACGGCCCGCGCGCGTCTGCATGCGGGCCCGGAACCCGTGCGTCCGAGCGCGCTTGCGCTTCTTCGGCTGGTAGGTGCGTTTCATGGCTTCTCCTGGGCGGGGACCCGCCTCCGCCGGCCCCGTGGCCGGCTCCGGCACCCTGACGATCCCGTCGGGACGGCCAGTATACGCGCCGCCGCGCAGCGGCCGGATCTGCGCACCGCTCGCGCACTTTTGCACAGCTTCTCGACAGAGCTCCACGGCCTGTGCACAGATCCATCTGCGCAGGCCCGCGACCTTTTTCCCGCGATTTGCGCACTCCCCCAGAACGGTCGACGACGGGGGCGCGGACGGCCGGCGCGCCGCTGCTATATTCGCCGCCCCGCCGGGGCCGTCCGGTCCCTCCATCCCCTTGCAACGCCACCCGACGAGGAGTCGGTCGACGACGCCTGTGCACCCAGCGCTCGAGCACACCTGGCCCCAGATCCAAGCGGAGCTCCGGCGCGCGGTCACCGACTCCACCTACCACCTCTGGCTTGCCCCGCTGCGCGCGCGCGAGCTCGACGGGGACACGCTGCTCGTCGGGGCGCCCGAGGAGATCCGCACGTGGGTCGCAGATCGCTTCGAGCGCGTCCTGCAGACGTGCGTCGCGGCAGTGCTCGGCGAAGGGACGACCGTGAGCGTCGTCCCGCTCGAGGCGCCGCTGCGCGCTGCCGGCCTCGCCCCCATGCCCGCCGGACGCCCGCACGACGTCTTCAATCCGAAGTACACGTTCGATCAATTCGTGATCGGGGACGGGAACCGCCTGGCGCACGCGGCCTCGCTGGCGGTCGCCGAGCTGCCGGGCCAGGCATACAACCCGCTCTTCCTCTACGGACCGCCGGGACTCGGAAAGACGCACCTGCTGCACGCGATCGCCAACTACGTCAACCAGTACGGCGACGGCATGAGCGTGCGCTACACGACGCTCGAGTCCTTCACGAGCGACTTCGTGGGCGCGCTCAAGTCGAGCTCGGTGGAGGCGTTCAAGCGCCGCTACCGCGACACCGACATCCTCTTGATCGACGACGTGCAGTTCCTTGAGCGCAAGGCGAAGGTCGAGGAGGAGTTCTTCCACACCTTCAACGCGCTCTACGAGACGGGCAGCCAGCTCGTCGTCACCTGCGACCGCATGCCGCGGGACATGGACACCCTCGCCGATCGCCTGCGCGAGCGCTTCGAGTCAGGGCTCGTCGCCGACATACGGCCTCCGGACCTCGCGACGCGCATGACGATCCTGCGCAAGCGCGTGCAGCACGACGGCCTGCGGCTCGAGGACCCCGATGCGATCGCGCCGATCGCCGATCGGGTCGCGACGAACGTGCGCGCGCTCCAGGGCGCGCTGATCCGCGTCGTCGCCTTCCACTCGCTCACGGGCCGGCCGATCGACCGATCGCTCGTCACCCACGTCCTCGACGGGCTCTACCCGGAGGGCTCCACGGCCCCCGGAGGGCGCGTCAACACGGTCGAGGAGATCCAGGCGGCCACCTGCGAGCGCCTCGGCATCTCGGCCGAGGCGCTCAGCTCCCCGGACCGCAGCGCGCGCGTGGCCTGGGCGCGCCAGGTGGCGATGTACCTCGCGCGCGAGCTGACGGACGCCACGCTTCCCGCAATCGGGCGGGCGTTCGGCGGACGCAACCACACGACGGTCCTGCACGCCTGCCGGCGCACGAGCGAGCGGATCGCCAGAGACGCCGAGGCGCACGAGCTCGTGCGCAGCCTGACCCAGATGCTTCAGCGGGCTGATGTCGACCGCCGCCCCTGAGAGACTTCCTACGCTCGCGTCCACAGGGCGTGTGCACGGAAGCCTCCCCTGCCACAGCGGGATCCGTGTGGTTGTGCACATGCCGACACCCCCTATGACAACGATTCTCTCCTACTCGAGGTCTTCATCGTGAAGCTGTCCGCCGCGCGCGACGAGCTGCTCGCTCAGCTCCAGACCGTCAGCCGCGTCGCCTCCACGCGCGGCGCCATCCAGGCGCTGTCCGGCGTCCAGATCCTCGCGGATGCGGCGGGCGTGGAGCTGCGCGCCACCGACATGGAGGTCGCCCTGCGCGTTCCGCTCCCGGCTCAGGTCGAGCGTGAGGGATCCGTCGTCCTGCCCGCGCGGCTGCTCGTCGACGTCGTGCGCTCGCTGTCGGGCCCGACCGTCGTCCTCGACCTGCGCGCCGCCGAGGGCGACGTCGAGCTCGTCGCCGGCAACGCGACCTTCCACATCCGCACGCTCCGCGGCGAGGACTTCCCGCCGCTCCCCGAGCCGGACGAGAGCGGCGCCGTCCGCGTGCCCGCCGAGGCGTTCGTCGCGACGGTCCTCAAGGTCGCGAGCTCCGCCTCGCGCGACGAGACGCGCCCGGTCCTCACCGGCATCCTCGTCTCCGCGGCGGACCGCGAGCTGCGGATGGTCGCGACCGACTCCTACCGCCTCAGCGTCAAGGAGACGCAGCTCGAGCAGCCGCTGCAGCAGGCGTTCGAGGCGAACGTCCCGGCGCGCGCGCTGCAGGAGCTGGCGCGGCTCGTGCAGCAGCTCGACGGCGAGGAGCTGACCGTCGCCGTCCGCCAGAACCAGATCGTCTTCGGCGTCGGCGGCGTCGTGCTCTCCTCGCGCCTGATCGAAGGCCAGTTCCCCAACTATCGCCAGCTGCTGCCCGAGACCTACGAGCACGAGCTGGCGCTCTCCGGCTCCGAGGTGACGGACGTCGTGCGCCGCATCAGCCTGCTGGCGCAGAAGAACGCGCCGCTGCGGCTCTCCTTCGGGCCCGGAGAGTTGACCGTGTCCTCCCAGACGCCGGACATCGGCGAGGCGCGCGAGTCGCTGCCGGTCCCCTTCCAGGGCGAGCCGTTCGAGATCGGCTTCAACCCGGAGTTCCTGCGCGACGGCCTGGAGGGCGTCGAGTCCGGCGACATCGTGCTGAAGCTGATCAGCCCGCTGCGCCCGGGCCTGATCCAGGCCGCCGACGATCCGGGCTTCCTCTACCTGATCATGCCGATCCGCCTGAACGTCTAGGCGGCCGCCGCGGTGCGGATCGTGCGCCTCGCGATGCGCAACTTCCGCAGCTACGCCGCCGCCGAGGTCGAGCTGGGAGCCGGCGTGACGGTCGTGGCGGGGCGCAACGGGGCGGGCAAGACGAACCTGCTCGACGCGCTCTACTTCGGCTGCACGGGCCGCTCCGCACGCACGACCAACGAGCGCGAGCTGGTGCGCTTCGGCGAGTCCGTGGTGCGCGTCGAGGTGACGACCCGGGCGCCCGACGGCCTGCACGAGCTGAGCGTCGGCTTCACCCCCGGCGAGCCGAAGCGGATGACGGCCGACGGCGTACGCGTGGAGCGGCTGCTCGACGTCCCGGCCCGTCCGCTCGTGAGCGTCTTTCTGCCCGACCGCCTGGAGCTGGTGAAGGGCGCGCCGTCGCTGCGCCGCGCGCATATGGACCAGCTCGTCGCGGCGCTGTGGCCCGCCCGTGCGGCGACCCGCCGCGCCTATGCGCAGGCGCTCGCGCAGCGCAACGCGCTGCTCGCGCGGGGGCCGTCCGCGGCCGCCGCCTCGCTGGCCGCCTGGGACCGCGAGCTGGCGCGGCACGGGATCGCGCTGATGGCCGATCGCGCGGGCGCGATCGAGCTGGTGGCCGAGCGCTTCGCCGCGCGCGCGGAGGAGCTCGGCCTCGACGGCGCTCCGCAGGTGCGCTACCGCCCGCGCTCGAACGCCGACGCCGCCGACGAACTCGCCGCCGAGCTTGCCGAGCGCCACGCGCAGGACCTCGAACGCGGCTTCACCGGCCACGGTCCGCACCGCGACGACCTGCTGCTGAGCCGCGAGGGGCGCGAGCTGCGCGCCTACGGCTCGCAGGGCCAGCAGCGCCTCGGCCTGCTCGCGCTGCTGCTCGCCGAGCGCGAGGCGATCGCCTCCACGCGCGAGGCGATCCCCGTGCTGCTGCTCGACGACGTCATGAGCGAGCTCGACCGCGACCGCCGCGCGCGGCTCGTCGGCCTGCTGCGCGGACGCGGGCAGAGCGTCATCACGACGACGGATCTCGAGCACGTGCCGGGGGCGCAGGAGCCGGACGTTACGCGCCTCGCGGTCGCGGACGGCCGCGTGCTCGCCGGCGGGGAGGCCGACGCGGCTTGAGCCGCCGCGCGCCCCGCCCGCTCGCCAGCGCGCTCGCGCCGCTGCAGGAGGCGCTCGCGCCTCGCACGCTGCTGGCCGAGGTGCAGCGCGCGTGGCCGGCGGCGGCCGGCGCGGCGATCGCCGCTGCGGCCGCGCCGGTGGCCGAGCGGGGCGGCGTCGTGACCGTCGCCTGCACGGCCTCGGTGTGGGCGCAGGAGCTGGACCTGATGGCGCCGCTGCTGATCGAGCGCCTCAACGCCACGCTCTCGAACGGCGAGGTCAGACGGCTGCGCTGCGTGACGTCCCCGCAGGGACCCCGTCTGTGACCACTTTTCCCTGGAATTTGCAGGACATTCGTCAGTCAGCCGGTGGGTGGTCGGCGGGCCGCTTGTGCTATCCTTGTGCACAGAGAGCCTTCGACGCCCCGGCGCGCTCCCCCCGGCGCGGCACCGGGGCGTTGCAACGTCATCGGAGGACCGTTGGCCAGCGACAGATCCCCGGCTGACAAGCCGAGCCGTTCGTACGACGCCCAGGACATCACCGTCCTCGAGGGGCTCGAGGCGGTGCGCAAGCGGCCGGGCATGTACATCGGCTCCACGGGCATCCGCGGCCTCCACCACCTCGTCTACGAGGTCGTCGACAACTCGGTCGACGAGGCGCTCGCGGGCCACTGCTCGGCCGTCGCGGTCACGATCCACCCGGACAACTCGATCACCGTCGTCGACGACGGGCGCGGCATCCCCGTCGCGACCATGGAGAAGGAGGGCAAGCCGGCCATCGAGGTCGTCCTGACGGTCCTGCACGCCGGCGGCAAGTTCGGCGACGGCGGCGGCTACAAGGTCTCCGGCGGCCTGCACGGCGTCGGCGTCTCGGTCGTCAACGCGCTCTCCGAGCGCCTGCACGTCGAGGTCAAGCGCGATGGCTTCGCGTTCTCGCAGGAGTACGAGCGCGGCAAGCCGCAGAGTCCGCTGACGAGACGGGAGGCCACGAAGGACACCGGCACCGCGATCACCTTCCTGCCTGACGACGAGGTGATGGAGACGCTCGAGTTCGACTTCTCCACGCTCGAGGAGCGCCTGCGCGAGACCGCCTTCCTGACCCGCGGGCTGAAGATCTCGCTGACTGACGAGCGCGGCGAGGGCAAGAAGGTCGAGTTCCGGTACGAGGGCGGCATCGAGGACTTCGTCAGATACCTGAACGAGAACAAGGAGCCCGCTCAGAGAAAGATCGTCTACTTCTCGGGCGAGAGCGACGAGGGCGCGGTCGAGGTCGCGATGCAGTGGAACGGCTCCTATCAGGAGTCCGTCTTCTCGTTCGCGAACAACATCAACACGCACGAGGGCGGCTCGCACCTCTCCGGCTTCCGCTCGGCGCTCACGCGCACGCTCAACAAGTACGCGCGCGAGAAGGGCCTGCTGAAGGAGAAGGACGACAACCTCCAGGGCGAGGACGTGCGCGAGGGCCTGACCGCCGTCATCTCCGCCAAGTTGAGCGACCCGCAGTTCGAGGGCCAGACGAAGACGAAGCTCGGCAACCCGGGGATGCAGGGCTTCGTCGAGTCGGTCGTCAACAAGGGACTCGACGAGTTCCTCGAGGAGAACCCGCAGGACGCGCGCTCGGTGATCCAGAAGGCCGTCCAGGCCGCGCAGGCGCGCAACGCCGCGCGCAAGGCGCGCGACCTCACGCGCCGCAAGTCCGCGCTCGAGAACTCGCGCCTGCCGGGCAAGCTCGCCGACTGCTCGGTGAAGGACCCGGCGCTGTCCGAGATCTTCATCGTCGAGGGCGACTCCGCCGGCGGCTCGGCCAAGCAGGGTCGCGACCGGGCGACGCAGGCCGTGCTGCCGCTGCGCGGCAAGATCCTCAACGTCGAGCGCGCGCGGATCGACAAGGTGCTCGCCAACAACGAGATCCAGGCGCTGATCACGGCGATCGGCACCGGCGTGCGCGACGAGTTCGACATCGAGAAGGCGCGCTACCACAAGATCATCCTGATGACCGACGCCGACGTCGACGGCGCCCACATCCGCACGCTCGCGCTGACGCTCATCTTCCGCGAGATGCAGGAGCTGATCGAGGCCGGCTACATCTACATCGCCAAGCCGCCGCTCTACCGCATGAAGGCCGGCAAGACCGAGCGCTACATCGAGAAGGAGTCGGAGCTGGAGGAGATCCTGCTGGCCGACAAGCTGGAGAAGTTCGAGATCCGCGACCGCTCCGGCAACGTCCAGCCGAGACTGACAGAGACGCGCTGGAAGACGTACACCCGCCTGCTCAAGCAGTACGCCGGCTGGGCCTCGGCGCTGCGCGCGATGTCGCGTCACGACTTCGTCGACTTCCTCGAGGAGGCCGGCATCCTCGAGGAGGCGGTCACCGACGAGGCGACGCTCGTCCAGCTGCTCAAGCGCCCGCCGGCCGACGGCGCGCCCTACGCGATCCAGCTGACCGCGGAGGACCCGCTCGAGCTGACGGTGCGCTCGGTCGAGGCGAAGACCGGCCACGCGCGCGTACGCCACGTGCGCCGCGCGCTGCTGGCCGCGAACGAGTACCGGCAGCTGATCCGCGTCTACGAGCAGCTTGTGAGAGCGGTCGGAACGCCGCCGTTCGACGTGCGCCTCGGGGAGCACGCCGCAGAGGCGGCGACGTTCGAGCAGCTGCGCACGGTCGTGATGGAGCTGGCCTCGCGCGGAGTGAGAATCAACCGCTTCAAGGGCCTCGGCGAGATGAACCCCGAGCAGCTGCGCGAGACGACGATGGACCCGGCGTCGCGTACGCTCGCGCGCGTGACGATGGAGGACGCGACCGCGGCGGACCGCGTCTTCTCGATGCTGATGGGCGACCAGGTCGAGCCGCGGCGCGACTTCATCGAGGAGAACGCCCGCCTCGTGACGAACCTGGACGTATAATTCAATGAGCGCAACCGATCAATTGAGCGGCGGCAACTTCGAGCTGCGCGCGCTCGAGGAGGAGATGCGCTCCGCGTATCTCGACTACGCGATGTCCGTCATCGTCGGGCGTGCGCTGCCCGACGTGCGGGACGGCCTGAAGCCCGTCCATCGCCGGGTTCTGTTCGCGATGAACGAGGGCGGCCTGCAGCCGACGCGCCCGCGCGCGAAGTCCTCGCGCATCGTCGGAGACGTGATGGGCAAGTACCACCCGCACGGCGACGCGTCGATCTACGACACGCTCGTGCGGATGGCGCAGGACTTCTCGATGCGCCACCCGCTCGTCGACGGCCAGGGCAACTTCGGCTCGGTCGACGACGACCCGCCGGCCGCGATGCGCTACACGGAGGCGCGCCTCGCCCGCATCGCGACCGAGATGCTGCGCGACATCGACGCCGACACCGTCGACTTCGGCCCTAACTACGACGGGCAGAACCAGGAGCCGCTCGTGCTCCCGGCGCGCTTCCCGAACCTGCTCGTCAACGGCTCGGCCGGCATCGCCGTAGGGATGGCGACGAACATCCCGCCGCACTCGCTGAGAGAGGCGATCGCCGCGACGATCGCCTACGTCGACGACCCCGAGATCACGGTCGACGGCCTGATGAAGCACATGCCGGGCCCGGACTTCCCGACGGGCGGGATCATCCTCGGCTCAAAGGGCATCCGCGACGCCTACGAGACCGGTCGCGGCCGCGTGCGCGTGCAGGCGCGCGCCCACATCGAGCCGCTCGCGCAGGGCAAGGAGGCGATCATCGTCACCGAGCTGCCCTACCAGGTCAAGAAGGGCGGCGAGGGCGGCCTGATCCAGAAGATCGCGGACCTCGTCCACGAGAAGAAGATCGCCGAGATCTCCGACCTGCGCGACGAGTCGGACCGGCGCGGCATGCGGCTCGTGATCGAGCTCAAGCGCGACGCGCTGCCGAGAGTCGTGCTCAACAAGCTCTACAAGCACACGCCGATGCAGACGACGTTCGGCGTGAACATGGTCGCGCTCGTCGACAACGTCCCCAAGACGCTGTCGCTGCGCGAGGTGATCGGCCGCTACGTCGACCACCAGCGCGAGGTGATCGTCCGCCGCACGAAGCACGAGCTGCGGATCGCCGAGGACCGCGCCCACATCCTCGAGGGCCTGCTGATCGCGCTCGCGAACCTCGACGAGGTGATCGACACGATCCGCAGATCGCCCGACCGCGAGCAGGCGCGCGTGCGGCTGGTGAGCCGCTTCGAGCTGTCCGAGCGCCAGGCCGAGGCGATCCTGCAGATGACGCTCGGCCGCCTCACGGCGCTCGAGGTCGACAAGATCAAGCAGGAGCACGCCGACATCGTCGAGCGGATCGCCGAGCTGCGCGCGATCCTCGGCGACGAGGAGCGCGTGATGGCGATCGTGCGCGAGGAGCTGCAGGAGATCTCCGCCGCCTACGGCGACGAGCGCCGCACGCAGATCTCCTTCGCCGAGGGCGAGATCGACATCGAGGACCTGATCGCCGACCAGCAGATGGTCATCACGATCACGAACAGCGGCTACATCAAGTCGCTGCCGCTCGCGACCTACCGCCAGCAGCGCCGCGGCGGCGTCGGCGTGACCGGGATGGACATGAAGGACGGCGACTACATCGAGCACCTGTTCGTGACCTCGACGCACGACTTCCTGCTGTTCTTCACGAACCGCGGCAAGGTCTACCGCTCGAAGGTCTACGAGCTGCCGGAGGCCTCGCGCACCGCGAAGGGCCGGGCGCTCGTGAACATCCTGCCGCTGCGCGAGGGCGAGCGCGTGCAGTCCGTGCTCTCGACGCGCGACTTCTCCGAGGCGCCGTACCTGCTGTTCGCGACGCGCAAGGGCACGGTCAAGAAGACCGAGCTGCAGAGATACAACACGCCGATCAGAGCCGACGGGATCATCGCGATCTCGATCAGAGACGACGACGAGCTCGTTGCGGTCCGGCGGGTGGACAGAGACGACGAGGTGATCATCGTCTCGCGCGCCGGCCTGACCGTCCGCTTCAGCGAGGAGGACGCGCGCGCGATGGGCCGCGACACGAGCGGCGTGCGCGGCATGGACGTCGGCGGCGGCGAGGTGATCGCGATGGACATCGCGCGCGACGATCAGGACCTGCTCGTCGTGACCGAGAACGGCTACGGCAAGCGCACGCGGATCGACCAGTACCGCAAGACCTCGCGCGGCGCGAAGGGCGTCAGAACGATCAAGCTGACCGAGGCGAAGGGCGGCCTCGCCGGCGCGCTCGTCGTGCGCGAGCACCAGGAGCTCGTGTTCATCTCCCAGGAGGGCATGGTCCAGCGCACCGGCGTGCGCGGCATCTCCCAGCAGGGCCGCGCGGCGACCGGCGTGCGCGTGATGAACGTGCGCGAGGAGGACCGCGTGCGCGCGATCGCGCTGGTCGTCGAGTCCGAGGGCGAGGACGGCGTCGACGAGCTGCCGCTGGAGAGCGGCGGCGCGGACCTCGGGCCCGAGGGCAACGGCGCCTCGCACGAGCCGGAGGGGCTCGCCGTGGAGGAGGACGCCGGGGAGGCGTCAGGTGACGGCGCGGGCGCGCCGGACGACGGGGAGTAGCCGCCCGCGGCCGGCCGGCGCACGGCGTTCCCGCACGCTCCGGAGTCGGCCCGCGCGGTACGTCTGGTCGCCGTCGTCCGCCTTCGCTACTCTGGACTGACCAGAGAAAGGAGGTGGTCCGCATCTTGTCTGACAGTTCTTGTGGGACCCTGGAGGTGTCCGGCCGCTAGGTCGGAAGGCTGGCCCCGCGTAGCGGAGTCCACACCGAGACACCGCCTCGATCAGTGCCGGGAGTGGTCCCTCCGGCACCGGCGCTGTGGAGCCCTCGGGCTCGGCGCCGTCGCTCTGGTCGAGGTCTCTGTCCAGCCAGGTTCGTATGCGGAGGGCGCCTCGTCGAGGGCGCCCTCCGTCGTCTCGGAGCCGCTCGCCTTTCAGGTCGCCAAGGAGCAGCTCGCCGGCGACGAGACAGTGGTGACGTTCACCGATGACGACCAGACGCACTGCATCGAGCTGGCGAGAGACATGACGACGGCGGTCGCGAGCCTCATGGCGGCTGGCGACCGCCGAGCCGCGTGCGGGTCGTCAGGCCGCCAGGTAGGTGCGCCAGGCGCTCGGGATGCGCGGGCTGGCGACCTGGATGAAGACGTGGGGGCCGGGGGTGCGCGGCGTGCGCTTGGGGACCATGCCGGCCTGGTGGGGCAGGCTGTCGCCCTTCCTGCGGTTGCACGGGGCGCAGGAGGCGACGATGTTCTCCCAGCTGGAGTCGCCGCCCTTCGAGCGGGGGATCACATGGTCGACGGTGAGCTGGCCGCGTGAGCCGCAGTACTGGCAGGTCCAGTTGTCGCGTGCGAACACGGCGCGGCGCGTGATCTTGCGGCGGTGCGTGTCGCGCGGGACGCGCACGTAGCTGACGAGGCGGATCACGACCGGGCGCGGGAGCGTCGCGCTGCCGGAGTGCAGCACGAACTCGGCGTGCTCGAGCACCTCCGCCTTCTCCTTCAGCAGCAGCACGACGGCCCGCCGGACCGTGCAGACGTTGATCGGCTCGAATGTCGCGTTCAGGACGAGCACCCGGCCAGACTCACGCCCGCGCCGCTGGTGCTCCAGAGGCGGCGCGGACCCCAGTTGCGCTGGTGGTGCGGACGCAGTCGCAGTCATGACCGTGGGCCGAAGTGTAGCGGCCCGTTATGTCCCGTTCGACGGCTGGAGTGCGGCCCAACGAGCGAAAAGCCGGTGCGGCGCGGGCTACGCGGCCGGGAACGAGCCGAGCACGCGCAGGTGCTCGACGTGGGTACGCAGCGCCTCCAGCGCCTCCGCGACCGGCTTCTCGGAGGTGCCCCCTTCGAGGTCCGCGAAGAACATGTAGCGCCCCAGTCCCTGCTTGCGCGGCCGCGACTCGATCCGCGTGAGATTGACGCCGCGGTCGGCGAACTCCGCCAGGCAGCGCACGAGCCAGCCGGGCGCCTCCGCGCCGACGCCCCAGAAGACGACGGCGGTCTTCCACGGCCCCGCGTGCGACGCGCCGGCGGGCGGCGTGCTGCGTCGCGCCAGCCACACGAAGCGTGTCTCGTTGCCGGCCGCGTCGTCGACGTCCGCGCACAGCACGGCGCAGCCGTAACGCTCGGCTGCCGCGCGGGTGCCGAGCGCCGCCTGCGCGCCGTCGTCCTGTGCCGCGACCGCCCGCACCGCCTCGGCCGTCGAGCTGGCTGCCACGACGCGCGCCTGCGCCAGCCGCGTGCGCAGGAAGTGCGTGCACTGGCCGATCGCCTGCGGATGCGAGACGACCGTCTCGATCGCGCCGAGCCCGAGCGGCTCCCGCGCGATCAGGCACGTGTGGATCGGGTGGACGTGCTCGCCGACGATCGCGACGTCCTCGGTCTCGACCGCGAGCGCGTCGAGCGTCGCGTTGACGGAGCCCTCGAGCGCGTTCTCGATCGGCACGAACGCGCGCTCCGCCGTCCCTTCCTGTACGGCGAGCACGCAGTCGTAGATCGTCGGCAGCGAGACCGGCTCGTACGGGGCCCCGGCGCACGCGTTGAGCAGCGCCTCGTGCGAGTGCGTCCCTTCGGGGCCGAGGTAGGCGACGCGGGTCACGGTGCGCGCCCCTCGCGCGCGGGCGCCGGCGGCGCGGCCGCCAGCGCGAGGCGCACCGCCTCCCGCTCCTCGGGCGAGAGCTCCAGCTCGCCGACGCCGCCTTCGACGCGCTTCGCGTACAGCCGCGCCTGCTCGCGGTGCAGGATCGAGGACAGCACGACGCCGTCGCGGTGAGCGTCGAGCAGCGCGATCGACGTCGACTGGTGGCCGGACATCTCGCCGTAGGCGTCGTAGCGCACGAGCGCGCGGTAGGCGACCGCGCCGTCGAGCCGCGCCTCGGCCGCCGCCATCCGCTCGTGCAGCCGCGCCGCGGCGTCCTCGACGTAGTCGTGCAGCACGCGGAACTCGCGCTCGAGCCCGGCCGCGTGCGCGACGAGATCCTCCGCTCCGTCGCCGCCGAGCACGACCCGCTGGTCGCGCCGCACGCGCCGCAGCGCCACCGCCAGCCACAGCGCCGTCGCCAGCGCCAGCAGCGCGAGCGCGCCCGCGGCGAGCGCGACGATCCCGGCGGTGCTCGTCAAGCCGTGCACGGCTGGAGAGCATACGAGCCGCACTCAAGTGGCGCGCGCCGCGGCCGGGGCGATGGCACCCCGCCGCGGATCACTGGAACAGCGCGGTGTACGTCGCCGAGTTGTTGTCGAGCTTCGTCTCGCCGGGGACGCCCTGGACGGTGACTCTGATCGTCGCGGGCCCGCTCGTCGAGGGCGACTGGCTCAGCTGCACGGTCGCCGTCGCCTGCTGGCCGGCAGTCGTGCTGGGGACGACGGTCTGCGCTCTGATCGGCGTGCCCGAGCCGGTGATCTCGACAGTCACCTTGACGTTCGTCTCGTCGTTGCTGCCACCGTTGGTGAAGTTGACGGTGAACGTCGGCGGCGGGCTCGCGGGGATGTGGTTGGACCCGCTGCTCGTGAGCGTGTTGCCGTTGACGCTGACGGAGTCGAGCGCGTGCCCGTGCAGGCCGGGCGCCGGTCTGCCGGTCGTCGTGCCGGACGCGGCGGCGCCGAGCTGGCTGCCGACGAAGTCCGGGCTCAGCCACTGGATCGCAGGCAGGAACTGGGCGTAGGGCGTCACCGGCTCGCCGGAGCTGCCGTCGTAGCTGGCGGCGATGCCGTTGTCCTTCAGGCCCTTGAGGATCAGCGGCGCGACGCGCTGCGAGTAGATCACGTCGGCGGCGTTGAACGCCTGCATCTGCGCGGCGATCTTGGTGACCGCGTCGCTCGCGCCCGCGCTGCCGCCGAGCGCCGTCTGGATCTGGTCGGCGACTCTGGCGATCGCGTCGCGCCGCAGCCCGAGTGCGAGCAGCAGGTCGCTCTGCGCCGACTTCATCGCGTCCGGCGTGTCGAAGCCTCTCGCCTGCGCGATCTCCTCGTCGGCGACGCTGGTGAGCTGGTTGATCGTCTCCTGCACCTGCGTCGGCTGGCTGCTCGAGGAGCCGGAGAGCGCCGCGAAGAGCTGCTTCGTGACGTCCCCGTTCGTCTGCTGCACGAGGGCGCGCACGTTGCCGTTGTACTGTTTGAGCGCAGCCTCGCGCTGGTTGTCGACGCAGCCCTTGATGAGCACGACGAGCAGCACGACGACGAGCACCACGGCGCCGGCGGCCACGAGCCGCCGGACGAGCAGCGTCTGCTGGTCCATCGGGGGTCGGCGGTCGCCGCCGCCGCGGGAGGTCGCGGTACGGCGGGGGCGGGGCGACCTGCGGGTCTCCTCAGACTCGTCGAAGAACGACAGAATCGTGCTCCTTGCGGGAACGTGAAAGGCGCAGTATGACCGGGTCGGCGGCTGGACGTCCGGCAGGGAGCCCTCGGGCGACGTGGAACAGAACACGGTGAGCCGCTCCGACGCTCCGACGCACCGGCTCCCGCCCTCGGAGGCGCCAACTCGGCGCACCGACGGCACGGAGCCGCACGTCGGCTCCGCGGCGCTCGTGCTCGAGCGCTACCGGCTGCTCGAGCAGCTCGGGGTCGGCGCGTTCGGCGTCGTCTGGCGCGCGCGCGACGAGCGGCTCGAGCGCGACGTGGCGGTCAAGGCGATCAACGCGGAGCACTCCAGCTCGGGCCGCGCCACGCGCGAGGCGAGAGCCGCAGCGCGCCTCGCGCACCCGGCGATCGTGACGCTGTATGAAGCCGGCGCCGAGAACAGCACGACGTACCTCGTCTCCGAGCTGGTGCGCGGCGGCACGCTCGCGCAGCTGCTGCACGAGGGCGCGCTGTCCGACCGCGACGTCGCGGAGATCGGGATCGCGCTGTGCGCCGGGCTCGCGCACGCGCACGCGCAGGGCGTCGTGCACCGCGACGTCAAGCCCTCGAACGTGCTCGTCCCGGAGGCGCGCGGCAGCGGCGAGCCGGCCGCGAAGCTGACCGACTTCGGCGTCGCGCGCGTGGTCGGGGCGGGCGGCGACGCGCTGACGCGCACCGGCGACGTCGTCGGCACGCTCGCCTACATGGCGCCCGAGCAGGCCGAGGGCCGCGCGGCCGAGGCGCCGGCCGACCTCTACGCGACCGCGCTCGTGCTCTACGAGGCGCTCAGCGGCGTCAACCCGGTGCGCGCCGGCAGCGCCGTCGCGACCGCGCGCAAGCTCGGCGCGACGCTGCCGCCGCTGCACCGCCAGCGCCGCGACCTGCCGCCCGCGCTGTGCGACGCGATCGACCGCGCGCTGCTGCCGCACCCCCGCGACCGCGGCACCGTCGCCCAGCTCAGCCGCGCGCTGAGCCGCGCGCTCGCCCAGCTGGACGACGAGCCCGGCACGGTCGAGGCCCCGGTCTTCGAACGCGCCGCCACCGCAGTCACGCAGATCGCCGACGCGACGCGACGCGGCTGGCGCCGCAGGAGCAGGGAGCAGGAGCTGGCCGACGTCGCACACGAGCTCGGAGCACTCGACGGCTGGACCCTGGAGGACCGGCGAGGACACCGGTCGGTGTACGCCGGTCGGGCGGGTGGCGCGCCGCGACAGGACCCGCCCGCCACCGTCAGGGCCCCGCTCATCGCCGGCCACGTCCTGCCAGGTGCAGCAGCCGGCGCACTGACGGCGCTCGCCCTCCAAACGCTCGGCAGCGGTGCCCCGCCGGTCAGACCGCTGCTCGCCGGCGCCCTCGCCGGCGCCGTCGTCGCGCTGCTGCCTCGGATCGGCTGGCTGGCCGCCGCCGCGGCACTCGTCGGGTGGCTCGCCGCGGACGCGCAGGAGCCGGGAACCGCGCTGCTGCTGGCGTGCGCGGTCGCCGCGCCGCCGCTGCTGCTGCCGCTGCGTGGTCGTGCGTGGTCGGCCCCGTTCGCCGCGCCATTGCTGGGCGTCGCGCTGCTCGCGGGCGCCTACCCCGCGCTGGCCGGGCAGGCGCGCACGCTGTGGCGCCGCGCCGCGCTCGGCGCGCTCGGCTACTGGACGCTCGCGCTCGCGGAGCCGGTCCTGCGCGAGACGCTCTTCTACGGCAGTCCGCGCGGGACGTGGACCGCGGCCGCCGCCGGCGGGACGGTGGCGGCCGGCGGCGTCACCGCCTGGGCGGGGTCGCTGCAGGACGCCGCGACCCATGTGCTCTCGCCGCTCGTCAGCTCCGGCGCGCTCGCCTGCGCCGCCCTGTGGGCCGCCGGTGCGGCGATCCTGCCGTGGCTCGTGCGCGGACGCGTGGCCGCGCTCGACCTCGTCGCCGCGACGCTGTGGGCCGGAGGGCTCGCGTTCGGCGCCGGCGCGATCGGCCGCGCGCTCGGCGCGGGCGTCGTGCCCCAGCCGGATTCCCGCGGCGCCGCGCTCGGAGCGGCGGCGGCAGTGCTGATCGCGGTCGCCGCACGTGCGGTCCGCGGGTTGGCGCGCGAGTCCGATCCGCCGGTGCTCCCGTAGCATGGGGGAGTCCGGCCCCCGCGCAGCACATGAGCGTACTCCGCAGCCTCGAGAGCAAGATCGCGGGCCTCGTCGAGGGGACCTTCAGCCGTGCCTTCCGCTCGGAGGTGCGTCCCGTCGAGATCGCGCGCAAGCTCGCGCGCGAGATGGAGGAGCACCAGTCGCGCTCGGTCTCGCGCGTGTACGTGCCGAACGAGTACGCCGTCTACCTCTCGCCCGAGGATCGCGAGCGCTTCGCCGGCTTCGAGCGCGAGCTGCGCGACGAGCTGGCCGGCTACCTGCTCGAGCACGCGCGTCGCGAGCGCTTCGCGCTGATGAGCAGGCCGCTGATCGAGTTCCGCACCGACGAGCGCCTGCGGCTCGGCGAGTTCGGCATCCAGGCGCGGCTGGTGGAGACGGACGAGGGGGCGGGCGGGAGCGACTCACCGTCGCAGGGGGCTTCCGGCCACACGATGATCTACAGCGCGGCCGAGCGGCTGCGGGAGCCGCTCGAGGCGCGCGCCCGCGCGCGCGACGCGCGGGCGCTGCTCGTCTCCGACGGCCGCCGCTTCGTCGTCGGCGCTCGCGGCGCGACGATCGGCCGCAGCCGCTCCTGCGACGTCGTGCTCGAGGACGCGAACGTCTCGCGGCAGCATGCGGAGCTGCGCCCGCGCGGGGGCGGCTGGACCGTCGCCGACCTCGGCTCGACGAACGGCGTCGCCGTCAACGGGATGCGGATCGACGCGGCGCGCGCGCTGAAAGCCGGCGACCGCATCGAGCTCGGCACGACCGTCCTGACGTTCGAGCTCGAGTAGGCGGCAGACGATGACCTCGCTCGAGCCGGCCTCCGTCGCGCTGAAGCTCGCCTTCCTGGCGGTCATCTACCTGTTCCTGCTGTGGGTCGTGCGCAGCTCGTGGAGGGACCTGCGCGGCACGCGGCCCGATCCCGGCCACCCGGTCATGGGAGCCGCGCCGCCGGCGAGCGAGGCCGACGCGACCGGCCTGCACCGCGCGGGCGAGCCCGTGCTCGGCCGCGGAGGCGGCCTCGACGGCGAGCCGCGCCTCGTCGTCGACCGCGCGGCCGGCCACCCGGCCGGGATCGCCTACTCGCTGGAGCGCGGCGCGACGCTCGGACGCGGCGACGTCGAGATCCGCCTCGAGGACCCGTTCGCCTCGACCCAGCACGCGCGCATCGCGCGCCAGGGCTCGGTGCTCGTGCTCGAGGACCTCGGCTCGACGAACGGCACCTACCTCAACGAGGAGCCGCTCGAAGGCCCGCAGCCGCTGCACCACGGCGATCGCATCCGCATCGGCGACAGCGAGCTCACGTACCTGGCGGACTGAATGACCCTGCGCGTCGCCGAGCACTTCGAGAAGTCGGACACCGGCCGCCAGCGGCGCGCGAATGAGGACAGCTTCTTCGCGCGCGCGCCGCTGTTCGTCGTCGCCGACGGGATGGGCGGCGCGCAGGCCGGCGAGGTCGCCTCGCGGCTCGCGGCCGAGACGTTCGCCGCCGGCCTGCATGGCGAGGGCACGTCCGAGCAGCGGCTCGAGGCGCGCGTGCGCGAGGCCAACAGCCGCATCCACGAGCTCTCGCAGGGCGACCGCGCGCTCAACGGGATGGGGACGACGATCACCGCCGCCTACCTCGACGGCGACGAGCTGTCGCTCGCGCACGTCGGCGACAGCCGCGCCTATCTGCTGCGCGACGGCGAGTTGACGCGCCTCACGCGCGACCACACGCTGGTGGAGGAGCTCGTGCGCCGCGGCGAGCTGACCGAGCAGGAGGCGGCAGAGCACCCGCAGCGCTCGATCATCACGCGCGCGCTCGGCCCCGAACCCGACATCGACGTCGACCTCCGCACCCACCGTGTGCACGCCGGCGACGTGCTGCTGCTGTGCAGCGACGGCCTCACCGGCATGATCGGCGAGGACGAGGTCGAGCGGATCCTCGGCGGCGCGCGGAGCCTCAGGGACGCGGGCCGCGCCCTCGTCGACGCCGCGAACGAGGCCGGCGGCCGCGACAACATCACCGTCGTCCTGTTCCGCGTGGACGAGGCCGGGGCGCTCGCGCCGACGGACGGCGTCGAGGAGGGAGCGGCGGTGTCCGGCGGCAGCGCCGATCGGGCGGGTGGCGGTGAGGACGCACGTGCGGCCGCCGAAGGCGGACGGGCGCGCGCCCGGAGCCGACAGGACCCGCCCGCCACGGCGTCGATGCCGCCACGCGTCGTGCCACCGCGCGAGAAGGCGGGCCGAGGACGCGAGCCGCTGCCCCGCCGCGTCAAGCTGCTCGCCGCCACCACCGCCGTCGTGGTCGTCGTCGGCGCGCTCGCCGCCGCCGGCTGGTTCGCCTCCCGCGCGGTCTTCTTCGTCGGCACGAACGGCGGCGGGATGGTGACCGTCTATCGCGGGCTGCCGTGGGATCTGCCGGCCGGGATCCGCCTTTACGAGTCCTACTACGTCTCGGGCGTGCCGGCCAGCCTGCTGAGCGGCGCGCAGCGCAGCCGGCTGCTCGATCACCGCCTGCGCTCGCAGGAGGACGTGCAGAGCCTGATCGCCCAGCTCGAGCTGGGGCAGCTCGCGAGATGAGCGCGCGCAATCGCGAGCTGCTCGGCCTGATCCCCGCCTCGCTGCTCGTGACGGCGGGCTTCGCGGCCGTGTTCATCCAGCAGGGGTCGCTGTCGAACGTGTCGCTGACGTACGGGGCGATCTTCCTCGGGCTGTGCGTCGCGGCGCATGTGTTCCTGCGGATCGCGCTGCCCTACGCCGACCCCTACCTGTTCCCGCTCGTCGCCGTGCTCGCGTGCTTCGGGCTCGTGATGGTCTACCGCGTCGACGTCACGCTCGCGCGCCAGCAGGCGCAGTGGTTCGTCGTCGCGCTCGGCCTGTTCGTCGCGACGGTCGTGTTCGTGCGCGACTACCGCAAGCTGGAGCAGTACCGCTACCTGATCGCGGCCGGCTCGCTCGCGCTGCTGGTCCTGCCGCGCCTGCCGGGGATCGGGGCGCAGGTCAACGGCGCCTACCTCGGCGTGCGCATCCCGGGCGTGTTCGTCTTCCAGCCGACGGAGTTCGCGAAGATCGGGATCGTCGTCTTCCTCGCGTCCTACCTGCGCGACACCCGGCAGGTGCTCGTCGCGGGCGCGCGGCGGGTCGCGGGGATCACGCTGCCGCCGCTCAAGCACTTCGGCCCGCTGCTCGTGATCTGGGGCGTGGCGATGCTGCTGCTCGTCGTGATCCGCGACCTCGGCAGCTCGCTGATGTTCTTCGGCGCGTTCCTCGCGCTGCTCTACGTCGCGACGAGCCGGCTCTCGTTCGTCGTCGTCGGGCTGCTGCTGTTCGCCGGCGGCGCGTGGTACCTCGGCACGCACGTCCCGCACGTGGTGGACCGCGTGGACGTGTGGCTCGACCCGCTCGACGCGAGCCGCTACAGAAGCACCGGATACCAGATCGCCAACTCGCTGTTCGCCCAGGCCGACGGCGGGCTGCTCGGGCGCGGCTTCGGGCAGGCGTTCCTCGTCACGCCGAACGGCGGGGCGCTGCTGCCGGCGCCGCAGACCGACCTCATCTACGCCGTGATCGTCAACGAGCTGGGCCTCGCCGGCGCGGTCGCGGTGCTGGTCACCTATCTGCTGTTCGTGCAGCGGGGCTTCAAGATCGCGCTGCTCGCGCGCGACTCGTTCTCGACGCTGCTCGCGGTGGGGCTCACCGCGGTCTTCGCGCTGCAGGTGTTCGTGATCGTCGGCGGCGTCACGAACGTGATCCCGCTGACGGGCGTCACGCTGCCGTTCGTCTCCTACGGCGGCTCCTCGATCCTCGCCAACTTCGTGCTGCTCGCGCTGCTGCTGCTGGTGTCGGACCGCGCGCGGAGGCCATCGTGAGCGTGCCGATCATGCGCCTGTTCGGCGTGATCGTGCTGCTGTTCGCGCTGCTCGTCGCGTGGACCTCGCGCTGGACCGTCTTCGACGCGAAGGCGCTGCGCGACAACGCGCTCAACGCCCGCCCGCTGATCGCGCAGCTGCACGTCAGGCGCGGCGCGATCCTCGCCGGCGACGGCACGGTGCTGGCGCGCAGCGTGCGCGGGCCGCGCGGCACCTACGGCCGCAGCTACCCGACCGGCTCGCTGTTCGGCCATCCGGTCGGCTACTCCGACGTCTCGCTCGGGCAGCTCTCCGGGATCGAGCGCTACCGCAACGACGTGCTCTCGGGCCAGGGCGGCAGCGAGCTCGGCTCGCTCGCCGACCAGCTCCAGGGCAAGCGCCAGCAGGGCGACACCGTCATCACGACGCTCGACCCGGCCGCGCAGCGGATCGCCGAGCAGCAGCTCGCCGGCACCGGTGCGGGCGCGGTCGTCGCGCTCGACCCCCGCACCGGCGCGGTGAGGGTGATGGCGAGCACGCCCGGCTACGACCCGAACACGATCGGCAAGCCAGGCGTCTTCCGAGCGCTCAACAGCGCCGGCTCGGGCGCGCCGCTGCTCGACCGCGCGACGCAGTCGAGCTACGCGCCCGGCTCGACCTTCAAGGTCGTGACCGCCGCCGCCGCGATCGACGCCGGCAGGTACACGCCCGACTCCGTCGTCAACGGCGACTCGCCGAAGACGATCTCGGGCGTGCCGATGCACAACGACCTCAACACGAGCTGGGGCGACATCTCCCTGAGCACCGCGATGACGAACTCCGTCAACACCGTCTTCGGCCAGATCGGCGAGGCGCTCGGGAAGCGCACGATGGCCGACTACATGCGCAGATTCGGCTTCTACCGCCGCCCGCCGCTCGACTACCCCGCCGACGAGATGCTCGCCAGCGGCGAGCGGCTGAACGGGCGGCTGCTGCCCGTCCAGAGCCCGCAGGTCGACGTCGGGCGCATGGCGATCGGGCAGGACAAGCTCGCGGTCACGCCGATGCAGATGGCGATGGTCGTCGCCGCGATCGCGAACGGCGGGCGGCTGATGGCGCCGCATCTGACCGACCGCGTCGTCGATCCCGACGGCCGCACCGTCATGCGCGTCGCGCCCAGCGTGTGGAGCACGCCGATCTCTGCCAGAACCGCCGCCGAGGTCAACCAGATGATGCGCAACGTGGTCGAGTCCGGCACGGGCACGGCTGTGCAGCTGCCCGGCATCCAGGTTGCCGGCAAGACCGGCACCGCCGAGATCGGAACGCTCGGCGCCAACCTCACGCAGCCCTCGTTCGTCGCGTTCGCGCCGGCCGACAATCCCCGCATCGCGATCGCCGTCACCGTGGAGAGAAGCCAGGGCGGCTTCGGCGGCACCGTCGCCGCGCCGATCGCCCGCGCGGTGCTGGAGGCGCTGCTGAGATGAGCGAGCTGCCGACCGACGCGCTGATCGACGGCCGCTACAAGGTCCTCGCCAGGATCGGCTCCGGCGGGATGGCCGACGTCTACTGCGCCGAGGATCAGCAGCTCGGGCGCAAGGTCGCGCTCAAGCTGCTGCACCACCGCTTCGCCGAGGACGCCGAGTTCGTCGAGCGCTTCCGCCGGGAGGCTTCCGCCGCCGCCAGCCTCCAGCACCCGAACGTCGTCAGCGTCTACGACCGCGGCCACTGGGACGGCACCTCCTACATCGCGATGGAGTACCTGCCGGGCCGCTCGCTGAAGGACGTGATCCGCCACGAGGCGCCGCTCGACCCGGTCCGCGCGATCGACATCACCGTGCAGATCCTCAAGGCCGCGCGGTTCGCCCACCGCCACGGGATCGTCCACCGCGACCTCAAGCCGCACAACGTGATGGTGGACGACGAAGACCGCGTGAAGGTGACCGACTTCGGGATCGCGCGCGCGGGCGCCTCCGACATGACCGAGACCGGCTCGATCATGGGCACCGCCCAGTACCTCTCGCCCGAGCAGGCGCAGGGGCACGCGGTCAGCCAGTCCTCCGACCTCTACGCGGTCGGTGTGATCCTGTTCGAGCTGCTCACGGGCCATGTGCCGTTCGACGCCGAGTCGGCCGTCTCGATCGCGCTCAAGCACGTCTCCGAGGCGCCGCCCGCGCCGAGCATGTTCGATCCCTCGGTGCCGCCGGCGCTCGAGGCGATCGTGCTGTGGGCGCTCGAGAAGGACCCGGCGCAGCGTCCTGCCGACGCCGACGCCTTCATCCACGCGCTCGAGGACGCTCGCGACGCGGTCCTCGTCGAGGAGACGCCCGGCCAGCGCACGGCGATGTTCGCGCCCGCCGCGATCCCGCCCGATCCCTACGCCGAGCCGCTAACGGCCACGACGCTCGGCGCCGTCCCGCTGCCGCCCGCGGCCGAGCCGCTGCCGCCCTACTACGCCGATCCGGCCGCGATGCCCGAGGAGCGGGGCCGGCGGCCGTGGTGGGCGTGGGTGCTCGCCGCGCTCGCGCTGGCGGCGATCGTGCTCGGCGTCGTGCTGCTGACGCGCACCGCGAGCGTGTCCGTCCCGGGCGTCGTCGGCCAGCCCGTGCAGTCCGCGAGCACGCAGCTGCGCTCCGCCGGGCTGAAGGTGAGCGTCGAACGGACGGCGAGCGGCAGACCGGCCGGTCAGGTGCTCGCGCAGGATCCCGCCGGTGGCGCGCACGTGAAGAAGGGCTCGACGGTCGCACTGACCGTCTCCGACGGCCCCGCGCCCGTGCAGGTGCCGACCGTCGACGGGCTTGCGCAGAAGAGAGCGGTCGCGCAGCTGACGGCTGCCGGCCTCGTCGTCGACCGCGTGGTCGAGCAGGCGGACGACACCGTCCCGGCCGGCGACGTGATCTCGACCTCACCGGCGGCTGGCCAGAGCGTCGCGAGCGGGTCGAGCGTGACCGTGTTCGTCTCCAGCGGACCCGAGCAGACGACCGTGCCCGACGTCGTCGGCTTGACGCAGCAGCAGGCCCAGCAGACGCTCGGCAGCCGCGGCTTCGACGTGAAGATCAGCGAACACGGCTCCACCACCGCCACCGCGGGCACCGTGCTCAGCCAGACCCCGGCCGGCGGCAAGAGAGTCGACCCGGGCAGCACCGTCGCGATCGTCGTCGCGAGAGCGATACCGACGGTCGACGTGCCGGACCTCAGCGGCCAGACGCAGAGCGAGGCGAGCGACACGCTCACCGCCGCCGGTCTCGTGCCGCGGGTATCGTCGCGCACCGTGAGCGACAGAACGCTCGACGGCGTCGTCGTCGACCAGCGTCCGGCGGTCGGGACGCAGCTCAAGCAGGGCGCGCCGGTGCGGATCTTCGTCGGCAGCTACGTCGCGCCGACGACGACGCCCACCACCCCGACGACGCCCAGCGGCGGCGGCCAGTGACGTCCGCGTCCGTCCCGCGGCGGGTCGTCGTGCTCGGCGGCGGGCGCTCCTCCGAGCACGACGTGTCGCTCGCCTCGGCCGCGTCGGTGCGCGCCGGACTGGAGCGCGCCGGGCACGAGGTCGTCGCGGTCGAGATCTCCCGCGCAGGCGCGTGGACGTGCGGCGGCGCGCCGGTCGCGCTCGTGCCGGGCGGCGGCCTGCTCGGCGCCGACGCCGTCTTCCCGGCGCTGCACGGGCCGTTCGGCGAGGACGGCACGGTGCAGGGGCTGCTCGAGTGCCTCGACGTCCCGTACGTCGGCTCCGGCGTGCTCGCGTCCGCCGCGTGCCTGGACAAGGTCGTCGCGAAGGAGCTGCTCGCGCGGGCGGGGCTGCCGCAGGTCGACTACCGCGCCGTGCGCCACGCGCGCTGGCGCGACGCGCCGGAGGCGGTGCTGGGCGAGCTGGCGACGCTCGGGATGCCGGTGTTCGTCAAGCCGGCGCGGCTCGGCTCCTCCGTCGGGATCGTGCGGGCGGCGGCGGCGGAGGAGCTGGCGGGCGCGCTCGAGTCGGCCTTCGCGCACGACCCGCTCGTGATCGTCGAGGCGGCTGCGAGCGGCCTGGAGATCGAGTGCGCGGTGCTCGGCAACGACGATGCGATCGTCTCCGAGCCGGGCGAGATCGTGCTGACCGACGGCGAGCACAGCTGGTACGACTTCGCGGCGAAGTACGAGCGGGGCGGCATGCGACTCGTCGTGCCGGCGCGCGTCCCGGCCGAGCTCGCCTCGCGCGTGCGCTCGCTCGCGCTCGACGCGTTCGCCGCGCTCGGCTGCGCCGGCCTCGCGCGCGCCGACTTCTTCGTCGATGCCGAGCGCGGGGAGGTGCTGGTGAACGAGCTGAACACGATGCCCGGGTTCACTGAGACGTCCGTCTACGGCAAGCTGTTCGCGGCTAGCGGCGTGCCCTACGAGGAGCTGCTCGACCACCTCGTCGCGCTGGCGATCGAGCGCCACGCGCGCGAGCGGGCGTACCAGTTCTAGGGCCTCAGCGGTACAGCGTCAGCTCGCTGATCGCCACGCGGTTGGCGCCCGGCGGGAGCCTCGTGATCCACAGCAGCACCCAGCGGGAGCGCTGGCCGGCGGTGTCGAGGTCGATCGCCTGGCGCGAGGACACCGACGGCGCGGTCGCGACGAGCTTCCAGCCGGGGTCGGGCAGCGTTCCCGGCAGCGGGCCGCCGCCGGCCACGTAGACGCTCGCCGCGAAGCCCGGCGTCGGCGTCTGCACGAGCAGCCGTCGGAAGACGGCGCCGGGCGCGGCGTCGAGCGCGAGCCCGACGCCCGCCTTCCCGAGATCGCCGCCGTCGTAGGACTCGGTCGTCCACACGGTCTCCGGGTTGCCGTCGATCGCGAAGGCGGTCTGGTTCGGGTGCTCGGCGCCGTCGCCGAGCGGGTCGTAGTCGTGTGCGGCGTCCGAGTTGAGGCCGACGGCGGCCAGCGCGCCGCCCCCGCCCGCGGTCCTGTCCGTGCCGGTGCCGTGGTGGGTGCGGTCGCCGAGCAGCACGACTGCGGCGACGAGTGCGCCTACGACGAGCAGCGCCGCGAGCGCGAGCCAGCCGCGCCGCGCGCGCAGATGCAGCGGCACGCGCCGGCGCGCCCTGCTGGGCAGCGTGCGCAGCACGGTCGTCGCCTCGCCGGTCGCGCTGCCCGAGCGCGCCGCCTCGAGCGCGAGCACGTCCTCGAGGTCGGCGATCAGCTCCTCGTCGCTGCGGTAGCGCGCATGCAGGTCCTTCGCGGTGGCGCGGTCGATCACCGCTGCGAGCGACGCCGACACCTCCGGACGCAGCGCCTGCACGTCGGGCAGCTCCTCGCGCACGTGCTTCATCGCGACCGCGACCTGGTTCTCGCCTCTGAACGGGACGCCCCCGGTGAGCATCTCGTACAGCACGATCCCGAGCGAGTAGAGGTCCGACTGGCCGGCGACGTCGTGGCCGAGCGCCTGCTCGGGCGAGACGTAGTCGGTCGTCCCCAGCACGCGCCCGTCGGCGGTGAGGCCGTCGTCGTCGAGCGAGCGCGCGATCCCGAAGTCGGTGACCTTCGCGCTGCCTTCCTCGTCGATCAGCACGTTCTGCGGCTTGACGTCGCGGTGGACGATGTGTCTCGCGTGCGCGGCCCCGAGCGCGCGCGCGATCTCGATCGCGTAGGCGACCGCCTCGGCGACGTCGAGCTCGCCGTTGCGGCGGATCCGCTCCTTCAGCGTCTCGCCCTCGACGTACTCGAGCACGATGTACGGGCGGCCCTGGTCCTCGCCGTAGTCGATCACGCCGACGATGTGTGGATGCGAGAGCTGCGCGACCGCGCGCGCCTCGCGTCTGAAGCGCTCGAGCTGGTCGGAGTCCGTCGCGATCTCGCGGTTCATCAGCTTGATCGCGACGGGGCGCTCGAGCGTCTCGTCGAGCGCGCGGTAGACCGACGACATCCCGCCCGTGCCGATGCGGGCCTCGAGCCGGTAGCGGCCGTTGAGGATGGTGCCGAGCAGTGTGCTCACGTGGTGGATCCGGTTGTACCGACTATGTTCCGCGCGTGCCCGCCATCGAAGCCTCCTACTACACCGACCCCGCGTGTCCTTGGTCGTGGGCGCTGGAGCCCAATCTACGCCGGCTGGGTGTCGAGTTCGGCGATGCGATCGCGATCCGTCCGGTCATGGGCGGGCGCTGGCCGCGCTTCGAGGATCCGCAGGCGCAGGTCGGCCGGTGGCTGGAGGCGTGCGACCGCAGCGGGATGCCGTTCGACCCGCGCCTGTGGCTCGAGTCCCCGCCGTCCGGCTCGCACCCCGCGTGCCTGGCGGTGATCGCGGCGGGCGAGCAGGGAGACGCCCTGCAGGCCGCCTATCTGCGGCGCGTGCGCGAGGGGCTGATGTGCGGGCGCCGCAAGCTCGACGCGCTCGACGCGCTGGTCGCGGAGGCGCATGCGGTGCCGGGAATGGACGCTGCGCGGCTGCGGCGCGACCTCGCTTCGAGTGCGACGGTCGAGCGCTTCGGCGCCGACCTCGAGCGCACGCGCACGATCGGCGGCCCTGAGGCGCTGCCGGTGCTCGTGCTCGGGGACCGCGCGGTGCGCGGCTTCGTCCCCTACGAAGAGTGGCGCGCCGGCGCGCTCGCGGTGGGCGTGCAGCCGCTCGGCGACCCGCCCCCGACGATCGAGCAGGCGCTGCGCCGCTTCGGGACGCTCGCGACCGCCGAGGTCGCAGCCGCCTGCGAGCTGCCCGGCCCGCGCGCCCGCGCCGCGCTCTGGCAGCTCGCGCTCGAATGGAAGATCGTCGCCGAGAAGCGCTTCACGAGCGCGCTGTGGCGGCTGCCGGAGTGAGCTGCTACTCGCCCGGCGGCGGCGGCAGCGGCGGAAGCGTGGCGGGGTCGGCGGCGGCGGCTGCCTGGTTCTCGGCCTTGACGGCCTCCCAGATCTCCTCGCGGTAGACGGGCAGCTCTCTCGGCGCGGCGATGCCGATGCGCGCGGTCTGGCCGCTGATCTCCATCACGGTGACGACGATGTCGTCGCCGAGCACGATCCTCTCGCCGGGGCGGCGGGTGATGATGAGCACCCCGGGAGGGTGTCACATCAGGCGGCGCGCTCTGCCGCCGCCGCAAGCTGCGCGAACAGCGGCGCGCGCAGCTCCGCCTCCGGCGCCTCGTTGATCACCTGCTCGCCGATCCCATCGGCGATCACGATCGGCGCGCGCAGGTTGGCGGTGAAGTCCTCGAGCCGCTCGCTCGCGCGCACGGTCACGTAGACGGCGGCGCCCTCCGGCACGGCCGGCTCCAGCGCGAAGTCGGCGAAGAAGCGGCGCGGGTCGGTCACGGGCAGCGCGAGCGCCGGATCCTCCAGCGAGTGCAGCCACAGGAAGGCGTCGTCGGCCGCGCGAGCCACCAGCGTGAAGCGCGTCGAGTCGAGTCCGGCGAGGCCGTGGGGGAACGCGATCGCGCTGTCCGGCGCGACCTCGATGCGGCCGAAGCGGGTGCTGTCGATCGTCGTTGACACGGGTCTCTCCTTGGAAAGGGTCGATGGGCCTAGTTGAGGAAGTCGAGCAGCGAGCTCTGGACGATGGTCGCGCCCGCGCGCAGCGCCGCGTTGTAGGCGGCCTGCTGCGTCGTGTAGCTCGTCACGGTCGACGCCATGTCGGCGTCCTCGGTGTCGGACAGGAGCTGCGTCGAGTTGTCCTGCAGCGCGGACAGGCGCGAGCTCGCGATCGCGAGGCGGTTCGTGCGCGCCCCGACGTCGGCGCGGATCTGATTGAGCGTGTCGAGGTTCGCGTCGAGGCTCTGCAGGTCGGTGCCGCGCAGCGCGTCGGCGTCGGCGGTCGTGCCGCCGCGCAGGTTCTGGGAGATGCTGCGCAGCGTGTCGAGCAGCTTGCCGTCGCCCGCCGACTGTCCGTCGCCGAGCAGCTGGTGGATGTCGCTGTTGATCGGGATCTGCACCCCGGGTCCGATCGTGCGCGTGACCGTGCCGGCGTCGCCCGCGTATCTGTCCGAGGCGGTCCCGAGCTGGTAGGGCTGCGTGTCGGTCGCGGTGCCGGAGAAGACGTACTTGCCGGCGTACTGGACGTTCGCCTCCTGCTTGACGCTGTCGGTCAGCTGGTCGATCTCGTCGGCGATCGCGTTGCGCGCGGTCTGGTCGGCGGTGTCGCTGCCGCCCTGCACGAGCAGCTCGCGCGCGCGCTGGAGCACGTCCGACATCTGCGAGAGCGCGGTGTCGGAGGTGTTGAGCCAGCCGGTGCCGTCGTCGACGTTGCTCTGGTATTGCGTGAGGCCGGCCAGCTCGCCGCGCAGGCCCATCGCGCGGCTGGTGCCGTAGGGGTTGTCGGACGGCTTGCTGATCGATCTGCCCGACGACAGCTCCTGCTGGAGGTTCGTGAGCCGGTCGTAGCCCTCGTTGATGTCGCTCAGCATCAGCTGCGAGCTCATCAGCATCGTGATCCGCATCGACATCGCTACAGCCCCACGGTCCCGGTGCGGTTGACGAGCGTGTCGAGCATCTGGTCCATCGTCGTCATCGTGCGCGCCGACGCCTGATAGCCGCGCTGGAAGCGCATCAGGTTCATCATCTCCTCGTCGAGCGAGACGCCCGCGACGCTCTGGCGGCGCTGGTCGACTGCGTCGGAGAGCGACTGCGCGGTGCTCTGCGCGGTCTCGGCAGCCTGCGTCTCGACGCCGACTCTCGCGACGAGCGCCTGGTACATCTGGTCGGTGGTGCCGCCGCGCAGGCCGGCGATCGCCTGCGCGACGTCGTTTGCGCCCGAGGCCCCGGTGCTGCCGGTCTGCACGGTCGCCGTCGTGGCGACGACATTGATGCTGGCCGCGGTCGTTCCGGCCGGGTCGAAGAACGGCGTCGAGGTGTGGAGCGCGTTGACGCTGGTGACGAGATCGTCGGCGACCGCGTCGAGCTCGCTGCGGTACGTGAGCGCCGGACCGGTCGGCGAGGCGAGGTCGAGCAACGCGCCGAGCTGTCCGCCCGGGGCGGTCAGCGTCTGCGGCCAGGTGTAGCCGGTCGGCGTGCTGGGGTCGACGAGCGTGACGCCGCCGAAGTCGATTCTGAGGCGGTCGTCGCCCGTGTCGGTGACCGACACCTGCCCGAGCTGGGAGAGTCTGTCGATCAGCTGGTCGCGCTGGTCCATCAGGTCGTTCGGCTGCTGGCCGCGGACGACCGCGTCGCCGATCGCTCTGTTGAGGCCGGCGAGCTGGCTCGCCATGTTCGCGACGTCGCCGGCGGGCCCGGTGATCGAGTCGTACTCGTCCTGCGCCTGCTGGGCGACGGTCGTGAGCTGGTCCGAGACCGCTCTGAAGGTCGAGGTCAGCGTCTGCGCGCCGGTCACGAGCGCGGCGCGCGCGCCGGCGTCCTCCGGCGCGTTGGCGACTGCCGACCACGCGTCCCAGAATCTCGAGAGCTGCGCCTGGATGCCGTTGTCGCTGGGCTCGTTGAACGCCATCTGGGCCTGGTCGAGCGACGTCGTGCGGGCGGTCGCGTCGCCGAGGCTCATCTGCTGCGCGCGGTACTGGAGGTCGAGGAACTGGTCGCGGACGCGCTGGATCGAGGAGACGTCGACGCCGCTGCCGAGCTGCGCGCCGCTGCCGTTGTTGACGCTGTTCGCCGGGATCAGGTATGCCGGCGTCGGCTCGAGCACCGCCTCCTGGCGCGAGTAGCCGGCGGTGTTCGCGTTCGCGATGTTGTGGCCGGTGACGTCGATCGCCTGCTGCTGGGCGAGCAGGCCGCGCAGCGAGGTCTGGAGGCCGAAGAACGCGGACGTCATGTCGCTACGCCTGGAGGTTGAGCGCGCTGCGCGCGGTCGCGGTATAGGGGACGTGCGACGGCCGGATCCCCCCGGCCGTGTAGGCGCCCGCGTCGGCCGGGCCGGCGGGGTCGACCAGCCGCAGCAGATGGTCGAGGAACGCCAGCTCCTGACGCATCAGCGCCTGGTTGGCGGTGTGCTCGCGCTGCAGCTCGGAGAGCAGCCCCTGCAGCTCGGCGCTGCGCGCGCGCGCAAGCTCGGCGTCGTGCGGCGCCATCAGCGCGGTCAGCTGGGAGAGCGTGACGGCCGCGGGCGTCGTGCCGAGCAGCGCGCCGGCGCGGGCGAGCAGACGGGCGCGGTCCTCCTCCAGGCGCGCGCGGCGCTCGAGCTCGGCCTGGAACGTGGCGACCTGGCGCACGACGCCGTCGACGTCCTGCGCGCGGATCGCGACGCCCTGCGCGAGCACGGCGCGCAGCAGCCGCTGCGCGGAGCCGAGCTGCGCTTCGAGGTGCGCGAGCACGTCGCCGGCCAGGCGTGGGTCGGTCGCGGGGGCGACGGCCAGGGCGCTCATGGCATGCTCGCCCCGCCGACGGCGGAGCCGGGGCTCGGCGCGGCGGGCGCGGTCGAAGGCGTGCCGGTCGGGGGCGTCGCGGAGGCCGGCGCGGCTGGGGCGATCGCGTCCATCAGCTGGCGCGCGAGGCCGAGGCCGCCGGCGCCCATCACGCCCTGGCTGAGCGCGTCGGGCAGCAGCGAGGCGTACGGCGAGCCGCCGGCGAGCCCGCTCGTGGCGTCCGTGCCGTCGCCGCCGCTGCCGTCGTCGGAGGCGTCGCTCGTGGAGTCGACCATCGACTGCGAGAGCTGCTGCACCAGGAGCTGCTCGAAGCCGAGCCCGGCCTCGTAGGCGTCGCGGCGTGCCGGCGTGGCGTTGCGCACGTCAGCCGGGAGCTGCGAGGAGTCGATCGGCGGGAGTCCGCTCACGAAGCTCATCGCTTCACCTGGTCGGCGATCTCGAGCATCTGATCCTGCATCTGGATCGCCTTGCTCGAGAGCTCGAAGCTGCGCTGCGCGTCCATCATGTCGACCATCGCGTCGCCGATGTCGACGTTCGAGCCCTCCAACGCGCCCTGGCGCAGGGTCGTGGCGGCGCCGGCCGCGGTCGGCTGGCCGCTGGCGGCGTTGGCGGCGAACAGGTTGGAGCCGAGCGGCTGCAGGCCGTCGGGCGCCGGCACGTCGACGAGCTGGATGCGCCCGAGCGCTCTGCCGGCGCCGATCCGCACGGTCCCGTCGGAGCCGATCGAGAGCTGGTCGGGCGTCGTGCCTCTCGGGACCGCGATCGGCGGCTGGAGGATGTCGCCATCCTGCGTCGTGAGGCGCCCGAGCGCGTCGAGCCGCAGCGAGCCGTCGCGCGTGAGCGCCGTCGAGCCGTCGGCGCGCTTGACCTCGAAGTAGCCGGATCCCTGGATCGCGAGGTCGAGCGGCTGGCCGGTGTCCTGCAGCGCGCCCTGCTCCTGCGAGCGGCCGAAGATCGAGGCCGCGGCGCCCGCGCCGGCGGCGACCGTCGGCCCGGCGCCGGCGCCCTGCGCGCTGTAGAGCAGGTCGCGGAAGCCGATCCGCACGGACTTGTAGCCGGTCGTGGAGGCGTTCGCGAGGTCGTTGGAGATCCCGTCCATGCGCTCCTGCTGGGCGGCCATGCCGGCGGCGGCGGAGTAGAGGCCCTCGAGCATCACGCGCCTCCGTTGGGCGAGGCCACCTGCGTCGCCGTCTTGTGCAGCGAGTCGTCGATCGTCTGGATCGCTCTCTGGCCCGCCTCGAAGGCGCGGAAGGAGGCGATCATGTCGACCATCGTGCGCGCCGGGTCGACGCCCGAGCCCTCGAGCGCGCCGGTGCGGACCGTGCCGGTCGCCTGTCCGGCGGCCGTTCCGGTGAAGAGGTTGTCGCCCTGCTTGGCGGCCCCCGTGAGCGCGAAGACGCCGACGTCGCTCGCGTTGACCTGACCGTTCGTGCCGACCTTGACCGGCTGGCCGCCTCTGCCGAGCACGGCGTTGCCGAGCTGGTCGACGAGCGTGCCCGTCGCCGACTCGGTGAACTGGCCGTTGCGTGTGTAGCGCACGCCCTGCGGCGTCTGGACGGCGAAGAAGCCGTCGCCGGCGATCCCCATGTCGAGCGGGTTGCCGGTGTCGCGCAGCGGCTGAGGCGTGAGGTCGGTGACCATTCTGTCGAGCCCGACGCCCATGCTCAGGCCCCCGATCGGCTGGCCGGTGACGCTGTTGCTCAGCAGCAGGTCGGAGAACGCTCTCTGCGTGACGCGGTCGGCCTTGTAGCCGGGCGTGGACGCGTTCGCGAGATCGTTCGCGATCTGGTCCTGACGCATCTGCTCGGCGACCATCCCGGACGCCGCGATGTAGAGCCCGCGCTCCATTCGCCCCAGGTGGTCGGCGGGGGCGGCGGGATCTTGAGCGTGCCGGCGGTCAGCCGGCGCGACGCTGCGGCTGCGCGTGCGCCGCGACGTACTCGCGGATCGCGTCTCTTGCCGCCGCGATCAGCGAGTCGTCCTCGCGCCGATGGGCGATCGCGCTGAGCGCGACGAACTCGTCGTGGGTGAGCGGCACGAGCACCTTCGCGGTCACCTCGTCGCCTCGCACCGGGCGAGCGTCGTGGTACTCGAGCGTGCTCTCGTCGATGTCGTCGAAGTCCTCGGGTCGAAGGTCCTCCATGCGCATGAGTCCATGATGGCTCATCGATGCCTCCTGTCAAACAACGAGCGGTGGTGTCGCGAGGCGTCGAACGCCGTAGCCGGGCGCCACGTCGTCGGATCGTCGGTCGGCGCAAGCGCCACGGTCAGCAGGCGACCGCCGTTCGTCTCGCCGATCATCAGCACGCTGCTCCGCTCGCCACGCGGATTGTCGGAGAAGACCCTGCGGTTCTCCCTGAGCTGCTCGACCTCGTCCCACGTCACGCCGTGCCGCGCCATCTCGCGCTCGTTGTGCTCGTCGAAGATCAGGTCGGAGACGACGTGCCGGGACATGAGCCGCATCTTGCGGCCGCGAACGCCGAAACCGGCCGATTTGCACGCTTAATTTGCAGCCGCTGCGCGGAGCTGTGTGGAACCGCGTGGCCGGGAGGTCAACTCGCCTGCGCCCGGTAGTGCTCGCGCCAGATCAGGCGGTAGAGCGGGATCCAGCGCGGAATGCTGCGCACGCCGGGGATGAACGGGATGCAGACGAACGCGAGGCTCAGCGCCATCATCAACGCCCACACGAGCGCGTCGGCGTTGTCCGAGGTCGAGAACGGCTTGATCTGGTACCAGAACGTGTAGAGCCACAGCCATACCTGCCCGGGGTAGCTGCCGGTCTCGTTCATCATCCCCCACTGCTCGCCGAGCAGGTGCTGCGCCTGCGCGCGGTCGGACAGCAGCGATCCGTCGGCCATGAACAGCAGCGGCTTGGTGTAGTCGGTCTGGTAGAACTGCCGGCTCGTCAGGAGCGCGCCGTCGAGCCCGCCGGCCTGCGCGAGCGACAGCAGCGAGGCCATCATCGGCGCGACCGGCCCGGCGCCCGCGGGCGAGACGAGCACCGCCGTCCCGTGCGCCGTCGCTCTGCCGAGCGCGGTCGTGTAGGCGTCGGTCCAGGCTCTCCGCTGCGCCGGCGAGGCGGCGAGATAGCGCGCGATCTGCGCGCGCAGCAGCGGGTCGTTCGGAATCGTCGCCAGCGGCGCGAGCACGTAGTCGGCGGCGGTGTCGATCGGATGGCTCACGCCCAGCCAGCTCTGCAGCTGGACCGGACCGATCACCTGGCCGGTCGCCGCGTGGTTGTACGGCGGCCCGTAGCCGGCGGTGTCGCTGGAGCCGTCCAGCTCCGCGGTCGCCGTCGTGAGGAAGTCGACCGGCTGCACGCGCGCCCACTGCGCGATCGTCGAGGGCCGCTCGTCGGGCGAGGAGAAGAGGATCGTCAGCAGCGTCGCGAGCGCCGCGACGACGGCGATGCAGATCGCGACCTCCTTGACGATGTCGTAGGAGCGGTAGGGCCCTCTCCAGGCCGGCGCGGCGTCGAGCGGGGAGGCCATCAGGCGCGCTCCTCGCCCACAGCGCGCTCGTCCGCGAGCGCTCGCACGTACGGCGGCACGACGCCGTTGCGGCGCACGAGCAGCACGTGCCAGGCCGTCAGCAGCACGACCGCGACCGGCAGCAGGATCACGTGGAACGTGTACATCTGGCCGAAGTTCGTCACGTTGAAGAAGGCGCCGATGCCCACTGAATTGAGGCCGTCCTTCGCCTGCGTGGAGATCCACTGCGCGTCGAAGTTCTGCTGCGAGAGGTAGCCGGTGAACGCGGCCGCGATCGAGATCAGGAACGTGACCGCGCCCGCCACCCACGTGAGCGAGCGTCCGCCGCGCCACGCGCCCATCCAGAACTTGCCCCACAGGTGCACGACCATCGTGAAGAAGAAGATCTCGACGCTCCACAGGTGGACGCCGTTGAAGAAGCGCCCGATTCCCGTCACGTGCCACCACGCCGGGCCCTTGAGGCCGAGGACCATGCCGGAGGCGACGAGGCAGACGAGCGCCGCGATCGTCAGCGCGCCGAACACGTAGATCCACGACGCGACGTACGCCGGCTGGCGGTCGGGCAGCAGCTTCTCGGGCGGCAGCGCGTGCTCGGCGCGCGTCCGCAGGCGGGCGGTCCAGGAGCGATCGCGCGGCGCCTCGCCGATGCTCACCGCTCCGCCCTCCGGTGCGGGAACGGCAGCAGGATCGCCGCGCAGAAGACGACGACCATCAGCACGATCACGAGCAGGTTCGTCACCGACATCTGGAAGAAGTGCCAGTGGACGTAGCGCGGCCGGCCGCTGAGGTCGAAGACGGCGCCGAGCGGCATTCTCGCGAGCGCGCCGATCCCAGGCAGTGCCATCACATTGCTCCCTTTCCGCGATCGCCGACTGCGTCGGCCGACGCCCGGGCACGCTATGCCGCCCCCGTCGTGCTTCCATCCGGGAAATCGCGTCGTACGACGGGGTTTTCTACGGACGCGTCAGGCGTCCAGCTCGGCGCGCAGCGCGGCCAGATCGCGGCGCAACTCGGCGACGGCCTGCTCGAGCCGGTCGATGCGCTGCCGGTTCTCCAGCTCCTTGGTCCCGGCGCCGCCGGCGGGCGGGTCCTGTCGCGGGGCGATGCGGTTCTCGCGAGCGGGGTCGCGAGAACCGTCCTCCGCCGCGCCGCCCGTCCGATCGGCATGGGCGGTCTGCGGCGAGGGCTCGCCCGCCGCGGCATCTGCGCCGCCGAGCAGCTGGAGGTAGCGCTCTTCCTTCTGGCCGGGCTGGCGGGGAAGTTGGGCGGCGTGGCCGCTGGCGATCAGTGCTTTCAGCGCGGCTTCGACGTCGGCGAGATCCTCGAAGCGGTGGAGGCGCTCGCTGCGTGCCTTCAGCTCGCCGGGCGTCTGGGCGCCGCGCAGCATCAGCACGCCGAGCAGCGCCAGCTCGCCGGGCGCGAGGCCGAGCGCCTCGTCGAGCAGGTGGCGGTACTTCGCGGCGCGCGAGCCGTGCCCGCTGGCCAGACGCGTCCAGCCGCGGCGGTAGGTGCGCTGGAGCGCGTCCTTGATGACGTGCTCGTCGTAGTCGACGACCGGATTGCGGTTCGTCGACTGGTTGCACGCCAGCCGCAGCGCGTTGAGCGAGAGCGGGTACGCGTCGGGCGTCGTGCGCTGCTTCTCGATCAGGCAGCCGAGCACCCGGATCTCGACGGCGTCCGGTTCCACGTCCGGCAGCCTACGTCACCAGATCACCTCGACGCCGTAGCGTGTCCAAGCCCTGTCGATCTCGATCTCGCCCGCCATGCAGCCGAAGAGCGTCTCGCGATCGCCGACCGGCTCGACGGGCGTAAGCGCGCCGCGGGCTGCCCGCGGCGGGTGAGACCATCTCCTCGCCCGCGAGCGCGGGCTCGACGAGTCGCGAGAGGCTCTGACGAGATATGTGTGTGATTCGCCTCGCGCGCGGCGCGGCGCCGCCCGGCCGCGACTCGCGCTAGCGTTCCGAGGTCCGATGGCCCGCCGATTCGCCTTCTTCGTCCTCCTGCTCGCCATCGTCGCTCTCGGCGGCTGCGCCTACGGCACTGCGGCGAGACTCACGCCGGCACAGGAGCGTGCGCGGATCTCCTTGCTCGAATCGCACAAGGGCTTCAGCGACCGCGACCTCGCGAAGCTGTGCCCGGGGCTGTATCCAAGAGACTTCCTCACCAACTCGAAGAAGTGGCCGGCGGGGAAGGCCGCCACCGGCGACAGGTCGGCGAGCGCGATCGCGGCGGCGCGCACGACCCAGGCCGCTGCGCTCAGCGCCGCCGGCTGCGACGTCTACCCCGGATGACCGACACGCCGCCGGACGCGATGCTCGGGCGCTTCGCCGAGCTGCTCGTCGGCTTCGCGGCGAACGTGCAGCCCGGCCAGCTCGTCGCCGTCAGCTCGGAGATCGGCAAGGAGCCGCTCACGCGCGCGATCGCCGCCGCCGCCTACGCGCACGGCGCCACGTACGTCGACGTCGCCTACGCCGACCCGTGGGTCCGCCGCGCGCGCATCGAGCACGGCACCGACGACGCCCTTGAGACCGTCCCGAGCTGGATCGGCGAGCGGATCCTTGCGCTCGGCGACCAGCGCTGCGCGCGCATCGCGCTGACCGGCCCGACCGCGCCGAGACTGCTGGAGGACCTCGACCCCGCGCGCGTCGGCGCCGACAGAGCGCAGACCCTGCGCGAGGCCGGCAAGGTGCTCAACGACCGCACGACCAACTGGACGATCGCCCCCTGCCCGACGCCCGGCTGGGCGGCGCAGGTGCACCCGGAGCTCCCGCCGGACGAGGCGCTCGCGCGGCTGTGGGAGCAGATCGTGCACGTCTGCCGCCTCGACGAGGACGATCCGGTCGCCGCCTGGCGCGAGCGGATGGCGACGCTGAGAGCCGTCGCCGAGCGGCTCACGGCCGCGCGCTTCGACGCGCTGCGCTTCGTGGGGCGGGCGGGGTCCGATACCGACCTGACGGTCGGGCTGCTGCCGTCCTCGAGCTGGCTGAGCGCGAGCTTCGAGACGAGAGACGGGATCCCGCACGTGCCGAACCTCCCGAGCGAGGAGGTCTTCACCACGCCCGACCCGGACCGCGTGGATGGCGTCGTGCGCGCGACGAAGCCGCTGCAGCTCGCCGGTGCGACGATCGAGGGCCTGACGGTCCGCTTCGAGGGCGGGCGCGCCGTGCGGATCGACGCCGAGAAGGGCGCGGACGTGCTGCGCGCGATGAGCGCCCACGACGATGGCGCCTGCCGCCTCGGCGAGGTCGCGCTCGTGGACGGCAGCGGTCGCATCGGCCCGCTGGAGACCGTCTTCTACGACACGCTGCTCGACGAGAACGCCGCCAGCCACGTCGCGCTCGGGCAGGCGTTCGCGTTCGCCGTCGGCGACGACGCCGACCGCGAGCGCATCAACACGAGCATGGTCCACATCGACTTCATGATCGGCGGGGACGACGTGGACGTGACCGGCCTCGCAGGCGACGGGACGGCGACGCCGGTGCTGCGCGGCGGCGTCTGGCAGATCTGACAGGCTGCGCGCCATGCGACCGTTCGCGGTCGACCTCGTGCTGCTGCGCTCGACGGCGCCCGACCTGCCGCTCGTCGTCGGCCGCGTGCTTGCGGCGCGCGTCGTGGAGCGCCGCGGCAGACACGGGATCCTCAACCTCGCCGGCGCCTATCTGACCGCGGAGCTGCCGGACGAGGTCGAGGTCGGCGACAGACTGCGACTCGTCGTGCAGCAGGCACGCGGCGGGCAGGTGACGTTCGCGCTCGCGCAGGAGCCAAGGAGCCCGCCGCCGCTCGCCGAGCCGCCGCGTGAACCTGGCGCGCAGGAGCCGGTCCTCGCCGTCGCGCGCGATCCCGGGGAGCGCGGGGAGGACGGGCATCCGCGTGCGGTCAGCGTGCGCTTCGCGGGTGCGGCGCTCGGCACGGTCGAGCTGCGCGTCGCGCTCGACGAGGCGCTCGTGCACGCGCGCGTCGCGCTCGCAGACGGGCCGCCGCTCGAGCTGGCCCGCGCGCACGCCGGCGCGCTGCGCGCCGCGCTCGCTGCCGCCGCCGGCCGTGCGGCGGAGGCGGAGCTCGTCCCACGCCCGAGGCCGGTGGACGTCTATGGCTGACGCGGGTGCCGGAGGCGGCCACGTGGCCGCCGGAGGCGGGTTCGGTCCCGGTCCGTCGGGCGCTCACCCCGCGCTGCCGCCGGACACGCCGCCGGCGCTGCGCGCGGCGGTGGCCGCGGCGCTCGCGTGGCTGCGCGAGCTGGACGCCAGCGCGTCGGGCGACGACGTCAGGCGACCTCGCTGAACAGCAGCGCGTCGGCGTCGAGCTCTCTGCGCAACAGCTTCTTGAGCTGGCCGTGGATCTGGCAGACGCGACTCTCGGAGACGCCGAGGATGTCGCCGATCTCGCGCAGCGTGAGGTTCTTGACGTAGAGCAGCACGGCGACCTCGCGCTCGCGCCGCGGCAGCCGCTCGAATGCCGCGCGGAAGCGCAGCTTCGCCTGGTCGCGGGCGGTGTGGTGCTCGGGGTCGGCGAAGCGGTCGTCGCTGACGAGCGTGTCGATCCGCTCGATCGCGGTCTCGTCGTCGCTGAGCACGAGCGTGTTGAGCGAGGTGACGTCGGAGGCGAGGATCTCGTCCTCGCGCCGCCGCAGCTCCTCGGCCGTCGTATCGAGCGCGCCGGCCAGCTCCTCGCGCGTCGGCTTGCGGCCGTGGACGCCGATGAAGTGCTCGCGCGCCTGGTTGATGTCGCGCTCCCAGCGGCGCAGCGAGCGCGGCGCCCAGTCCTGGCGGCGCAGCTCGTCGAGCACGGCGCCGTGGATGCGCGTCCACGCGAACTGCTCGAGCGTCGCGCCCTTCGCCGGGTCGTAGCGCTCGATCGACTGGATCAGCGCCTCCAGCCCGCACGAGATGAAGTCCTCGACCTCGCAGCGAGCCGGGATCTCGCGCACCTTCTTGTAGACGATGTACTTGACCATCGGCGCGAAGGTCAGGACAAGACGGTCGCGCACTGCGCGGTCGCCGGAGTCGCGGTAGCGCTGCCACAGAGCGAGCGCCTCGTCGGCCGAGATCCGGCCCCCTGTTCGCTTCGTGTCCAGCTGCATCTCTCTGCCTTCCCTCCGTCGGTGGTCCCCAGGATCGGGGCAGGTATCGGCAGGGGTCCGGCGCGGCCTGGATCGCCGCTATGGGGTAACGAACCCAGGACATACGTCCAGGGATCCGATCAAGACGTCATAACGCTGCACCCTGTCTGATCCATTCGGGGACGCCCGCGTACACGATCGCGCGCCCGCCGATTCCCGGGGGGAGCAGGGGGAAAAGCCCAGGGTGCCGGGCCCGTGCGCCAGGCCCCGCCGGACGCTGCGGCGCGTTCTCGCTCAGGACTCGCGGGGTGCGGCCGATCACCCCGTTTGTCCGTCCCTCGCTGGAGGTTCCCTCGCATGGCGCTCCGCCTCACCGGCTCACCTACGACCGCCCCGTCCGCTGCGCCGCCCGACCCGGCGGTCCAGGCCGCCGCGTGCCTCGATCGGAACGACCTCGACGGCTACGGCGCGCTGTTCGCCGAGGCGGCCGCGATCGCGGACGTCCACGCGCGCTACGCCGCCCGCGTCGCGCTCGTCGAGGCGGCGATGCGCGCGGCGCAGGGCGTCGAGCGCGCCCGCGTTCCGGCGATCTACCTGACCGCCGCCCGCGCGACGCTCGCGCTGCTGGAGGAGGAGCCGCGCGAGCCAGTCCTGCTCAACTACGCGGGCGTCCTGCTGTACGAGCTGTGGAGCCTCGACGCGGCCGAGGTGCTGTTCGCGGCTGCGCGCCGGCTCGATCCCGAGCTGGCGAACGTCGCGGGCAACCTCGAAGCGATCGCGCGCCGCCGCCGCGCGGGCGCCCCGCTCACCTTCCCGCGCGCGATCGCGGTCGGCCTCGCCGAGCTGGCCAAGCGCGCCCGCCGTGTCGCCGAGCGCGCGCAGCCGGCGGAGGGCCTGCGCCTCTCGCTCTGCATGATCGTCAAGGACGAGGAGGAGATGCTGCCGCGCTGCCTCGCCGCCGCGGCGCCTGCGGTCGACGAGATCGTGATCGTCGACACGGGCTCCTCCGACCGCACGATCGAGATCGCGCGCGAGTTCGGCGCGACCGTGATCGAGCGCGCGTGGACCGGCTCTTTCGCGGAGGCCCGCAACGCCAGCTTCGACGCCGCCACCGGCGACTGGCTGATGTTCCTCGATGCCGACGAGGTGCTCGTGGAGGAGGACGTCGAGCGCCTGCGCGCGCTGCGCGGCAAGACCTGGCGCGAGGCCTTCTACCTGTCCGAGATCAGCTGGACGGGCGAGCTCGGCGACGGCACCGCCGCCACGCACACCGCGCTGCGCGTCTTCCGCGCCCGGCCGCAGTACCGCTTCAGCGGCAGCCTCCACGAGCAGATCGCCGAGACGCTGCCGCTGCACCTCCCCGAGCGGATCGAGGCGACCGACGTCCGCATCGAGCACTTCGGCTACCTCGGCGCGGTGCGCGACGCGAAGGAGAAGTCGCGCCGCAACATCGAGCTGCTGCTCGAGCAGCGCGAGCAGAGCGGGCCGCATCCGTTCCTGCACTTCAACCTCGGCTCCGAGTACGGCGCGATCGGCGACGCGCGCGCGGCGCTCGCCGAGTACGAGCGCTCCTGGGAGCTGATCGAGCACGACCCGGCGAGACGCACCTGGGGCTTCATGCCGGCGCTCGCCTCGCGGCTCGTGCGCGCGCTGCGCATCTGCGGCCGTCACGAGGACTGCATCGCGCGCGGCGCCGAGGGGCTCGCGCGCTACCCGGGCTTCACCGACATCGTCTTCGAGCAGGCGTCCGCGACGCTCGCGCTCGGCGACGTCGACGGTGCGCTGCGGCTCTACCGCCAGTGCGTCGCGATGGGCGACGCGCCGAGCAGATACACCGCGACCGTCGGCATGGGCACGTTCCTGCCGACGATCGCGATCGCCGAGATCCACCACGCGCGCGGCGAGACCGCCGAAGCCGTGCGGCTGCTCGACGACTGCCTCGCCCAGCACCCCGGCTTCTTCGGGCTCGTGCTGCCGTTCGCGGCGGCGCTGCTGGCCGACGGCGAAGCCCCCGAGGCCGTCGTCGCGCGCGTCGAGGCGCGCGTCGAGGCGCTCACGCCGACCGTGCGCTTCATGCTCGGCACCGCCCTCTACGAGGGGGGTCGCACCGAGGCCGCCGAGGCGCAGTACCGCCTGCTGCTGGCGGCCCAGCCCGGCAGCGGCATGGCGCGCGTCGCGCTCGCCGAGGCGCTGCTGTCGCAGAAGCGCTGGGAGGAGGCGGCCGCGGAGGCCGCGCTGCTCGCCGACGAGGACGGGCACGCGCCCGCCGCGCGGCGCAGCGAGCTGTTCGCGCGGCTCGTCGCCGGCGAGCACGAGGCGGTGCGCGCGACGCTCGCCCGCGCCGCGTCCGGCGGGATGCCGAGCGGGGAGCTGGCGCTGTTCGCCGCCTGGGCTGACATCGCGGAGGGACGCGCCGCGGCCGGCGAGATCGCGCTGCCGATCGACGCCGTCATGCCGCTCGCGACGGCGCTCGAGGCGCTGCTGCGCGTCCACGAGGTGAAGCCGTTCGCCGCGCTCGTCGGGCTGCTGGACGGCAGCCCGCTGCCGCCGCGCGAGCGGCGTGAGCTGCTCGCGGGCATGTACCTGCGCCGCGGCTTCCTCGCGTCCGCCGCGGAGGAGTGGCTCGGCGTCTGCCAGGACGACCCGCGCGACGTGCGCGGCCTCGTCGGGCTGGCGCAGGTGGCGGCCGCGCAGGGGATGACCGACGACGCGATCGAGCTGGCCCGCGAGGCGCAGACGATCGAGCCGGGGGAGCGACGTGCGACGAGATTGCTCGCGCGGCTCGAGCCGCTGGCGGCGTAGCCCGGGGCGGTGGGCGTTGCGCTCACCGCTCAAGTTCCGCGGTGGACGGCCGATAGAGCCGGGAGAAACCATCGATCGCGGTAGACGCACGGATGCCGCCGATCGACTCCACGAGGAGCTCGACATGGGCCTCGACGTCGCACGCATCGAACCGACCACCTTCGAGACGACGCCCGAGCGCGCCCCCCGCGGCGCGCGTGCGGCTGCGTCCGGCGGCGCGCGGGACGCAGCCGACGTGTCCTCCTCCGAGATCCCGTCGAGCCCGCCGGCCGACGTGCTCGACGCGATCGACGCCGCCGGGCGCGCGGCGCGCGAGCTGCGCGCGCAGGGCCGCGAGCTGCGCTTCGTGCCCGCCTCGGAGAGCGGCGACGGCCGCATGCGGATCGAGGTCCGCGACCTCGACGGCAACGTGCTGCGCACGATCCCGCCGAGCGAGGCGCTCGACGTCGCCACCGGAAGCCCGCTCGGGCAGGACTAAGAGGGCACCGTGTCGATCAGCTCTCCCTCCACCTCCACGTCGACCTCCGGCTCCTCGACCGACCTGGCGAGCCTGCTGGCGAGCCTGACGTCGGGCTCCTCCTCGTCCTCGTCGTCGAGCGAGACGGCCATCAACGGGGTCCAGCTGCCGACCATCAACGTCGGTGGGCTCGCCTCCGGGCTCGACACGAACTCGATCATCACCCAGCTGATGGCGGTCGAGAGACAGCCGCGCGACGCGCTCGCGAACCAGCTGACGGTCGACCAGGCGAAGCAGTCGGTGCTGTCGGGCTTCCAGACGCAGCTCATGGGGGTCGAGTCCGCAGCGCAGAACGTGCGCTCGCTCACGCTGTGGCAGCAGCAGCAGACGGTCAACACGAGCGACTCCTCGCGCATCACCGCCTCGATGGTGTCCGGCGCCGGCGCCGGCATCGGTGGCTACCAGGTCGACGTCAGTCAGCTCGCCAGCTCCGCGCAGCGCACCTACTCGTTCACGAGCCCGGCGAGCGCCGGGGCGATCACGATCGACGGGCACGACACCCAGATCTCCGCGGGTGCCTCGATCGACGACGTCGTCGCCGCGATCAACACCGACCCGAACGCGACCGTCTACGCCGCCTCGACCGACAGCGGCACGCTCGTCCTGTCCTCGCGCGCGACCGGCGACACCGGCACGGGCTTCGTCCAGGTGAGCGACGCGACCGGCTCGCTGACCGAGCAGACCGCGAAGGCGAAGCAGGGCAAGGACGCGCTCTTCACGGTCGACGGCGTCGCCGGCTCGTCCTCCACGAACGACGTCACGAACGCGATCGCCGGCGTGAGACTGACGCTCGGCGGCGTCACGACCGCGAGCGGGCCGGTCACCGTCACCGTCGGGCCGCCGGCCGTCAACACCGACGCCGTCAAGCAGGCGCTGCAGTCGTTCGTCACCACCTACAACTCGGCGCTCGACGCGATCAACGCGAGACTGACCGAGAGAACCGTCCAGAACCCGCAGACCGACGCGGACCGCGAGGCGGGGATGCTCTACGGCGACACGACGCTGGAGGGGATCCTCACGCAGATGCGCCAGGCGATCTACACGGCGGTGCCCGGCCTGCCCAGCTCGATGAACAGCCTCTCGCAGCTCGGCATCTCGACCGGCGACCCCAACTCGACGGTCTCGCAGGACACGCTCGACGGCAAGCTGACGATCGACGAGACGACGCTCGACAACGCGCTCGCCACCAACCCGCAGGGCGTGCGCAACCTGCTCGCGGGGGCGAACAACGTCGGCGGCTGGGCGCGCTCGTTCGAGTCGGTGGTGCACGCGGCCGACACGACCGGCGGGCCGCTCGACATCGCGATCCAGGGCCAGGGCGACGAGATCAAGCGGCTCCAGTCCGACATCTCAGACTGGGACGAGCGCCTCGCGCTCAAGCAGCAGACGCTCCAGGCGCAGTTCACCGCGATGGAGACGGCGCTGTCGCAGAGCCAGACGCAGGGCCAGTGGCTGACAAGCCAGATCGCCAGCCTGCCGGGCGGCTGACCGCGCTCAAACTCCGGCCCCTCCGACCGATCACAGGGGTAGCGTCGCCCGCAGATCCCCGCTCGCGGTGATCGGAGGGCGAAACCCACGTCCCCGATCCGGGAAGGGCCATGAGCAGCACGAACTTCGCGGCGTCGCCGCAGGCTTACCGACAGAGCGCGGTGCTGACCGCGCCGCCCGAGCGGCTCGTCGTGATGCTCTACGACGGCGCGCGGCGCTTCCTGCACCAGGCCGCCGTCGCGATGCGCGAGGGCGACGTCCCGACTGCGCACGAGCGCCTGCGCCGCGCCGAGCGGATCGTCGAGCACCTCGACGCGACGCTCGACCTCAGCCAGGGCGAGATCAGCGAGCGGCTCGAGGCGATCTACGCCTTCTGCCTCAGACTGATGGGCGAGGCGCGCATGCGCCAGGACGCCGCGCGGCTCGAGACCGCCGGCGGGCTGCTGGGCGAGCTGCGCGAGGCGTGGGCCGAGCTGGCCGCCGGCGGCGGCGCTGCGGGCCGCCAGGTCCTCGCCGCCCCGGCGTGACCCGAGCCGCGGAAGCGAGCTGACGGCGTGAGCGAGACGGAGCCCTACGAGCGCCTCGCAGAGCTGGCCGAGCGCGAGCTCGCGCTCGTGACCGCGTTCGAGCCGACGCGCCTCGGCGAGCTCGTCGCGCTCCAGCAGACGCGCACGACGCTCGTCGCCGCATTGCCCGAGACGCCGCCGGCCGGCGCGCGCGCGGCGCTGCTGCGCGCGCACGAGTGCCAGCTGCGCACGACCGCCGCGCTGCAGGTGCTGTGCGAGCAGCTCGGCCACGAGCTCGGCGCCGTCGACCTCGGCCGCCGCGCCGCGCGCGGCTACGGAGCGGCCGCGCCGGTTCGCTCCGTGCTCGACCGCACCGGTTGACATCCGCTCATGCGGCTCAAGGATCGTCCGCCGCAGCCGATCCACCTGCGTGATCCCCAGGGAGGGGGTCGCTGGAGCGTTCGCCATGGAGGCCCACGCAGGACCCCACCTTCTGCATGAGCCTGTTCGACACCACCCAGCTCTCGCTCGAGGCCGCGATGCGCGGCTCCTCGCTGCGTCAGACGCTGCTGACCGACAACCTCGCGAACGTCAACACGCCCGGCTACCAGCGCAAGGACGTCGACTTCCACGCGGCGCTCCAGCAGGCGGTCGCGGACGGCCAGCCGCTCGAGGACGTGAGCTTCACGCCGACGGTCGACAGCTCGCGCGCGGTGCGCGCCGACGGCAGCGGCGTCGACCCCGACCAGGAGTCGGCCGACCTCGCCGAGAACGCGCTCGAGTACCAGGCGCTCACGCAGGTCGACGGCGCCCGCACGACGATCCTCCAAGTCGCGATGGGCGTGCGCTGATGGGCCTCTTCGACGCGATCGACGTCGCCGGCAGCGGCCTCGCGGCCGAGCGTCTGCGGATGGACGTGACCGCAGGCAACCTCGCCAACGCCGAGACGACGCAGGGCGCCAACGGCCAGCCCTACAGACGCCGCGAGGTCGTGCTGCAGGAGGCGCCGGTCGGCGGCGAGAGCTTCGGCTCGATGCTCGCAAGCGCTTCGACCAGCGGGGCGGGCGGGGTGACATCCGGGGTCCAGGTCGCCGGCATCGTCGAGGACACCACGCCGCCGCGGCAGGTCTACGACCCCGGCAACCCGGCCGCGAACGCGCAGGGCTACGTGCAGATGCCGAACGTCAACCCGGTCACCGAGATGGTCGACCTGATCTCCTCCTCGCGCAGCTACGAGGCGAACGTCACCGCCATGCAGGCGTCGAAGACGATGTTCACGCAGACGCTGGGGATGCTCAGATGATCCCGCCCGTCTCGGGCCTCGGCGTCGAGTGGCAGCTTCCCGGCGTCGGCTCGGTCGCCGACGCGCCAGGCGTCTCCAGCGACGTCGCCGGCGCCGGCGGTGCGGGCAGCTTCGGCGGCATGCTCTCCCAGCAGATCGACAACCTCGCGAACCTGCAGGACACGGCGACCGCCGCCTCGCAGGCGCTCGCCGACGGCACGGCGACCGACGTCTCCTCGGTCGTGACCGCGGTCGAGAAGGCCCAGCTCGCGATGCAGCTCGCCGGCCAGATCCGCACCAAGGGCGCCGAGGCGATCAACGACGTCTTCCACACGCAGATCTAGCTCGTCCTGCCGCCCACCCACACGCCGCCTCGCCACATCCACCGCTACCGGAGCACTCCCTCATGCCCCTTCGCGCCCTCCTCGCCAACATCACGCCGCGCGGCCGGATCGTCCTCGGCGCCGTCGCGCTCGGCACGATCGTCGCGCTGATCCTGCTGATGAGAATGGCCTCGGCGCCGAGCTACTCGACGCTGGTGACGGGCCTCGACCCGGCGCAGACCGGCAAGGTGACGGCGGCGCTCGACACGAAGGGCATCGGCTGGCAGCTTCAGAACAACGGCACCGCGCTGGCCGTCGACTCGGGCAAGACCGCGCAGGCGCGCATCGCGCTCGCGAGCGCCGGGCTGCCGGGCACGGCGCAGCCAGGCTACGAGCTGCTCGACAGACAGTCGCTCGGGACCTCGAACTTCCAGCAGCAGATCGACTACCAGCGCGCGCTCGAGGGCGAGATCGCGAAGGCCGTGGAGCAGGTCCAGGGCGTCTCCGGCGCGCAGGTGGAGCTGGTGCTGCCCGACAGAGAGGCGCAGCTCTTCTCCAACGACTCGAGCCCGGCGACCGCCGCGGTGCTGCTGTCCGGCGCGACCGCGCTCGATCCCGGCGCCGTGCGCGGGATCGCCCAGCTCGTCGCCAACAGCGTCCCCGGCCTGCAGACAGACCACGTCACGATCACCGACGGCAGCGGCCAGATGCTGTGGCCGGCGAGCGGCGACGGCGCCGGTGGAGACGGCTCCGGCCTGCTCGCCAAGCAGGCGGCCGAGTCGCAGTACGACGCGCAGATGGCGGCAAGCCTGACGGCGATGCTGACGCGCACGCTCGGGCCCGACAAGGCACAGGTGCAGGTCCACGCCGACCTCGACGCCAACCAGGCGACGCAGGACCAGCTCACCTACGGCAGAAGAGGCGTGCCGCTGCAGGCGCAGACCGACAACGAGACGCTCAGAGGCGGGGGCGGCGGGACAGGCGGCGCGGCCGGCACCGGCGCCAACATCCCGAGCTTCGCGCAGACCGGCGCCAGCGGCAGCTCCAACTACAGACACACGACCTCCAACGACACCTTCGGCGTCGACAAGACGATCACGCACACGAGAATCGCGCCCGGCGCGATCAACTCCCAGCAGGTCTCGGTGCTGCTCGACAGATCCGTGCCGGCGTCGGCGATCCCGCAGATCAGAGCGGCGATCGCGAGCGCAGCCGGGATCGTGGCCACGCGCGGCGACGTGCTGAGCGTCGGCCAGGTCGCGTTCGCCAGACCGCCCACGGCGGCGGCGCCGAGCCCGGTCGCGACGTTCGGCGGCTACCTCAAGTACCTCTTCCTCGGGCTCGCGTCGCTCGGCTTCCTCGCCTTCGTCACGCGCCAGCTCAAGCGGCGCGAGCACGAGACGCTCGCCGGCGAGCCGACGTGGCTCTCGGAGATCGAGGCGCCGCGCACGCTGCGCGAGCTGGAGCGCCTGGAGGCCGACGACCACCCGACGCACGTGCGCCCGCTGCGCACGCCCGAGCAGGCGGCCCGGCTCCAGGTCGAGGATCTCGTCGAGCGCGACCCCGACCGCGTCGCGCAGCAGGTGCGGGCGTGGATGGCCGAGGACGACAAGTAGTGAGCGCCATCGACCTGCCCGCCGCCGACGTCGAGGACGTCACGCCGGGGCCGCCGCGGCTGCCGCAGAAGACGGTCCCGCGCATGGCCGGCCGCCAGAAGGCGGCGGTGCTGCTGATCGCGCTCGGGCCGGACAAGGCGGCCGAGGTCTTCAGACACCTGCGCGAGGACGAGATCGAGTCGCTCTCGCTGGAGATGGCGAAGGCCGGCCAGATCCCGCCGGACACCTCCGCCTACGTGTTCGACGAGCTGGCCGCGGTCGTGCAGGCGTACGACTCGCTCGCGACCGGCGGCGTCGACTACGCGCGCGAGGTGCTCGAGCGCTCGCTCGGATCCGACCGCGCGGCCGAGATCATCGGCCGGCTCGCGACGGTGATCGAGCGGCGCCCGTTCGAGTTCCTGCGCCGCACGCCGGCCGATCACATCGTCACGTTCCTGCGCAGCGAGTCGCCGCAGACGATCGCGCTCGTCGTCGCCAACCTGCACACGACGCTCGCAGCGCAGGTGCTCTCGTGCCTGCCGGAGGAGCAGCAGGCCGACATCGCGCTGCGGATCGCGCGCATGGGCGAGACGCCGCCCGACGTCGTGCGCGAGATCGAGAACGTCATGCGCCGCAAGCTGGAGACCGTCGTGCAGCAGGAGTACTCCGCGGCGGGGGGCGTGAAGTCGCTCGCCGAGATCCTCAACCACACCGACCGCCCGACCGAGCGCAACGTCCTCGACACGATCGCCGAGGCCGACAGCGAGCTGGGCGACGAGGTGCGCCGCCTGCTGTTCGTCTTCGAGGACATCGCGAGACTCGACGACCGCTCGATCCAGCTCGTGCTGCGCGAGGTCGACCAGAGAGATCTCGCGCTCGCGCTGCGCGGCGTCGAGGAGACCGTCAAGGAGCGGCTGCTGGGCAACATGTCCGAGCGCGGCGCGCAGATGCTGCGCGAGGAGATGGAGTACCAGCCGCCGCAGAAGAAGCGCGTCGTCGAGGAGGCGCAGGGCCGCATCGTCGGCGTCGTGCGCCGCCTTGAGGACGCCGGCACGCTCGTGATCGGGCGCGGCTCCGGGGACGCGGTCGTCTGATGGAGCGCGGGTCCGGCGCGATGGGGTCCCAGGAGTACGCGTTCGAGCCGCTGGAGGCCGGACCGAGCGTCGCGCTGCGCGACCTCGAGTCGCCGCTCGCCGCCGCGCAGGCGGAGGCCGACGCGATCCGCTCCGCCGCACGCGCCGAGGGGCACGCCGACGGACTGGAGGCCGGCCTCGCCGAGGGCCGCGCGCGGCTCGCCGCTGCGCTCGGCGCGCTGGAGGCCGCGCACGCCGAGGTCGTGGCCCTGCGCGAGGCGACCGCGGAGGCGGTCGAGCGCGACGCCGTCGAGCTGGCCGTGCGGCTCGCGGAGAAGATCGTCGCGGGGACGTTGGAGGCCGAGCCCGAGCGCGTGCTCGACGTCGTGCGCGGCGCGCTGCGCCGGCTCTCCGAGCGCCGACGGGTGACGATCCTCGTCAACCCCGACGACCTCGAGCTGGTGCGCGGCGCCGCGGCGGGGTTCGCGGGCGAGCTCGGCGGGATCGAGCACTGCGAGGTGCAGGCCGAGCGGCGGCTCGCGCGCGGCGGCGCCGTGGTGCGCACCGACGAGGGCCAGGTCGACGCCTCGGTCGCCACGCAGCTCGCGCGTGCGCGGGAGCTGGTGGAAGCGGAGCTGGGCGCGTGAGCAACCCGAGAGCCGTCCTGCCCGAGGGTCGTGTGAGGACAGCAGGACCGGACGACACGGGCCGGGGGGTGTTCGCGCGCGCCGACGCGCTGCTGCGCGGATCGGATCTCGCGCGCCGGTCGGGCCGCGTATCAGACCTGATCGGCTTGGTGATCGAGGCGACCGGCCTGCAGGCCGAGGTCGGCGAGGTGTGCCTCGTCAACGGCGATCGCGGCCACCCCCCGGTGCCCGCCGAGGTCGTCGGCTTCCGCGGCCAGCGCACGCTGTTGATGCCACTGGGCGAGATGGAGGGGATCGGGCCGGGCACGACCGCGCGCGCGACCGGCGCGCCGTTCCGCATCCGCGTCGGCCACGACCTGCTGGGGCGGGTGATCGACGGGCTCGGCCGGCCGCTCGACGGCATGGAGACGGCCGGCTCGGGCCGTCCGCGCTCGACCGCCGCGGCGCCCCCGGACGCGCTCTCTCGCCCGCGCATCGAGGAGCGCGTCGACCTGGGCGTGCGCGCGCTCGACGCGCTCGTGCCGTGCGGTCGCGGGCAGCGGCTCGGCATCTTCGCCGGCTCGGGCGTCGGCAAGTCCTCGCTGCTCGGCATGATCGCCCGCTCCACGACTGCGGACGTGAACGTGATCGCGCTCGTCGGCGAGCGCGGGCGCGAGGTGCGCGAGTTCGTCGAGCGCGACCTCGGCGACGCGCTGTCGCGCTCGGTCGTCGTCGTGGCGACGTCCGACCAGCCGGCGCTCGTGCGCATCAAGTCGGCGTTCACGGCGACCGCGATCGCCGAGCACTTCCGCGACCAGGGCCACGACGTGATGTTGATGATGGACTCGGTCACGCGCTTCGCGATGGCGCAGCGCGAGGTCGGCCTCGCGATCGGCGAGCCGCCTGCGACGCGCGGCTACACGCCGAGCGTGTTCGCACAGCTCCCGCGGCTGCTGGAGCGGTCGGGGACGGCGGCGGTCGGCTCGATCACCGCGCTCTACACGGTGCTGGTCGACGGCGACGACATGAACGAGCCGATCGCCGACGCGGTCCGCTCGATCCTCGACGGCCACGTTGTGCTCACGCGCGAGCTGGCGCACGCCTCGCACTACCCGGCGATCGACGTGCTGCAGAGCGTGTCGCGGCTGGTCGGCGAGGTCGTGACGCCTGAGGTGCGCGCCGCCGGCCAGGCCGTCCGCCGGCTGCTCGCCGCGTACAAGGAGAAGGAGGACCTGATCGCGATCGGCGCCTACCAGCGCGGCACCGACCCGCTGGTGGACGCGGCGATCGCGCTGCGCCCGCACGTCGAGCGCTTCCTGCGCCAGGCGGTCGACGAGCGCACGAGCGCCGCCGCCGCCGACCGCGCGCTGCTCGACATCGCCGCGGCGATCGCCGAGCACGCCGGACTCGGCGAGCCCGTCGACGCCGAGCCCGCCCCGCCGGCCGCCCCCGCCTTCGTCCCGCCCGGCGGAGTGCCGGACGGCCTCGCGACTCCCGTCGCCGCGTCCGCGCTGCCGCCGCTGGACCTGCGCGTGTAGCCGGCGCGCGTTCGCCTGAGCAACCGCCTGGCCTCAGGCTGGTGATGACGGGAGATCAAGCTTGATGGCCGCCGCGGGAGTGCTCGTCGTGTGTGAGGCTGCGCCAGCTCAAACGGCGCCCGTGCGGCAGGCGCCGACGCCGGACCGGCGCGATCGTCAAGATGAAGGGATGTCAACCAATCCGCCCACACGCAGCGTCAAGTTCAGCGACGACGAGCGCGGCGGGTGGTCGTCCGACCGTCCACGCCGCGAGGGCGCGGCACAGCGGCCGGTGGACGTCTCGACGCGCTGCCGCGTGCTCACGCCGTCCGACCGCCTGCGCTACTCGCCGGGCAGCCTGCTGCTGATCGTCGCGCCGAGCGCCGCCGAGCGCGACCGCTTCGCCGCGCGCGTGCTCGAAGACAGAGGCGCCTACCTGACGCTCGACAAGGTGCGCGCGCTGCTCGCCGGCCGCGTGCCGGCCGACGCGGTCGAGGAGCGTGCGCGAGCGCTGCTCGACACGGCGATCGGCAGACGCCTGGCCGCCGGCGAGACGGTCGTGCTCGGCGCCGACGGGCTCGGCCCGCACGAGCGCGAGCGTTACGCGCGGATGGCGCACGCCGCCCGCCGCCCGCGTCACCTCCTGCTGCTCGAGGCCGGTCGCGACGACGCCGACGAGGACGAGCGCGCCGCGCTCGACGAGCTGCGCCGCGCGCTCGTCGCCGGCGAGCTGGGCACCGAGGGGATCCAGACCGCGCTGCGACTCAGCGGCGGGACCGTCGCCGAAGTCAAGAAGATCGTCTTCCGCCCGCCCCCGCGCGACGAGTAGGCTGGCCCCGTGGCAGACGAGCCGACACCCGACGACGCCCCGCTCGGCGCCGCGTTCGCCGCCGCGCTCGCGGCCAAGGACTTCGCGCGCGCGGCGGCGCTGCTGCACCCGCAGGTCGACTTCGCCGCGCTGACGCCGAGACGCGCCTGGGAGGCGCACGGTCGCGACCAGGTCGTCGCCGGCGTGCTGCGCGTCTGGTTCGACGACGCGTGCGAGCTCGACGGGCTGGCCGGCGTGGAGCACGGCGCGTTCTGCGACCGCGAGCACGTCGTCTACCGGCTGCGCGGGCGCGGTCCCGAGGGGCCGTTCCTGATGGAGCAGCAGGCGTACCTGACCGAGCGCGACGGGCGGATCGGCTGGATGCGCGTGCTCTGCTCGGGCAAGCGTCCGCCCGCGTGAGCGGGCCGGCTCGGCCCGGCAGACCGGCTGCAGCGGCGGAAGCGCTGCTCGCGTTCGACCGCGAGCACGTCTGGCACCCCTACGCCCCGTTGCCCGCGGCGCAGCCGCCGCTGCTCGTCGCCTCGGCGCAGGGCGTGCGTCTGCGGCTCGCCGACGGGCGCGAGCTGATCGACGGCATGGCGTCGTGGTGGTGCGCGATCCACGGCTACCGCCACCCGCGCCTCGACGCCGCCATGCGGGGGCAGCTCGACCGCATGGCGCATGTGATGTTCGGCGGGCTCACGCACGCACCCGCGGTCGAGCTGGCGCGGCGGCTCGTCGCGCTGGCGCCGGATGGGCTCGAGCACGTCTTCTTCGCCGACTCCGGGTCGGTGAGCGTCGAGGTCGTCATCAAGATGGCGCTGCAGTACCAGCGCTCGCGCGGGCGGCCGGAGAAGCGCCGCCTGCTCGCGCTGCGCGGCGGCTACCACGGCGACACGTTCGGCGCGATGGCGGTGTGCGACCCGGTCGGCGGGATGCACCACCTGTTCGCCGGGACGCTGCCGGAGCAGCTGTTCGCTCCGCGCCCGCCGGGCGGCTTCGAGGCGGACGTCGATCCGGCCTGGGATCGCGCGACGACGGCGCTGTTCGCGACGCACGCGGGCGAGCTGGCGGCGGCGATCGCCGAGCCGGTCGTGCAGGGCGCCGGCGGCATGCACGTCTACGCGCCCGCCTACGTGCGCCGCCTGCGCGAGCTGTGCGACGTGCACGACGTGCTGCTGATCCTCGACGAGATCGCGACCGGCTTCGGCCGCACCGGCGGGGAGCTGTTCGCCGCCGCGCACGCGGGCGTCGCGCCCGACCTGATGTGCGTCGGCAAGGCGCTCACCGGCGGCTGCATGACGCTCGCGGCGGCGCTCTGCAGCGTGCGCGTCGCGCGCGGGATCCGCGAGGGCGAGGCGGGCGTGCTGATGCACGGGCCGACGTTCATGGCCAACCCGCTCGCGTGCGCGGCCGCGCTCGCGTCGATCGAGCTGCTGGAGGAGCAGGACTGGCGCGCGAACGTCGCGCGCATCGAGGCCGCGCTGCGCGCCGGGCTCGCCCCGGCGGCGGCGCTGCCGGGCGTGCGCGAGGTGCGCGTCCAGGGCGCGATCGGGGTCGTCCAGCTCGAGCGCGAGGTCGACGTCGCCGCCGCAACGGCCGCCGCCGTCGCGCTCGGCGTGTGGCTGCGTCCGTTCCGCGACCTCGTCTACGCGATGCCGCCCTATGTCACCGCCGACGAGGACCTCGCGGCCGTCGCCGCTGCGGTCTGCGCGGCCGCCGCCGCGGGCTGAGGGGGCCGGTCAGCGCGGTACCCAGAGCTGCATCCCCTCCGGCGATTCCGCTTTGACCCGGTAGCGGGAAGAGAGCTCGTCGAGCATGCCGGGGTAGGCGTAGCCCGCTGTCAGCACGAATACGTCTCTCCCACCGGCTGCTCTCAGCGCGACGATCGAGTCTTCGAGCTGTTCGAGCGTGAAGATCGAGCGCGGCCCGGTGTACGGTTCGACGTCGTCGAGCCTCAGGTTCGCCGCGATGCGATGACCGAGCGGCGAGATGATCAGGACCTTCTCCCCCGGCTTCGCATAGGCGGCGACGAGTTCCTGCCCCTGCGGCTGCGCGAATATCTCGGGCCCGTGGGATGTGATGCGCTGCAGCTGCTGCCACGGCAGCGGCATCTGCGCGAGCGAGCAGGCGAGCAGCCCGAAGCCGACGAGGACGGCGAGCTCGCTCGGCCGCGGGCGCCGGCGCGTCGCCGCGAGCTCGCGCACGGCCGCCAGCGTCAACAGCACGATCGACAGCGCCCACGCCGGGAAGGTGTAGATCACGAGCTCGGACAGCGAGTGCCCGACGTAGTACGAGCCGGCGCCGAGGCCGAAGATGCCGCTCCACGCCAGCAGGCCCGTCAGCGCCCGCTCGGAGTCGCGCCGCAGCGCCCGCACGGTCGCGACGCCGATCGCGGCGACGTAGGTGGCGAAGATCGCGAGGTCCACGCCGAACAGCGGCTTGATCGGCAGCATCGCGAAGCCCTCGACGGCGAAGATGCGCGCGTAGCGGAACAGCAGCGAGAGGTCGGGCGGCGAGCCTGTGCGCGCGAGCAGCAGCACGGCCACGAGCGCGTATGCGGCCGCCAGGCCGGCCGCCGCTTCGACCGCGCCGCGGCGCAGCGCGGCCCGATCGGGCCGCGGCTGGGCCCACAGCAGCGCGACGATCGTCGCGCCGAGCGCGGCGAGCCCGAAGTCGCTGTTGTTGAGCACCGTGAGCCCGCCGGCGAGGAACAGCGGCCAGCTCCGGCGCGGGCGCGCTCCGTCGAGATGGCGGGCCGTCAGCCAGGCGAGCATGAACGGAGCCGCATAGCGCAGCGGCAGGACGCCGAAGTAGTTCACGAGCGAGAAGCGGTCGACGGCCGGTCCGTGCAGCCGGAAGCCGAACGTCGCGAGCAGCGGCAGGAACAGCAGCAGACCTGCGAGCGAGGAGCGCGCGAGGCGCCGCAGCGTGTCGTACAGCGCGAGCAGCGTGAGGCCCGTCAGCGCGGCCATCAGCCCGGTGAACGCGAGCAGCGAGCTGCCGAGCACCGACATCCCGCCGGCCAGCGCGTACGGCCACAGCGACGCGTACTGGCCCGCGAAGTTCCCGAGCGGGGAGCGGCCGTCGAGCACGGCCATCGTTTCGTCGTACGTGAACTGGAGGTGGTAGATGACCGCTTCGAATGCCTGCGCGATCGACGCGTCGGTGTTGATCGCCGGCAGCAGCAGGACGCCGAGCGCGGCGAGCACGACGACGACCGCGCCGATCCGCCGGACCCGCGTCTCGCGCGTCCAGGACGGGGCGCGGGCGCGCACCTGCGGTGCGCGGACCGCGGCCGCCACCGCCGCGGCGATCGCCACCGCCACCGCGATCGACGGCAGCGTGAAGTACACGACCGGCCTCTGTTCGTCGGTGTAGTTCTGCGGAGCCTGGAGCCGCTGCGCGACGAAGCACGCGACCAGGAACACCACGCTCGCGGCCTCGATCGCCGCCGCGAGCGCCGCCGCGCGGGGTGCGAGGCGCGGCGGCGCCCGCCGGACGAGTCGCACGGTGAGGCCGGCGAGCAGCAGCGGCGCTGCGAGCGAGATGAGATAGCGGGCCTGCTCGGTCGGCTCCGGCTCGACGGCTATGCGGGTGGTGGGCCAGAAGTGCGCAGACGGCTTGGGGTACATCAGCGACCCGAGGGACGGGCCAAGCAGCACGACCGCCGCGATCACGATTGCCGCTGCCGGCACGACGGCGATCCATGCTGCGAGGCGCTCGTCGAGTACGGCGGTCGAGTCGCGCTCGTCGAGCCGGCCGGTCGCGTCTCGCTGTCGCCCGGCGACTTCGGGCGAGAAAGCCGTGCCCATCGATCCCCCTTCGGCGCCCCCAGCAGTGCCCTTCGTGCGGTCCGGCGCATACGTGCCGCCGGCCAGCGATCCCCCAACGATGCACCATTATACGGCTGATCGAGGAGCCGAAGCGGGTGCGGCTCGCGGACGCGCGCCCGGCGCCGCTCGAACACTCGTCTAGCCCCTCCAGTTCGCGCGGGTCGCGCCGACTACCCCGACCGTGACGCCGTTCCGCTTCCCCCTCGAGCGCCTGCGGGCGCTGCGCGAGCGCGGCGAGGATCTCGCCAAGCAGGAGCTCGCCGGCGCGCTGCATCGCCAGGCGAGCTGCGCCGAGCGGCTGCGCGCGATGGGCGAGCAGGTCGCCGGCGCGTTCGCCGCGCAGCGCGCGACCGCCGGCGGTCCGACGAGCGCCGCGGACCTCGTGGCGCACCAGGCATACCTCGAACGGATGGAGCAGGTGCGCGAGGCCGGTCGGCTCGACCTCAACCGCCACGACGCCGAGGTCGGCGCGCGCCGCGACGCGCTGCGCGAGGCCGCCCGCGAGCGCCAGGCGCTCGAACGGCTCAAGGAGCGCCGCCGCGCCGACCACGAGCGCGCCGCCGCGCGCGCCGAGGGCGCCGCGCTCGACGAGATCGCGATCACCCAGCACCGCCGGAGGGCGTCGTGAGCCTGACCCCGTCCGTGCTGCTCAAGCCGCCGGCCCCCGCGCCGCACGGCAGCGAGCCGCCGGGAGCGCCGCCCGACACGCCGTTCGCCACGGTGCTCGACGACCACCAGGCCCGGACCGCCGCTGCGGAAGGCCGCCAGACCCAGCCCCAGGGCGTCGCTGCCCGGCACGACGGGAACGATGCGTCGCGCCCCGCCGGCCCCGACGACGCGCGCTCGGCCGACCGCGCCGCGCACGACGGCGCCGCGACCGACGCCGGGTCCTCCGGCGCCCGCGACAGAGCGCCCGACGATCCGCGCGCGGCACCCGCCGCCGCCGCGCTCGCCGCCCTGCTCGGCGGCATGACGCTGCCGGCCGGCCTCGCGCCGGCGATCGTCGCGACGCTGCCGGCCGCACCCGCGGGAGCGGAGCCGTCCGCCGCGACTGCGAGCGACCTGCCCGGGATGCCCGCCGCGGCCGCGCCGGCACAGCCGGCCGCGATGCCGACCGACCCTGCGATCCCGGCGCGGGCCTCGGCGCTGCCGCTCGGGGCCGGCGTCGTCGAACCCGCGAGCGACGCCGCCGCGGCGGGCGCCGGCCCATCCGCTGCCGCGCCGGCCCCCGGCGCGAGAGCGGGCCTGCCGTCGGCCGCCGAGGCGCTGCGTGCGCTCGCCACGCGCTCAGCCGCGCTCGACGCCGGTCTCGCCGCGAAGGTCGCGGCCGCCGCGGCCGCGTCCGCGGCCACCGCGCCTGCCCCGGCGCGTCCCGCCGCGGGCGTCGCCGCGCACCCGGCGACGGCGGGCGGCGCGCAGCCGGCGGCCGCCACCGCCGCCCCGACGCCGATCGTCGCGGCGCCCGCCGGCGGCACCGCCGGCGCGCAGGCCGTCGTCCAGGCCGACAGCGCGGACGCCGCTCGCGGCGTCGTGCTCGAGCACGCCGTCGAGACGGTCCGGCTCGCGCTGCGCGCCGCTGCCGACAGCGGCGTCACGCACGCGCGCATCAGCCTCAACCCGCGCGAGCTGGGCTCGATCGAGGTACACCTGCGCCAGACCGCCGACGGCCTCGTCGCGCGCGTCGTCGCCCAGCACGCCGCGGCCGCGCAGCTGCTCCAGCACGCCGGCGCCGACCTGCGCCGCTCGCTCGAGTCCCAGGGCCTCACCCTGCTGCGGCTCGACATCGGCGCCTCCGGCGAGCAGGGCGGCCGCCAGGCGCCCGCAAACGGCGGCGCCGCCGGCGAAGGTGCCGCCGCCGGCAACGGCGCCGGCACCGCTGACGATCCGCTCGGGGCGTCCGAGGACGCCGCCGAGACCACCGCGACCGCGACGCTCGCGCTGCCCAACGGCGCGCTCGTCGACGTGCTCGCCTGAGCGAGCGAAAGGACGCAGCGATGCCCGTCAACCCGATCGACGCCGTCAACCCGACGACCGCGCAGCAGCAGGCGCAGCAGCAAGGAGTGCTCGGCAAGGACGACTTCCTGAAGCTGCTCGTCGGCCAGATGCAGAACCAGGACCCGCTCAACCCGAGCGACCCGACGCAGCAGATGGGCGAGATGACGCAGTTCTCGATCCTCGAGCAGATCACGAACCTCGGCCAGTCGCAGCAGGCGCAGGCCTCCAACGAGTACGACCAGGAGGCCGTCTCGCTGATCGGCAGAACCGTCAGCTACGTGAGAGCCGACGGGTCGAACGCGACCGGCGCCGTGGGCTCCGTGACGTTCACGAGCAACGGCCCGACCCTGACGATCGGCTCCGACACCGGGATCGCCCCCGTGACCGTCACCGAGGTCAGATGAGCCAGCCGCTCCCCAACGCCGCGCTGCTGCCGCCCGGGCTCACGAGCCCGGTCGCGCCCGCGTCCGGCGGGGGCGGGGCCGGCGTGCAGGCGATCCACGGTCCGGCGTTCGCCGAGCTGCTGGCGCGCACGCCGAACGTGACCTTCTCCCGCCACGCGCTGGAACGCCTCCAGCGGCGCGGCATCGAGCCGAGCGAGCAGGACCTCGCGCGCCTCGGCGACGGCGTCGACCGCGCCGCGGGCAAGGGCTCGCGCGCGTCGGTCGTGTTCGTCGACGGCACCGCGTTCGTGGTCGCCGTCCCGAAGCGCACCGTCGTCACGGCGGTGGATCCCGAGCACATGCGCGAGCAGGTGTTCACGAACATCGACAGCGCCGTCATCGCATGAGGCTGCGCCCCGACAACCACCACGGCAACAGCGGCCGGACCTCTCCGAGGGAGCCGCTCCACCGAAAGGACTGATGCCCCGATGATGCGAGGCATGTTCTCCGCGATCAGCGGACTGAAGGTCAACCAGACGATGCTCGACGTGACCGCGAACGACCTCGCGAACGTCAACACGGTCGGCTACAAGGCCGCGCGCACCACGTTCCAGGACTCGCTCGCGCAGCTCCAGCGCGGCGCCGCGAGCGCCAACCAGAGCAGCGGCGGCTCCAACGCCCTGCAGGTCGGCCTCGGCGTCCAGCTCGGCTCGGTCGACAACATGATGAGCGGCGGCGCGCCGATGACCTCCGGCAACCCGCTGGACGTCTACATCCAGGGCACCGGCTGGCTGCGCGTCGGCCTCGGCGACGGCAGAGCCGTCCCGACCGACTTCCAGTTCACGCGCGCGGGCAACCTCAACGTCAACGCGTCCGGCAACCTCGTGACCGCCGACGGCCACTACGTCGTCGGCGTCGGCGCGACCGCCACGCCCGACGGCTCCGGCGGCTTCACCTACGCCCCCAACGCGACCGACTCCTACATCACCGTGCCGCCCGGCTCGACCGACGTCACGATCGGGCAGGACGGCGGCGTCTCCTACATCGACCAGGACGCGAGATCGGCGACGTTCGGCCAGCGCGTCACGGCCGGCTACCTCGCGCTCGCCAAGTTCTCGAACGAGGGCGGCATGCAGCGCGCCGGCGGCTCGTTGTGGCTCCAGTCGGCCAGCTCCGGCGCGGCCACGATCGGCACGCCGAACACGAGCGGCTTCGGCCAGACGAACGCCGGCATGCTCGAGATGTCGAACGTCGACCTCGCCACCGAGTTCACGACCATGATCACTGCGCAGCGCGGGTTCCAGGCGAACTCCCGGGTCATCTCGACTGCGGATCAGATGCTCCAGGACCTGGTGAACCTGAAGCAGTGATCTCCGCCGGGGGGCGCCGGAGGCGGATCCCGCGTGGGATCCGGCGAAGGGGCCCCCATCGGTGTGAGCGGGCGGACGGCGGTTGAGGGACCAGCCGTCCGCCTCGCTCATCCCCTCCTCCTACGAAGGAGCCAACGTGATCGTCCTGCACCGCCTCGGCCACGACGCCGAGCCCTTCCACCTCAATCCCGACATGATCCTGACCGTCGAGGCGACGCCCGACACCGTCGTGACGCTCGCGAGCGGGTCGAAGGTCGTCGTGATCGAGAACCCCGACCGCGTGATCGACGAGATCCGCGACTGGCGCGCGGAGATCCTCGCCGACGCGCTCAACGGGCGCCGGCCGGCGCTGCGCGCGATTGAAGGTTCGCCGCCGCCCGCCGATCACCCGAGTTGATGAAGGCAGCAACCGCAATCGGCATCGGCGCGGGCGTCTTCGCGCTGCTGTTCGCCTCCATGATGGAGGGGACGCAGCCGATGGCGTTCTTCAACATCTCGGCGCTCATCATCGTCGTCGGCGGCACCGGCGCCGCGACGCTCTCGAGCGTCGGGATGGACACGATGAAGAAGATCCCGTCGCTGTACAAGCTGGCGTTCGGGCCGCCCGAGCTGGACATGCGCGGGCGCGTCGAGCTGGTCGTCTCGCTCGCCGAGCAGGCGCGCCGCGAGGGTCTGCTGGCGCTCGACGCGCAGCTGTCCGAGATCGACGACGAGTTCACGCGCAAGGGCCTTCAGCTTGTCGTCGACGGAACGGACCCGGAACTGGTGCGCGAGATCCTCGAGGCCGAGATCGACGGCATGACGACGCGCCACGCGCTCGGCGCGACCGCGTTCGAGAAGGCCGGCGGGTTCGCGCCCACGATGGGGATCATCGGCACGGTGATGGGGCTCGTGCACGTGCTCCAGAACCTCTCCTCGCCGGCCTCGCTCGGCCCGGCGATCTCGACCGCCTTCATCGCGACGCTGCTCGGCGTCGGCTCCGCGAACGTGATCTTCCTGCCGGTCGGCGCGCGCCTGCGCCAGCTCTCCTCCGCCGAGGCGGAGCTGCGCATCCTCACGCTCGAGGGGATCCTCGCCGTGCAGGCCGGCGACAACCCGCGCGTCGTCGGCGACAAGCTGCGCTCGTTCATCGCACCCGCCGAGCGCGGCGACGAGGACGAGGCGCCGGCCGGGACGAGCGGCAGGCCGGCCGCGACCGACGAGCCCGTCGCGGAGGCCGCGTAAGCCGTCATGTCCGCCGCCGCCCCCGCACGCGGTCGCCGGCGCCGTCACACCGACGGCGCCGGCCACGAGAACGAGGAGCGCTGGCTGCTCACCTACGCGGACATGATCACGCTGCTGCTCGCGCTGTTCGTCGTGCTGTTCGCGATCAGCTCGGTCAACGTCTCGAAGGTCAAGCTGCTGCAGCAGTCGCTGCGCGACGCCTTCAACGGGCGCGTCCTCTCCGGCGGCCAGGCGATCCTGCAGACCGGCAACAGCGTCCCCGTCAGAACGCTCGACACCGCCCCGAGAGTCGCCCCGAGCATCCCGTCGATCGGCACGCCGAGCACCCCCGCCGCGCAGGCGGCGCTCGCCGCGCGCCGCGAGCAGGACGAGCTGCAGCGCCTGAAGGCGCAGCTCGACGCGTTCGCCGCCGCGCACGGGTTCCGCGCCGAGGTGAGCACCGTCGTCACGCAGCGCGGGCTCGTCGTACGGCTGCTGACGGACAACGTCCTGTTCGACTCCGGCCAGGCGCAGATCAAGTCGCAGGGCCTGCCGCTGCTCGCCGAGGTCGGGACGCTGCTCGGCGTCGACCGCGTGCACCCGATCGTCATCGAGGGCCACACCGACGACGTGCCGATCTCCACGCCGCAGTTCGCCTCCAACTGGGAGCTGTCGACCGCGCGCGCCTCCGCCGTCGTGCGCTGGCTGATCGGCCGCGGACTGCCGTCGAGACGCTTCTCCGCCGCTGGCTACGCCGACCTGCACCCGCTCGCCTCGAACGCGACCGCCGCCGGCCGCGCGCGCAACCGCCGCGTCGAGGTCGTGCTCCAGCGCATCCACCCCCTCTCTCAGCCCGACCAAGTCTCGCCGGCCATCTCGAAAGGCATCGCCCCGTGAAGAGAAAGAAGATCCTGATCCCGCTGCTCGTCGTGGCGATCGCGGGCGTCGCCGCCAAGTTCGTGCTCGCGAAGCCGGCGCCGGTCGTCCACCACAAGATCGACGGCACCGTCTACGTCCTGCAGAAGGACTTCCTCGTCAACCTCAGCGACGGCCGCTACGCGAAGGTCGACGTCGCGCTCGTGCTCGACCCCTCGCAGTCGACGGGGGCGTCGGGCGGCGAGGGCGGCGGCGCGCCGCCGCCGGACGGCTTCGGGACGCTGCCGCAGGAGGCCGCCGTCCGCGACGTCGTGACCGATGTGCTGACCGGCCAGAACGGCGACACGCTGATCAGCGAGAGCGGCCGCGCGCAGGTCAAGGCGGAGATCCTCAGAGGGATTCGCACGCGCACGGACGTGAGAGTCAACGAGATCCTGCTCCCCGACGTCGCCGTCCAATAGGAGGTCGTGAGATGAGCGAAGAGATGGAGCTGCCCGCCTTCGAGCGGGGTGCGGCGGAGGCCAGCCCCGGGGGGGTCGCGCTCGCCGGCGCCGCCGACCTCGGCCGCCTGTCCGACGTGCCGGTCGAGCTGGCGGTCGAGATCGGCCGCACACGCATGACCGTCGGCGCGACGCTCGAGCTGCGCCCCGGCTCGATCGTCGTGCTCGACCGCATCGCCGGCGAGCCCGTCGACCTGCTCGTCAACGGCACGCCGATCGCGCGCGGCGAGGTCGTCGTGATCGACGAGGAGTTCGCGCTGCGCGTCACCGAGGTGCTCGGCGAGCGAGGCGCCGCCGCGTCGCCGGCCGAGCGCGGCCCCGCCGAGGCGGCCTGAGGGAGCCGTCATGTCGATCGTGTCGACTGCCGCACCCGACAGCGCGTCCGCCGCCGACGCCGCCCAGTCGCGCCAGCTCGTCGTCTGCGCGCTCGGCGCCGAGGAGTACGGCCTCCCGATCGAGCAGGTGCGCGAGATCGTGCGCGCGGTCGAGCCGCGTCCGGTCGCGAGCGAGCTGCCGTGGATGCGCGGCGTGATCGGCCTGCGCGGCCGGCTCGTGCCCGTCCACGACCTCGCCGTGCGGCTCGGCGTCGAGGCACGGCGCGGCGCGAGCGCGAAGCTCGTGATCGTCGAGACCACCGCCGATCCGCTCGCGGTGCTCGTCGACGACGTCGTCGAGGTGCTGCGCGTCGAGGCGGCGCAGATCGAGCCGGTGCCGTCCGGCAGCGGCGAGATCGCGCGCGTCGTCGAGCGCCTCGTGCTGCTGCTCGACGCCGACGAGCTGGCCTGAGGATGCGATGCGCCCGGCCGCCGCATCCCGTCGCGTCGTCGTGATCGTCGCCTCAACGGGCGGCCCGCGCGCGCTGGGCGAGCTCGTCCCGCGGCTGCCCGCCCCGCTCGGCGCCGGCACGGTGATCGTCCAGCATCTGCCGAGCGGCTTCACCGGCCCGCTGGCGCGCCGCCTCGACGAGCATGCGCGCCTGCGCGTGCGCGAGGCGGGCGACGGCGACGTGCTCGACCCGCATGTCGCGCTGCTGGCGCCGGGCGGCGCGCACCTGCGGCTGACCGCCGCCGGCGTGACCGCGCTCAGCGACGCGCCGGAGGTCGGCGGCCTGCGCCCGCGCGCGGACCTCACGATCGCCGACGCCGCGCGCGCGTTCGGCGCGCGCACGGTGCTCGTCGTGCTGACCGGCATGGGCAACGACGGCCTGCAGGGCGCCGAGCAGGTGCGCCGCCGCGGCGGCCGCGTGCTCGTCGAGGCCGAGGAGAGCTGCACCGTCTACGGGATGCCGCGCGCGGTCGAGGAGGCGCAGCTCGCGCATGCCGCGCTGCCGCTCGCGGAGCTGCCGGCGGCGATCGCGGCGGAGGTCGCGGCATGATCGACCAGCACGACTACCTGCCGGCGTTCCTCGCCGACGCGCGCGAGCACCTGCAGGACCTGGGGCTCGCGATCCTGCGGATCGAGGCCGTCCCCGACGACCGTCTCGCGGTCGAGGGCGTCTTCCGCGTCGCGCACTCGCTCAAGGGCATGAGCGCGACGATGGGCTTCGAGGCGATCGTCGCGCTCACGCACGCGATGGAGGACGTCTTCGAGCTGCTGCGCCAGCGCGCCGGCGGGCTGCCGCCCGAGGCGATCGACGTGCTGTCCGCCTGCCTCGACGCACTCGAGGCGTGCGTCGAGGCGATCGCGTCCGGCGCCGGCGAGCAGCTCGACCCGGCGCCGCTCGTCGAGCGGCTGCAGGCGCTCGCGCGCGAGCGCACCCCCGCGCAGGAGCTGGCACGCGTCGGCGACGTCGCGCTGCCCGACCTGACGCGCTCGCTCGCCGCCGGCGAGCGGCTGCTGCACGTCGTCGCCGCGCTGGACGACGCGTGCCAGATGCCGGCCGTACGCGCCTTCATGGTGTTCGAGGCGCTGCGTGTGCACGGCGAGCTGCTCGGCGGCGTGCCCGCGCCGGACGCGGTCGAGCGCTTCGACGGCCAGCGCGTCGAGGCGTGGGTCGCGACGCGCTCGGACGCGGCGACGCTTGAGGAGAGCGCGCGCGCCGTCGGCGAGCTGGCGGAGGTGCGCGTGCGTGAGGCGGAGGCGCTGCCGGCCGGCGCGGCCGGGGATTCGGCGCCGCTCCAGCCCGCCCGCGCCGGCGGCGCGACGGTCCGCGTCGACGCCGAGCGGCTCGACGAGCTGCTGCACCTGATGGGCGAGCTGGTCCAGCACCGCACGACGGTCGAGATGCTGGCGGCGGACGCTGCCGACGACGTGCCCGGCCTCGCGCAGGCCGTGCAGCGGCTCGCGCGCGCCTCGCAGGCGCTGCAGGAGACGGTCACGCGCGTGCGCATGGTCCCGGTCGAGTCGGTCTTCCTGCGCTTCCCGCGGCTCGTGCGCGACCTCGCGACGCGGCTCGGCAAGCAGGTCGAGCTGCGCCTGGAGGGCGCCGACACCGAGCTGGACCGGACGGTCGTCGACGCGCTCGGCGACCCGCTCGTGCATCTCGTGCGCAACGCGCTCGACCACGGGCTGGAGACGCCGGCCGAGCGCGCCGCCGCCGGCAAGCCGCCGACCGGCGTGCTCGCGCTCTCCGCCCGCCACGCTGGCGGCCACGTGATCGTCTCGGTGCGCGACGACGGGCGCGGGATCGATCCGGTGCTGGTCGCCCACACGGCGGTCGCGCGCGGCCTGATCGACGTCGAGGCGGCGGAGGCGCTCGACGCGGCCGGCGCCGCCGAGCTGCTGTTCGCGCCCGGCTTCTCGACCGCCGCTACCACGACGGACGTGTCCGGCCGCGGCGTCGGCATGGACGCGGTGCGCGAGCGCGTGCGCGCGCTCGGCGGGGAGGTGGCGATCCAGGCGGCGCTCGACGGCGCGGGCACGCTCGCCGAGCTGCGCCTGCCGCTCACGCTCGCCTCGATCGCCGCACTGCTCGTCGACGTCGACGGGCTGCCGTTCGCGATCCCGCTCGACCGTGTCGTGCGCACCGTCCGCCTCGACAGCGCGCCGATCCGCACGGTCCGCGGCGCCCCGCTGCTGCCGCTCGGCGGCGAGCTGCTGCCGCTGCTCGACGCGGCTCAGGCGCTGGCCGCCTCCGGCCCGGCCGCGGCCGCGGAGCGCCACTACGCCGTCGTCCTGAGCGCCGCCGGCCGCCGCGTCGCGCTCGCCGTCAGCAGCCTCGCGGGTCGGCGCGAGCTGGTGACCCGCCCGCTTCCGCACGACGTCAGTCCCCGCGCGTCCGCCGCCGGCGGCGCCGTCCTGCCAGATGGCCGCATCGCCCTCGTGGTCGACTGCGACCGTCTCGCTCCCGGCCAACAAGGAGTCTCCGAATGAACGTCCAGTACGACGAGCAGCAGCTCGACGCCCTGCGAGAGCTCGCGTCGATCGGGTCCGGCACCGCCGCCACCGCGCTCGCGCAGATGCTCGGCCGCCCGGTCGAGCTGGCCGTCCCGCGCGCGCTCGCGCTGCCGCTGGCGGACGCGCTCGACGCCGTCGGCGAGCCCGACGCGATGGTCGCCAGCGTCGTGATGCCGGTCGGAGGCGACGCCGAGATCGTCGTGCTGCTGCTGTTCTCCTACCGCTGCGCTGCGAGCCTCTGCGAGCAGCTCGGCGTCGAGCCGCGCAGCGAGTTGGGGGACTCCGCGCTCGGCGAGATCGGCAACATCCTCGGCGCCTCCGCGGTCGGCGCGCTCGCGCAGATGACCGGCCTCGCGCTCGAGCCGGAGCCGCCGCACGTGCTCTACGACATGCTCGGCGCGATCGTCGCCTCCGTCCTGTCGGCGACCGCCGGCGAGCTCGACGTCGCGCTCGTGCTCGACGCCGAGCTGAGCGTCGAGGAGGCCGCCTGCGGGCTGTCGTTCCTGCTGCTGCCGACCGCCGGCGGCGTCGCCGAGCTGCTCGGCCGGCTCGGGCTCGGAGCCGAGGGGTGACCCTGCGGTGAAGGTCGTGCGCATGGGAGAGCTGGCCGTCTCGGCGGCGCCCGACGAGGAGCTCGTCTCGATGGGGCTGGGCTCCTGCGTGGGCGTGGCGCTCATCGACCGCGAGCGCGCAGTCGCCGGGCTCGCACACGTGATGCTGCCGGTCGCGAACGCGGCCTACAGCGCCCCGGCGAAGTTCGCCGACCGCGCCGTGCCGTCGCTGCTGGCGGGCGTCGAGCGGCTCGGCGCACGCCGACCCGCGATCGTCGCAGTGCTCGCCGGCGGGGCCCAGATGTTTGGCGGCGACCGCGCCGCCGCGCGCGTCGCCGGGCTCGACCTCGGCGCCCGCAACGAGGCCGCCGTGCGCGCCGCGCTCGCCGACGCCGGCATCCCCGTGCGCGCCACCGCGACTGGCGGCGGCCGCGGCCGCACCGTCCGGGTGCTGGTCGGCGAGGCGGCGATCACCGTCAAGGAGGCGGGCGGCGTCGAGCTGCCGTTGTGGCGTCCCGGCGTTGCTGCCGATGACCTGGTGGAGATCTCATGAGCGAGCTCCTCACCAACGACCAGGTCGCCGCGCTCGTCGAGGCGGCGCACCAGGGCGAGCTGCCCGACGACCGCGCCGGCGGCGGTGCGCATGCGCATCAGCGCCGCGGCCGCCGCCTGCGCAGCGTCGACTTCGCCCGCCCGACGAAGTTCACGAGCGAGCACGAGCGCCGCATCGTGCGCGCGCTCGACGCCTTCTGCACGACCGCCGCGACGCGCCTGTCGGCCGAGCTGCGCGTGCCGCTCGAGCTGGAGGTCATCGACACGACGCAGCTGCCGTGGTCGAGCGCGCAGTCGGCGCTCCCGCAGGACTCGGTCGGCGCTGCGCTCACCGTCGCGCCGGTCGGCACACGCATGCTGCTGACAGCCGAGCTGCCGCTCGTGCTGCTGACGATCGAGCACCTGCTCGGCGGCGCCCCCGAGCGCCCGCCGAAGGTGCGCAAGCTGAGCGAGATCGACTGGGCGCTGACGAAGCGCCTGTTCGAGATGCTCACGCACCACCTCTCGCTCGTGTGGCAGGACCTCGCCGGCTTGACGCTCGAGGCCAAGGACGTCGACACGCACATGGAGGGCCTGCAGGTCACCGCCGTGTCGGACCCGACGCTCACGCTCACGTTCGAGGCCCGCATCGACCGCCACTCCTCGACGCTGGCGCTGCTCGTGCCATGGTCCTCGATCGACGCCGTCGCCGACGAGCTGGCCGGGCGCGAGACGCGCTCGGAGGCCGCCGACCCGCTCCTCGCCGCCGCCGTGCGGCGGGCCGTCGCCGGGGCGGAGGTCGTGCTGCGCGCCGAGGTCGCGCACGTCGAGCTGGCGATCGACGAGGTGCTCGCGCTTCAGCCGGGCGACCTCGTGCGGCTCGCCGCGCCCGCCGAGGCGGGCGTCGGCGTGTACGCCGAGGACGTGCCGATCCATCGCGCCCAGCCGGGCCGCAGCGGCACCCGCCGCGCCGTCCAGATCGTCGGACCGGGAGGTCTCGCATGAGTCCCGCGGACGCTGCCGGCGCGCCGGAGGCGCTGATGCGTCTCGGCGCCTCGACCGCGGCCGCGGTCGCAAAGGCGCTCGACGCGCTCTGCCCGGAGCCGGTCGAGCGCGGCGACGTCAGCGTCGTGCCCGGCGAGGAGGGCTTCGAGGGCTTTCCGTTCGACGCGGCGACGGTCGCGGTCAGCGTCGCCTACGTCGACGGCGTCACCGGCGGCAACGTGCTGTTGATGACCGCTCGCGGCGCGCGCGCGCTGGCCGTCGCGATGGGCGGCGCCGAGGCGCCCGCGGACGCCGGCGCGGACAGCGCGCCGGACGAGCTGGAGCTCTCGGCGGTCGCCGAGGCCGCCAACCAGATGTTCGCCGCGGCGGCGAGCGCGACCGGCGTCGTCCTGAGCCAGGGCGTCGAGATCGCCCCGCCCGAGACGCGCGTGCTCGACGGCCTGGCCGCGGCGCGCGAGGCGTTCGACGCGACACCGCACGCGGTCGTCGCGACGTTCCGCGCCTGCGGCGAGCCGTGCCGGCTCGTGCAGCTCGTCCCGACGGCGTTCGTCGTGCGCATGACGCGCGCGCTCGGCGAGCAGGGGACCGAGCAGCTCAGCGGCGACGCGGGCCTCTCCGCGCTCGGCATCGCCGGGCGGGCCGAGGCTGGCGAGCAGCGCTCGCTCGACGACGCGCTGCGCGACATCCGCGTGCGCGTGTGGGCCGAGCTGGGCCGCACGCGCGTCTCGCTCGGCGCGGCGCCGGAGCTGCCGCCCGGCGCGGTGCTGGAGCTTGACCGCAAGGCCGACGACCCCGTCGACCTGTACGTGAACGGCCTGCGCTTCGCGAGCGGCCGGCTCGTCCTCACCGACGAGGGCGAGTGGGCGCTGCGCTTGGAGGAGGTGGCGGGGCAGACCACGCCCATCGCCGTCGGCCGAGACGACCCCCGCCCTCCGGTCACCGCAAGCGGAGCCCTGAGGGCGACCCCACCCACCGCGAGCGACCCGCCTGCGGACGACGTCACTACCGAGGAGGAGATCTAGATGGCACGCGTGCTCGTCGTCGACGACGCAGCGTTCATGCGCAAGGTCCTGAGCGACGCGCTCGCCGCCGGCGGCCACGAGGTGGCCGGCGAGGCGGGCGACGGCGAGGCGGCGCTCGCCGCCTACCGGGAGCTGCGCCCGGACCTCGTCACGCTCGACATCACGATGCCGGGCAAGGACGGCCTCGCGACGCTGCGCGAGCTGGTCGAGCTCGATCCCGCCGCGCTCGTCGTGATCTGCTCGGCGCTCGGCCAGGAGACGAAGGTGCTCGAGGCGATCAAGGCCGGCGCGAAGGACTTCGTCGTCAAGCCGTTCGAACGCGACCGCCTGCTGTCCGCCGTCGAGAAGGCGCTCGGGCAGGCGTCGGCGACGCCGGCGCCGTAGACCGGTCGCGGTTCTGCGCGGCGGCTCAGCCCACGTCGGCGAGGAAGCGCGCGAGCGTCGTGCGCCAGGCCTCCGGCTGGTCCAGGTGGACGTCGTGGCCTGCGTCCGCGATCTCGACGGCACGCGCTCCGGTGGTTCGCCTCGCCATCTCGTCGGCGGTCTCGCGTGCGAGCGTCCCGTGCTCGCCGCGCACGACCAGGACCGGGCAGGCGATCCGCTCCCAGGCGTCCCAGCGGTCGCGCGCGACCGCCTCATGCAGCATGCGCTCCATCGTCCCGACCTCGAAGCCGGGACGCCAGCCGTCCGCGCGAAGCTCGAGCCCGTCGGCCCACGCCTCGGCGGCGCCGGGCGACCATCCGCGGCCTGCGAAGAACGCGACGGCGTCCTCACGCGCACCGAACGGAACCGGCCAGCGGCGCAGCGTCGCGGCGAGGTCGGCGGCGAAGCCGGCGGCGTCGTCGGCCGCGAGCGGGCTCGCCTCCGCGACCACGAGCGCGCGCACGAGCGCCGGCTGCGCGGCCGCGACGAGCAGCGCCGTGTGACCGCCGAGCGACTGGCCTACGAGTGCCACGGAATCGCAGTCGAGCCGCGCGGCGACGTGGACGACGTCGGCTGCGCACGCCTCGCGGGTGACGTCGGCGGGGTGCCGCTCGCTGCGCCCGTGTCCGCGTGCGTCGGGCGCCAGCACGCGGTGCTTCGCTGTCAGGGCCGCTGCCGTCGCGGCCCACTCGCCCGCGTGCCCACCGAGCCCGTGCAGCAGCAGCACGGTCGGTCCCGCGCCGCCGAAGTCCCGCACGGCCAGGCGCGTGCCGTCGCGCTCGAGTTCGGTCCAGCCGGCGTCGTTCACGTCCGCTGCGCGGTGAGCGCGTAGACGAGCATGTCCCAGCGGCGTCCGGCGGCCTCGTGGCTGTCGCGCCGAATGCCCTCGCAGACGGCGCCGAGACGCGCTGCGACGCGCTGCGACGCGTCGTTCTCGGGCAGGATCGCCAGCTCGATGCGGCCGAGTCCGAGCTGCGCGAACCCCCAGTCGCAGAGCAGTTGGGCGGCGCGCGACGCGAGCCCGCGGCCGCGCGCGTCCGGCGCGAGCCAGTAGCCGAGCGCCGCGGAGCGTCTGTCGTCGTCGAAGCGGACGAGGTTCACGTTGCCGACGGGTCGGCCGGCGTCGTCCTCCGCGATCGCGAGCGCCACGAGCGCGCCCGACCCGCGCGCATGGCGCACCCGCTCGATCCACGCCTCGGCGTCGGCGAGCGAGTAGTGCCACGGGACCGACGTGAAGCGGCAGATGTCCGGGTCGCCGCACATCGGCTCGAGCGCGACGGCGTCCTCGCGGCGCCAGTCGCGCAGGACGAGGCCGCTGTCGCGGAGGGTCAGATGCGCTGGCAGCGCGGGCATCGCCGCTGAAGCATCGCGCAGCCGCCGTGCGCGCGGCTTCTAGGGCGGGGAGGTGCCGCCCTCCAACCGCGCGAAGCCGATCCACAGCACGTTCATCGCCGTCTCGACGATCTGCTCGCGTGAGACGTGCGGGTGCTCGTCCCACCAGATCGCGAGGCCGGCGAGCCCCGCACGCATCACCTCGGCGTTCAGCTCGAGCGCCTCCGGGTCGTTGCCGACGACGCGCTGGGCGCCCGGCTCCTGGCCGAGGATCATGGCGAGCGCGCCGCGGGCCTGCGCCTTGATCACCTGATGCGCGGCGCGTGCCTCCGGATCGCCGGTGGCCTCCTGGAAGTACATGCGCGCGGCGAAGCGGTTCTGCTCGACGTACGCCGCCCACGCGTGGAACGATCGGCGCATGCGGACGTCGGTCGTCTCTTGCCCGGCCAGCTCCCGCACCCACATCGCCAGCAGCTCGTTGCGCGTGCGCTCGAGCAGGCGTCTGAAGAGGTCGAGCTTGGAGGCGAAGTGGTCGTAGACGACCGGCGCCGAGACGCCCGCGCGCCGCGCGATCGCATCGATCGACGCGCCGGCGTAGCCGTGCACGGCGAACTCCTCCGTCGCCGCGCGCTCGATCAGCTCACGGCGTGCGGCTGCGGACAGGCGTCTGCGCGCCGGCGTCGTCGCTTGGCCGGCGTCGCCTCCCGCCCGCGCCGTGCGCACGACTCCACGCCCGCGCGTTCTCGCGCGAACCCGCTCGTTCGACAAACCTAACGCTCCCTAGGTAACGTACCTAACGCAAACTAGGTTACGAGAGGCGGCCGACATGAGCGCGAGCGCAGACGCCACGATCGTCCACGACCCGGTCCTCAAGCACCGGCTGCGGTTCGAGGACACGACCGACGAGCACGGCGCGCCGGCCGTGCTGTGCGAGATGTGGGTCGATCCCGGCGGCGGCGTCCCGCCGCACGTGCACCCACGCATGGAGGAGCGCTTCACGGTCGTGGAGGGCCGCGCCGAGTTCCTCGCGGGCCGCAGATGGGTCGGCGCCGGGCCCGGCGAGACGGTCGTCGTTCCGCCCGGCACCCGCCATGCCTACCGCAACCGCGGCGACGTCGTCGCGCACGTCCGCTGCATCGCCACGCCGCCCGACCCGGGCCTCGCGGGCTTCCTCACCGAGGCCGCCGAGATGGCCCGCGCCGGTCGCATCACCCGCTGGGGCATCCCGAAGGGGATCGCCGGCTGGCTGCAGGGCGTCGCGATGGTCGACCAGCACAAGGAGATGGTCGTGATGGGCTTCCCGCCGCTGCCGCCCGTGCCGATCCAACGTCTCGTGATCCCGCCGCTTGCGCGCTTCGCGCGCCGGCGCGGCTACGGGGTCGGGCTCAGCGCAGGCTGAGGCTGTCCGGCGGCGCGAGCGTCTCGTCGCGCAGAACGAAGACGCCGTCGACGACGGGCACGCGCGCGACTGTCCCGCGGGTGCGGACCGCCGCCTCGCGAGCGCCGTCGGGCGCCACCCCGACGATCAAACGCGCCGGCCGGGGCGCACCCGCATGCGGTCGCGCGAGCGTGACGGTCGCGACGCCTTCCGCGAGCGCCCGGTCGGTGCGCACACACGTCGTTTCGACGGCCGGGTTTCCCAGGGACCCCCGGTCGACGATGCACATGCGCCCGTTCGCGGGGACGAGCCAGTACGCGCCGGGCAGCTCGACGCGGATCCGGCGCGCGAGCGCCCAGCTCATCCCGGCGCTCGGCGCGCGCAGGATCCGGCGGATGCGAGCCGGCAGCCCCTCCGGCGGCGTGCGCAGCAGCGCGAAGCGCGCGGCCTGGAGCGGTTCGACACGGCGGACGACGCGATCGGCGCCCAGCCGCCGCGCACTTGCCACTGACGCTGGCGGATGCGGTTGCGTGCTCGGGCTCGACGTGCCGCATGCGCTCACGCCCACGGCCAGCACGAGCACGAGTGCGGCGGGCGAGCCGGCGCCTGCGCGCCGGCTCGCCCCCCGTCGACCGACCGCGCGTCCGTCGCGATCAGAACGTTTCGCCATAGACCGTGGTCACGCCGGAGGCGTTGTCCTCGATCCACGGTTCCGCGTGGATGACGCTGCCCAGGCTCATCGTCTTGATGTTTCCGGGCCCGGTCGAGCAGCCGCCCCAGATCGAGTCGGCGCCGATGCATATCGAGTGTTCGACGCCGTATCCGCTGTCGCCGCTCAGGTCGCGCGCGGCGCCGTAGCAGTAGCCGAAGTTCGAGAGCCGCTGGCCCCCGCAGAACGGGCTCGCCGACGCGGATCCCGCTGACAGGGCGAGTGCGGCGAGGAGCAGCGAGAGCGCCGCGGCGAGCACGGCGAGGCGCCGCGTGACGCGGCTGGAAAGACGGCAGGTCATACCGGCCTCCTTCGAGGTTCGTTGACGTGTGCGCGCAGGTGGATCGACCCGCGCATGGCGAACTGCGCCGCCTGCGGCGACGAGCGCGTCTTCCGCGCGAGGCCTCGCGCGGAATGCGATTCCCCCGGGGACCGCGACCTGGCCGCGCCGATCCGCAGCGGCCAGCACGTCCCCCAACAACCCGCTCGACGACTATCGCGAGACATGGCCGGACGGTCAAAGCCCAGCGTAAGACGACTTACCGGTGTGTCAGCGCGAGGACCTCAGCGTCCCAGCGTGCGCAGCAGCTCGTGCGCTCTGCCCGGCACCTCGCCCAGGCGGGTGCGGACGTCGGCGAGCGCGGCGCGCAGCGCGGCGTCGCCGACCTCGACCGGCAGCAGCGAGTCCTGCAGCTCGGAGAGGATGGCGTCGGCGTGCTGCGCGGCCTCGATCGCCTGCTCGACGTAGCCGGCGGCGCCGGCCGAGGGCGCCCCGGGCTCGGCGACGCCGAACGAGCTGGCCGCCACCCCGCAGCGCGCCGCGAACTCGGTGTGGCCTCTCTTCGCGTGCCCGTATGCGGCCTGCACCGGCGCGAACAGCTCGTCCTCGAGCCGCTGCGCCGTGTCGTCGTCGACCAGCTCGTACGCCTCCGCGAGCGCCGCGAGCGCGACGCCGATCGCCTCGGCTGCCTCCGCCGTGGCCTCCAGCAGCTCTCTGTGCCCTTCCGCGCTCGTGTAGCTCATTGCGGCAGCATAGTTCCTGGGGGGAAGGCGGTCCGGCGCCGGCGCCGGACCGCCTTCCCCACGTCGAGGCCGCTTAATTGTCTATATTAGCCTGACCGGTATCAATCCACCTTCGAGCGCCGAGACGGAGCCGACGCCTTCGAGATGCGCTCTTCCCACGAAGGTGCACAGACCGCCTTCCCCGGTGAGCGCTATTTCCGTGGCTGCTTCCCATGTCATTTCCGTCGCGCCGCCCCTGGCTTCGATACCCAGTATTCCGCGCGCAGGCGGTTCTCCTTCCAGTAGGCAGGCGAGCGATCCTTCCGGCCGTATTCGCAGGCGATGGCCGTTTATTAAAAGGTTCACTCCGACTATTTCAGGTAGACGTCCGCTGAATGCCTCGTAGGAGAAGGCCCAGGGCAGCGTTTCTGTTAGGGCCGTCGCCGTGCCGCCGACGCAGCTCCCCACGGATGCCCTGGTCAAGTCTCCTATGTGAAGATGTGGGATCTTCGCGACCGTCGTCGAATGGAAGCTGCCGGAGAGCGTCATGTGGCAACCGACTGTTCTGCCGCCGGTAACGAAGTGAACGTTTTCCCATATCCCTTGAAGTCCGAGCGCGCTTATCCTGAGTTGCCTTGCTCCAGCATCGCTGGTGGCAATCGCGAGCAGAGCGGCTGCCGCAAGGCACGCTGCGAGAAGCACGATTCGACGCATATGCATGCGCGTCCCCTCCTGTGGTGGGCTTTCCCGAGACGCAGCGAAATCGCGGGCTGTCGTAAGCGAGCCGCCGTGAGCCGAAATCTGCGCGGGACCTGACCGCGGCGGCCCCGTCTCCCCTCGCTGGCGCCGCAGGTGCTGCAAAGACGTCAGATTACCATATTAGCCTACTTTCCGGTAGGTTGGCACGCCCGAACTCCGGGCGCCACGCTAAAGGCGCGCGCGGCTCTGCCGACTACCCGGGACGACTCATCCCTCGGAGTCGTCCCTCGATGATCAAGGCTTCCCTGTCCACACGGGTGGCCGCGACGGTCGCTGCCGTCGTGCCGCCGCTCATCGCGCCCACGCCCGCGGTCGCCGCCGCGGCGAAGGCGAGGTCGACCGCGACCGGCGAGTCCACGCCGGTGCACCTCGCTGGCGCGAACCAGGGCGGAGCCCACATCGGAGGGGGCGGCTCGATCGTCCGCACGATCGTCGGGCTGGCGATCGTGATCGGCGTCATCTACGGCGTCGCGTGGGTGCTCAGACAGGTCAAGGCCAGCCGCCAGCCGCGCGCGACCGGCAGCGGCCTCGCGGCGCTCGCGTCCGTCCCGCTTGCCTCCGGCCGCTCCGTGCACCTCGTGCGTGCGGGCACCGACCTCGTGCTGCTGGGCGTCGCCGAGCAGGGCGTCGTCCCGATCCGCAGCTACACGCAGGAAGAGGCGCGCGCCGCCGGCCTCGTGGACGAGGACGGGATGCTGATCGGACCCGACGACGACGCTCCCCGCGAACGCGCGCCGCGCGGGCTGCCGAAGCTCGCGCTCCCCCAGCTGGCGATGCCCTCCGCCCTGCGCGCCGCGCGCGAGACGGCCCGCGCCGGCCTGCCGGCTCCCGCCGCGCGCCGCCCGGCCACGCGTCTCGCCCCCGCCCGCCCGCGGCTCCAGCTCGGCGGGCCGGGATCGACTTCGAAAGGCGCGCTCGATCAGCTGCGCGCCTGGACGGTGCGCCGATGATCAGAGGGGCGGACGGCGGCAGCGCCGTTCAGATCCTGCTGCTGATCGGCGGCCTGACGCTGATCCCGGCGCTGCTGTTCTGCGTCACCGGCTTCACGCGGATCCTGATCGTCCTCGGCTTCATCCGCACCGCCATCGGTACCCCGACCGCGCCGCCCAACCAGGTGCTCGTCGGCATCGCGCTGTTCCTGACGCTGTTCGTGATGGGCCCGACCGTCAGCGCGATCAAGGACGACGCGTGGGACCCGCTCCAGGCACACAGAATCGACACCCAACAGGCGATCAGAGCGGCCGAGGAGCCGCTGCGCGAGTTCATGTTCAGGCAGACGCGCGCGAGCGACCTCGCGCTGTTCGTGCGCCTCTCGAGAACGAGAGCGCGGCCGAGAACGCAGGCCGACATCCGCACCTCGGTCCTGATCCCGGCCTTCATCATCAGCGAGCTGAAGACGGCGTTCCAGATCGGCTTCCTGATCTTCCTGCCGTTCCTCGTGATCGACCTGATCGTCTCCAGCACGCTCATGTCGATGGGCATGATCATGCTGCCGCCCGTCTTCATCTCGCTGCCGTTCAAGATCCTGCTGTTCGTCCTGGTCGACGGCTGGGGCCTGATCACGGAATCGCTCGTCCGGAGCTTCCACTAGGCCATGAATCAGGACACCGTCGTCCACCTCGCCCAGCAGGCGATGGAGCTCGCGATGAAGGTCGGGGGGCCGTTGCTGCTCGTCGGCCTCGCGATCGGCCTGATCGTCTCGGTCTTCCAGGCGGTCACGCAGATCCAGGAGCAGTCGCTCTCGTTCATCCCGAAGATCGTCGGCGTCGCGGCGGTGATCGTGATCGCGGGCCCGTGGATGCTCGGTCAGCTCCTTGGTTACACCGAGGAGCTGTTCCGCTCGATCCCGTCGCTGGTGGGGAGCTGATGACGACGACGAGCCCGCTCACCCAGGTGCTCGCGCAGATCGGCGGCGTGCAGACCGCCGGCTTCATCCTCGTGCTCGCGCGCGTGACGCCGCTGTTCGTCGTCGCGCCGCTGTTCAGCTCCAGACAGCTCCCCGTGCGCGTGCGCACGATCGTCGCGTGCGCGCTCGCGATCGGCCTCACGCCGGCCGCGATGCACGGCCAGCATCTGCCCAACGACGTGCTCTCGCTGTTCGCGCTCGTCATGAAGGAGCTGCTCGTCGGGCTCGCGTTCGCCTTCTCGCTCTCGCTGCTGTTCGCCGCCGTCAGCACTGCCGGCGCGTTCCTCGACATGCTCGTCGGGTTCAGCTTCGGCTCGATCGTCGACCCGCTGACCGGCAACCAGTCGGCCGTCCTGACCCAGCTCTACGGTCTGATCGCGCTCGCCGTCTTCGTCGCGATCGACGGCACGAGCTGGATCGTCTCCGGCCTCGCGCGCACCTACGACCTCGTGCCGCTGACCGCCGCGCCGGACGTCAGAGCGCTCGCGGTCGGCGTCCTGCAGACGTCCTCGACGATCTTCGCCTCGGCGCTCGAGGTCGCCGCGCCGGTGCTGCTCGCGGTCGTCATCACCGACGTCGCGTTCGGCGTCGTCACGCGCGTCGTGCCCCAGCTCAACGTCTTCGCCGTCGGCTTCCCCGTGAAGGTCGTCGTCGGCCTGCTCGTCGTCGCAGCTTCGCTGCCGTTCGTGTCCGGCTGGATCTCCGACCAGCTCCAGCAGAGCGTCGCGCAGGCGCTCCAGACCGTGAAGCTCGCCTGATGGCCAGCGACAAGACCGAGAAGGCGACGCCCAAGCGCCGCGAGGAGGCGCGCAGGAGAGGCCAGGTCGCCAAGAGCATGGACCTCAACGGGGCGCTCGTGCTGCTCGCCGGCCTGTTGTCGCTCTCGCTGCTCGCGCCCGTGACGATGCACGTCGCCCAGGACGCGCTGCGCCAGGGCTTCGCGAATGTCGCCGAGCCGCAGCAGATGATGTCGGCGGCCGGGCTGCGCGGGCTGTTCGAGGCGACCGCCAAGAGCTTCGCGCTCGGCGTCGGACCGATCGCCGCCGTCTGCCTCGTGACCGGCGTGCTCGCGAACGTCGCGCAGACGCGCGGCCGGATCTCGCCGGCGGCGCTCACGCCCGACCCCAAGCGCCTGAACCCGATGAAGGGCGCGAAGAGCGTCTTCGGCCCGAGAATCGCCTTCGAGGCGGCCAAGAACCTCGCGAAGGTCGGCGTCGTCGGCGCGATCGTCGCCTCGGCGCTGCTGCCGCGCCTGACGCAGCTGAGCGCGACCGTCGGCGCCGACCCCGGGGCGCTCGGCGCGATGCTCGTCGGCATGGTGCTCGCGATCGCGCAGCGCGCGGCGGCCGCCTACCTGCTGCTCGGCTTGGTCGACTACGGCTGGCAGCGTTGGAGACACGAGCAGGGCCTGCGGATGACGAAGCACGAGCTGAGAGAGGAGATGAAGCAGCACTCGCTCCCGGCCGAGGTCAAGGGCGCGCTGCGCCGCCGCCAGCTGCAGGCCGCGCGTGCCCGCATGATGGCAGCAGTCCCGCAGGCGGACGTCGTCGTCGTCAACCCGACCCACTTCGCCGTCGCGCTCAAGTACGACGGCACCCGCCCGGCGCCCGAGTGCGTCGCGAAGGGGCAGGACCTGATCGCGCTGCAGATCCGCAGACTGGCCGAGCAGCACGGCGTCCCCGTGATCGAGGACAGACCGCTCGCGCGCTCGCTGCACGCGGCGATCGAGATCGGCCAGCTCGTGCCGGAGGAGCTTTACCAGGCGGTCGCGCAGGTGCTCGCCTACGTCTACCGCGTCGCCAAGAGGAGGGCCGTGTAGCGATGTCTGCCATCGCGACCAACGCACCGAGAGCCGCAGCCGGCGCCGCCGGCGGCACGGCGGGAGCCATGCGCAAGCTGCTCCAGCACACCGACCTGCTGGCCGCGGTCGGCGTCGTCCTGATCGTGACGATGCTGGTGATCCCGCTGCCCTCGGCGCTGCTGGACCTCTTCATCACGCTCAACATCTCCTGCGGCCTCGCGATCGTCGTCGCGACGCTCTACCTCAACCGCGCGCTCGACTTCGCCGCGTTCCCGTCGCTGCTGCTGCTGACGACGATGTTCCGCCTGGCGATCAACGTCTCGGTCACGCGCCTGATCCTCTCGAAGGGCGACGCCGGATCGGTCGTCTCTGCCTTCGGCCACTTCGTCGTCGGCGGCAACGTCGTGATCGGCCTCGTGATCTTCCTGATCCTGATCGTGATCCAGTTCGTCGTCGTCACGAACGGCGCCGGCCGCGTCGCCGAGGTCGGGGCGCGCTTCACGCTCGACGCGATGCCCGGCAAGCAGATGGCGATCGACGCCGACCTCAACGCCGGCCTCATCACCGACGAGGAGGCTCGCCTGCGGCGCGCCGAGATCGCGCGCGAGGCGGACTTCTACGGTGCGATGGACGGTGCTTCGAAGTTCGTCAAGGGCGACGCGATGGCGGCCGTCCTGATCACCGCGATCAACCTGATCGGCGGCATCGTCGTCGGCGTGATGCAGCAGCACATGCCGTTCAGCCAGGCGATCCAGCACTTCTCGCTGCTGACGGTCGGCGACGGCCTCGCCGCGCAGATCCCGGCGCTGCTGATCTCGGTCGCGACGGGCATCATCGTCACGCGCGCCGCCTCCGACACCGACCTCGGCTCGGACATCGCCGCCCAGATCATCGGCCAGCGCAAGGCACCGATGGTCGCCGGCGCCGTGATCTGCTGCTTCGCGCTCGTGCCCGGGCTGCCGAAGCTGCCGTTCCTGTTCATCGGCGCGGGCTTCCTCGCGCTCGGCTGGGCGCTGCGCGAGGGCGGCCCGTTGGGGGCCGAGGACGCGGCCAGGGCGGGTTCGCTGGCGGACGCCGAGGGGACCGCGGTCGCCTCGCCGCGCGACGCCGCGCTGGAGGCGCTCTCGCTCGACCCGCTCGAGCTGTCGATCGGCTTCGGGCTCGTGGGGCTCGTCGACACCTCCTCGGGCGGCACGCTGCTCGCGCGCGTCTCCGTCATCCGCCGCCAGATCGCCGCCGACCTCGGCATGGTGATCCCGCCGGTGCGGATCCACGACGAGCTGGGACTCGATTCGCACGAGTACGTGCTGAAGGTGCGCGGCAGCGAGGTCGCGCGCGGCCGCCTGATGGCCGGCCACCAGCTGGCGATGGACCCCGGCGACGCGCTCGGCACGCTGCCGGGCGGCGTGCCGACGACCGAGCCGGCGTTCGGCCTGCCGGCGACGTGGGTCGCCGACGGGCAGCGCGCCGAGGCCGAGGCGCTCGGCTACACGGTCGTCGACGGCGAGTCGGTGATCGTCACGCACCTGACCGAGACGATCCGCGCGCACGCCGCCGACCTGCTCAGCCGCCAGGACGTCAGACAGCTCTTGGAGCAGCTGAAAGGCTCCAACGCGGCGGTCGTCGAAGAGGTCGTGCCGGACGTGCTCACGCTCGGCGAGATCCAGCGCGTGCTGCAGGCGCTGCTGGCGGAGGGCGTCTCGATCCGGGACCTCGGCGCGATCGTCGAGGCGGTCGGCGACAAGGCGCGCGTCACGCGCGACCCCTCGCTGCTGGCCGAGTACGCGCGCCAGGCGCTCGGTCGCACGATCACTGCCCCGCACGTCGACGGCGAGCAGCGCCTGCGCGCGATCACCCTGGACCCGGCCGTCGAGGGCGAGGTCGCCGCCGCGATCGCGCAGACCTCCGACGGCGAGTACCTGGCGATGGAGCCGAGCCGCGCGCAGGCGTTGGTCGGCGCGTTGCGAATACAGCTGGAGCACGGCGTCGCGAAGGGCAGCCGGCCGGTGCTGCTCTGCTCGGCCCGCGTGCGCCGCCACATGCGGCGGCTCGTGGAGCAGGCGATCCCGCAGCTCGCGGTGTGCTCCTACAACGAGATCGCGCCCGGCATCAGCGTGGAGACGATTGGAGTGATCGACGGATGAGCACGACGAGCATCGAAGAGGCCGCCTCCGCCGAGGAGGCGCTCGCGCCGATCGCGGACGCTCCGGTCGCCGCGCCGGCCGCGCCCCAGCCCGCCGCCGACGTCCCGCTCGCGCCCGTCGCGCCGGCCCACGCCGCCGATCCCGACGTGACGACCTTCCGCGGCAGAACGCTGGAGGAGCTGCTGCCGCAGATCCGCGGTCAGCTCGGCCCGGACGCGATCGTCGTGCGTCAGCGCGACGGCCTCGTCGGCGGCATCGGCGGCTTCTTCCAGCAGCGCTTCGTCGAGGTCGACGCCCGCGCCGGCGCACCGCGCGTCGACGTCTACGACGAGGAGCCCGAGCCGTTCGCCGCCCTCCTCGCCGCCGCCGAGATCGAGACCGGGCCCGCAGCGGAAGCAGTGCGGATCTCGCCTCGCATGCCGAGGCCAGATCTGCCCTCCTCCGAGGAGCCGCCGGCGCCGGCGCCCGGGGCGGCGCCAATCGACGCCGGCCCGGCCGAGCCCGTCCCCGTCGGCGCCCAAACGGCGCTGGCGCCCGCGCTGATCGCCGAGCTGACCGCCGCGGGCATGAGCCACGCCTTCGGCGCGCGGCTGGTCGGCGACGCCGAGGCGCACGAGCTGCCGTTCGCCCCCGACCTGCGCAGCGCGGTCCGCCGTGCGCTCGCCCGGCGTATCCCGACCGCCATTCCGCACCGCGCCGGCGGCCTCGCCGTCGCGTTCGCGGGCCCCGGCTCGACCGCCTGCGCGAGCGCGCTCGCCGCTGCCTACAAGCGCGCCGGCCGCGACGCCCGCGCCGTCGCGACGCTCGACCAGGCGCGCGCGCGGATCGAGCGCGGCGCCCCCGACCAGCTGCTCGTGCTCGACCTGCCCCCGGTCGCCGCCGAGCGCGCCGAGGCCGCGGCGCTCGCCGAGCGCGTCCACCGACTTCACCTCGATGAGGTGCTGACCGTCCTCCCGGCCGATCTGGACCTCCTGTCCGCCCGCGCGCTGCACGAGCGTCTGTCGCCGCTCGCGCCGACCGGCGTCGCGCTCGCGTGCGAGCCGGGCGCCAGGCTCGGCGCCGCGCTGGAGCTGGCCTGCACCACGCGCCTGCCGCTCGCCTACGTGTTCGACGGCGCCGCGATCGCCCCCGCCGACCCCGCGACTCTGGCGGAGCACCTGCTGCCGTGAGCGCCACGATCCGCACCGCCGCGCGGCCGCCGCTGCCGGAGCTGCGCCAGGACGTCGTCATCACGCTGCCCGACCGCGAGCAGTACCGCGGCCGCGTCTCGCGCGTGACGGCGGCGGAGATCGCCGTCGTGCTGATGCTCGACGCCCGCCGTGCGCTCACGCTCGGCGACGCCTCCCCGATGTGGGTCGAGTACCCGGCTCCGCGCGGGCTGGTGCGGCTGGAGGGGCGCGGGACGGTCGTCGCGCACGACCTCGTCCGCTTCCACCACGAGGGCGCCGTCGACGTCGTGCAGCGGCGTGACTTCGTGCGTGTGCGCGTCGTGCGGCCGCTGCAGCTCGCGCGTGTCGAGGACGGCGGCGAGCCGGCTGAGTGGATCGACACGCTGACGGTCAACGTGAGCGGCAACGGGCTGCTGGCGGCCGGCCCGGACACGCTCCCCGTCGGCGAGGCGGTCGCGTTCCGCCTCAAGGCGCTCGAGGGCGAGGAGCCGATCGCGGGCCGCGGCCGCGTCGCGCGCATCGGCGACGGCGGCCAGCGGGGGATCGCGATCGAGGAGATCGACCGCGATGCGCGCCGCCAGCTCGTGCGCTTCGTCTTCGAGCAGGAGCGGATCGCGCGCCAGCGGACACGGGACGGAGAGCTCTAGATGGCAAAGGACGCGAAGCGAGCGAAGCGGAAGGGCGCCGCGAAGGCGGACGCCGGCGGCGCCGCGCTGCCGAGCGTCGCGAGCCACCCGCGCGCGGGCGCCCAGGTCGCGCGCGCGAAGGCGTGGGGCGGCCTCGTCGGCTTCGCGCTCGTCGGGCTGCTGTCCTCGCGCGCCGGCGCGCCGGTCCCCGACGTGCTGCTGCGCTCGCTCGCCGGCGGCGTCGTCGGCTACGTCGCGACGTGGGCCGCCGCGGTGCTCGTATGGCGTCATCTCGTGGTCGCCGAGCTGCGCGCGGTGCGCCGCCACCGCGCCGAGGCGGCCCGCCGCGCCGCGCAGCGCGGCGACTAAAGCTTTCCGCCCGGATGCCGATGACCCGGTCAAATGGGTGACACGGAGTCGCCCTGGGACGACATCAAGGAGATGCCTACATGTCCCTTCGCATCAACACGAACGTCGAGGCGTTCGACGCGCACCGCAACCTCGAGGCGACGAGCAGCGCAGTCGCCACGTCGATGGAGCGCCTGAGCTCCGGCCTCCGCATCAACCGTGCGGCCGACGACGCCGCCGGCCTCGCGATCAGCGAGAAGCTGAAGGGCCAGATCGGCGGTCTCGACCAGGCCGGGCGCAACGTCCAGGACGGCATCTCGCTCGTCCAGACGGCTGAGGGTTCGCTGACCGAGGTGCACTCGATGCTCCAGCGCGTCCGCGAGCTCGCCGTGCAGTACCAGAACGGCACGCTCTCGACGACGGACAGAGCGGCGATCAACTCAGAGGTCTCGCAGCTCACGAGCGAGATCCAGCGGATCGGGACCACCGCTCAGTTCAACAACATCCACCTGCTGGACACGGCGCAGACGATCACGTTCCAGGTCGGCGCCAACGACGGCGAGGTCATCTCCGTCGCGACGGTGAGCCTCGGCTCGGCGGTCGGCACGATCGACCTGACCTCCTCGACCGTCCTCGCCGACGTCGACAGAGCGATCGACGCCGTCTCCGCCCAGCGCGCCACGTTCGGCGCGGTGGAGGATCGCCTCTCGCACACGTACAGCAACCTGCAGACCTACGAGGAGAACCTCACGGCCTCGCAGAGCCGCATCACCGACGTCGACATGGCGTCCGAGATGACGAACCTCACCAAGAACCAGATCCTGGTGCAGGCCGGCACGGCGATGCTGTCGCAGGCGAACCAGGCGCCGCAGGCAGTTCTCTCGCTGCTGCACTAAGCCCGCAGCGGGCTCACTCCGGGGGGAGTGACGCGCACTGAGCGGGGTGGGCGGCTTCGGCCGCCCACCCCGCCGCGCGGCATCCGCCGTCCGTCCAGTGGGGTCAAGTCCCCGCTCCCGCGTCCGATGACCGGGAGTGATGTCGATCGCCCTCGCCCTCGCCCGCATCGACCAGATCGAGCGGGCGCTCGTGCCGGCGGACGTCGCCGCGCTGTCGGCGGCCGTCGGAGGCGCTGCCGCGCCGAGCGATCCGACTGCAGTCGCCGCGACCGCGCCCCCCGGCTTCGCTGGGACGTCCGCGGCGTCGTCGTTCGCGAACGTCCTCCAGGGCGCGCTGCCCTCGGGCGGCGTCCTCGGCGTCGGCTCCCCGGCCGACGCGATCTGCTCGATCGCGTCCGGCGAGGTCGGCGTGTCCGAGCAGCCGCCGGGCTCGAACGACTCGCCGCGCATCGCCCAGTACCGCACGGCCGCCGCCGGCAGCGGCGTCGGTCCGTGGTGCGCGTACTTCGTCTCGTGGGTCGCGCGCCAGGCGGGCGAGCCGCTCGGCGACACCGGCGAGGGCTTCGGCTCCGTCGACCAGCTCTACGCGTGGGCGCAGCGCACCGGGCGCGCGGTGCCGAACGGCCCGGGCGTCGTGCCGCGTCCCGGCGACCTCGTCGTCTTCCACGAGCACGTCGGCATCGTCGACCAGGTCCTCCCGGGTGGGAGGATCGAGACGATCGAAGGGAACTATTCCGACAGAGTTTCCCGCAACGTGCACAGTTTTTTGGCTCCAGTCGGCTACGTTCGAATGAGTTGACCGGACAGCGTCGAAGAACCGCTCCAGTGCCTCTGCTCGATCAACGCGTCGGCGCCGCCGATGTGGCGGCCGTCCCTGTCACGACGACGAGCGTCGTGATCGTCGATCCGCATCCGCCCCTGCGCGAGGGCCTCTCGCTGCTGCTGGCGCCGGAGGGCGTGACGGTCCTCGGCGGCGCCTCGACCGGTGCGGGCGGCGAGGCGCTCATCACGCGCCACGAGCCCGACATCGCGCTCGTCGCGGCCGACCTGCCGGACGTCGACGGGATCGCGCTGGTGCGCCGGCTCGTGCGGCGCGGACTGCGCAGCGCGGTCGTGCTCTACGCCGGCGACGCCGACTGCGAGGACTCGGCTGCGGCGGTCAACGCCGGCGCGGCCGGACTGATCGCCAAGCGCCGCTCGACCGCCGAGCTGGCGGAGGCGCTGCGCCTCGTCGCGACGGGTGGTCTGTGGTTCGAGGAGCGTGACGACGACGCGCTCGCTCCGCGGCCGGCGCTGCCGCTGCCGCTGCCGCACGACCAGCGCCGCACGTCGGGGCTCTCGAGCGCGGAGCTGCGCGTGCTCGCGCTCGTCGCCGAGGGGAGCTCGACGGAGGCGACCGCCGAGGCGCTCTCGCTCAGCCCGCACACGGTCCGCACGCACATGCGCAACGTGATGCGCAAGCTGGAGGCGTCCAGCCGCGCGCACGCGGTCGCGATCGCGATCCGCGAAGCCGCGATCCAGCTCTGACGGGCGTCGTCAGTCGACGAGCTCGCCGCGCGCTCGCTCCGAGGCGCGCCAGCTCGCCGCACCCCTCCGCTCGCGCTGGCACACCGGATTCTGTACCAGAGCGTCGATGCGCCCTATCATCGGCGGCGGGGGAGCGATGCGTCGCTCCAGAGCGACAAGAGGGGGACCGAGATGCGCCGGACCGTGCCGGTTGTGCTCGCCTTCGCCGTCATGCTCGCAGCCGTCGGCGCGGCGTCGGCCAACAAGCTCTCGTTCAGCGAAAGGGCCTTTCGCCTCACCTGGCCCGTGGAAGAACCGCTCGTGATCAGGAAGCCCAGCGAATCGTTCGGGATAGACGACCTCTTCCACTGCCCGGTCACGCTCGAAGGAAGCTTCCACTCGGGCACGATGAGGAAGGTCGTCGGCTCGCTAGTCGGGCAGGTCTTCAGGGCGGCGGTCGGCACCTGCGCCTACGAAAACAGCTGGTTCGAACCGGCGGGGCTGCTAGCCGAAACACTGCCGTGGCACGTCACCTACAGCGCGTTCGCCGGCACGCTACCGAGAATAAGCCTGCTCACCTGGCAGATGTCCGGCTTCTCCTTCTGGGGCGTCGAACACTCGTTCCGCATCAGATGCCTATGGAGAGCGACGGAAGCGAATCCATGGACGATCAGAGCGACGCGCGAAACGACGGGCGGCGCGCTCACGAGCGTCGCGCTGGAAGCGACGGTCCCGCCGTTGGCCGGCGAAGGCATGTTCTGCAACGAAACCGGGAGGGTCGCGAGGCCGCCGAGGCTCGCGGCAGCCGCCGGAGGCGCCGTCACGGTGACCCTAATATGAGCGGCGGCGCCCCGGGGGGCGCCGCCTGAGGGCTGCGTCGGACGAGCGGCCGGCCGCTATCCGGCCAGCTCGTCCTTCGGGCGCTGCGGGGTCAGTCCGCGGTCCTCCAGCACGAACGTGCGGTAGATGAGCGCGGCGAGCAGCGCGCCGAGCAGCGGCCCGACGATGTAGAGCCAGAAGTCGTCGAATCTGCCTGACGCGACCGCCGGCCCGAGCCAGCGCGCGGGGTTGAGCCCGGCGCCCGTCGCGGGGCCGAAGACGATCACCGCCACGCCGAGCGCCGCGCCGATCCCGAGGCCGGCGAGCGCGGCCTCGCCGCGCGGGTTGACCGCGAGGCCCATGATCGCCCACATCAGCATGAACGTGCCGAGCGCCTCGGCGATCAGTGCGAGCCAGACCGAGCCGTTGTGGAGGATCTGCGCGTTGATCGCCGTCGCGCCGTAGTTGACCGGGTCGCCGACGTCCTTGAACAGCAGCAGCACGACGAGCGCGCCGAGGATCCCGCCGATGCACTGGCAGATCCAGTAGGCGACCGCGTTGGGCGTCGAGATCCTTCTGATCGCCCACAGCGCGAACGTGACGGCGGGGTTGAAGTGCGCGCCCGAGGTGCCGCCGAGCGCGTAGATCAGCACGGCCAGCACGAACGCGTGCGCCAGCGCCAGGCCGGCGAGGTCGAAGCCGCCTGCGTGCGAGACGGAGATGAAGCCGCAGATGAAGAAGACGAGCAGGAAGGTGCCGATCGTCTCGGCGACGAACGCCGGCATTCCGCGCGGCTCTGGCTCCTCGATGACGACGACGTCGACGGTGCTCATGGATCCTCCTGGAAGACGGTGACGGAGACGCCCGCGGCGGTCTCCCGCTCTGTCGGGTACGACGAGCACGCGCCATCTCCTGCGCACCGGCCCGCGCGATCCCGTCGACCGGCGGGTCCGTGCCTATGCCCGCGCGAGCCCGTGCGTGTCGCCGGTGAGCCCGAGCGAGGGCAGCGCGACGCGTCCGGCGTCGCCCGTGACCGAGCCGATCCGGCGCGTCCCGGGATGGCGCGCGGCGAGCAATGCGGACGCCGCGGCGGCTGCGTCGGCCGGCACGATCGCGACGAAGCCGCAGCCCATGTTGAAGACCTTCTGCAGCTCCGCCGCCTCGACCGAGCCGCAGCGCGCGATCAGCTCGAACACCGGCGGCACGGGCAGCGGCTCGCCGACCTCGTAGCCCACCCCGCTCCCCAGGCGCAGCAGATTGAGGACACCGCCGCCGGTGATGTGGGCGAGCCCGTGCACGGGGATCCCGGAGCGCAGCAGCTCGAGCACCGCGCGCACGTAGAGGACGGTCGGCTCCAGCAGCACGTCGGCGACCGAGGCGCCGCCCAGCTCGCCCGGACGGTCGTCGAGGCCGAGGCCGCCGTCCTCCAGCAGCGCGCGCCGCGCGAGCGTGAGCCCGTTCGAGTGCACGCCGCTCGACGGCAGCCCGATCAGCGCGTCGCCGGGCGCGATCGCCTCGCCGCTGACGATCGCGTCGAGCGCGACGGTGCCGAAGCAGGCGCCGGTGAGGTCGAAGCCGTTCGGCGAGGGATGCCCCTTGATCAGCTCCGGGAGCTGCGCCAGCTCGCCGCCGGGGATCTCGATGCCGGCCTCCTCGGCACCGCGCTTCAAACCGAGCGCGATGTCGCGCAGCACGCCCGGGTCTGCCTGCTCGACGGCGAGGTAGTCGAGCACCGCGAGCGGCTCGGCGCCGACGCAGATGACGTCGTTGACGTTCATCGCGATGCAGTCGATCCCGACCGTGTCGTAGCGGCCGGTCTGCTCGGCGACGATCACCTTCGAGCCGACGCCGTCGGCGCACACCGCGATCCCGAGGTTCGGCGCGACGCGCAGCACGTTCGCGTAGTGGCCGGAGCCGAGCACGGACGCCGACGGCCGTCCGGGGTCGATCGTCTTCAGCACCTCGACGAGCGCGCGCACGCCCGCGTCCGCCTCGGCGATGTCGACGCCGGCGGCTGCGTAGGAGTCGGTCACCGGCCCATTCTCGCCGATGGCCCGGCGCGGCCGTCGTCACCCGAGCGCGAAGTCGGCCGGCCGGAATCTCAGCCGCCGCCGCAGCTCCAGCGTCGAGCCCGGGAAGATCGTCGAGTTGCGCCCGTTGCGGTCGAGGTAGTAGCTCGTGCAGCCGCCGGCGTTCCAGACGGTGCCGCGCAGCCGCCGCTGGACCTCCTCGTTGAACGCCTGCTGCACGGCCGGGCGCGTCGGCATGCGCGCGGCGCGCGCGCGCGAGCGCCTGCAGCGCCTCGATCGCGTAGCCGACCTGCGCCTCGATCAGCACCGTCGCCGACGTGTGGCCGTTGCCGACGTTCGGGCCGAGCACCATGAACAGGTTCGGGAAGCCGCTGACGACCGTGCCGAGGTAGCCGGTCGGCGAGCCGGCCACGTCTCCTCCAGCGTGCGCCCGTCGCGGCCGCGGATCCGCCGCGCGATCGGCAGCTCGGTGATCGTGAAGCCGGTGCCGAGGATCAGCGTGTCGGCCGCGCGCTCGACGCCGTCGGCAGCGGCGACGCCGCGCGGTGTGACCTCCGCTGCCGCATGCGGGACCAGCTCGACGTTCGGGCGCGTCAGCGCGCGGTGAGGTCGTGGTCGTGGTTCCAGCGCGAGGAGTGGAAGACCTCGCCGGCGAAGCGCTCGAGCCCCGGCACCTGTGGGAGCACCGGCTCGCTCCACGGGCCGGTCGCGGAGATCAGCGCCTGCGCGCTCCAGTCGCCGCGACTCGTGCGGATCCGCCACCGGCCCCCATCCTCGTACCCGTCGGCGGCGAGCACGTCGGCGCCCGTCACGATCCGCTCGCGCACGCCGAAGCGGTCGGCGAGCGAGCACGCGTAGTCCTGGATCTCCGGCTGGCGCGCGTAGAAGCGGCCCCACGCGGGGTGGCGCGCGAACGAGAACGAGTAAGCGCCGAGGGCACGTCGCACGCGCAGCCGGGGTAGGTGTTGTCGCGCCATGTGCCGCCGCCCTCCTCGGCGCGCTCGAGCACGACCGCGTCGTCGATCCCGGCACGCCGCAGCATCGCGGCCGCGCCGATCCCGCTCAGCCCGACGATCGCCACGCGCACGTCGCGCGGCTCGTCGCCTCCGCTTTGCGTCCCGCGCACCCGACGCCTCCGTGTACGCTGCCCCGGATCCGCCTTGAACTTGGTTCAAGACCATAATGCCGCCGGCCGCCTCGCGCGTCGCCTTGCCTCCCGCGTCGTCAACCCCGGCGGGGCGCCGAGCGCGACGCGGCTGCGCGCAGCCGTCGCCGGCACGACGATCCTCGTGACCGGCGCCTCGCATGGGATCGGCCGCGCGAGCGCGATCCGCCTCGCGCGCGCGGGCGCGAGCGTGCTGCTCGTCGCACGCTCGGCCGACGTGCTGGCGGAGCTGGCCGGCGAGCTGCGCGCCGACGGCTGCGACGCGCACGCGCTGGCGGCCGACCTCAGCGACGCCGACGAGGCCGTGCCCGCGCTCGCGGAGCGGATCCTCGCCGAGCACGGTCCGCCGGACGTCGTCGTCAGCAACGCCGGCAAGTCGATCCGTCGCGCGGTCGACCAGTCCTACGAGCGCTTCCACGACTTCACCCGCACCGCGGACCTCAACTACCTCGGGCCTGTGCGGCTGCTGCTCGCGCTGCTGCCGGCGATGCGGGAGCGCGGCTCCGGCCACGTCGTGAACGTCTCGACCGTGGGGGTGCTGCTGCCGCCGACGCCGCGCTGGTCGGCCTACCAGGCGTCGAAGGCCGCGTTCGACGTGTGGCTGCGAGCGGTCGCGGCGGAGGCGCACGGCGACGGCGTCACCGCGACCTCGCTCTACATGGCGCTCGTGCACACGCGCATGAGCGCGCCGACCGACGACTTCAAGCTCGTGCCGGGCCTCTCGGCGGACGAGGCGGCCGGGCTCGTCTGCCACGCGATCGTCGACCGTCCGTCCGCGATCGCACCGTGGTGGGCGACGGCGGGCGCGCTGGTCGACGTCGCCGCGCGCGGCGCGAGCGACCGGATCGTACGCCTCTACGCGCAGCGCCTCACCTCGCGCGCTCCGCGCCACGCGGCGGCGCGCGACGGCGCCGGGACGAGGCGCGCCCGGTGAGCGAGCGGCGCGCGCTCGCCGGTCTCGCGCTGCCCGCGCTGCGCGCGTTCGCCGGCGCCGGTCTGCTCAAGCCGCCGCCGCCGGCCCGCGCGCTGCAGGCGCTGCGGGCGGCGCGCGAGCTGGGCATGGGCGCGGCCGGCGGCTGCGCGGTCAGCGCCGCGCGCGACCCGAACGGGCTCGCCGTGATCGACGAGCGCGGCGAGCTGACGTTCGCGGAGCTGAACGCGCGCGCCGAGCGGATCGCCGCGGCGCTGCGCGCCGAGCACGACGTCGGCCCCGGCCGTGACCTCGCCGTGATGTGCCGCAATCACCGCGGTTTCGTCGAGGCGATGCTGACCGCTTCCCGCCTCGGCGCCGACCTGCTGCTGCTCAACACCGACTTCCCCGGCCCGCAGCTCGCGCAGGCGCTCGCCCCGCACGCCCCCGGCGCGATCGTGCACGACGAGGAGTTCGGGCCGGCGCTTGAGGCGGCCGGCTTCGGCGCCGAGCGCGTCGCGCGCGTGCTCGCGTGGCACGACGGGGAGCCGGCCCCCGGCATCGCGACGCTGGACCGGCTCGCCGCGGCCGGCGGACCGAAGCCGCCGCCGCCGGCGAGCGGCGGGCGGCTCGTGATCCTCAGCTCGGGCACGACCGGCGCGCCGAAGGGGGCGCCGCGCGAGCCGTCCGCGGCCGCGGCCCTCGGCCCGCTGACGACGATCCTGGAGGAGCTGCGACCGCGCGGCGGCGATCCGATCCTGATCGGCCCGCCCGTGTTTCACGGCTTCGGGCTCGCGTTCCTCGGCGTCGCGCTGTTCGTCGGCGCGCCGGTCGTGCTGCGCCGCCGCTTCGAGGCGCAGTGGGCGCTCGAGGCGGTCGCGCGTCACCGCGTCACGCATCTCGTCGGCGTGCCCGTGATGCTGCAACGGATCCTCGCCGTGCCGGCGGCTGCGCGCGCGCGCCACGACACCGGCTCGCTGCGCGCGGTCGTCTCCGCCGGCGCGCCGCTCGCGCCCGACGTCGCGACGGCGTTCATGGACGCCTTCGGCGAGCTGCTGTTCAACCTGTACGGCTCGACCGAGACCGGCTTCGCCTCGTTCGCACGCCCAGCCGACCTGCGCGCCGCGCCCGGCACCGTCGGACGCCCGCCGCGCAGCACGCGCATCGCCGTGCTCGACGATCAGCGCAGGCCGGTCGCGCCCGGCGCCGTCGGGACCGTCTTCGTCGGCAGCTTGCTCGTGTTCGACGGCTATGCGGGTGGCGGCTCGCGTGAGCTCGTCGGCGGGCTGATGAACGTCGGCGACCTCGGGCACCTCGATGCGGCCGGGCGTCTGTTCGTCGACGGCCGCGAGGACGACATGATCCTCTCGGGCGGCGAGAACGTGTTCCCGCAGGAGGTCGAGGACGTGCTCGCCGGGCATCCGCGGCTGGCCGACGCGGCGGTGGTCGGCGTCGCGGACGAGCAGTTCGGCCAGCGGCTGCGCGCGTTCGCCGTCGTGCGCGACGGCGAGGCGGTGGGCGAGGAGGAGCTGGCCGCCTACCTGCGCGAGCGGCTCGCGCGCTACAAGCTCCCGCGCGAGATCGTCTTCCTCGACGCGATCCCGCGCAACCCGACCGGCAAGGTGCTGCGCCGCATGCTCGTTCAGGCGCCCGAGCCCGACGCCTCCGCCGGCTCCTCGCCGGGCACGGTGTAGTCGCCGAACAGCTCGGCCGGTGACATCTCGAGCGCCTCGATCAGGCGCAGCAGCGTCGTGGCGCGCAGGTCCTTCGTACCGCGTTCGATCGTGCCGATGTGGTTCGGATGCATGCCCGCGCGCCGACCGACCGCCTCCTGCGACAGGTCGCGGCTGCGGCGCGCCTTGCGCAGCGCCTGGCCGAGCGCGACGAGGCGGGGGTCGGGATTCGGCATGAGTTCAGGACCCTGCCCCACCGATCGTCGCGATGCCAGCCACGATGGTGGTTGAAAACCACACCAGTCAGTTGGATTTGCGCGTACTGTAGGTGGACGCGCGGCGTGCGTGTCAGGCCGCCAGCGCTCGCGCGTGCGCCCCGCCGTCGCGCAGGTGCGCGGCGAACGCCGCCAGCGCGGGCGGATCCGCGGCGAGCGTGCGCAGCGCGCGGCGCGTGAGCGCCTCGTGCGCCGCGGCGCCGCCGGCGCGCACGGCGCCGTCGAGCAGGACCGCGTGGCAGCGGGCGACGAGCCCGTCGACGCGATCGGCCGGCGGGTCGTCGAGCAGCACGTCCGGCAGCGCGTCGTCGGCTCGTCCGCTCGCCTTCAGCGCGTCGACCGCGGCGGGCGCGAGCGCTGCGTGCCGGCCCTCGGGGGCGACGAGCACGAGCGTCACGTCGTCCTCGTCGGACATGGTCGCCGCCCACGCGCGCAGCACCGGCTGCCACGTCTGCGGACGCTCCCAGGCGGGCGCGTAGAGCACGACCGTGCCGCGCGCGTCGAGCTGCGGCGGGACGACCGCGCGCGCCCAGCGCGCCGGGGCGCGGCTGCCCAGCTCCTGGAGACGCTGCGCCGCGATCGCGGCGGCCGCGTCCCAGCTCATGCGCTCGGCCGCGCGGCGCGCGTGGGCGCCGCGCACGGCGCGCGACGCGGCGCCGGCCGTGGCGGCGGCGCGCAGCGTCGTGGCCAGCTCGTCGGGATCGACCTCCAGCGCGCACGCCGGCCCTGCGGTCGGCCCCGCGTAGGTCTGCGCCTGGAACTCGGCGCGGTGGGCGTGCAGCGGCCAGCCGGCGTCCGGCGGGCAGAACTCGCCGGTCGGGCCGGCGGCGGTATGGATCACCGGCACGCCGCATGCCATCGCCTCCAGCGCGGGCAGACAGAAGCCCTCGGCGCGGTAGGGCAGCACGACGACGTCGGCGGCGCGGTAGAGCGCGGGCAGCTCGGACGGCGCGAGGTCCTGCGTCAGATACGTCACGGGTGCCGCGTCCGGTCGCGCGGCGAGCGTGCGCACCTCGTCGCCGGCCGTCTGGCCCTTGTAGGAGGTCTCGGCGCCGAAGTCCTTGACGACGAGCCGCACGTCGTCGCCCGGGCCGAACGCGCGCCCCCACGCCGCGAGCAGCACGTCGATCCCCTTGCGCCAGATCGTCCCGCCGACGAACAGGAACGTGCAGCCGGCCGGCCGCGCGCCGCCGTCGAGCAGCGGGTGCCGCGGGCCGTCGGGGACGAATCGCTCGAGATCCACGCCGTTCGGCACGACGTCCACGATCCCCGGCGGCATCCCGCCCGCGACATAGCCGTCGCGCACGTAGGCGCTCGGGACCCACACGCGGTCGACGCGCGCGCGCACCGTCTGCACCCAGGCGCGCGGCGGCGCCCCCACCTCCCACGGCAGGATCAGGACCGTCGGGCCCTCGCTGCCGGGCGCGAAGTCCGGCGGCCACGAGTGCGAGATCGTCGGACAGGCGAACGGAAGCTGGCCGCTGCGCGGTGCGCTGCGGGCGACCTCGAAGCCGCGCCGTTCGAGCGCCGCGCCGAGGCCGTCGTTGACATGCGCGAGCGAGTGCACGCCCCCGTGCTCGCCGCGCAGGACGAGCTGGGGAGCGGTGGCCGCGCCGGTGTTCGCGAACGAGCCCATCTCCCCCGGTGATCGGCCAGGGCCCCACGGACTTTGAGTCAGCCGCGCGCGCGCCCGGCGTACCGAGGACGCCGGCACCGAAGTCGAGCCACCACGACCCCCGCCAGCGCGAGCCGGTACGCCGCGTACGGGGCGAGCGAGCGGTCGCGCTCGACCTGCTTGATCAGCCACGTCGAGGCGAGCGTGGAAGCGAACGAGGCGCCGGTGCCGAGCGCGAACGCGGCGCGCACGTCGCGCGGCAGCCCGCGCCGCCACAGCCGCGTGCCCTTCAGGCCGGTGGCGGCGAGGATCAGCGGCAGCGCGGCGTGGCGCGAGAGTATGTTCGCGTCCTCGCGCGTGAAGCGCCGCCAGCGCGCGGCGGCGAGCGTGGCGCCGTTGCGCGAGACGCCGGGCACGAGCGCGCACGCCTGTCCGATCCCGAGCGCGAGCCCGTCGCGCCAGCCGGCCGCGTTGCGCCCGCGCTCCTGCGGCGTGCGGTCGGCGGCGGCCATCGCGAGCGCGCCGAGCACCAGCCCGGCGGCGGTCGTCGCGGGCGTGCCGAGGCGGCGCTCGATCGGGCGCTCGAACAGGAACGCCAAGGCGCCCGCGGGCGCGAACGACAGCACCAGCAGCGCGAGGCGGCGGCGGTCGAGGCCGCGCGCGGTCTCGCCGACCTCGTTGCGCAGCCCGATCAGCAGCGCCGCCGCCGTGCCTGCGTGCAGCGCGACCTCGAACGCCTTGCGCAGCTCCGCGTCGAGCGCGCAGTAGCGCCAGCCGGCAAGCCACGGCACGAGCGCGACGTGGCCCGACGAGGAGATCGGCAGCAGCTCGGCGGGGCCGTGCAGCACGCCGAGCGCGAGCGCCTCGCGCAGCGGCAGCGTCTCGGCGGCTGCCCCGCGGCGCCCGGCCGCCGCGCTCACGCGGTCAGGTCGGCGGCGCGCTCGCGCTCGCCGGCGGGCGGCTCGGACGGCGGCGCGGTTCCCCTGCGTCGTCTGGCGATCCACCACACGATCCCGGCGACGAGCACGACCAGCACGACGTAGTCGCCGTAGTGGAGCGCGTCCTTCCATCTCGTCCAGTTGTGGCGCGTCTGCTGGCCGGCGTAGACGAGCCCGAGGCACCACGGGATCGAGCCGATCGCGGTGTAGAGCGTGAAGCGCCAGAAGGCCATCCGCGCGATCCCGGCGGGCACCGAGATGAACGCCCGCACGATCGGCAGCAGGCGGCCGACGAGCACGGCGGTCGGGCCCCAGCGTCTGAACCAGCGCTCCGCGAGCGCGAGTCTCGCGGGCGAGATGTGCAGCTTGTTGCCGTGGCGCTCGATCAGCTCGAGCCGGCCGTAGTAGCCGACCGCGTAGGCGATCCACGAGCCGACGACGTTGCCGGCCACGCCCGCGGTCGTGGCCGCCAGCAGCGAGTATCTGCCGAGCGCGACGTTGAAGCCGGCGAACAGCAGCACGACCTCCGACGGGATCGGGACGCACGCGCTGCCGAGCAGCGAGAGGATGAACACGCCGGCGAGGCCGAGGTCGCCGACGACGTTCGTGGCGAAGTCGGCGAGCGCGCCGGTGACCGAGGCGAGGACGAGCACCGAGGAAGCGTAACGGGGCTCGCGCGCCGCCGTGCCCGGCGCCTGCAACAGCTCGCCCGCGGCCGTGCGCTGGAAGGGGAACCGCGAGCGGCGCCGAACGCTCGATCGGTGTCGTCCCGTCGCCGCATCCTGCCCGCGCTCGCGCCCGCTGCCCTCGCGCTGCTCGCGCTGGCCGGATGCGGCGGCGGCGCGCGCACGAGCGCGCACGACGCGATCCGCACGGTCACGCGCACGGTGACGGTGCCCGCCACGACGACGACGGCGACAGCCCCCGCCACCACGACCGCCGCGGCGCCGCCGAACCCGAGCGCGACGCTCTCCCTCCACGCCGCCGAGCAGGTGCTCGCCGCGCACGGCTACAGCACGCTGACGGAGAGCGACTGGCGGCCCGACCAGCCGTTGAAGGTGCTGCTCGGCGTCGCCACCGGCGGCTCGGCCGGGACGCGCCGCGAGCTGGCGTTCTGCTTCCTCGGCGCGAGCTTCATCGGCACCGACACGAAGGACCCGAGCGGTCAGCTCGCGGTGCTCGCCCAGGACGGCCGCAGCGTCACCATCCGCTACGGCCTCTACAGACCGTCGGACGCGATCGACGATCCGACAGGCGGCAGCGCCGACGTCACGTACCGCTGGACGGGCGTGCGCCTCGTCCCGCAGCAGCCGATCCCGCCCGCTGCGCAGGGCGCCGCGCTGAGCCGCCGGTAGATGGTCGAGTCCATGACCTCGCGGCGCGAGGGCCCCGCTGGGCGGCGCCGGGCGCCATACGGCGCCTCGCGAATGCCGCCAGCGTTGGCTTCGACACCGCGGGCCACCCGGCATCCGCCCGTCGCACCTGTCGCATCCACGAGTCCCGTGGACTCGACCATCTAGGCTCCGGCGCGCCGTGCCCGTCCCCCTGTTCGACACCGTCTCGCCGGTCGCGCCGCTGCGCGCCGAGCTCGACGCCGCCGTGGCGCGCGTGCTCGACGGCGGCGTCTACATCCTCGGCCCGGAGGTCGAGGCGTTCGAGCGGGAGCTGGCGGGCTACCTGGACGTGGCGCACGTCGTCGGCGTCGCGAACGGCACCGACGCGCTGACGATCGCCCTGCAGGCGCTCGGCGTCGGCCCGGGCGACGAGGTCGTCGTGCCTGCGTTCACGTTCTACGCGAGCGCCGAGGCGATCCCGCCGACCGGCGCCGTCCCCGTCTTCTGCGACGTCGACCCCGAGACGATGAACGTCACCGCTGCGACGGTGCGCGCCGCGCTGACGTCGCGCACCCGAGCGGTGATCGCCGTCGACCTGTTCGGCAACCCGGCGCCGATCCCCGAGATCGCCGCGCTCGGCGTCCCGGTCGTGGAGGACGCGGCGCAGGCGGCGGGGGCGCGACTCGCAACCGGTCCTGCCACCCACCCGCGCACCGCCGCCGGCGCGCTCGGCACGCTCGCGACGTTCTCCTTCTTCCCCTCCAAGAACCTCGGCTGCTTCGGCGACGGCGGCGCGATCGCGACCGACGATCCCGCGCTCGCCGACGCCGCGCGCGTGCTGCGCTTCCACGGCTCGCGCGACAGGGTCGGCTACGAGCGGATCGGCTGGAACTCGCGGCTCGACGAGCTGCAGGCGGCGATCCTGCGCGTGCTGCTGCCGCACCTCGACGGCTGGGCGGCGGGCCGCCGCGCCGCCGCCGCGCACTACGCGGACGCCGGCCTCGGGGAGCTGGTCGAGCTGCCGGCGCCGACCGCGGGCGCCGAGCCGGCATGGCACCTCTACGTCGTGCGCCACGCGCGCGCCGCCGCGCTGGAGGAGGCGCTCGGCCGCGCGGGGATCGGCGCGCGCGGCTACTACCGCACGCCGCTGCACCGCCAGGCCGCGCTGGCGCCGTGGGTCCCGGCCGGCCTCTCGCTGCCGGTCACCGACGAGCTGGCGCGCACCCACCTCGCGATCCCGATGAGCCCGCTGCTCGACCGCGCCGCCGCCGACGAGGTGACCGCCGCCGTGCGCGCGGCGCTCGTCACGCGATGATCGCCCCGTCGCGCATGCTCGCCGAATCTCCTGCCCCAGAGGCAGGAAACTCGTCACACATCGACCGTTGAGGGTCATGCGCGTCTGGATCGACCTCACCAACTCCCCGCACGTGCTGGTCATGCGACCGGTGATCGAGGTGCTGCGCGCGGACGGCCACGACGTGCACGTGACGGCGCGCGACTTCGCGCAGACGCTCGCGCTGTGCGAGCGCTTCGGGATCGAGCACGCGGCGATCGGCCGTCACCGCGGCGGGAGGCTCGCGGCGAAGGGCCTCGGCCTCGCGCAGCGCTCGGGCGCGCTCGTGCGCTGGGCGCGCCGCCACGGTCCGTTCGACCTCGCGCTCGGCCACGGCTCCAACGACGTGACCGTCGCCGCCGCGCTGCTGCGGATCCCCTGCTCGACGACCTTCGACTACGAGTGGGCGACCGTCCAGCACACGGTCAACTGCCGCCTCGCGCAGGCGGTCGTCGTGCCGGCGGCGATCCCGCCCGAGCGGCTCGACCGCTACGGCGCGCGCACGAAGCTCCACCGCTACCCGGGCCTCAAGGAGGAGTACTACCTCGCCGACTTCGAGCCCGATCCCGCGGTGCTGGAGGAGCTGGCGCTCGACCCGGCGCAGCCGATCGTCGTCGTGCGCACGCCGCCCGCGGTGTCGCTGTACCACCGCTTCGAGCACGACACGTTCGGCGCTGTGCTGGGGCGGCTGCGCGACGAGGGCGTCCAGGCGGTCGTGCTGCCGCGCACGCCCGAGCAGCGCGCCGAGCTGAGCGCCGCCGGCGGTTTCGTCGTTCCCGAGCGCGCGATCGACGCCCAGTCGCTGATCGCCTGCGCCGACCTCGTCATCAGCGCCGGCGGCACGATGAACCGCGAGGCCGTCGCGCTCGGCACGCCTGTCTACTCCTCCTTCGAAGGCAGGCTCGGCGCGGTTGACGAGCAGCTGATCGCCGAGGGCCGCCTCAAGCTCCTGCGCGACCCGGGCGAGGTCGTGGTCGCCAAGCGCCCCGCCGTCGAGTCCGGTCAGTCGCAGCGCATCCGTCGCGACCCGCGCGACTTCACACGGCTGCTTGCAGCGCCTGCGACCACGTGACCTGAAGGAGCTCGTCCGGAACCCACACGAAGTCGAGGGCCGCGCCCTGCTCGTCGGAGATCTCGACCATCAGTGCCTCGGGATGCATCGCGACGACGGTGCCCTTGGTGCCCACGGGCCAACCCTGCACCGCTTCGCGGAACCGAACGACGTCGTGCTCCTCGATGACCCGTCTCTTTCCTGTCATCTCGCTCACTTTCCCTTGATGTATGCGCTTACGAGTCGGGGCCGATCTCCAACGTAGCGCAGCTGCCAGCCGGTCGTGACAACCGTCACATTGCCGTGGTGGATGCCCACACCGTGAACGGGGATGCGTACGGTGCACTGCTGGCCGTAGAGCGTTTCCCACGCTTTGATGACCGGATGGATCATTACGCCCCGCCGGATCTCGGTTTCGAGGTGATCGAGGTGGTCGAGCGTGATGCCGAGGAGCTGCTCGAAGCGATATGCCTTCGGGCCGCCCTCGTCGTGCCCTACCGCCAGCGAATACGTCGCCAGCTTCCGGCGGACCCCGACGGCCTCCGCGGCTCGCGGCAACGGCTCTCCGATTCGTGGCGGCCATGACACGGCCGGAGCCTGCGGCGACCGGCTGCGACGGATCCAGACGCATTCGCCCCGATTCCGCGGCGGACTGGCGGCGGAGCGACCGCGCCCCGTAGACTCTGCGCAATGCGCCGGTGGTACCGCTCCGGGGCGATTCCGGTTCACCGCCACTCCGTCGTGCAGCTGGTCGTGGACGGTGGGCTCGTCGCCCTCGCGTACTGGCTCGCGTTCGAGCTGCGCTTCGACAACGGCATCCCCCGCCGGTACGAGCTGCTGCGCGATCACACGATCCTGTGGGTCGTTCCGCTCTGCATCGCCGTGTTCGTCGCGTTCGGGCTCTACCAGCGCCTGTGGACCTACGTCGGCCAGCGCGACTACGAGTCGCTGCTGCGCGCGGTGATCGTCTCGGCGATCCTCGTCGTCGGGGGGATCGCGCTCGTGCACCCGGTCGAGGTCACGGCCCACAGCGGCGACCAGCTCGCCGTCGGGATGCCCGTCGGGGTCGCAGCGATGTGGGTGATGCTGACGCTGTTCTTCACGGCCGGGGCGCGCTTCGTCGCGCATCTGATCTTCGAGGGCCGCGTCGGCCGCGGCCCGCGCATGAAGAAGGGCGCGCGCAGCGTGCTGATCGTCGGCGGCGGCGACGGCGGCCGCCTCGTCGCGCGCGAGCTGGTGCGCAACCCGGACCTCGGCCTGAGCCCGATCGGCTTTCTCGACGACGACCCGCGCAAGCGCGGGATGAAGGACGAGCACCACCTCAGAGTGCTCGGCACGACCTCCGACGAGGACCTCGCGCGCGTGCTCGAGAAGTTCGCGCCCGACGAGGCGATCATCGCGATCCCGTCCGCGCCCGGCACGCTGCGCGGCCGCGTCGTCGCCGCCTGCCGCCCGTGCGGCATCCCCGTCCGCACGCTGCCGACCGTCTTCGAGCTCCTGCAGGACGGCACGACCGGCAACGGCGGCATCAGAGTGATGCGCCAGCTGCGCGAGCTGCGGGTCGAGGACGTGCTCGGCCGCGAGCCCGTGCGGATGGAGCTGGACCGCGTCGGCGCCTACCTGACCGGCCAGGTCGTGCTCGTGACCGGCGCCGGCGGCTCGATCGGCGGCGAGCTGTGCCGCCAGATCGCGCGCGTCGGCCCACGGCGTCTGATCCTCGTCGACCACGCCGAGGACAACCTCTTCGAGATCGCGCGCGAGCTGGAGGAGGAGCGCCACGTCCGCACCGCCGTCCCGGTGCTCGCCGACTGCAAGGAGGAGGAGCGCATGCGGGAGGTGCTCGCCGAGTACCGCCCGGCGGTCGTCTTCCACGCCGCCGCCTACAAGCACGTGGGGATGATGGAGCTGAACCCCGTCGAGGCGGTGCGCAACAACGCGCTCGCCACGCGCCTCGTCGCGCGGATCGCGGGCGAGCTGGGCATCAGGACGTTCGTGCTCGTCTCGACCGACAAGGCGGTCAACCCCGCGACGGTGATGGGCGCCTCGAAGGCGCTCGCCGAGTGGGCCGTCGAAGCGGCCGCCGAACGCCATCCCGGGACGCGCTACGCGACCGTCCGCTTCGGCAACGTGCTCGGCTCCTCCGGCTCGGTCGTGCCGATCTTCCGCCGCCAGATCGCGGCCGGCGGCCCCGTCACCGTGACGGATCCGCGCATGCAGCGCTACTTCATGACGATCCCCGAGGCGGTGCAGCTGATCATCCGCTCGGGCTCGCTGTCGGAGCGCTCCGGGGAAGTGTTCGTGCTGGAGATGGGCGAGCCGGTCGCGATCGTCGACCTCGCGAAGGCGATGATCAGGCTGTCCGGCCTCGAGCCCGATCGCGACATCGCGATCGAGGTCGTCGGCGCGCGCCCCGGCGAGAAGCTTCACGAGGAGCTGTTCAATCCCTACGAGCGCCCGCAGCCCACGCCGGCCGAGAAGATCCTGCGCGCCGAGCGGCCGCGGCTCGACGCCGGCTGGGTCGAGCGCACGTTCGGCGAGATCAACCTGTTCGTGCTCGAGGACGACGCCGCCGCGCTGGCCGCGAAGGTCGGCGAGCTCTCGGCGGTGCGGACGGCCGGGCCCGCGGCCCACGGGACCGGAAGTCCGCCTGTCGGGGTACCCTCATCCGACGCCTGAGGCAAACCTCCGCGCCCTCGGCTCCCCCTGCGTCGTGATCTTCGCCTTCTCGATCCACAGCTTCGTCACCAGAATCGGCTCCTACGCCGGCTTCGCCGCGGTGATCGGGCTCGCGCTGCTCGCGATCCTGCTGTTCGCGCAGGCGCGCGAGCTGCGGCGCCTGCGCGAATGGGGCGCGCACGCGCACGACCGCATCGGCGAGCTGGAGAGACGGCTCGCCGCCGCGCTCGAGCTGGCGCGCCGCGCGAGCACCGCTCAGCGGACGATGGCCGGGGCGCGCCCGGCCGCTCCCGCCGCGACGCACGCGGGCGGGCCTGCGCCCGCCGGCCGGTTGGCCGAGCGCGCTCGGGTCGCGGCGCGCACGAGCGCGCCGACGAGGCTGCCGCTGCTGCCGGCCGCGCCGGTCGGCGTCGGCGGCGCCGCACTCGGCTCGGCGACGATGCTCGTGCCGCTCCCGAAGCATCCGCCCGCCGCGTCGGCCGCCCCCGCCGCGTCGCCGCGCGTGCCGGTGCGGCCGGTGGGCGCCGCGCCGCCCGCGCGCGCCGCGGGTGCGCCCGCTGCGCCCCAGGCCCCCGCCGCCCCGGCGCCGCCCGCGCCGAAGGCCGATGCGCCCGCCGTTCCGGTCGTGCCGGCGCCCGCCGCGCCGGCGCCCGCCACCGCGGCCGCCCAGGGCGCGCAGCCCACGGTCGCTTCGCCGCCGACGCCCGCTCCCGCTCCCGCTCCCGCTCCCGCTCCCGCCGCGGCCGCCGAGCCGCCGGCCGTCGAGAACGGCCACAGCGACACGTTCCCGCCCGTACCGCCGGTGCGCCGCCCGATGCCGCCGCGCGCCGGCGCCGGCAGACGCCCGCCCGCGCGCGGCCGCGCGGGCGCTCCCGCCGCCCGGCCGGCCGCCGCGCCGCTGCGCGCCCGCGCTGCGGCGAGCGCGACCCCGCGCGCGGCCGCCGCTCCAGCCGAGCCGGGCGCGCCCCGCCGCCGGCTGCTGCTGCTCGGCGGCATCGGCGTCGTCGTCGTGCTCGCGGTGATCGCCGTCGTCGCGCTCTCCGGCGGCGGCGGCTCGCCGGCCGGGACCCAGTCGGCGTCCTCGACCGGGGCCGCGCTGCGGCGCCCGACGACCGCGCACAAATCCGCCGCCGCAGCGCCGGCGCACGGCAGGATCACCGTCGCAGTGCTCAACGGCACCGCCACGCCCGGGCTCGCCAACACGGTCGCGACGACGCTCACGAACGCCGGCTTCCGCAAGGGTCCGGTCGGCAACGCGTCGAACCAGCAGCGCTCGGTGACGGTCGTCACCTACTTCGGCGGCAACGAGGCGGCCGCCCAGGCGGTCGCCCAGACGCTCAACGTCGGGGCGGACGCGGTCCAGCCGATCGACCCCGACACGGAGACGTCCTGCGCGCAGGGCGCCGGGACCTGCGCCGCGCAGGTCGTCGTCGTGGTCGGCGCCGACCGGGGCTAGCGACCGCCGCCCGGCCCAGCCCCCGCCGCACGTGACGCCGCCGTTCCTCGACCTCCCGCAGCGCAGCGTCAAGCCGCGCGATCGCGGCATCACGCACGTGCTCGACAGCGGGCTGTCGGTCGCCGAGGTCGAGAGCATGGTCGAGGTCGCGGGCGCGGCGGTCGACCTCGTCAAGCTCGGCTGGGGCACGGCCGTCGTGACCGGCAACCTCGACGCGAAGCTCGCCTGCTACCGCGCGCACGAGATCCCGGTCGTGCTCGGGGGCACGCTCACCGAGCTGGCGGTCGCGCAGGATAGAGTCGACGAGCTGATCGCCTGGCTGCGCGAGCTGGGGCTGCGCCACATCGAGATCTCGGACGGGGCGATCGACCTGCCGCACGAGCGCAAGCTCGCGCTGATCGAGCGGCTCGCGGGCGAGGGCTTCACGGTCCTCTCCGAGGTCGGCAGCAAGGACGCCGCCTTCATCATGGCGCCGTACGTGTGGGTCGAGCAGATCCGCTCCGAGCTGGCGGCGGGAGCGTGCAAGGTGATCGCCGAGGCGCGCGAGAGCGGCACCGCCGGCATCTACCGCGCCGACGGCGAGGTGCGCACCGGCCTGATCGACGAGATCGCCCACGAAGTGCCGGTCGAGCAGCTGCTGTTCGAGGCTCCGCAGAAGGAGCAGCAGGTGTGGTTCCTGCAGCGCTTCGGGCACGAGGTCAACCTCGGCAACATCGCGCCGCGCGACGTGCTCTCGCTGGAGACGCTGCGGCTCGGCCTCCGCGCGGACACCGTGCCCGCGGCTCCGCCGGAGCGGCGCGGCTGATGCTGCTGCTCGCCCGTCACGGCGAGACCGACGACAACGTCCCGCCGCTGCGCTTCCAGGGCCAGCGCGACACCCCCCTCAACGAGCGCGGCCGCGCCCAGGCGCGCGAGCTGGCCGAGCGGGTGGCTGCACTCGACCCGCCGATCGCGTCCTTGTGGTGCAGCGATCTCAGCCGAGCCCGCGAGACGGCGGAGATCGTCGGCGCCCGCATCGGCCTCATCCCGCGCCCCGACCCGCGCCTGCGCGAGGGGTGGCGCGGGGAGTGGGAGGGCTTCCTGTTCGAGGAGATCGAGGCGCGCGACCCCGAGCGCTACCGCGCCTGGCGCCACCCCGACGCCGAGGTCGGCTTTCAGTTCCCCGGCGGGGAGACGCTGGCGCAACAGCAGCAGCGCGTGCTCGCCTGCCTGCGCGACATCGCGGGGGTGACGCCGCCCGCGGACGGCCGGCTCGCGGACGCCGGAGGGCCCGCGCTCGCCGTCTGCCACGGCGGCTCGATCCGCACCGTCCTCTGCTCGCACGACCCGCGCGGGCTTGCTGCGTTCCATGCCTTCGAGGTCCCGAACGTCGCGCTCGTGCCGGTCGAGCAGGCGGTGCTGCGGTGACGCGACTCGCTCGCGTCGCCTTCGCCGCGCTCGTGCTCGCGACGCTCGGCGCGTTCGTCGTCACGCAGAAGCTCAAGAGCTCCCCGCCGCTCGTCGTGCGCCCGCAGGTCTACGCCGTCTTCTCGCCGGCGCCGCATGCGCGCGTCAGACGCGCGCGCATCTCGTTCTGGATCGTGCACGGCGACGACGTCAGCGTCTCGCTCGTCGACGCCGGCGGCCAGATCGTGCGCCGCCTGGTCGACGGCCGCCACCTGCCCGCGCGCAGGCGGTTGACGGTGTGGTGGAACGGTCGCGAGGACGGCGGCGCGCGCGCGCCGGACGGCCTCTACCGCGTGCGCGTCGCGCTGATCGGCGAGGGCCGCACCATCGACCTCGAGCAGGCGATCCGGCTCGACACGCTCCCGCCGCGCCCGCTCGTGACCGACGTCACGCCGCGCGGCGCGGACGGTCCGGCGTTCCTGCCCGAGCACGGGGTCGCCGTCGTGACGATCCATGCCAGCGGACTCGAGGGCCGCAGCGCGCGCGTGCCGATCTATCGCACCGACGCGACTCCGCCGCGCCGCGTCGGCGAGCTGGCGATCCCGTTCGGCGCCCGCACGACGACGTGGGACGGGACGCTCGGCGGCAGGCCGGCGCCGCCCGGGACCTACCTGATGGGGCTGGTCGTCGCCGACCGCTCGGGCAACGTCGGCTCGTTCCCTTCGCGGCTGCCGGACGCGCCGGGCGCTCCCGCGCTCGGCCCGCTGCCCGGCCGCGCCGGCGTGACGATCCGCCGGCTCGCGGCCGCGCCGCCGCTCACCCCGGTGGACCCCGGCGGGCTCGCGGTCGTGCTCGTCGACGCGCGCGGGCAGGCGTACGCATGGGCGCTGCGCCGCTACGGCGACGCGAAGGTGCTCGCGCATGGCGTGGATCGCGGCGCGCGGCTGCGCGTGCGGGTGCCGCACGGGCAGAGCGGGCTCTACGCGCTGACGCTCGCGACGCCGATCCCCCGTCGACGTGGCCATCGAGCGGCCGCCGCCACGGCCTACCGCACGACCGTCCCGCTCGCCGTGCGCCGGACGGGGCCGCACTCGCTGCTCGTCGTGCTGCCGGCGCTCACGTGGCAGGGAGAGAACCCGGTCGACGACGACGGCGACGGGGTTCCCGACACGCTCGACACCGGCGGCGCCCGCGCCAGCGCGCTGCTCGCGCGGCCGTTCGCCGACGGCATGCCCGCCGACGTCGCCGTGCAGGAGGGGCGGCTGCTGCGTTTCCTCGACGCGAGCCTGCTGCGCTACGACCTCACGACCGACGTCGCCCTCGCGACGGCCGCCGGCCCCATGCTCGCCGGTCATCGCGGCGTCGTGCTCGCCGGCGACGAGCGCTGGATCACGCCGCGGCTGCGCGCCGCGCTGGCCGCCTACGTGCGCGCCGGCGGGCGCGTCTGGTCGGTCGGGACCGACTCGCTGCGCCGCACCGTGCGCCTCGACGGCGGGGTGCTGCACGCGCCCTCGCCGCCGCAGGCGACGGACGCGCTGGGCGCCCGTCCGCAGCAGCCGCTCGCACGGGCGGCCGCCGCCGAGCCGGCGACGATGACGATCTACCAGGAGGGCAGACTCGGCCTGTTCGTCGGCACGAGCGGCGCATTCTCCGGCTACGAGCGCTACGAGACGCTCGCCGGCGTCGAGCCGGGTGCGACGCTCGACGCGGCCGCGGGCCCGAGCGCAAACGTCCCCGTGATCGCGCTCTGGACGCTCGGCAGAGGCTTTGCGATCCACACCGGCCTGCCGCAGCTCGCCGCACGTGCTCAGGCCGGGGATCCTGACGCCGCCGCGCTGGTGCGGCGCATCGTCGCGCTGCTGGGCCAGCCGTAGCCGCCGGGCCGGGTCAGTTCAGCGAGGGGTCGAGCGGCATGCGCGCGACGAGCGCGAACGTGCCGCCCTTGCGCGTGAGCACCTGGCTCCAGAGGCCCTCGGGCTCGGTCGCGAACAGCTCGTCGGGACGCGGCGACTCGACGATCCAGTCCTCGCGCTCCATCTCCTCGTCGAGCTGGCCCGGGCCCCAGCCGGCGTGCCCGGCGAAGACGCGCGTGCGCTGCGTCACCGCGGCTGACTCGGCCAGGTCGAGCTGCGCGGAGAGGAAGCCGACGTCGTCGCTGATCAGCAGCCCGGCGGCGCCGGGGTCGGTGAAGGCGGCGAGCACGATCACAGCGTTGGGCTGCACCGGCCCGCCGACGTAGATCGGCTCGCCCGCGTCGACCAGCTCGCCCAGCTCCGGCGCGCTCTCGCCCACGGTCAGCTCCGCCGGCCGGTTGAGCACGAGCCCCATCGCGCCCTCGTCGGTGTGCTCAGCCACGAGCACGACGGTGCGCAGGAAGTTCGGGTCCTCGAGCGTCGGCGAGGCGAGCAGCAGCTTGCCCTTGAGCGAGTCCACACCTCCATTGTGCCCGACGCCCGCCGGCCGCCACGGCGGCCCTGGCCGTTCAGGCCAGCTCCAGCTCGACGTGGCGCGCGATCGTGTCGAAGCCGCGATCGCGCGCAAGGACCGCCGCCTTGCAGCGCATCGCGATGGCGGCGATCACGCAGTCGCTCAGGGCGCGGATCGTCTCGCCGCCCCTCTTGGAGGTGCGGAAGATCGCCGCCTCCGCCTCGAAGTCGAGCGGCGGCTGCGAGCGCACGTACTCGCAGGTGTGCAGGAGCCCTTGCCAGGCGTCGTGTCTGTCCTGCGTCTGGGCGCCGGCGAGCACTTCGGGAAGGACGAGGTCGGTCGTCACGACGCGTGCGCCCTCGGACACCAGCTTGCGCAGGTGCAGATGCGTGTCGCTGCCCGTCCCGCAGGTACTCGATCCAGGCGGACGAGTCAGCCAGGATCAGCGGTTTGACTCAGCTCTACACCGCCATACACCCCATGTGTACCTCCGGTCGGCGGCCGCTGCAGCGGCCCGACGATGGTCGCGGCCCGGCGGCGGCAGGTCTACACAGCATCCGTTTGATCTACCGTCCCGCCCGATGCACGGCCTCTTCCAGCGCCTGCTGAGGACGACCGCGGCCTATCAGGTCGGCGACGTCGTCTCGAAGCTGTTCGCGGTCGTGCTGCTGCCCGTCTACACGCGGCACGTGGCGCCGAGCCAGTACGGCGTCGCCGAGCTGCTGATGACGGCGATCATCCTCGTCAGCATCCTGATCCGCTTCGGGATCGGCGAGGCGTTTGTGCGCTACCACTACGCCGACGAGGACCGGGAGCGGCGCGACGCGCTCGCCCGCCGCGCGACTGGCTTCCTGCTGCTCGCCACCACGCTCGCGGCGATCCCGCTCGTGATCTTCGCCGCGCCGCTCTCGCAGGTCGTGATCGACCAGCGCGACCCGGCCGTCTTCCGCGTCGCCGTGCTCGGCCTGTGGACGTTCACGAACCTCGAGCTGGCGATGTCGCTGCTGCGCGTCGACGAGCGTGTGCGCGCCTACGCGATCACGACGCTCGCGAACGTCCTGCTCACGATCGCGCTCACGATCGTGCTCGTCGTCGTCGAGCACCAGCAGGCGCGCGGCCTGCTGCTCGGCAACTACGGCGCCTCGACCGTCGTGCTGCTCGGGCTGTGGGCCTCGATGGCGGGCCGCCTGCGGCCGCGGCGCGGCGGCGCCGACCATCCGAGACTCCAGCAGCTCCGCTACCTCCTGCGCTTCGGGCTGCCGACCGTCCCCGCCGACGCCTCGGTCTACGCGCTCAACCTCGTCGACCGCTACTACCTCTTCCACGTCTACAGCCCGGCGACCGCCGGCATCTACTCGGTCGCCGTCAAGCTCGCCGGCGTCACCGCGTTCGTCGCGCGCGCGTTCCAGTACTCCTGGCCGCCGCTCGCCTACTCGATCAGAGACGATGAGGAGGCGAGCCGCTTCTACGCGTTCGTCGCGACCTACTACCTGGCCGTGACCGGCTGGCTCGTGGCCGGGCTGCTGCTGCTCGGGCGCTGGTTCACCAGACTGCTCGCCGCGCCCCAGTACTTCCACGCCTACACCGCGCTGCCCTGGCTCGCCCTCGGCTGGGCGCTCTACGGGCTGTTCGTGATCTTCGTCGTGATCGCCGGCCGCGCCGAGGTGACGACGCGCAACTTCGGCGCCGCTGCCTGCGGGCTGGCGTTCAACGTGCTGCTGCTCGTCGTGCTGACTCCCGCGCTCGGGATCGCGGGCGCCGGCCTCGCGCTCGCCGGCGCCTACGTCGGGATGCTGATCGTCATGCGGCTGCTGACGCGCCGCCTCTTCCACGTCGCGTTCGAGTGGGGGCGGATCGCGCAGCTCGCGCTCGTGCTCGGCGGGCTCGCGGGCGCTGGCGAGCTGCTGCTGCCGACCTCCGGGGCGGTCGGCTTCCTCAGCCGCGGGGCGCTCGCGCTCGCGCTGCCGCTCGCGCTCGGCCTGACCGGCTTCTACCGCACCGAGGAGCGCGCGCTCGTGCGCACGCTGCTCGCCGCTGTGCGCGGCGCCGGAGCGCGCGCCGACCGCTCCGCGGGCACGACCGCGCCGTAGTCCCGATCCCGATCCGGGCTTTCCCCGGACGGCGCGGCGCGCCGTCGGGCGTACGGTCGCAGCGTGTCCCGTCACTCGATGCCCAGCGCGGACGCAGCCTGGCTGCGGATGGACCGCCCCGAGAACCTGATGGCGATCACGAGCGTGCTGTGGTTCGACGAGCCGGTGCCGCTCGAGCCGCTGCGCGCGCTGCTCAGCGAGCGTCTCGTCGACCGCTTCCCCCGCTACGCACGGCGCGTCGTGGACGGCGGACTGCTCGGGGGCGCGCACTGGGAGGACGTCGAGGACTTCGACCTCGACCTGCACGTCCACCACATCGCGCTGCCGGCGCCGGGGGGCCGCGCCGAGCTGCAGCAGCTCGTGGGCGACCTGATGGCTACGCCGCTCGACCGCTCGAGGCCGCTGTGGCACGTCCACGTCGTCGACGGCTACGAGGGCGGCGGCGCGCTCGTCATGCGCATGCACCACTGCATCGCCGATGGGATCGCGCTCGCGCGCGTGATGCTGTCGCTCACGGATCCCGCGCCCGACGTCCCGAATCCGTCGATCGCAGCGCGGCCGCACGAGCGCGCGCACGGCCCGCTGCGACGCGCGGCCGGCCCGCTCGGACCTGCGCTCGGCGCCGGCGCCGCGGTCACGGGCGCGCTGGCGCGCGAGGGCGCCGCGACGCTGCGCCACCCGCGCCGGGTCGGCGGGCTCCCGAGATCCGCAGCCGGGGTCCTGCGCGCGCTCGCGAAGGAGCTCGGCACGCCCGCCGACCCGCGGGGCCCGCTGCGCGGCGAGCTGCACCCGGGCGAGCGCGTCGCATGGTGCACCCCCGTCGCGCTCGCGGACGTGAGAGGGATCGCGCGTGCGTACGACGCGACCGTCAACGACGTGCTCGTCGCGGCTGTCGCCGGGGGCCTGCGGCGCTGGATGCTGGAGCAGCCGGACGGCGCGATCGCGCGCGAGCCCCACGCGATGGTCCCGTTCAACCTGCGCCCGCTCGACGAGCCGCTGCCGCGCGAGCTGGGCAACCGCTTCGGGCTCGTGCTGCTCGCCCTGCCGCTGCTGGAGGCGGATCCGGCCGAGCGGCTGCGCGAGGTCCAGCGCCGCATGGCCGCGATCAAGGGCTCGCCCGAGGGCGCCGTCTCCTACGGCGTGCTCGGCGCGATGGGCCTGTCGCCGTCGGCCGTCGAGGCCCAGCTGATCGACCTCTTCTCCGCGAAGGCGTCGCTCGTGCTGACGAACGTGCCCGGGCCGCGCGCGCCCGTCTACCTGTGCGGCACGCAGCTGCGCGGCGTGCTCGTGTGGGCGCCGTGCGCCGGCAGCGTCTCGACGAGCGTGTCGATCTTCTCCTACGACGGACAGGTGACGATCGGCTTCATGGTCGACGCCGGGCTCGTCCCCGATCCCGACGCGATCGTGCGCGCGGCCGACGCGGAGCTGGCCGCGCTGCTGCCGCCGTCGAGGCCCAGGCGCCGCCGCGCCGTTTCCCAGGACGCGGAGCGGGCAGGCGCCGACCAGCACGCCGCACGATGAGAGGTCGAACGCGATGACCGCTGCAAGCGCCCCCACAGCAACCCACGCCACGCTCGCCGAACTGTTCCTGCGCGCCGCCGCGCGCCGCCCGGACGCCGTCGCGCTGCGCCGGCCGCCGTCGGAGGACGGCGGCGCCTGGCTGGAGGTCACCTACGGCGAGCTCGACCGCGCCGCGCGCGAGCTGGCGCTCGGCCTCGCCGTGCTCGGGATCGAGCCGGGCGACCGCGTCGCGCTGCTCGCCGACACGAGGCCGGAGTGGACGCTCGCGGACGCCGGCATCGCCGCCTCCGGCGCGATCGTCGTGCCCGTCTATCACACCAACTCGCCCGAGGAGTGCCGCTACGTGCTCGCGCACAGCGGGGCGCGGGCGATCCTCTGCGAGGACGCACGGCAGCTCGCGAAGATCGCGCGGATCCGCGGGGAGTGCCCCGAGCTGGAGCACGTCGTCGACATGCGGATCGGATCCCGCCCGCCCGGGGACGCCGTGCTCGCGGTCGCCGAGCTGCGCGCCCGCGGGGCCGCCCGCGACGAGCGGGAGCTCGCCGAGCGGCTCTCTCACGTGCGGCCGCAGGACCCCGCCACGATCGTCTACACCTCCGGCACGACCGGCCCGCCGAAGGGCTGCGTGCTGACGCATGCGAACTGGCTGGCAGCGGTGGAGATGTACGCGGAGCAGGTGCCGTTCGGCGAGCAGCCGATCGTCTTCCTGTTCCTGCCGCTCGCGCACGCGCTCGCGCGCGTCGCGCAGCTCGTCACGCTCGACATCGGCGGCACGCTCGCATATTGGCGCGGCGAGCCGAGGGCTCTGATGGACGACGTCGCGCTGACCCGCCCGACGCACCTGCCGGTCGTCCCGCGCGTGCTGGAGAAGGTGCATGCGCGCGTGCTCGACGAGGTCGAGCGGGGCGGCGGCCCGCAGCAGGCCGCCTTCCGGGCGGCGTTCAGCCTCGGCCGCCGCCGCGCGGCCGCACGCCGCCGCGCCGCCGCGGGTCAACGGACCCCGCCGGCGCTGCTCGCGGCGCACGCGCTCGCCGACCGCGTGGTGCTGGCGAGAGTCCGCGAGATCTTCGGCGACCGGCTCGAGCAGCTGCTCGTCGGCGCCGCGCCGGTGGGACCGGAGGTGCTCGCGTTCTTCGAGGCGTGCGGGATCGCCGTGCTCGAGGGCTACGGCCTGACCGAGACGTGCGCCGCGGCGACGATCAACGTGCCGGGTGCGACGCGGCTCGGCAGCGCCGGGCGGCCGCTGCCGGGCGTCGAGGTGCGGATCGCGGCGGACGGAGAGGTGCTGCTGCGCGGCCCGAACGTCTTCTCCGGCTACTTCCACGACGAGCTGGCGAGCCGCGAGGCGCTCGACGACGCCGGCTGGCTGCGCACCGGCGACATCGGCGCGCTCGACGGCGGCGGCTACCTCCGCATCACCGGCCGCACGAAGGACCTCATCATCACGTCCTCCGGCAAGAACGTGACGCCCGGCAACCTGGAGGCGGCGCTGCGCGAGGTGCGCTGGGTCTCGCAGGCGGTCGCGTACGGCGACCGGCGCCCCTACCTCGTCGCGCTGCTGACACTCGACCCCGACGAGCTGCCCGCGCTCGCCGAGCGCGTCGGGCTGCAGAACGGCTGGGAGCCGGCGAGCGCCGCCGCCGATCCGCGCGTCCAGGAGCTGCTCGACGCGGAGGTCGCGGCTGTCAACGCCCGCTTCGCGCGGATCGAGCAGATCAAGCGCTTCGCCGTCCTCGACCATGACCTCACGCAGGCCGCCGGCGAGCTGACGCCGACGATGAAGCTCAAGCGCAACGTCGTCTACGACCGCTACGCGGACGATTTCGCGGCGCTGTACGAGGCGCCGTAACCGGCTTTCGCCCTCCGGTCACCGCGAGCGGCGACCTGCGGGCGACGCTACAGGCGCGGTCCGCGGTTCCAGTCCGCCGCGGCCTCGCGCAGGCCCTCGCCGCGCTCGGGGTGGAGGGTGGCGCGCACGTGCTGCCAGTAGCGCGCCGGGTCGTGGCCGGGCAGCACGTTTGCGGCGAGCGCGCGCACGGCGTAGGTCCACGCGGTCAGCCAGCGCACGAGCAGCGCCGCCAGGCGCGAGTGGTGCTTGCGCATGTAGCGGTCGCGGTTGCGCGAGAGCTCGACGATCCGCCGTCTCGGCACGCTGCCGGTCGAGAGCTGCTCGTGGTGGATCGCGGCCGCCTCCGGCACGTACAGCACCGTCCAGCCGCCGTCGCGCAGGCGCTTGCAGAAGTCGACCTCGTCGGAGTAGACGAAGAAGGCGGGATCCATCCAGCCGATGCGCTGGGCCGCCTCGCGGCGCACGATCAGCGCGGCCGACTGGGCCCAGTCGACCTCGCGCAGCGCCTCGCCCCTGCTCTCCACCGTCAGCCATCTGTGCAGGAACAGCGCGCCCGCGAGCGCGGTCGAGGGTGTCGGGAAGCGCCACGCTGACGCCTGCTGGCGGCCGTCGGGACGCAGCAGCCTCGCGCCGGCGGCGCCGGCGTCGGGATGCGCCGCGAGCGCGGCGTGCAGCGCGGCCGTCGCGCCCGGCAGCAGCTCGGAGTCCTCGTTGAGCAGCAGGCAGTGGCGCCCCCGCGCGCGCTGCATCAGCGCGCTGTCGTTCTCCGCCTTGCCGCGCCGCTGCTCGCGGCGGATCAGCTCCGTCGTCACCGGGTGCGCTCTGGCCATCCCGACGGAGCCGTCGCGCGAGGCGTTGTCGAGCACGAGCACCTCGGTCTCGAACGGCAGCGACGCCTGCTCGCGCGCGATCGCGTCGAGGCAGCGCTCGAGCAGCACGCGCTGCTCGGTGTTGACGATGCAGTAGGAGACCTCGACGCTCATGACGGGTGGCGGGGCGGGCGGGCGGATATCAAGACGGCGGCCGGGTCCGGGATCATGCCGCAGATGACCGCCTCACCGCTCGCCGTCGAGCTGGTCGACCCCTCCGCCTACACGCCGCCCTACGACCACGCGCTCGCGGCGGCGCTCGCGCGCACGGGCCGCGCGCGTGTGGAGCTGGTGACGAGCCGCTTCGCATACGGCGACATTCCCCGACCGGACGGCTACGCCGTGCGCGAGGCGTTCTACCGCTGGGCGCCGGGAGCGCCGGGCTCTCGCCCACGGCGCGCGGCGAAGCTCGTCCAGCACGTGCCGGACATGCTGCGCTTCGCCGCCTCGCACGGCGCGCGGCGCGCCGACGTCGTGCACTTCCAGTGGCTCACGGTCCAGCCGCTCGACGTTCACCTGCTCCCGCGACGCCCGCCGCTCGTGCTGACCGCGCACGACGTGCTGCCGCGCGAGCCGCGGGGTGGGCGGGTCCAGTCGACGGCCCAGCGCCGCCTCTACGACCGCGTCGACGCGGTCGTCGTCCACTCCCAGCACGGCGCCGCGCGCCTGTGCGAGGAGCTCGGAGTCGATCCGGCGCGCGTGCACGCGATCCCGCACGGCGCGTTCACCCACTTCGCCGAGGTCGCCGATCCCGCGCCGCTCCCGCCGGAGCTGGCGGCGGTCGAGCGGCCGGTCGTGCTCTGCTTCGGCCTGATCCGCCCGTACAAGGGGATCGACGTGCTGCTGGAGGCGTGGCGCGGGATCGCGGACGCCGAGCTGTGGATCGTCGGCTTGCCGAAGATGGACCTGGCGCCGCTGCGCGCGGCGGCGCCGCCCGGCGTCCGCTTCGTGCCGCGCTTCGTCGCCGACGCCGAGATCCCGGCGTTCTTCCGCCGTGCCGGCCTCGTCGTGCTGCCCTACCGCGAGATCGACCAGTCGGGCGTGCTGTTCACGGCGCTCGCGTTCGGCAAGCCGCTGCTGCTGAGCGCGGTCGGCGGCTTCCCCGAGGTCGCCGCGACTGGGGCGGCGGAGCTGGTGCCGCCGGGCGACGCGGCCGCCCTGCACGGTGAGCTGCGGCGCCTGCTCGGGGACCCGCCCGCGCGCGAGCGGCTCGCCGCCGCCGCGCGTGCGGCGGCGGCCACGACGTATTCGTGGGACGCGGTCGCGGCGCGCCATCTCGCGCTCTACGCGGCGCTCCAGGCGCGGTAGCCGCTTGCTACGCGACAACTCTGCGGCGTTTCTGCGCCAATTGGTCCGTGGTCGCACATAGAAGCGGTGCGCTGATCTAGGGTCGGCGACGAACTGACCACGACGCGGGAGGACGTCAAGAGCGCAGCAGCGGGAGCCGGGGCACCGCCGGCGGGATACGAGCGGCTGACGGGGAGCGAGCGCCTGCCGCGCGAGGGGTACCGGGCGGTCGGCCCGGCGTCCGGCGAAGAGCAGGTGCGGGTCGTCGGCGGCGGCTATCAGGACGCCGACCTCGACGTCTTCTTCGAGCAGATGGGGCTGCCGCGGCCGTCGGTGACGTTCTTCTCGGTCGACGGCACGCCCAACGCGCCCGGCAGCGAGGCCGACGGCGAGGTCGTGCTCGACATCGAGGTCGACAGGTGCTGGACGAGGTCGACACTGTGCTCCAGGAGGCGGCCAACCTCGGCAGCACGGTGCTGGTCGCGGCCGGCGACGACGGCTCGACCGACGGTCTGACCGACGGCCACCTGCACGTCGACTACCCGGCGTCGAGCCCGTGCGTCACGGCGTGCGGCGGCACGACGCTGAGCGTCAGCGGCGGGGCGCGCTCCGACGAGGTCGTGCGGGGCGACGGCACGCGCGCGCAGGACGGCGGCTCGACCGGCGGAGGCGTCTCGGACTTCTTCCCCGTGCCGGTGTGGCAGGCGGCGGTGCAGAGGCGGAGATCCGGGATCGCCGGCCTCGTCGGCCGCGGCGTGCCGGACCTCGCGGCCGTGGCCGACGCGCGCACGGGCTACGCGCAGTACATGGACGGGCAGTGGTTCACCGACGGCGGCACGAGCGCGGTCGCGCCGCTCTACGCCGGCCTCGTCGCGCGCTGCAACGAGCAGCTCGCGAGCAGCGGCAGACGCGTCGGGCGCTGTGCTCAGTCGTCCCAGAAGCCGTCGTGGATCAGCTCGCCGTCGCGCTCGTGGTGGGGGCCGAAGACGAGGTACGACATCCCCTCCGGACCCGCCTCGAACTGGCGCGCGACGGCGGGCGAGAGGCGGACCGCGTCGAGCGCGCGCAGCTCGTGGACCTCGTCGTCGAGCTTCACGCGGCCGCCGCCGGAGATCACGACCGCGACCTCCTCCGCCTCGTTGTGGCGGTGCGCGAACGCCTGCCGCCTGTTGGGGCGCAGCACGTGGTAGGCGACGCCGGTGCGCTCGGCCTCGAGCGCACCGCGGGCGAAGTGCGCCTCGCCGATCTCGGCGTATCCGAATCTCGGCGCCGAGTCGTCGACCGAGGCGAGGTTCTTGATCGTGTAGCTCATGAGCGCGAGCCTACCCGGCGGCGGCGAGGCGACCCGTCGAGTCGTCCGCCAGAATCCCGGCGGTGCTCGCCGCCGCGATCGTCTTCTGGAGCTGCGCCGCGCTGATCGTCTATGGCCAGCTCGGCTACGGCCTGCTGCTCGCGCTGCTGGCCCGGGTGCTGCCCGCACGCCCCGCGGCATCCGCAGGCGCGGAGGAGCTGCCATCCGTCTCGCTCGTCGTCGCCGCCTACGAGGAGGAGGCGGTGATCGCGGAGAAGGTCGCGAACGTGCGCGCGCTCGATTATCCCGCCGACCGCATCGAGCTGATCGTGGCCTGCGACGGCTCGCCCGACGCGACCCCGGCGCGCGCCCGCGCGGCCGGCGCCGACGTCGTGCTCGAGCTGCCGCGGGGGGGCAAGATCCGCGCCCAGGACGCGGCCGTGCGGCGGGCGCGCGGCGAGCTGGTCGCCTTCTCCGACGCGAACGCCTTCTGGGCGCCGGACGCGCTGCGCCGGCTCGTCGCGCCGTTCGGGGCGGATCGGCGGGTCGGCTACGTCTGCGGCCAGGTGTCGTTCGTCAACGACGCCGACGGCACGAACCAGGAGGGGCTCTATTGGCGCTATGAGATGGCGCTGCGCGAGCGCGAGTCGCGGCTCGCCTCCGTCACGGGGGGCAACGGCGCGATCTACGCGACGCGCAGAGGCTGCTATGTCGAGGTGGACCCGATCATGGGTCACGACCTGTCGTTCCCGTTCACGATGGTCAAGCACGGGTGGCGCGCGCTGTACGCGCCCGACGCGCGCGCGAGCGAGAAGATGGTCCCCTCGATCGAGGGCGAGTTCGCGCGCAAGCGGCGGATGATGAGCCACGGCTGGCCGATCGTGCTCAAAGGCGGGCTGTTGTCGCCGAGGGGCTACGACCCGCTGTACGCGCTGATGATCCTCTCGCATCGGGTGCTGCGCTACGCGATGCCGTTTCTGCACGCGCTGGTGCTGCTGGCGAGCCTTGCGCTCGTGACGAGCGGCTGGGTCTACGTCGCCGCGCTCGCCGTGCAGCTCGCGCTGCTTGCCGGCGCCGCGCTCGCGCGGGCGCTCCCGTGGCGCGGCTTCCTCGTCGCGCGCTACTACGTGCTGACGCAGGCCGCGCTCGCCGCCGGCCTGTGGGACTGGCTGCGCCACGGCACCGAGGCAGGCTGGTCGCCGGCGGAGGGGACGCGGTGAGCGACCTCGCGACGCGCGTGCTCGACCTGCTGGTCGGCGGCCTCGCCGCGCTGCTCAGCGCGCCGCTCGTCGCGCTCGCCGCGCTCGCGATCCGGCTCGAGTCGCCCGGCCGCGCGATCTACCGCCAGACGCGCGTCGGCAAGGACGGGCGCCCGTTCGAGATCCGCAAGCTGCGCACGATGGTGCGCGGCGCGGAGTTCACCGGTGCCGGCCTCGCGATCCAGGAGGGCGACGACCGCATCACGCGTGTCGGCGCGATCCTGCGGCGCGCCTCGCTCGACGAGCTGCCGAACCTGTGGAACGTCGTGCGCGGCGAGATGTCGATCGTCGGGCCGCGCCCGACGGTGCAGGTGCAGGTCGACCAGTACAGCGAGCGTCAGCGCGGGCGGCTGAAGGTCAAGCCCGGCATCACCGGCTGGGCGCAGGTCAACGGCCGCGCCTCGCTGCCGTGGAGCGAGCGGATCGAGCTGGACCTCTGGTACGTCGAGCACCGCTCGCTCGCGCTCGACCTGAGGATCCTCGCGCGGACGGTGACGATGGTGCTGCGGGGCGACGGCCTCTACAAGGGCGACACGGGAGGGTGGGGACGATGAGCGAAGGCAAGGCGGTCCTCCTCACCGGTGTCGGCAAGCGCTACGACATCGTCAGCGCGTTCGCGCGGCACGCGACGACGATCGCGGCCGACCCGAGCCCGCTCGCGCCCGCACAGTACGCCGCGCACCACCGCGTCGCGCCGCCGCGGATCGATGACCCGGGCTACGTGCCGTTCCTCGCCGAGGTCTGCGCGCGGCACGACGTCGGCGCCGTCGTGCCGCTCACCGACCTCGACATCGAGGTGCTCGCGCAGGCGCGCGCCGAAGGGATCCTGCCGGCGTTCACGCCCGATCCGGAGGTGGCGCGCGCCACCTACGACAAGTACGAGACGCACCAGCTGCTGCTGCGCCACGACCTGCCGTCGCCGCCGACGGTCCTGCCGGGCGCGGCGCCGGAGTCCTACCCGGTGATGGTCAAGCCGCGCCGCGGCTCCGGCGCGCGCTCGATCCACCTCGCGCACGACGCCGAGGAGGCCGCCTTCTTCGTGAAGTACGTGAAGGAGCCGACGATGGTCCAGCGCGCGATGGACGGGCCCGAGTTCTCGATGGACTGCCTGTCGGACCTCGACGGCCGCTGCCTCAACGCGATCCCGCGCACGATGCTCGAGTCGCGCGGCGGCGAGTCGATCAAGGGCGCGCCGCTCGCCGACCCAGAGCTGGTCGAGCTGGGCCGGCGCGTCGTCGAGGCGCTCGGCGTGCGCGGGCCCTGCACCGTGCAGGCCTTCCGCGACAGGCAGATCGGCCTCGGCATCACCGACGTCAACACGCGCTTCGGCGGTGCCTTCCCCGCACCGGTGTACGCCGCGCTGCCCGGCCGCACCTACCCCGAGCTGATCGTGCGAATGGCGAACGGCGAGCGGATCGAGCCGCACGTCGGCGAGTTCCAGGCCGGACGCCACTTCACGCGCTACTACTGGCAGCTGGAGCTCGACGAGCGGATGCGCCCGACCGGCCGCGACATCGTCTCGCCGCCCGGGCCGCCGTCGCCGCGCGCGTAGGCGCCGGGCGCTCAGCGTCTCAGCACGCGCACGAGCACGGCCGGCGAGCTGCCGGCGGCGTTGAGCGTGTCGGCGGACGTGAGGGCGACGACGCGGTAGAAGCCCGGCTGCGCGAGGCGCGCGACGGCCGAGAAGCTGTCGCCGCCGGTCGCGGCGGCGATCCGTCGCGGGCGTCCGTACGCGCCGCCGGCTCCGCGCCGCGCGAGGAGCACGACCACGTGCGCCTTCGCCGGCGTCGTGGTGCCGGCGACCGTCAGCGTGCCGCCGGCGCGCAGGTGCCTCGCGGAGACGTGCAGCTGCACGCCCGCCTGCACGAGCGCCTCTACGGGGGGCGAGACGACCGATCCTGCGACCGCCCGCAGCGGGCCGCTCGTCAGCAGCGTCGGCGCCGCGCTCCAGACGCCGTCGGCGCCGGTGCGCGCGGTCGCGACCGCGCGCCAGCCTCCGACCCCGCCGCGCTGCTGGACCGTCACGGAGACGCCCGCCGGCCGCTGCCCGTCGGCGAGCGCGAGCCGGCCGGTGAGCGGCAGCGGCGCCTGGTCGACGGGCGCGCCGACGGGCGAGAGCGTCAGCCGGTCGCTCGGCGCCGGCATCAGCGCGGCGACCGCGCGGCGGATCTGCGGCAGCAGCGCGTAGAGCGCGTTGCCGGGACAGTCGGTGTTGTCGGCGTCGCGGTGGCCCGAAATCCGCTGGAAGCGCACGAGCGCGCCGCGCGGCCAGCGGTTGTCGACCGGGTCCGAGCCGGTCGAGCGCTCGAGCACGCTGCCCGTCGCCGGCAGGCCCGCGAGCGACAGCTTCCACGCGAGCGCGCGCTCGAGCGCGCGCAGCGCCTCCGGCGGCGGCGCCGCGGCGGAGTAGCTGCCGATCATCGCGATGCCGGTCGAGAGCGCGTTCCAGCCGCCCGCCTGCGCGCCGAGCACCGGCTCGCCGACGCCTCCCGCGCGGCCCTCGAAGACCGTCCCGTAGCGGTCGACGAGCAAGTCGTAGCCGATGTCGTTCCAGCCGTTGACGTCGCGGTGGAAGAGGCAGATGCCGAGCACGATCGCGGCCGACTGCTGCGGCGTGTAGAAGGACAGCGACTCGGTGTGGTGGACGACCGCGAAGTCGACCCGCCCATAGGCGGCCGGCGCGCGCGGCCGGCATGTGTCCTGCGGGTCCCATCCGCTGCGCGGCACGATCGGCGGTCCGCCGGCCGACGCCGGCACCGCGCGGGGGGCGTGCGCGGGCGCCGCGCCGCCGAGCGCGACGAAGCGCACGCGCAGCCCTCGCAGCGGCCGCGTTCCGCGCAACTGGACCGCGCGTGCGGCGCCGCTCCACACGGGCTCGCCGGCGCCGACCGTCGTCCAGCGCGTCCAGCGGCCGTCCGCGCGCAGCACGCGCAGCACGATGCTCCCGGCCGCGCCGCGCCAGGACGCGCCGACCAGCTCGAAGCCGCCGGCGGCGCGCAGCGCGGGCGTGCGCCAGTGCGCGCCGTCGCTCAGCGGTGCGGGCACCACGCGTTCGAATGTGCGCGGCTCGCGCCGGGACGCTTGCGCCGCGACCGGAGCGGCCGCGGCCAGCAGCACGGCGAGCAGCACGGGAAGGGCGGGGCGGCGCACGGGTCGCCCGCATCGTGGCATCGACCGGAAAACACAAACGGCTCTGCGACGATGCGGCGGCGTCGGGCGATCGGTGCGGCAGTGGCGCCTACGCGCTCGCGCTGCGCGGGCGTCTGCGCGCAACGGGTCTTCTCGCCGTGCGTCTGCGTCTTGCGCGCGTCGTGTGCGTCTTCCAGCAGGCGTCCACGAACGCGGCGATCTCGCCCGTCAGCCGCTCCGGCCTGGTGCGCAGCTCGACGATCGAGTCGGCGTTCAGCAGTCGCGCGTTCGGCAGCTCGGCGGCGAGCATGTCGGCGTCGGAGAACGGGTGGATCGGGTCGCGCTGGTGGCCGATCACGAGCGCCGGCGCCTCGAACGTGCGCCGCTCGCTGCGGTGCGGCGCGATCTCCCCGAAGTAGATGCCCTGGATCACGGCGGCGCTCGGGCCGGGATCCTGCGAGACCCAGTCGACCATGATCTCCGCGACGAGCGGCAGCGGCCGCCGGGGCACCCGGCGCGCGATCCGCTGGATCAGCTTCATGACCGGCTCGCCGAACGTCAGCGCGACGAGCAGCGGCGTGAACGACAGCGCGCTGCCGAGCAGCCCGTTGTCGAGCACCGGCATCTCCAGCACCATCCCGCGCACGCGCTCCGGCGCGAGCGAGGCGACCTCGAGCGTGACGTCCGCCCCGAGCGACGTCCCGCCGATCACGGCCTGCTCGATCTCGAGCGCGTCGAGCAGCGCGATCACCTCCCGCGCGAACGTGCTCATCGAGTAGCGCCACATGTCGCGCGGGCGGTCCGATCTGCCGTGCCCGAGCGGCTCCATCAGGATCACGCGCTCGCCCCGCTCGGCGAGTGCCTCGGCGAGCGGCTCCTGCATCCGCTGCGACAGCAGCAGGCCGGGCAGCAGCACGGTCGCGCGCGGGCCCTCGCCGTAGACGGAGTACGCGATCCGCTGGCCCTCGTGCGTGAAGAACGCCATCGTTCTCCGAGGGTACCGGGCGTCGCCGCGGCGCAAAGCGCCGAGCGTTCCCGCGCCAACATCGTCCTCTGCGGCCGTCGGGACGCCCCGATCCGGGCGAATGCGTCAAGCTCCCCGGCTCCCGCCGCAGCTCCCGCTCCCACCCTCCTCCTCTATGAAGCCAGACGTACGCGATCGGCTCGCGCGCACGATCGCCGACCTCGGACCCCTGCCGGTACTCAGCGGCACCGTCGCGCGCGTGCGCGGACTGGCCGCCGACCCGGACGCGACGACGCCGCAGCTGGTGGCGGTGATCGACGCCGACGAGTCGTTCAGCGCCAACCTGCTGCGCTACGCGAACTCAGCCGCCTACGCCCGCCCGCTGCGCGCGCGCACGATCCACCAGGCGGTCACGATGGTCGGCCGCGAGGCGCTCGCGCGGATCGCGATGGAGTCCGCCACCTACAGCCTGCTCGAGCAGATGCCCGGCGCCGGCGGGCGCTCGCGCGGCGCCATGCACCTGCATGCCGTCGGCGTCGCCGGCTGCGCGGTCGAGCTCGCGCAGCGCGTCGGCGCGAGCGTCGAGGTCGCTCACCTCGCCGGCCTGCTGCACGACATCGGCAAGCTCGTGCTGCCGCTCGCGTTCGGCGAGGACGCGGTCGACGAGATCGCGCGCGAACGGCCCTCCGGCACGCCGCGCGTGACGCTCGAGCGCGAGCGTCTCGGCGTCGACCACGCCTACGCCGGCGCGCTGCTCGCCGACCAGGAGGGCGCACGCGGCGAGCTGTTTCAGACGATCAGCTTCCACCACGGCGGCCTGCCGGGACCGGAGTGCCCGACGGCGGAGATCGCCTGCGTGCAGCTCGGCAACGCCGTCGTCGGGATGCTCGCCGGCGAGGAGGCCGACCAGGAGCTCGTCCATCTCGCGCTGCGACGCCTCGACGCGACGCCCGCGGTCCTCGACGAGGTCGCCGAGGCGGCGCTGCCGAAGCAGCCCGCGCCGACCGCCGCGGCCGGGAACGGCCTCGCCGCGAGGATCGCCTCGCTCGAGCGGCTCGCGAGCACCGACGAGCTGACCGGCCTCGCGAACCGGCGCGAATGGCTCGCGCGCACGCGCGCGCGCCTGGCGCGCGACGAGCGCGGCGCGGTGCTCGTCTGCGACGTCGACCGCTTCAAGCAGATCAACGACCGCGTCGGCCATCTCACCGCCGACCTCGTGCTCACGGAGATCGCCCGCGTGCTCGCGCGCCACGGCGACGCCGGCCGGCTGGGCGGCGACGAGTTCGCCGTGTGGGTCGCGTGTGCGGACGGCGGCTCCGCGCACGCCGCCGCGACGGCGATCGTGGAGGAGGTCGGCGCGCGCCTGCCCGGCGACGGCGAGCTGCCGGCGGTCACGCTCTCGATCGGCGCGGCGCTGACGGTCGCTCCGGCCTTGGAGCTGACGCACCTGCTCGAGGCGGCCGACACCGCGCTCTACGCCGCGAAGGACGCCGGCCGCGCGCGCGCCGCGCTCGCCTGAGAGCCCGCTACGCCGACGGCTTCGAGCCGGCCACGACGAAGCCGAGGATCGCCGCGAGGAAGCGCCCGCGCGCGTGCGCCGCGTCGATCGCATCCCACCAGCCGATCAGCTCGTCGGGGGTGAACGAGCCGGCGGCGATCGCGGCGTCCAGGTGACCGGACAGAACCCACGTGAAGAAGTCGAACGGGATCTCGAGCGCATGCGGGATCGTCACCACGTCCACGAGGCCGGCGTCGCGCAGCAGCCGCGGGAGCGTGCGCCCGACGCAGCCGTTCGCGACGCCGTCGCTGTAGCTGCGCACGATCCGCCGCGTGAGCCGGCGCTCGGCGCCGTCGATCGCGAGCGTGTCCCAGTCGAGCTCGAACGCCACGAGGCGCCCCTGTGGGCGCAGGACGCGCGTCATCTCCGCGACCATCGCCTCCGGCTCCCCGTCGACATGCATCAGCAGGCGCTCGGCGCGGCAGCGGTCGACGGTGGCGTCGGGCAGCTCGATCCCGAGCACGTCGCCGACGCGGAACTCGACCGGCAGGTTGCGGCCCTCCGAGCGGCGCGCCGCCTCGGCGACCACGAGCGGCGAGCTGTCGATCCCGAGCACGTAGCCGGTCCCGCCGACGCGCCGCGCGATCGTGCGCACGTCGTCGCCCGTCCCGCAGCCGACCTCGAGCACGCGCTGCCCGCGGTGCAGGCGCATCTGCTCGAGCATCACCGGCTTGACTGCGCGGACCCCGGGCAGCTTGTTGCCCGCGTCGAAGAAGCGCAGCGCGAAGCCGGGATCGGTCGCGACACGCGTGCTCACGCGAGCCACTCCGCGATCAGCCTGCCGATCAGCGGGCCCTGGTCCTCCTGCAGGAAGTGGCCGGCGTCCGCGATCGTGTGCGCGACCTCCGTCCCGATCGCCGCGGCGAAGCGCTCGCCGGTTCTCAGCGGGATGATCGGGTCCTGCTCGGCCCACAGCACGAGCTTCGGGCGCGCGTCGGCGGCGAGCGCGTCGAGCACGCGCTGGCCGGCGGCGGCGCCGGGCGCCTCGGGCGTGAGGGGGATCATCAGCGGGAACGCGCGCGCCCCTGCCTTCGAGGACCCGTCGGCGAACGGCGCCTCGTAGCCGGCGATCACCTCGTCGCCGGGATCTGCGTGGCAGCCGCCGCGGACGAGCATCCCGATCGGCAGGTCCTCGGTGCGCTCCACGAAGTCGCGGAACGCGTTCCACGCGCCGCTCATTCTCTGGTGGCCGGTGAAGAGGCCGGTGTCCATCACGACGATGCGGTCGATCCGCTCGGGCTGCTCGACCGCGACGCGCAGCCCGATCGGGCCGCCCCAGTCGTGCACGACGATCGTCGCGCCGCGCAGGTCGAGCCGCTCGACGAGGTCGTTCAGCAGCGCTGCGTGGCGGTCGTAGGAGTACCAGGCGAGGTCGGCGGGCTTGTCGGAGCGGCCGAAGCCGGCGTGGTCGGGCGCGACGCAGCGCAGGCCAGCGTCGAGCAGCGGCGGCATGACGCGGCGCCACAGGTAGGACCAGGTCGGCTCCCCGTGCACGAGCAGCACCGGCGGCCCGTCGCCCTCGTCGAGGTGCGCGAGCTGCAGCCCGTCGACCTCGCGATAGTGCGACGCGTACGGGAAGTCCGGCAGGTTCGCGAAGCGCTCCTCCGGCGCTCGCACGGCGTCCGTCATTCTTCAACCTCTCTCGTGACGGTGTACGGCGACTGTAACGGGCGACTGGCCGGCGCGCCAGTCGCGCGTTTTCGCGCGCCTCGGCGCGGGCACCAACGACCCCGTGCCGCCGCGGCGCGGATAACCTGCGTCGTCCCGTCCCGCGACCCATCGAGCGCCATGGCAACGACAGAGCCACAGACCGGCACGCAGGTCGATCGCGAGCGCCTCGCGATCGACACGATCCGCACGCTCGCGATGGACGCGGTGCAGCAGGCCAACAGCGGCCACCCCGGCATGCCGATGGGGATGGCGCCGGTCGCCTACCTGCTGTTCACGGAGGTCATGCGCCACAACCCGCGCGACCCGCGCTGGCAGGATCGCGACCGCTTCGTGCTGAGCGCCGGGCACGGCTCGATGCTGCTCTACGCGGCACTGCACCTGTCGGGCTACGACGTGACGCTCGACGACATCAAGGCGTTCCGCCAGTGGGAGTCGCGCACGCCCGGCCACCCCGAGGTCCACCACACGCCCGGTGTGGAGACGACGACGGGACCGCTCGGGCAGGGCTTCGGCAACGCCGTCGGGATGGCGCTGGCCGAGCGCTTCCTGCGCGAGCGCTACGGCGCCGAGGTGATGGACCATCGCATCTTCGGCATCTGCTCCGACGGCGACCTGATGGAGGGCGTCGCCTCCGAGGCCGCCTCGATCGCCGGCCACCTCGGCCTCGGCCGCCTCGTCTTCCTCTACGACGACAACCACATCTCGATCGACGGCGACACCGCGCTGTCGTTCGACACCGAGGACGTCGAGGCGCGCTTCCGCGCCTACGGCTGGCACACGCAGCACGTGGACGACGCGAACGACCTCGGCGCGCTGCGCCGCGCGATCGCCGCCGCGGTCGCTGAGGAGGAGCGCCCGTCGCTGATCCGCGTGCGCTCGACGATCGCGTTCGGCGCCCCGCACAAGGCCGGCACCGCCGGCGCGCACGGCGCGCCGCTGGGCGAGGACGAGGTGCGCGCCACGAAGGAGGCGTACGGCTGGGACCCGGACAACCGCTTCTTCGTGCCCGACGGCGTCTACGAGCACTTCAGCGCGGTCGAGCGCGGGGCGGAGGCGCAGCGCGAGTGGGAGCACCGCTTCCGCGCCTGGCAGGACGCGAACCCGGAGCTGGCGCAGGAGTGGCACGCCGCCTGGGCGGGCCGGCCGCTGCCGGGGCTCGGGGCGGCGCTGCCGCGCTGGGACCCGGGCGAGCAGCTCGCCACGCGCGCGGCGGGCGGCGAGACGCTGCAGGCGATCGCGCCGTACCTGCCGACGATGGTCGGCGGCTCCGCGGACCTCAACGAGTCGGTCAAGACCGGCATCAAGGCCGAGGGCGCCTACAGCCGCGAGCGCGCGGCGCGCAACGTCTTCTGGGGGATCCGCGAGCACGCGATGGGCTCCGCCGTGAACGGCATGCAGCTGCACGGCGGGATCGTCAAGCCTTACGGCGCGACGTTCCTGCAGTTCGCCGACTACATGCGGCCGGCGATCCGCCTCTCGGCGCTGATGAGCATCCCCGTCATGTGGATCTACTCGCACGACTCGGTCGCGCTCGGCGAGGACGGGCCGACGCACCAGCCGGTCGAGCACCTCGCCGCGCTGCGCGCGATCCCGGGGCTGACGGTGATCCGCCCGAGCGACGCGAACGAGACCGCGGTCGCCTGGCGCGTGATGGTCGAGGAGATCGACGGGCCGTGCGTGCTCGTGCTCTCGCGCCAGAACCTGCCGGTGCTCGAGCACGCCGACGGCGTCGGCTCCGCCGAGGACCTCGTGCGTGGCGCCTACGTGCTCGTCGAGGATCCGGCCGCGGCCGCGACGATCGTCGCCACCGGCTCGGAGGTCTCGCTCGCGCTCGCGGCGCGCGAGCTGCTGGCCGGCGAGGGCGTCGCCGCGCGCGTCGTCGCGATGCCGAGCTGGGAGCTGTTCGCGGCTCAGGACGAGGACTACCGGCGGTCCGTGCTGCCGCCGGAGCAGCCGAAGGTCTCCGTCGAGGCGGGCATCGCGATGGGCTGGTCGCAGTGGGTCGACGCCTCGGTCTCGATCGAGCGCTTCGGCGCCTCCGCGCCCGGCGAGACGGTGATGCGTGAGCTGGGGATGACCCCGCAGCACGTCGCCGAGGTCGTGCGCGGGCTGCTCTGAGGTCGCTGGCGGCGGGTCCTGTCCGCTCCGACCGCGCCGTCCACCGGCGGCGGGCCGGCTCACGGCCACCCGCCCGGTCGGCGCGGGCGGCCGCCGCTAGTGCAGCGTCTCGCCGCGCTGGAGCATCGCCACGAACCTCTCGATGCGTCTTCTGCGCGTCTCCGGACGCTTCGCGTCCTGCACGCGGTAGAGGATCGCGTAGCGGTTGGCGCCGCTGAGGGTGGCGAAGAAGGCGGCCGCGGCGGGGTTGGCGTCGAGCGCGGCCTGGAGGTCGGGCGGGACGGCCGCGCTTCTCTGGCCGTGGTAGGCGGCCTCCCAGCGGCCGTCGGCTCTCGCGGCCTCGACGTGCGCGAGGCCGGCGGGGCGCATGCGCCCCGCCGCGATCAGCCGCTCGACGTGGCCGGTGTTGATCTTCGACCATCTGCTGCGTGGCGTGCGCGGCGTGAAGCGCTGCAGGAACCAGGCGGCATCGAAGCCGCGCTTCTGGCCGTCGATCCAGCCGAAGCAGAGTGCGACGTCGAGCGCCTCCGCGTAGGTCACGGTGGCGATCCCGGCGTCCTTCTTGGCGATCCGCAGCCACACGCCAGCGGCGCGCGCGTGCTCGGCCTCCAGCCACGCCTCCCAGTCGGCGGCCGAGGCGAACGGGAGGATCGGCAGCTCGTCGGGCATCGGAACGAGTCAAGCACACCGCACCCGGCGCGGAGAGGGGGCCCGCCGAGGCGGACCCCCTCCCGCGGCGACTCCTGCCTGCAGCTCGGAGCCGACGCTCGCGCCGCGCAGGGCCGGGGGACGGAGATGCCCGCGGGACCCCGCCGCTCGATCCGGATCGCTGACGGATCGCTCGACCGGTGTAGGTAGGTCCGCGCTGCCCTCCGCGCGCAAGCCCGCGACACGCTAGCTCCGCAGGTCCATCGATGCGCCGGTTGCCGGTAAAGCATTGCTGAGCGAAGGAGCTCGCGCGCGCCGCGCGCCTGTCCCCGCTGTCGAGGGGACGCTCGGCGACCCGATTCGCGCCCAGCGCGTCCCGGCGGCAGCTCTTCACCCCGCGGTGAACGGGCGGTAGGCTGGCGCCGTGAGCTCTGCGGGGGGCCCATCCGGCACGGAATCTGGGACTCAGGCGCCTGGATCGCGCTCGGGCGCCCGCGCGCCCGCTCCGGCCGAGGTCCCGCTCGAGCGCACGCGCGAGCTGGCCGCGCTCGAACAGGCGGTTGCGGCGGCAGCCGGCGGCGAGGGACGCGTGCTGCTGCTCGAAGGCGCCGGCGGGATCGGCAAGACGCTGCTGCTCGCCCACGCGGTCCAGCGAGCGCAGTCGGGCGCGATGACGGTGCTGCGGGCACGCGGCGGCGAGCTCGAGCGCCAGTTTCCGTTCGGCATCGCGCTGCAGCTGTTCGAGCCCTACCTGTCCGCCGCCTCCCCGCGCGAGCGCAAGCGCGTGCTCGCCGGCGCCGCCGCGCACGCGGCGCCGCTGCTGTCCGGCGACGTGGCCGGACGCGACGCGGGCGCCGTCGAGTTCCCGCTGCTGCACGGGCTCCACTGGGTGGCGGCGAACATCGCCGAGCGCCGTCCGCTGCTGATCGCGGTCGACGACGCCCACAGCGCCGACGATGCGTCGCTGCGCGCGCTGCTGTTCCTCGCCCAGCGGATCGAGGACCTGCCGCTCGCGCTCGTGCTGACGGCGCGGCCGCGGCCTGCGGCCGGCGCCGGCAGCGGCGACGCGCTGAGCGCGCTCGCGACGCATCCGCTCGCGCAGTGCCTCGAGCTGCTGCCCCTCAGCGAGCAGGCGATCGCGACGATCGTGCGCCGCCGGCTGCCCGACGCCGACGACGCCTTCTGCGCGACGTGCGCGCGCGTCACCAGCGGCAACCCGTTCTTCCTGCGCGAGCTGCTCGCCGAGCTGACCGCGCCAGGGGCCGAGCAGCCGGTCGGCGCCCGTCCGCAGCAGCAGATCGAGGCGCTCGGCCCGCTGACGATCGCGCGCGCGGTCGACGCGCGCATCCGGCGCCTCTCGCCGGGCGCCCCCGCGCTGGCGCACGCGGTCGCCGTGCTCGGCGACGGCGTGCCGCTCACGCAGGCCGCCGCGATCGCCGGGCTCGACGCCGCCGGGGCGGCCACCGCCGCCGACGAGCTCGCCGGCGCGGACGTGCTGCGCCCGGCGCCCGAGGTCGGCTTCGTGCACCCGATCGTGCGCCAGGCGGTCTATCTGGAGATCCCGGCCGCCGAACGCGGCCGGCTCCACCTCGCGGCCGCCGAGCTGCTGCGCTCCGGCACCGGCGCTGGCGCCGACGCCGACGAACGCGCCGCGGCCCACCTGCTGGAGACGCTGCCGGTCGGCGCGTCGTGGGTCGTCGCCTGCCTGCACGCGGCGGCGAGACGCGCGCTCGCGGGCGGAGCGCCGGACACCGCCGCGAGCTACCTGCTGCGCGCGCTCGACGAGTCGCCGCCGCAAGCCGAGCGCGCCGATCTGCTCGTGGATCTCGGCCGTGCGGAGGCGCTCGCAGGGCTGCCGAGCGCGGTCGAGCGGCTGCGCACCGCGGTCGCGCTGCTCGAGCACCCGGCCGCCCGCGCGCACGCGCTGGCCCAGCTCGGCCAGGCGCTCTACACCGCGGGCGACAACGCCGCCGCGGCGAGCGCGTTCGACGAAGGGCTGCGCGTGCTCGACGGCGCCGACCCCGTGCTCACGGAGCAGCTCACGGCGGGCTACCTGGGCGCCGCGCGGCTCGACTTCCGCACGCGCGAGACCGCGCAGGCGCGCTTCCGCGAGCTGCTCGCCGGCTCGACCGAGGCTGCCACGCCGGCGCAGCGCGAGCTGCTCGCCCAGCGCGCGCTGGAGCACGCGATGCTCGGCAACGCGCCGCACGACGAGGTGATCGAGCTGATCCGTCTCGCGCATGCGGGCGGCGAGCTGCTGCGCGAGGCGACCGCCGACGGCGTCGCGTGGGCCGGCTCGGTCGCGGCACTGCTGTTCTGCGACGCGCTCGAAGACGTCGAGGCGACGACGAGCGCCGGGCTCGAGGACGCGCGCAGACGCGGCTCGGTGATCGGCTTCGCCGTGATGTCGACCGTGCGCGGCGCCTGCCGCTACCTGCGCGGCGACCTGACGAGCGCCCTGGGCGATCTCGAGGGCGGCCTCGAGCGGGTGCCGCTGATGGTGCTCGTGCGGCCGTTCGCGCACGGCTGGATGGCGCTCGCGCACATCGACCGCGGCGAGCACGACCAGGCGCAGGCGCTCGTCGGCGTGCCCGAGGAGGGGCAGGACGCGCACTTCACCTACAACTGGTCGCTGTTCGCGCGCGGCCGGCTCGCGCTCGCGCAGGGGCGGCCCGAGCGGGCGCTCGAGGATCTGCTCGAGTGCGGGCGCCGGCAGCTTGCGGTTCCCGCGCCGAACCCGGGCGTGCTCGCCTGGCGGTCCGAGGCGGCGATCGCGGCGCAGCGGAGCGGACGCACGGAGCAGGCGCGGGAGCTGGCCGAGCAGGAACTGGAGCTGGCGCGCGCGTTCGGCTCCCCGCGCGCGCTCGGCGTGGCGCTGCGCGCGGCCGGGCTCGTGGCTGGCGACGACGCGCGCCTGGCGCTGCTGGCCGAAGCCGTCGCCGCGCTCGAGCGCTCGCCGGCGCAGCTCGAGCTGGCGCGCGCGCTGGTCGACCTGGGCGCCGCCCAGCATGCGGCAGGGCAGCGCACGGCGGCGCGCGAGACGCTGCGCACCGGCCTCGACATCGCCCATCACGCCGGTGCGGACGCGCTCACGGCGGCGGCGCGCGCGCAGCTCGTCGCCGCCGGCGCGCGGCCGCGACGCCCCGCCGTGCGCGGCGCCGACGCGCTCACGCCGAGCGAGCGGCGCGTAGCGGAGCTGGCCGAGCGCGGCCTCACCAACCGCGACATCGCGCAGGCGCTGTTCATCTCGACGAAGACCGTCGAGTTCCACCTGCGCAACGCGTACTTCAAGCTGCGCATCGGCTCGCGCGCGGAGCTGTCGGGGTCGCTGCGCGCCCGCCGCGGCGAGGTCGACGACGAGCCGGCGGCGGGCACGGCGCCGCTGCGCGAGCTGCCGCCCTCGGCGGGTCAGGCGCGCCCGTAGACCGGGATCGCCGCGCCGCTCGTCGCGGCGCCGTCGTCCGAGCAGAGGAACGCGATCGTCGCCGCGATCTGGGCCGGCTCGACCCACTTCGCGAAATCGGCGTCCGGCATCGCGGCGCGGTTCGCGGGCGTGTCGATCACGCTCGGCAGCAGCGCGTTGCAACGCACGCCGTCGTCGCGGTACTCGGCGGCGACCGCCTGCGCGAACGCGATCACCCCTGCCTTCGCGGTCACGTAGCCGGCCGCGCCGGGGAACGGCTGGAGCGCCGCGCGCGTGCCGACGCACACGATCGAGCCGCCGCCGGCGGCGACGAGATGGGGGAGCGCGGCCTGCGTGACGAGATAGGTCGGCCGCAGGTTGAGCCGCAGCTGCGCCTCGAACGCCTCGATCGGCTCCTCGGCGACCCGCGCGCCCTGCGCGAAGCCGCCGACGAGGTTGACGACCGCGCGCAGCGGCGCGTCGGCGTGGCCGGCGGCCTGCAGGACGGCGGTCGCCACGGCGCCGGGCTCGAACAGATCCGCCTGCACGAGCTCCAGCCCGTCGCGCCGCCGCACGCGCTCCAGCTCGCGCTCGGCGACCCACGGCACCACGACGCGCCAGCCGTCGTCGAGCAGGCGGGCCGTGACCGCGGCGCCGAGGCCGCCGGTCCCGCCTGTGACGAGTGCGCTGCGCTCCGCCGCCATCGCGCGAACGGTATCGCCCGGGCGTCCGCCGCGGGCCTGGACGCGCGTCGGCACGCCGCTGAGAAACCCCGCAAATTGCGGGCCGGTCGCGGACACGCGGGGAGGCGCGGAACGCCCGCTGTCTAAGGTGTCCCGACCGCATGGCGAAGGACACCGAGAAGCTCATCCGCCAGCTCTCGCTCATCAGCTACCTGATGGCGGAGCGGCGCCCCGTCACCGCACCCGAGATCCGGCGGGACGTCGAGGGCTACAGCGCGATGAACGAGGACGCCTTCGCGCGGCGCTTCTACGCCGACCGCTCCGAGCTGGAGGCGCTCGGCATCCAGCTGTCGGTCGACAAGCCGCTCGAAGGGCTCGCGGAGCAGGAGAACTACTCGCTGCCGCCGGAGAACTTCCATCTGCCGGCGATCGAGTTCAGCGACGCCGAGCTGGCCGGCCTGCAGACGGCGCTCTCGCTGCTCGACGGCGAGTTCGCCTACGCCGAGCCGCTGCGGCTCGCGCTCCAGCAGATCTCCTGGGGGCGCTCGAACCCGCTGCAGGCGCCCGAGCAGCGCTCGATCGCGCTCGGCATCACCGCCTCCGCCGGCGGCCACGACCTCTCGCAGCGCCTCGCGAAGATCGAGACGGCGATCTTCCGCCGCAAGACGATCGTCTTCGACTACTACACGATGCAGCGCGACGAGCTCGGCGCGCGCAAGGTCGACCCCTACCAGCTGCTGTTCCAGGGCGGTCAGTTCTACCTCGTCGGGCGCGCGCACGAGCGCGACGCGATCCGCGTCTTCCGCCTCTCGCGGATCCGCGGCAAGGTCGCCTACGCGTCGAAGGCCGAGCACGACTTCCAGCGCCCGGAGGACTTCGACCCGCGCGCGTACGCGAACCGCATCCAGTGGCAGTTCGGCGAGCCGGTCGGGACCGCGGAGGTGCGGATCGGCGAGAAGATCGCATGGCAGATCGAGCGCCACTTCGGCCGCTACGGGTCGATGAGATGGATCGACGACGGGGCCGACTCCGGCGACCGCGTCTTCGCGACCGAGTACGCCGACCCGCGCCAGCTCGTCGCCTGGGTGCTCGGCCTCGGCGAGCACGCGCGCCTCGTCGGGCCGCCGGAGCTGGTGGACGAGCTGGAGAAGCGCCTCTCGCTGCTCGTCGAGCGCCACCGCAGCGAGCTGGAGCTGGCGGCGCCGGTGGCCGGCGGTGGCGACGCGGCCGCGGTCGAGGCGGAGGCCAACGGGACCGGCCGCCGCGAGCCGGCCGCGATCCGCCCGGAGCGCTTCGCGCGGCTCGTCACGCTCGCCTCGATCCTGATCCAGCACGGGCGCGAGGGCCGGCGCATCCCCGCGGCCGAGGTGCGCGAGGCGCTCCAGATCTCCGAGCAGGAGCTGGAGGAGGACATCGGCGTGCTGAACGTCGTCAACTTCGGCGCCGGCTCCTACGTCCTCTACGCCGAGATCCAGGACGACGGCATGATCGAGGTCGACCCGGAGGCATACGGGGACTCGTTCGCGCGCCCCGCGCGCCTGCTGCCGGTCGAGGCGAAGGCGCTTGTGGCGGCGATCGACCTGATCGGCGAGCACATCCCCGAGGGGTCGCTGGCCTCGGTGCGCGAGAAGGTCGTCGCGGCGCTCGGCGAGGACCCGATCCGCGAGGGCCTGCAGGTCGCGACCGCCGGCGGCGACGACTCGCAGGTGGCGGGGACGGTCTCGCATGCGATCGCCGGGCAGCGACTGCTCGCGATCGAGTACTTCAAGGAGAACGAGGGCGTGTTCTCGGAGCGGACGGTCGAGCCGTACGCGCTCATCAACGGGCGCGAGGGCTGGTACGTCGCCTCGTTCGACCCGGCGAAGGACGCGGTACGCCACTTCCGGCTCGACCGCATCAAGTCCGCGACGGTCACGGACGAGCGCTTCGAGCCGCGGCCCGAGGTCGACCCGGCCGCCGACGTCGACGGCTGGCCGCGCACCGGCGAGGTGCCGGCCTCGCGCCGCGCGCGCCTGTGGATCTCGCCAGAGCGCGCGCGCTGGGCGCGCGAGGAGCGCACCGTCGTGGAGGAGCTGGCGGACGGCTCGGTCGTCGTCGAGCTGAGCTTCGCCGGCGTCGCCTGGCTCGTGCGCGAGGTCCTGAAGGAGGCGGGCGACGCCGCCGTGCTCGAGCCCGAGGACGCGCGCGCGGCGGTGCGCGAGGCGGCTGCGCACCTGGCGGCGGCGTGACGCCGCCAGGTGCGTCCGCGGCGCGTCTCGCGCCTGCCCGCTCCCGGCCGGTCTAGCGTCCCGCGCGTGAGCCGCCGCGACCAGATCCGCATGAGCGAGGCCGAGCTGGCGGCCTTCCTCGACGAGCAGCGCACGCTGATCGTCGCGACGAACGGCCGCGACGGCTGGCCGCACCTGATGCCGCTGTGGTTCACGGTCCGCGACGGCGAGCCGTGGGCGTGGACGTACGCGAGATCGCAGAAGGTCCGCAACCTCGAGCGCGACCCGCGCGTCACCTGGCAGGTCGAGTCCGGCACGTCGTACGAGCGGCTGCGCGGCGTGATGGCGAAGGCGCGCGTGGAGCTGGTGCGCGACGTCGAGGCCGTCTCCGCCTTCGGCGTCGAGCTGTTCGAGCGCTACACGGGCAGCTCCCCGCTCGGTCCCGAGGTCCGCGCGATGGTCGAGGCGCAGGCGCCGAAGCGGGTGGCGCTGCGGTTCGTGGCGGTCGAGCCGCCGGTGACGTGGGATCACGCGAAGCTGCGCGGGACGTACTGAGCGCTGCGCTCTGCGCGGCCGGGGCCGGTTGCGCGTCGCGCCCGCCGGTCGGCTTGGGAGGGTGAGCGGGTGCGGTCGCGCCGCCGCCCGCGGCGCCTCGCGGTTCGCTCTGCGCCCCCGGACGCGCGGTTTGCCTCACCGGTCCGGCGATCTGCGCAGACCGTGACGATCTGTTTTCACGTGTGTCCCTTTGGGGGTCGTATGGACCCCCAAAGGGACACAGCTCGATCCCAGGGCTGCGAGCGCGCGGCGGCCGCGCGGAACGGAGGCGGAAGGTCACGTACGAGCGCGCAGCCGTCTGAGGCGCTGCACGCTCCCGTCCCCAGCCAAGCGGCGGGCGCTGCGAGTCGTTCGCGGCGCCGCGCGGAGCGCCAGCGCGTCAGGCGGCCGCCCCCTCGCGGCGCCACACGCTGCCCGTCCGCTCGTACTCCACTCCGCGCGCGAGGGCGTCGGCGAAGTCTCTGCCGCGCTCGCGCTCGACGAGCCAGAGCGCGAGGTCCATCCCGGCGGTGACGCCCTGGGCAGTCACGATGTCGCGGTCGTCGACGACGCGCTCGTCGATCACCTCGGCGCCGGTCTCGCGCAGGCGGTCCAACGCAAGCCGGTTCGTCGTCGCCGCGCGGCCGGCGAGCAGGCCGGCCGCGCCGAGCAGCAGCGCACCCGTGCAGACCGACGCGACCGCGGTGCCCGCCTCGTGCAGCCGCGCGAGCGCGGCCGGGATCGCGCCGCGCTCGAGCTCCGCGAGCACGCCGGTCGGGCTGCCGTCGAGCAGGCCGCCGCCGGGGACGAGCACGAGGTCGGGGCGCTCGGCGAGCCGGCGGTCGGGGATCAGCGCTGTGCCCAGCGCGGTGAGGACGCGCTCGGCGCCGTCGAGCGTCGTCAGGGCGACCTCGAACGGCGCGCCGGCGCGCGCGGCGTGGCGCAGCAGCTCGTTGGGGCCGAGCGCGTCGAGGTCGTCGAAGCCGTCGAAGAGGAGGATGTCGATGTTCATGGACGGCATGCTCGCGCCGCGCGCCGCGCGCCGCCAGTGGCAGGAATGACAATGTGCGTATGATTTCCGCCATGGACGGCGGGCGAGGACGGAGGCGGCAAGCGGGCGAAGCGCATCGCGTCGCGATCCTCGCGCTCCCCGACGTCGTCGCGTTCGACCTCGCGACGCCGTTCCAGCTTCTGGGGCGTCACTACGAGCTGACGCTGTGCGCGCCGAAGCCCGGCCCGATGCCGACCACGAGCGGCTTCTCCCTCGTAGCCGAGCAGGGGATCGCGGCGCTTGCCGGGGCCGGCACCGTCCTCGTCCCCGGCTTCGACCCGCGCGCGCACGGATGGCCGCCGCCGGAGGCGGCGCTGCAAGCGTTGCGCGCCGCCCACGCGCGCGGCGCCCGCGTCGCCTCGATCTGCACCGGCGCCTTCGCGCTCGGCGCCGCCGGCCTGCTCGACGGGCGCCGCGTCACGACCCACTGGCGCGCCGCCGGACGGCTCGCCGAGCTCTATCCGCTCGCCCAGGTCGACCCCGGCGTGCTCTACGTCGACGACGGCGACCTGCTCACGTCGGCCGGCGTCGCCGCCGGCATCGACCTCTGCCTGCACCTGCTCCGGCGCGACCACGGCGTCGCCGCCGCCAACGCCGCCGCGCGCCAGACGGTCGTCGCGCCGCATCGCGCCGGCGGGCAGGCGCAGTTCGTCGAGCGCGCCGTCCCGCCGCACGACGACGGCGGCCTGGAGGCGACACGCGCCTACGCGCTCGCGCACCTCGACCGTCCGCTCACGATCCGCGACCTCGCCCGCCACGCCTGCACGAGCGAGCGCACCTTCGCGCGGCGCTTTCGCCAGGAGACCGGCACCACCCCGCTCAGATGGCTGCACGCCCAGCGGATCGACCACGTGCGGCGGCTGCTGGAGGGCAGCGACCTCGCCATCGAGGCGGTCGCGCGGCGCTGCGGCTTCGGCTCGGCGGCGATCCTGCGCCAGCACTTCCGCCGCGCGACGGCGACGACGCCGACGGCCTATCGGCGCACCTTCGCCGGGAGCGTCGGAAGCAACGGTCCCTGAGTCCCGTTACGCTGAGCGCCATGGAGCAGCTCCGGGGGCTCATCCTGTCAGGGGGCAAGGGCACGCGCCTGCGCCCGATCACGCACACGAGCGCGAAGCAGCTCGTGCCCGTCGCCAACAAGCCGGTCCTCTTCTACGGCATCGAGGCGATGGCCGCGGCCGGGATCAGGGAGATCGGCATCATCATCGCGCCCGAGACGGGCGAGGAGATCAAGGCGGTCGCCGGCGACGGCTCGCAGTTCGGCGTCGAGATCACCTACATCCTCCAGGACGAGCCGCTCGGGCTCGCGCACGCGGTCCTCACGGCCGAGCCGTTCCTGCGCGACGCGCCGTTCGTCATGTACCTCGGCGACAACCTCCTGCAGGGCGGGATAGCGGAGCTGGTCGAGCGCTTCCGCACCAACGCGCCCGAAGCGCTGATCCTGCTGACGCCGGTGCCCGACCCCGAGAACTACGGCGTCGCCGAGCTCAACGGCTCGAACACCGTCAAGCGGCTCGTCGAGAAACCGCAGGCGCCGGCGACCGACCTCGCGCTCGTCGGCGTCTACATGTTCACGCCGGAGATCCACGATGCGGCGCGCGCGATCGAGCCCTCGGCACGCGGCGAGCTGGAGATCACCGACGCGATCCAGCATCTCGTCGACGCCGGCCGCCGCGTCGAGCCGCACGTCGTCACCGGCTGGTGGAAGGACACCGGCAGACTCGAGGACATGCTGGAGGCCAACCGCCTGATCCTCGAGAACGTCGAGCAGCGGATCGACGGCGAGCTCGACGAGGCGTCGCAGGTCGAGGGGCGCGTCTGCATCGAAGCGGGCGCGAGGCTCGTGCGCGCGACCGTGCGGGGTCCGGCGATCATCGGCGCCGGCGCGACGCTGACCGACTGCTACGTCGGCCCCTACACGGCGATCGCCGAAGGCTGCGCGATCGAGCGCGCCGAGGTCGAGCACTCGATCCTGCTCGCCGGCTCCTCCGTCCGCGGACTCGACGGTCGCATGGAGTCCTCGCTGCTCGGCCGCAACGTCGCGATCCGCCGCGACGACCGCCAGCCGCGCGCCTACCGCTTCATGGTCGGCGACAACAGCGAAATCGGCATCCTGTAGGGATGCGGATCCTCGTGACCGGCGCCGGCGGGATGCTCGGCCAGGACTTGGTCCGGGCCGCCCGCGAGGCCGGCGACGAGGTGCTCGCGCTCGCGCGCGCCGAGCTGGACGTGACCGACGCCGACGCGGTCGAACGGGCGCTCGCGGACGCGAAGGTGGGCGCTGGCGATGCCATCGTCAACTGCGCCGCGTGGACGGACGTCGACCGCGCCGAGGCGGACCGCGCCGGGGCGTTCCGCGTCAACGCGATCGGTCCTGCCGTGCTCGCCGGCGCGGCCGCCGGCGCGGGCGCGCGGCTGGTGCACGTCTCGACCGACTACGTCTTCGACGGCGAGCGGCCGCCGGAGGCGCCGCCCTACGTCGAGTCGGACCCGACCGGCCCGCGCAGCGAGTACGGCCGCTCGAAGCTGGAGGGCGAGAAGCTCGTCGCGACGTCGGGCGTGTCCTACGCGGTCGCGCGGTCCTCGTGGCTGTTCGGCCTGGGCGGGCGCAACTTCGTCGCGACGATGCTCGCGCTCGCGGCCGGGCGCGACGAGGTGGCCGTCGTCGCGGACCAGATCGGCTGCCCGACGGCCACCGCGCACCTCGCCCCGGCACTGCTGGAGCTCGCGCGCTCCGACGCGCAGGGCGTCTTCCACGTCGCCGGCGGGGGCGATCCGGTCTCCTGGCACGCGTTCGCGGCCGAGATCTTCCGCCAGGCCGGCACCGGCACGCGCGTGCTGCCGTGCACGACGGCGGAGATGCCGCGAGCGGCGCCCCGTCCCGCCTTCAGCGCCCTCGCGAGCGAGCGACCCGAAGCGCCGGTCCTGCCGCCCTGGCAGGATGGGGTCGCCAACTACCTGACGCTGCGAAAGGCTGTGCACGCATGAAGCTCTTGGTCTGTGGGGGAGCCGGCTTCATCGGCTCGAACTTCGTCCGCCTGCGCGTCCGCGACCATGGCGACGAGGTCGTGGTGCTCGACAAGCTCACGTACGCCGGGCGCAAGGAGAACCTGCGTGACACGCTCGGACAGATCCGCTTCGTGCACGGCGCGATCGAGGACCCGGAAGCCGTCGCCGACGTGATCGAGGGCGTCGAGGCGGTCGTCAACTTCGCCGCAGAGTCGCACGTCGACCGCTCGATCAGCGAGCCGGAGGCGTTCGTGCGCACGAACCTGCAGGGGACGTTCGTGCTGCTGGAGGCGGCGCGCGCGGCCGGCGTGCGCTTCCTGCACGTCTCGACCGACGAGGTCTACGGCTCGATCGAGAAGGGCTCGTTCACGGAGAGCTCGCCGCTGCAGCCGTCCTCGGTCTACAGCGCGACGAAGACCGGCGCCGACCTGCTCGTGCTCTCCTACTTCCACACCTACAGGCTGGAGACGCTGGTCTGCCGCGGCTCGAACAACTACGGCCCGTACCAGTACCCGGAGAAGCTGATCCCGCTGATGGTGCTCAACGCCCTCCACGGCGACAAGCTGCCCGTCTACGGCGACGGCACGCAGGTGCGCAACTGGCTCTACGTCGAGGACTTCGGCCGCGGGATCGGCCACGTGCTCGCGCACGGCGCGCCGGGCGAGGTCTACAACTGCGGCGGTCCGGACGAGTGTCCGAACATCGAGGTCGTCAGGCGGATCGTCGAGCTGACCGGCAACGGCGAGTCGCTGATCGAGCACATCGCCGACCGTCCCGGCCACGACCGCCGTTACTCGCTCTCCTCCGAGAAGCTGAGAGCGCTCGGCTGGCAGGCCCAGGTGCACTTCGCCGAGGGGCTGGAGCAGACGGTCGCGTGGTACCGCGAGAACGCGTGGTGGTGGGAGCCGATCCTTTCGGGCGACTTCCGCGAGTACTACGAGCGCCATTACGGCAGCGCGCTCGGATGAGCGCTCTGCGCGCAGGGAACGCGCGCTGAACCTGTGCACTTGCGGACTCCGACCGTGACGACAGCGCTCCGATCGGGCATTACCCGGCGCATGCGCGCTCGGCGCCGCACCCGTCAAAGATCGACGACCGCACGCTGGCGCGAGGCGTGCATGGACGGCGTCCTGCATGTCGCCTTCGCCGCCGCGGAGCGTGCGGAGTCCGCCGCGGAGCGTTGCGTGCGCAGCGCCCGGCGCCCGCGCGCAGGGCGCAGGCGCACGCGGCGCCAGCGCGGCCTGCGTGGCCGCTGACGCGCGCCGACCTCCGCGAGCGGGCAAATTCACCTCCGTGGAGTTACACTCGCCCCTGATCGCGCGATGGCCAGCTCGGATCGCACCCCCACCCGCCCGCCGGTGCCGCGCGGCCGCCACGCTCCGCCGCTCGAAGTGCGGCTGGCGCAGCAGCGCGAGCGCCTGTTCGAAGCGGCCGCGTCGGTCTTCGCCACGACGGGCTACGCCGACGCGAGCGCCGAGGCGATCAGCCGCGCCGCCGGCATGTCGAAGGCGACCTTCTACGAGCACTTCGCCAACAAGGAGGAGTGCATCCTCGCGCTGTTCGACGCCGCCTACCAGGTGCTGCTCAGCCGCATCCTCGGCGCGGTCGCCGACGCGGGCGACGATCCTGTGGCGCGGATGCGCGAGGGGATGCGCGCGTTCCTCGTCGTGATCGACGAGCACCCGAACGAGGCGCAGACGCTGCTCGTCGAGATCATCGGCGCGGGACCGGCGGCGATGCGCCGCCGCGACGAGATCGTCGCCAGCTTCGCGCAGGTGCTGTTCCGGGAGAACGAGGCGCACGCGCAGGAGGGCGTCCTGCCGCGCTTCAAGGATCCGCTCGACGCGTTCGCGATCGTCGGCGCGATCGCCGAGCTCGTATCGCGCCAGCTGCGCCTCGGCGAGCCCGAGCACTCCGCCGATCTGCAGCCGGTGATCGAGCGCTTCGCGTTCGGCCTGCTCGGGCTGGAGCCGCCGCCGCTCGCGTGAGCGCACTTGCCACGCTGAGCGCCGAGGTCGTCGCCTGTCGCAGATGTCCGCGGCTCGTCGACTGGCGCGAGCGGGTGGCGGCGCAGAAGCGCGCCGCGTACGCGGACGAGGAGTATTGGGGCCGGCCGGTCGCGGGCTTCGGCGACTCGGCCGCGCGGATCCTCGTGCTGGGGTTGGCGCCCGCTGCGCACGGCGGCAACCGCACGGGCCGTGTCTTCACCGGCGACCGCTCCGGCGACTGGCTCTACGCCGCGCTGTGGCGCTGCGGCCTCGCCAACCAGCCGCAGTCGCGCTCGCGCGCGGACGGATTGGAGCTGCGCGGCGCCTACGTGACCGCGGCGGTCCGCTGCGCCCCGCCGGCGAACAAGCCGCTGCCGGCCGAGCGCGACGCCTGCTTCCCGTATCTCGTGCGCGAGCTGGAGCTGCTGCGCGAGGTGCGGGTCGTCGTGTGCCTCGGCGCGTTCGCGTGGGAGGCCGCGCTGCGCGCCCGCGCCGCGCTCGGAGAGCCGGTCCCGCGCCCGAAGCCGCGCTTCGGCCACGGCGCCGAGCTGCCGGCGAGCGGCCGTCTGGCGCTGGTCGGCAGCTACCACCCGAGCCAGCAGAACACCTTCACCGGCCGGTTGACCGAGCCGATGCTCGACGCGGCGCTGCTGCGGGCGCAGGCGCTGGCGGGGCTGGGCGCGCCGTAGCGGCAGGGTCGGCCGGCAGAATGGACAGCCCGTGGCTGACCGTCATGCAAACACACGTTCGCCGCGGTCGCGCTAGGCTCGGTCGAGCCGATGCCTCGCTCCTCTCCCGCTGCCTCGCCGCTCGACGCGTTCGCTGCCCGGACACGCGACTGGTTCGGGCGCGCGTTCGAGGCGCCGACGGAGGCGCAGGCGCAGGCGTGGCCGGCGATCGCGACCGGCGAGCACGTGCTGATCTCGGCGCCGACCGGGTCGGGCAAGACGCTCGCGGCGTTCCTGTGGGCGCTCGACCGGCTCGCCGCAGACCGTGAGGCGGGCGAGGGCGAACGCCGCACCCGTCTCGTGTACGTCTCCCCGTTGAAGGCGCTCTCGTACGACGTCGAGCGCAACCTGCAGGCGCCGCTGAAGGGCATCGGCGCCGACCTGCGCGTCGCGATCCGGACGGGCGACACGCCGCAGCGAGAGCGCCAGCAGATGCTGCGCGATCCGCCCGACGTGCTGATCACGACGCCGGAGTCGCTCTACCTGATGCTCACGAGCAGAGCGCGGGGGATCCTGGGCGGCGCCGAGTGGTGCATCGTGGACGAGATCCACGCCGTCGCCGGCACGAAGCGCGGCGCGCATCTCGCGCTGACGCTCGAGCGGCTCGATGCGCTGGCGGAGCGGGAGGTCCAGCGCATCGGCCTCTCCGCGACGCAGAACCCGCTCGAGGAGGTCGGCCGCTTCATGGTCGGCCCGCGGCGCAGATGCCGCATCGTCGACACGGGCGTGCGCAAGCCGCTCGACCTCAAGATCCACGTGCCGGTCGAGTCGATGGTCGAGCCCGACGCCACGCCCGGCGCGGATCTCGATCCGCTCAACGGCGGCACGGAGGCGACGCGCCGCTCGATCTGGCCGGCGATCTACCCCGAGCTGCTGCGCCTCGTGCAGGAGCACCGCTCGACGATCCTGTTCGTCAACAACCGCCGCTCCGCCGAGCGGATCGCGCTGCGGCTGAACGAGCTGGCGAGCGAGCAGCGCGCGGAGGCGACCGTCCTGGATGGAGGGCGCCAGACGACACCGATCCAGGACGACGCGCCGGCCGTCGAGATCGCTCGCGCCCACCACGGCTCGCTCGCACGCGAGGAGCGGCTCGTCGTCGAGGAGCTGCTGAAGGCGGGCGAGATCCCCTGCATCGTCGCGACCTCCTCGCTGGAGCTGGGGATCGACATGGGCGCGGTCGACCTCGTCCTGCAGGTCGAGTCGCCGAAGTCGGTCGCGGCCGGCCTCCAGCGCATCGGCCGCGCCGGGCACAACGTCGGCGACGTCTCCAAGGGCCGCATCTTCCCGAAGTTCCGCGCCGACCTGCTCGAGTGCGCGGTCGTCGCCAGACGCATGCGCGACGGCGCGATCGAGCCGACCGTCGTCCCGCGCAACCCGCTCGACGTGCTCGCGCAGCAGATCGTGGCGATCGCGGCGGCCCAAGACGACGACGGGGCGGTGAGCGTGGACGATCTGCACGCGCTCGTCACCCGCACGTACACGTACGCGGAGCTGTCGCGCGCCCAGCTGGAGAACGTGCTCGACATGCTCGACGGCCGCTACCCGTCGTCCGAGTTCGCCGAGCTGCGCCCGCGCATCGTCTGGGACCGCGTCGCCGGCACGCTCCGCCCGCGCAGAGGCGCGCGCCAGCTCGCCGTCACGAACGCCGGCACGATCCCGGACCGCGGCCTCTACATGGTCACGCTGCCGGACGGCCGCCGCGTCGGCGAGCTGGACGAGGAGATGGTCTACGAGGCGCGCCCCGGCCAGACGTTCCTGCTCGGCGCGTCGTCATGGCGGATCGAGGAGATCGGCCGCGACCGCGTGATCGTCACGCCCGCGCCGGGCGCGCCGGGCGCGATCCCGTTCTGGAAGGGCGACGGCGTCGGGCGCCCGAAGGAGCTGGGCGAGGCGATCGGCAGATTCGCGCGCACCGCCGTCGACAGATCGGCCGAGGACCTCGCGCGCGACTACGACCTCGACGAGCTGGCCGCGCGCAACCTGCTCGACTTCCTGCGCGAGCAGCAGCAGGCGACGCGCGTGATCCCGTCCGACCGCACGATCGTGATCGAGCGCTTCCGCGACGAGATCGGCGACTGGCGGCTGTGCGTGCTGTCGCCGTACGGCGGCCGAATCCACGCCGCCTGGGGGCTGGCGCTCTCCGCCCGCATCCGCGACCGGCTCGGGCTCGAGGCGGACGCGATCTGGAGCGACGACGGGATCATCGTGCACCTGCCCGACGCGGACGAGCCGCCCGGTGCCGACGTGGCGCTGATCGAGCCGGACGAGCTGGAGGACGCGGTCGTCGCGGAGCTGAGCGGGAGCGCCCTGTTCGGCGCGCGCTTCCGCGAGAACGCCGGCCGCTCGCTGCTGATCCCGCGGGCGTACCCGGGGAGGCGAACCCCCCTGTGGCAGCAGCGGCTGAAGTCCCAGACGCTGCTCGAAGTGGCCAAGCGCTACGGCGAGTTCCCGATCATCTTGGAGACGTACCGCGAGTGCCTGCGCGACGTGCTCGACCTGCCCGGCCTGCGCGAGCTGCTGACCGCGTTGCACCGCCGCGAGATCTCGGTCGTCGAGGTCGAGACGGCGACCGCCTCGCCGTTCGCCTCCTCGCTGCTGTTCGACTACGTCGCGACGTACATGTACGAGGGCGACACGCCGAACGCGGAGCGGCGCGCGGCCGCCCTCTCGCTCGACCGCGACCTGCTGCGCGAGCTGCTCGGCCAGGAGGAGCTGCGCGAGCTGATCGACGCCGACGCCCTGGCGCAGGTCGAGGACGACCTCCAGCACCGCTCCGAGCGCACGCGCGCCGCCACGCGCGACGAGTTGCACGACGTACTGCGCCGCGTCGGCGACCTGACCGCCGCGGAGGCCGCTCAGCGCGTCCACGCGGGGATCGACGCGGACGCGCTGCTGACCGAGCTGGAGCGCGAGCGGCGCGCGATCCACGTGCGGCTCGGCGGCGAGCGGCGCTGGATCGACGCGGCCGACGCGGGCCTCTACCGCGACGCGTTCGGCGTCGTGCCGCCCGGCGGCCTGCCGGAGGCGTTCCTCGCCGACGTGCCCGACGCGCTCGTCAAGCTCATGCGCCGCTACGCGCAGACGCACGGCCCATTCCCGACCGCCGACCCGCGCGCCCGCTACGGGCTCGACGTCACGCCCGCGCTGGCGGAGCTGGAGCGGACCGGAGAGGTCGTGCGCGGCGAGCTGCGTCCCGGCGGCAGCGAGCGCGAGTGGTGCGACGCGGACGTGCTGCGGCGCCTGCGCCGCGCCTCCCTCGCCGTCCTGCGCAAGGAGATCGAGCCGGCCGACCAGCGCGCGTTCGCCGCCTTCTTGCCGTCGTGGCAGGGGGTCGACAAGCATCCCGCCGGCGGCGCCGGGATCGATCGCCTGCGCGAGCAGCTCGTCCCCCTGCAGGGGCTCGCGCTGACGCCGGAGACGTGGGAGGCCGAGGTGCTGCCGCGCCGCGTCGGCGCCTACTCGGCGACGTGGATCGATGCACTGTGCGCGAGCGGCGAGCTGGTCTGGGTCGGCGCCGGGGCGCTCGGGCGCAACAGCGGGCGCGTCGCCCTTTACTTCCGCGAGGACGCGCCGCTGGTCGGGCCGCCGCCGCTCAGAGGCGATCCCCCCGCGACGCCCGCCCACGAGGCGGTGCGCGGACGGCTCGCGAGCGGGTCCTGCTTCTTCACCGACCTGCTGATCGACGTCGCGCTTGCCCCCGAGGAGCTGCAGGAGGCGCTGTGGGACCTCGCGTGGGCCGGCGTCGTGACGAACGACGCGTTCGCGCCGCTGCGTGCGCCGCGGCTCACGCTCGCGCGGGCGCAGCGGACGGCGGCGTCGCGCGGACCGCGCGCCGGCCGGCGCTTCGGCTCCCGCCGCGGCGGCGCCCAGGCCCAGGTGCAGGGACGGTGGAGCCTGACCGCCCCGCTGTTCGAGGTCCCCGCCCGACCGCTCGATCCCTCCGCCAAGCGCCGCGCGCTCGCCGAGCTGCTGCTCGAGCGCTACGGCATCCTGACCCGCGAGCTGGTGCTCGCCGAGGGCGTCCCCGGTGGCTTCTCCGCGATCTACCCGGAGCTGAGCCAGCTGGAGACGCTCGGGATCGCGCGGCGCGGCTACTTCGTCGAGGGGCTCGGCGGCGCGCAGTTCGCGCTGCCGGGCGCGGTCGAGCGGCTGCGCTCGCAGAAGGCGCCTGAGGAGGCTGAGCCGCTCGTGCTCGCCGCGACCGACCCGGCGCAGCCCTACGGCGCGGCGCTGCCGTGGCCGCGGCGCGAGGGCGAGAGCCGCCGCCCGTCCCGCACGCCGGGCGCGCTCGTCGTGCTCGCCGGCTCCGAGCCGCTCCTCTACCTCGAGCGCGGCGGCAGAGCGCTGCAGACGCTCGCCGACGCCGACGACCTGCGCATCGCCCCGGCGCTCCAGGCGCTCGCCGACCACGCGACCGCCGGCCGCATCAGACGCATCGCGCTGGAGAAGGTCGACGGCGAGCCGGTGATGGGCACGCCGTGGGAGCACGCGCTCGCCGCCGTCGGCTTCCGCGCCGGCCCGCGCCGCCTCACGCTGAGCGCCTGACCGGCGGCCGACTCGACGGTCGCGGCCCCGCGGGAATAGGATCCCGTCCGATGGAGCAGGGCGCCGACTTCGCGCAGCTCGACCTCGACTCGGGAGAGCGCTTCCAGCGGCTGCGCGCGCAGCTCGGGGTCTCGACGTTCGGGATCAACCTGCTCGTCCTGCAGCCCGGCCAGACCGGACGCATCCACCGCCACGAGCGCCAGGAGGAGGTCTACCTCGTGCTCGAGGGCGAGCTGTCGCTCGTGCTGGAGCGGGAGGAGCACCGCGTGCCGGCCGGCGGGGTCGTGCGCGTCGCGCCTGAGGTCCGCCGCCAGCTCGTCAACCGCCGCTCGCAGCGGCTCGCACTGATCGCGCTGGGCGGCTCCGAGCCGCACGAGGGCCGTGACGGGCAGGCGTACGCCTCCTGGGACGCGACCGAGAGCGCGCCGCCGCAGGAGATCCCGCCGCCGCCCGACGTGCCGGTCGAAGCAGCCTGAGCGGGGGAAGGTCGCGCACCGGTCCCCGGTGCGCCCTACTCTGAAGGCATGCCGGAGGGCGACACGATCCTGCGAGCGGCGAAGCGCATCCGCCCGGTGCTCGAAGGCGCCGTGCCGGACGAGATCCTCACGCCGCAGGCGCGCCATGCGCGCGACGGCTGGCCGCAGCGGCTGCGCGGTCGCGCCGTCACGCGTGTCGACACGCACGGCAAGCACCTGTTCCTGCGCTTCGAAGGCGACCTCGTGCTGCACTCGCACCTGCGCATGACCGGCGCCTGGGCGGTCCATCGGCACGGCTCGCGCTGGCGCCGCGCACCCCGCCGCGCGTGGCTCGTGCTGCGTGCCCGCGGGCACGACGTCGTCGAGTTCGACGGGCCGGTGCTCGAGCTGATGACGGAGGGGCGCACGCGCTTCGAGCAGCGGCTTGCGGCGCTCGGGCCGGACGTGCTCGCCGATCCGGCCTTCGACCAGGCTGCCTTCCTGCGGCGCCTGCGCGCCGACGATCCCACACGCGGCATCGGCGACGCGCTGCTGGACCAACGCATCGCCGCCGGCCTCGGGAACATCTGGAAGGCCGAGGGCTGCTGGGGCGCCGCGCTCGACCCGTGGCGTCCCGTGCGCCACGTGACCGACGCGGAGGCGCTGGCCGTGATCGACTGGGTGCGCCCGCGGATGCTCGCCGCCGCCGATGCGCCGCGTGCGCACGGCGAGCCGCGCCGCGTCTACGACCGCGCCGGCCGTCCCTGCCCGCGCTGCGGCGCGCGCGTCGCCGCACGCGGCCAGGGCGACGAGAACCGCACGACCTTCTGGTGCCCGGGATGCCAGCACTGAGACCGCGGACCGCTCCGGCCAGCCTGCGCCGCGTCGGCCACAAGGGCGCGGACCTGATCGAGCCCGGCAACACGCGCGAGAGCTTCGACGCGGCGCTCGCGCACGGCGTCGACATGATCGAGTTCGACATCCTGCCGGCGCTCGGACCCGACGGCCGCCCGGATGCCGCGCGCGGCGAGCTGCTGCTCGCGCACGACTATCGCGACGCCGGTTCGCGCATCCCGCTCACGCTCGAGGAGGGTCTCGCACACCTCGCCTCGCCCATGTTCGCCGCGCTCGAGCTCGACGTCGACCTGAAGCTCCCCGGCTACGAGGCGCGCGTCGTGGAGGCGCTGCGCGAGCACGGCCTGCTCGAGCGCTCGCTGATCTCCTCCACGTACACGGAGAGCCTCGCGTGCATCCGCAGGCTGGAGCCGGCGCTGCGGCTCGGGTGGTCGGTGCCGCGGGCGCGCAGGGACTACACGCAGTCGAAGCTGTACGTGGCGCCCGCGCTGGCCGCGATCCTCGTCGCGCAGCGGATACTGCCCGGCCGCGCCGCCGACGCGCTGCGCGCCGGCCGCTGCGACGCGCTGATGGTCCATTGGCGGCTCGTCACGCGCCGCCTCGTGGAAGCGGTGCGCGAGGCGCGCGGGGAGCTGTACGTCTGGACGGTCGACGAGGCGCCGCGCATCCGCGCGCTCGAAGCGCTCGGCGTGACGGGAGTGATCACGAACGATCCGCGGCTGTTCGCCTGACCGCGCTCGCGGCGGCGGTCGGGCTGGCGCTCCCGCGCCGCCACCTGATACATCTGGGGCGTGGCGGCCACGAGCATCGACGACACGATCGCGCTGCTCGCGCGCGTCCCGACGTTCGAGGCGCTCGGGCCGGAGGAGCTCTCCCACGTCGCCGAGGTGGCGGTGCCGCGCACATGGGAGCCGGGTCAGGTCGTCTTCCGCGAGGGGGACCAGAGCGACACGTGCTACGTCGTCAAGCACGGCCATGCGCGCGCGATCCGCGAGCACACGGACGGACGCACGATCACGCTCGCGAACTTCGGTTCGGGCGACATCTTCGGCGAGCTGGCGATGTTCGAGGACGAGAAGCGCTCCGCCACGGTCGAGACGCTCGACGCGGTCGAGGCGGTCGCCCTGCTCGGCGCCGACATGCGGCGGCTGATGCGCGAGCACCCGGGGATCGCGGTCGGCATCGTCGTCTCGCTGGGCCGCCGGCTGCGGGCGATGAACGAGCGTGTCGCGAGCCAGTCGTTCCAGACGGTGCAGAGCCGCGTCGCGACCGTGCTCACGCAGCTCGTCGCCGAGGCGCAGGAGGAGGGCGCCGGCGAGCGCGAGGTGCTCGTGATCGCCACGCAGGCCGATGTCGCGAAGCTGGCCGGCTCCTCACGCGAGTCCGCGAGCCGCTTCCTCGCCGTGCTCGAGCGCGCCGGCGTGATCGAGCAGGGCCGCGGCAAGCTGACCGTCCACGATCCCTCGGCGCTCGAGCGCTATGTCTTCTAGAGGCGTCAGAGCCAAGCGCAAGCCGATGCGCGGTGGGAAGCGCGGGGACGAGCAGGAGTGCTCGGCCGGTGGCGTCGTCGTCAGGGACGGCCAGGCGATCGTGATCGTGCCGACGCGCCGCGGCGCGCAGGGGCAGAAGGTCCTCGCGCTGCCGAAGGGCCACGTCGACCCGGGCGAGACGCCGGACCGCACGGCGCTGCGCGAGGTGCGCGAGGAGACGGGCGTCGACGCCGAGCTGGTCGAGAAGCTCGGCGAGGTGCGCTACTTCTACCAGCGCGACGGCAAGCGCATCTTCAAGCGCGTGACGTTCTACCTGTTCGCCTACCTCGGCGGCTCGCTGGAGGATCACGACGACGAGGTCGAGGAGGCGCGCTGGATGCCGCTCGCCGAGGCGGTCGAGGCGCTCAGCTACGACGGCGAGCGCGAGATGGCGGAGCGCGCGTTGTCGGCGATCGCGCACGACCGGTAGGCTGAGCGGCCGATGCGGGTCCTCAACTTCTACTCGGCCGTGTTCGCCGACCAGCTCAGGCGCGGCCGCAAGACCGCCACGATCCGGCTGGGCGACAAGTCGCACAAGTACCGCAAGAACGACTGCGTGCTCGTGACGATCGGCTACCAGTACTCGCCGCGCGAGCGGATCTTCCAGGCGGTCATCGACTCGGTCGAAGTCAAGCGCATGCGCGAGCTCTCGCCCCGCGACATCGAGCACGACAACCCGGAGTTCCGGCGCGTCGAAGAGCTGATGAGCTTCCTGCAGCAGATCTACGACCGTCCGGTCGACCTCGACGACGTCGTGACCGTCGTGCGCTTCTCGCAGATCGTGGAGCCGAGCAATCCGATCCGCGACCGCATGCACGGCATCGGCGGCGCGCAGAACTGAGCGCACGCGGCTGAGATGTGACGTTCTTTGGCACTCGCCTGGCACGAGTGCCAAGGGTGAGCTATAGTCGCCGTCGGTTGGCACTCGCATGGGGTGAGTGCCAAAAAGCGACGTGACACGCCCAGCAGCGGAGGTTTGCAACAGATGAAGCTCAAGCCCCTCGGCGATCGCCTGATCGTGCGGGCGATCGAGGAGGAGGAGACGACCGCGTCCGGCCTCGTCCTCCCCGACACCGCCAAGGAGAAGCCCCAGAAGGGCAAGGTCATCGCCGTCGGCGATGGCAAGTGGGATGAGGACGGCGCCAAGCGCGTCCCGCTCGACGTCGCGGAGGGCGACGAGGTCCTCTACAGCAAGTACGGCGGCACCGAGATCAAGGTCGACGGCGAGGACCTGCTGGTCCTGCGCGAGTCCGACGTGCTCGCCAAGGTCACGTCCTAGGTCCACGGGAGAACGAGACAGCAATGGCACACAAGGAGCTCAAGTACGACGCGGAGGCGCGCAAGGCCCTCGAGGCCGGCGTCGACGCCGTCGCCAACGCCGTCAAGGTGACGCTCGGCCCGAAGGGCCGCTACGTCGTCCTCGACAAGAAGTTCGGCGCTCCCACGATCACGAACGACGGCGTGACGATCGCCCGTGAGATCGAGGTCGAGGACGTCTTCCAGAATCAGGGCGCGCAGCTCGTGCGCGAGGTCGCCACCGCGACGAACGACGTCGCCGGCGACGGCACGACGACCGCCACGGTGCTCGCCCAGGCGATCGTCCGCACGGGCCTCAAGAACGTCGCGGCCGGCGCCAACCCGCTCGCGCTCAAGCGCGGCATCGAGAAGGCGGTCGAGCAGGTCGTCGCCTCGATCGGCAAGCAGAGCAAGGAGATCTCCGGCAAGGAGCAGATCTCCCGCGTCGCGACGATCTCGGCCGGCGACGAGGAGATCGGCGACGTGATCGCCGACGCGATCGAGAAGGTCGGCAAGGACGGCGTCGTGAACGTCGAGGAGGGCCAGACGTTCGGCATGGACCTCGAGTTCACCGAGGGCATGCAGTTCGACAAGGGCTACATCTCGCCGTACATGGTCACCGAC
>Ga0070717_10000025_pt1 | contig 152153 bp, 167 predicted proteins | sample LARL113metaG_FD_71366 | JGI IMG/M metagenome (GOLD analysis project Ga0070717, IMG submission 71366) | Corn, switchgrass and miscanthus rhizosphere microbial communities from Kellogg Biological Station, Michigan, USA - LAR L11-3 metaG | ecosystem: Host-associated > Plants > Roots >...
GAGATTCGGCGATCCAGGTGGCCCAGATCCGGGTGAAGCGACGAGCAGCGGAGCGAGCGCAAACCTGCTGGGGTCCCCGCGCCGTGGTTGCGCGGGGGCTACGAGCAGCGCAGGAGCTGAACCCGGAGATGGGCCGCATGGGCGCCGAAGATCCGTCGAGGGCTTTTCGGACGGGCCTCTAGCTCGCTACGGGTTCGGCCTCGGCGTCGGGGTCCCAGTCGTGCCAGCCGGGGAACCGCCACCGGAAGAGCTGCTCCTGGACCTCGAAGAGGCTGTCGAGCGCGGCCTGGACGTCGCCGGTGTCCCGCAGGGAATCCCGCGCCTGCTGCGGGAGGAGTTCCCCGAGCTCCCGGAGCTCCGCGCGCGCCCGCCTGGGCATGGTCTTGACGCCATCGCGATTCATCTCCTCGATGCGCCAGAGGAGGCGGTCGGTGGCCTGGAGCAAGCGTTGGAAGGCGTACCGCCGCCGGTTGGCACGGCCGATCGCCGCCTGATGCTCCTCGATACGGTTGCTCGTGTGGTCGATCATCGTCAGCTACCGTTCCTAGCTTACCTGCCGTGACCGACCCCTTCCTGACCCGTCTCGAACACTTGTTCAGACCTGTGGAGGCATGGGGGGAGTTCAGAAAGGGTGCCCGGCGGGCCGCGGTCGTCTTCGTCCTGTACCGCCAAGGCGACCGCTGGATGGTGCCTTTCGTGCGCCGCCGGTCCGACCTGCGCGACCATCCGGGCCAGGTCGCCCTTCCTGGAGGCGGGGTTCAGGAAGGCGAGTCAGCATGGGAGGCGGCTCAGCGCGAGGTGGCGGAGGAGATCGGCGTGCCTGTCGGCCGCCTGGTGCCACTGGGCGCGGGAGACCCGATCTACGCGGCGGTCACGAACTTCTCCGTCGTCCCGTTCGTCGCCCACCTGCCTGACCCGGTGGAGTCGTTCGCGCACGACGAGCACGAACTGGTCGGGGTGCTTGCGATCCCGCTCGACCTGCTGCTCGACGACAGCGGTTGGCTCGAGTCAGAGTCGCCGTGGCGGTTCCGCTACCTCACGTACGAGGAAAGCACGGTATGGGGTCTGACCGAGCGAATCGTCTACGGTCTGGCGCCGAGGTTGCGTGAGGCGCTAGCGCCGGTCTAGATCGCGCAACGTGCGCAGCGACCAGATGAGGAACCCACCGAGCAGCGCGACCGCAAATGCATAGGCGATGACCAGGTAGCTCATGGAACTGGCTCCGGCTGGCGTGCCGAAACCACCTTTGCCGGTTCGACCAGTACCTGTTTCGCGTCGCGCAGCGTCTCGATGCGGTAGCGAATGACGACCAGCACCGCCGCGAAGACGATCGTGCAGAACATCGTGAAGAGAAACGTCGCCAGCATCTCCGGCGGCAGCGCGTCGTTGACGATGACCGGCCCCGGGTGCTGTGTCACCCACCACGTGACGCTGAAGTGCACGACCGGCACGTCGACGAATCCGAAGATCCCGACCAGCGCGCCGATGCGCGCCGCCTGGCGCCCTGGCTCCGCCAACCGTCGCACGAGGAGGTAGCCCGCGTAGATGATCCACAGCACCAGCGTCGAGGTGAGGCGCGCGTCCCAGACCCAGAACTGGCCCCACACCTTCTTCGCCCACAGCGAGCCCATCACGAGCGTGACCGTCGTGAAGATGACTCCGACCAGCGCTCCGGCGCGCGCCCATCGATCGGCGGCGTAGCTCTCGTTGCGAAGGAACACCAGCCCGCCGAGCAGCACGACCGTGAAGCATCCGTAGGCCGCGATCGCGGAGCTGACGTGCAGGTAGAAGATCCGCTGCACCGCGCCTTGCAGCCAGTCGGTCGGCGCGTAGAAGAAGATCGCCGCGAAGGCGACCAGCATCAGAGCGACGGCGCCGGCTGCCGCCTTTTCGTACCGATTCACTTTCATTCGTCCAGCACGAAGCGCGCAGCGAGAGATGTGAGCACCACGAAAAGTATGTCGAAGTCGATGAGGAGGCCGATGGCCTGGTCGTAGCTGCCGGGCAGCCCCATCGCCGACTGCACCGCCTGCCCACCCGCCACGATGAACGGGATCCACAGCGGCAGCGTCAGCAGCGGCAGCAGCAGCTCGCGCGCGCGGACGCGGGCGACGATCGCCGAGAAGATGCATCCCAGCGCGGCCATGCCGACGGTCGCCAGCAGCACCACGAACACAATCGCGCCGGAGAACGGCGTCCCGAAGAAGAGCGAAAGCGCGGGCAGCAGCACCGCCTCGCAGGCGACGAGCAGGGCTGAGGCCGCAAGGGCCTTGCCGGCGAAGATCGCGACCGGCGATGCGGGGGTCATGAGCATCGCCTCGAGCGACGCCTGCTCCCTCTCGGCGCCGAAGGTCCGGCCGAACGCGACCAGACCTGCGAAGACGAGCGTCAGCCACAGGATGCCGGGCGCGATCGAGGGCGCGTTGCGCGAATCGATTTGAAATCCGAAGTTCCCGATCAGCAGCGCCAGCACGATGAACTGCGCCAGCGCCGGCACCATCTCGCGCGTGCGCCACTCCGAAAGCAGGTCCTTGCGGGCGACGGCGACAGCGACCAGGAACGGGTTCATCGCACGACGCGAAGATGGGTTGCGGTTCCGACCGAGCGCCCGTGGCGCAGCACGAGCGTGCGCGGGCAGAGGCGGTTGGCCAGCGCCTGGTCGTGCGTCGCGAGAACCGCGCTTCGGCCACGCATCAACCCGCCAAGCAGGTCCGCGGCATCACCGCCCAGGCTCGCGTCCGGCTCGTCGAGGATCAGCAGCTTCGGGTCGTGGAGGATCGCGCGGCCGAGCGCGAGTCGCTGCTGCATCCCGCGAGACAGCTCGGAGGCACGCCGATCAGCCACGTGGCGCAGCCCGACGATGTCGAGCACCTCGCCGACCCGTTCGTGGGGCACGCCCTGGAGGTCGCAGAAGAAACCCAGGTTCTCCGCGGTGCTCAGCGCCGGGTACAGGCCGGGCGCGTGCGCGACGTAGCCGATGTAGTGGCGCAGGCGCCGCTTCTCCCGCGACGCGTTGAGCCCCGCGATCTGCAGCGTGCCCGCCGAGGGATGCAGCGCCGTCGCGAGGATGCGGAGCAGCGTCGTCTTGCCCGCGCCGTTGTCCCCCAGCACGGCCATGTGCTCCGTCGTGTCGAGGACGAGGTCGACTCCTTCCAGCGCGAGCTCGCGCCCGAAACGATGGGTAAGACCGTCGGCGACGATGATGCTCATCGCTCCTCCGGCGTCCTGAGCAGCGGCCAGAGCACGAACGGCCCGGCCAGGAACAGGAGCAGCGTCGCGACGATGATCGCCATCAGAGCACCCCTAGGCGGGGAGCGTAATCGGAATCCGGCGTCTTGCCAACTCCGCCGCTACCTCCCGCTCGCCCACGTTTCCCAGCACCACGCCGAGTATGAGGATGACGCCGCCCGCCCATATCCACGTCACCAGCGGGTTGACGAAGACCCGGAACGAAGCCGACCCGTCGGCGTTCGCGCCGGCGAGCACGACGTAGACGTCGGCGAGCGGGGTCGTCGAGATCGCGACGTGGGTCAGAGCCTGGCCGCCAAGGCCGGCGTAGGTCGCTCGTGAGGGCTCGAGCGTCGAATCGCCGAAGCGGATGGCCGCGATGTACTCGGTGTGGTCGGCGAGCTGCTGCTGTTCCGAGCGGGCGTAGGTAAGTGTGTACCCGGCGACGTTCACCGACTCGCCCAGCCGGAGCGTTGCGTCCTTCTCCTGCTGGCCGAACTGCGACGCGGCGATCCCGATGGCCACAACGAGCAGGCCTGCGTGCGCGAGGTAGGCGCCGTAGCGACGCCGCCTGATCACGAGAAGGCGTGGCTTCCGGCGCACCGCCCGCGCGTACTCGGTCGCAACGGTGGCGATGCCTCCGGCTGCAAGCCCGATCGCGATCGCCGCCCAGCCCCGACCGTTCAGCAGCAGTGCGGTTGCCACGATCGCCGCCGCGGCGACGGGCCATCGCAGCGCCTTCCAGGTGGCCTGCCCCGCGTGGCGCCACGGAAGCAGCGGCCCGATCGCCATCAGCGCGAGCACCACCACGAAGATCGGTCCCGCCGCACGCTGGTAGTAAGGCGCGTCGACCACGCGCTCGGCACCCAGCATCCCTGAGACCAGGGGGAGGATCGTTCCCCACAGGACCGCCGCGATCACGCCGAGGAGCAGGAGGTTCTGGAGCATGAACGCCCCCTCGCGAGAGACGAGTGCATCTTCAGCGCGCTCCGGCTCCGCGCGGCCAATTCGCAGTGCCAGCAGGCCCCCCGCAAAGGCGACGCAGGCGGCCAGGAACCCGAGGAACCATGGACCGATCGCGCTGATCGCGAAGGTGTGCACCGATGGCACCACCCCGCTGCGCACGATGAAGGTGCCGAAGACGACCAGGAGAAACGCGAGTATGACCAGGCCGAAGTTCCAGTTGCGCAGCCGCCCCCGTCTTTCCTGGACCTGCGACGAGTGGAGATATGCAGTGGTCGCGAGCCAGGGCATCAGCGCGACGTTCTCGACGGGGTCCCAGCTCCAGTACCCGCCCCAGCCGAGAACGTGGTACGCCCACCACATACCGAGTAAAAGGCCCGCGCCCTGGAGGCTCCACGCGAGAAGCGCGAAACGCCGCGTGTGACGTATCCACGCCGCGTCGGTGCGACCGGCGATCAGCGCGGCGCACGCAAACGCGAACGGGATGGCGAACGCCGCAAAACCCGCCAGCACCACCGGCGGATGGATGAGCATTCCGCCGTCGCGCAGGACGGGGTTGAGCCCGAGCCCATCCGGCGGCGTGACCGAGAGCAGGTCGAAGGGACTCGCGACTACCGCGAGGACAAACAGGAAGAACGTGAGGATCGACGCGAGGATCCCGGTCGCGTAAGCGGCGATCCGACCGCCGAGCGCCGCGGCCGCGACCAACGACGCGCTGCCCAGCAGACCGAGGATGAGCGTCCAGTACAGCAGCGACCCCTCCTGCCCGCCGTAGAAACCCGCGGCGACCAGCGCCATCGGCGTGGCGAGGTCGGTGTGCTCGACGACGTAGGCGAGGGAGAAGTCGTGGGTGAGCAGCGCCACCTCCAGCAAAAGGGCCGCGATGGCGGTCATGGCGGTCGCGGCGTAGAAGGCGCGGCGTCCGACCTGGATGAAAACGTCGGCCTGCCTCCATCCCGCAAAGAACGAGAGGAGAGCGGAGAAGCCGCCCAGCACGAGGCCGGCAAGCAGCGCTCCCGCGCCCAGATAACCGAGGATCACTGCGTGTAGGGCTTGGTCGAGAAGCGCGACGGACATTTCGCGAGCAGCGTTCGCGCGTGGAACACCCCGTCCTTTCCGAGCCTCCCTTCGGCGACCACCGTGATGCCCGGCTGGAAGATGTCCGGGAGCGTGCCCGTGTATTCGACCGGCAAAGTGTTCGCGCCGTCCTTCTCCGTGAAGGTCACGTGCAGCCCGCCGTCGCTCTTCTCCACGTCGTTCTCCACCACGCCCGCGACCCGGACGTCACCCGCCGGCGATTGCGAGCGCAACTGTGAAACCGTCACGTAATAGACGCTCGAACCGCCCGACGCCGAGTAGATGAGGTAGCCGACACAGGCGGCCACGACGGCGGCGGGTACGCCCCAACGCAGGAGAGCGCTCACGGCCCGATCAACTGCACGTAGTGGTTGAGAAGGTCCTGGCTCAGCGGACCTGTGAAGGATGCGACGACGATTCCCTGGGCGTCGATGAAGAATGTCGCGGGCAGGCCCGCAACCCCGTACGACTGGTAGCTGCCGCTGACGATCGGCCCGGCCGGGTACCTGTGGGGGTGCTGGGACTCGAAGTCCTTGAAGCCAGATGTCGTGTCGCGATTGTCCGCGCCGACGAAGGCGACGCCGGGATAGGCGGACGCGCCGTTGGCAAGCACGCCGCCTTCATCGACGCAGGGCCCGCACCAAGACGCCCAGAAGTTCAGCACCACCGGCTTGCCCTTGAGGGCCTCGACGCTGACCTGTCCGTCGTACATGGTCTCGATCGCGAGGTTTGGCGCCTGCCTCCCAAGCAGCGGTGGGTTCGAAAGCGCGGCGTGCCGAAGACCCCACCCAAGCGAAAGCATGAGGATGGAGGTGAGCCCGACGGCGAGCCCGATGACGACGGACCTGCGAGTCACCAACCGAGTTTATTCGAGGGCGTTGGCGGCCGCGATTCGCGCGTAGAGCCTGCCGCTGGGCCGTATCGTCCTCTCCAGGGTCTTGCGGTCGACTCCGATCAGCCCGAAGTGGACCGTGTAACCCCGCGCCCACTCGAAGTTGTCGGTGTTGGTCCAGTGGAAGTAGCCCCGCACGTCGACGCCATCCTCTATCGCGCCGTGAACATTGGCCAGCACGTCGGTGAGGTATCTCGATCGAACCATGTCGTCTGAGGTGGCGATGCCGTTCTCGGTGACGTACACGGGCTTGCCGTAAGGCTTCAGCTCGTTCAACACCAAGCGCATCCACGCCGGGTTGGACGACCACCCCATCTCCGTCACTTCCGCATCCGGCGGGTTGAACCGGCGGATGAACTGGTCCCGCGGACGGCGCGGGTCGAACGCGCACATCTGCGCCCAGTAGTGCGCGATGCCGATGTAGTCGCTCGTGGCCTCGACGACACGGTGCAGCTGCCCCGGACCCACCGGCCAGCGGTCCATCACGAGCTGGGCCGTCGCCGCGGCTACCCGGTCGCGCCGGTGAAGCGTCGCCGGGAGGAAAAGAAACTTGTGATGCGACAGCCCCACGCGACTGTCGGGCCGGCGCCGCTTGATCGCCGCATAGGCGAGCTCGTGCGCCCGATGCAGGTTGCTCGTGACGCGGTACTGGGCGACGAGGTCGCCGTGGCGCCCGGGCGGAAACTCGCCCGCGATCCAGCCCTGCGCGCCGTAGATGCTCGGCTCGTTGATGGTGCACCACAGGTCGACCAGGTCTCCCAGCTCATCGGCGACCCGACTGACGAATGGCATGAAACCGCGATACGCGTCGCTCGAGGTCCACCCGCCCTTGCGCGCGAACCACAGCGGGCTCGTGAAATGGTGCAGCGTGACCATCGGTGTGATCCCCTGCTCGCGCAGCTCACCGAGCACATCGCGGTAGTGGCGAATCTGCTTCGCATCGAACACGCCCTCCGAGGGCTCGATGCGCGACCACTCGATTGACAGCCGGTGCGCGTTCTGGTTCATCTCTCGGAGGAGCGCGAAATCCTCGCGGTAGCGGTTGTAGTGATCGTCCGCGATGCCCGACCTGTCGCCGTTGGCGATATGACCCGGCTGCTGCTCCCACTCCCACCAGTCGCAATTGCGGCAGTCGCCCTCGACCTGGTGCGCGGCGCTCGACGTCCCCCAGAGAAAACCCTTGGGGAAGGTCCGAGCCATTACGCCGCCGCGGTTTCCGGCTTGGCGACCTGCGGCGGAGGGATGTACTCCCAGTGCTTCGGCATGTCACCTTCCATGTCGACCTGCAGCATGCCCGCCTTGCCGATGCCAGAGCGGTGCATCTCGCGCTCGTTCTGCGGCCGGCGGTCGAGCAGGATGTAAGCGGCGTTCAGAGGGTCGGCGTGGCTGACGACGGCGACGGCCTGGTCGGGATGGTCGAGCGCGAGTCGTCGCGCCACCCGGAGCACACGCTCGCCCATCGTCTCGATCGTTTCATCACCCGGGAGCAGCCCGCGCCTGGCCTTGTGCACGAGCCACAGCGGCCGCCGGACCGGGATCTGCCAGTACGGGACGCCCTGGAGGTAGCGGCTGAACTCCGCCTCGATCAGCTGCGCATCAGCCTCGAGCGGAGGTGGCTCGGGCTGGTGATCGGCGATGATGCGGGCGGTCTCGGCCGCACGGGTCAAAGGGCTGTGGACGATCCGCTTGAGGTTGGCGTCGCGCAGCTTTTCCCCAAGCGCCTCGGACTGCGCCCTACCCAACGCGCTGAGCTGAAAACCCTCGAGGTGGCCGTAAAGGACGTGGTGAGGGTTCTCGACGTCCGCGTGGCGGATGAGATAGACGCGGGTCAGCTTCGGTACGCGCCGACCGTGGTTCGGTTCGTGCCGGCCGAGCGGCCGGAGTCGAGGGCCTTGTACGCCTCCCGAAGGAGGTTGCCGGTGTACTCCCGGCGGTTCAGGACGCCGGCCTCGTCGATGGGCCGGTAGTTGGACTCGATGGTGGCCGCGCCGCAGCTGACGGTGATGCGATTCCACGCCCCGCTGGAGCCGAAGTCGTGCGAGGCGATCGAGCGGCGGATCTTGTCCGCGGCCAGGGCTGCACCTTGCTCGTCCGTCTCGGGCAGAACGATGGCGAAGTGCGGCGGCCCGTCGGCGTCTATGAACGCGACGGTGTCCGTGTCGCGGACCGACTGGCCAAGCCGCTCGGCCATCTCGCGCAGCAGACCCTCGACCTGGATCGACTCGAGCTCCTTGTGGATGTGCTCGGCGTGGTCGAGCTCGACCACGAGCACCGAGAGCGGCCGGTGATAGCGGACCGCCCGGTTGGCCTCCTGGCCGATCAGGGCGTTGGCGAACTTGGAGTTCCAGATTCCAGTCGTCGGGTCGACCACGCCGAAGAGTGGGCTGGACGTGCGGTCGGTCTGGCTGTGGCCGCAGCTTGGGCAGTATTGCGAGGTGTCCGGAACGTCCGAGCTGCAGTACCAGCAGGTGGCCACGGGCGGCAATTCTAGGCTGCGGGTCAGAATTTGAATCAAATGGCAGATCAGGGCGAGCTCTTCCCAGTTCCGGCCGGCTCGGAGGTGAGGGCGCCGCTGGCCACCCGGTTGCGGCCCAAGACCTTCGACCAGATGGTCGGCCAGAGCAAGGTGGTCGACGTCCTGCGCCAGCTCACACGGAGCGGAAACCTGCCGAGCATCATCCTCTGGGGTCCGCCGGGCAGCGGCAAGACCACCCTGGCCGGCCTCCTCGCCACCGAGACGAGCGCCCGAATGGTGGCGATGTCGGCCGTGACGGCGGGGGTCGCCGACCTGAGAAAGGTCGTCGCCGAGGCTAAGGTCCACCGCCGCGCCGGCATCCGCACGATTCTGTTCATCGACGAGATCCACCGCTTCAACAAGGCGCAGCAGGACGCCATCCTGCCCCACGTCGAGGACGGCTCGGTGACGCTGATCGGCGCCACCACCGAGAATCCCTCCTTCGAGGTCATCTCGCCTCTCCTGTCGCGCAGCCGGGTGTTTCGACTGGAGCAGCTCGACCGTGAAGAGCTGAAGCAGGTGGTCGAGCGCGGTTTGACGGAGATCGGGGCGTCGATCGACGCCGAGGCGAGAGACGCCCTGCTCGAGATCGCCCGGGGCGACGCACGGGTGGCGCTCAACGGGCTGGAGGCGGCGGCGGCTCTCGCCGGCGCGAGCTCGATCGGCCTCGAGGACGTCGAGCGCGCGATGCAGGAACGACATCTGCTCTACGACCGCGCCGGCGACCAGCATTACGACATCATCTCGGCGCTCATCAAGAGCGTCCGCGGCAGCGACCCCGACGCGGCCGTCTACTGGATGGCCCGGATGCTGGAAGCCGGCGAGGACGTCATGTTCGTTGCACGTCGCCTGGTGATCCTGGCCGCGGAGGACGTCGGCCTGGCCGACCCGCAGGCGCTGTCCGTCGCGATCGCGGCGCAGCAGGCCGCGCACTTCGTCGGCATGCCCGAGGCGGTCCTTCCTCTGACCGAGGCCGCGCTGTATCTCGCGCTGGCGCCGAAGTCGAACTCCGCGCTCACCTCGTACGGCGCCGCTCGCGAGCTCATCCAGGAGACAGGCAACGAGCCGGTGCCCATGCACCTGCGCAATGCCGTGACCGGCTTGATGCGATCGATGGGCTACGGCCGCGACTACAGGTACGCGCACGATTACGAGGGCGGGGTCGCCGACCAGGTGCACATGCCGGCGAAGCTGAAGGGCCGGAAGGTGTACGAGCCCAACCCGCGCGACCGGAAGCCGGGAAAATAGACGCCGCCAATGTCAGATCGTCCGGACGAACTGAGCTTTTCACGCCGCTCGAGCCCGGATCGTCCGGACGAACTGAGGCTGGCGCCGCTTGGCTGACGCGCTCCTCATCTTCAAACCCGACTCCGCCTACCGCCTCGCGGCACGCGCGGGGATATGGGGCTGGCTGTCGTCGGAGCGCGACTGGCGGATCGAATCGCTCGAGTGGTTCCAGCCTTCGGCGCGGCTGATCGAGGACCACTACGACTTCTTGCAGGGCCGCCCGTTCTTTCCGTGGCTCGTCGATTTCATGACCGCGCTTCCGGTCGTTGTCGGCCGGATCACAGCCGACGCTCAAGCCCTCGGCTTGATGCGGTACGACCTGGGCGAGACGCAGATCGCGAAATCGCGGCCGGGGTCGCTGCGCGAACGGTACGGAATCTACGGCGGGCTCAACTGCTTGCATCTGTCCGACGCGCCCGAGACCGGGGCTGCCGAGGTCAAGCGCTGGTCTGAGTTCGTGCAGCTCGACCAGGTGAAGGCCCGCCTCGACGACTCGGCGGAGCAACCCGACCACACTTATCACCTCCGCTCACTGGCGACTCAGGTCGCGAATGGGATCCACGTCGACAGTGCGTCCAAGATGATCCGTGAGCTGGTGGCCGAGGAGACCGACCTCGAGGGGGCGGAGCTGGAAGCGCTGTGGCGGGTTACGCTGGGGGCTCTTTCCTAGCCTCTTCCTCTTTCGGTGTCACCCCGTGGATGGTCACCGGTTTTGTGAAGAGCTCCGAGTTCGGCACGATGATCACGTCGCCGTTGTCGGCTTTCAGGATCGTGACCCGTAGACGGACCTCGGTGATGGCTCCGCCGTGGCCGTCGAATGCGATGTGGTCGCCGACGCGGATGTGGTGTTCCCAAAGGACGTAGTAGCCAGAGACGTAGTCGCGGAGCAGGTCCTGCACGCCCAGCGCGGCCACGATCGTCGCGATCAGGAGACCGAAGAGCGTCACATTCGCCGTCTGCGCGGCGAGGCCAAGAGCGGCGAAAACTCCGATCACGATCACGGCGCCTGTGACGACCCTGCGCCCGAGCACGACCATATCGCTGCGGACCTGGCGCTTGCGAAGCTGCTCGCCGGTGAAGTGGGCGATGAAGCGGGCCGCGAAAACGAAAGCAACGAGGACTACAAGCCCGACTCCGACCCACACCAGGTCGGTGTTGAATTTGTCGAGATTGATGACCGAGCCGCGACTCGCGGCCGCGATCATTCTTCGGACTCGGCGGTTTCCTCTCCGGCGGCGGCTTCGCCCTCAGCCGCGGCTTCGCCCTCAGCCGGCACCGCGGCTTCGACGGCCGGGATCTCCTCTTCGACCTTCAGCTCACGCTTCGGCACGATCTTGACGATGAGCTGGTCGGGCTCGTCGAGGATCGTCACGCCGTGGGGGACCTTGAGCTCCGAGACGCGCAGCTCCATGTCGATCTCCTCGAGCGGCGTGATGTCGATCTCGAAGGCCTCGGGAATGTCCGAGGGCAGGCACTCCACCCGCACGGAGTGCATCGGCTGCAGGATGTCGCCGTCACCCCGCTTGACCGCGGCGGACTCACCGATCAGGTGTACGGGAACATCGACCTCGATCTTCTCCTCCAGGTTGACCTGGTAGAAATCGACGTGGATCGGCCCGAGGCGCCGCGGATGCGTCTGGATCTCGCGAATCAGCACCTTTTCGGTGCGGCCGTCGATCGCCAGGTCGACCAGGTGGGTCCTGCCCGACTTCACGAACACCTTCTGGAACTCGAGCTTGTCCAGCAGGATCGGCGTCGGCTCGGTGTTGTGGCCGTAAACGATCGCGGGCAGCTTGCCCTCGCGCAGCAGGCGGCGCGAGCGCTTACCCAGGGGTTGTCGGGCGGAAGCTTTGATTTGCATTCAGTAAGTTGTTTCGTGACGCGGCGTTTCGGCGCCCATGTTGGCTCCTCAGTTTGGGGAGGCCCGAATATGATACGCGAAGCATGCAAAACCCCCCACCTCCTCCGCCGCCCGGTTCGATGCCGCCGCCGCCTCCGCCGAGCTCCATGCCCCCGCCGCCTCCAGGCCCCATGCCTCTGCCCGCCGGTGGCGGCGCAATGGCTGTGCCGGGCAACCTCGCGAGCCCTGGGCTCCGCATCGTCGGCGGACTGATCGACGTCGTGATCCTCGTCGTCATCAACGGGATCATCTCTGCCGTCCTCCAGAAGGCCCAGGGTGCCGCCGGCCTCGTCAACCTGGTCGTCGATCTCGGCTACTTCGGCTACTTCCTGAGCCAGCGCGGCCAGACCATCGGAATGATGGTGTTCGGTTTCAAGGTCCGGGATATCCAGACAGGGCAGTACCCGACCGTCGGCAAGGCGATCCTCCGCGGTTTCATCTGGAACCTCGAGGTCGGCTTCACGATCTGCATCGTCGGCGCGATCGGATGGCTCTGGCAGCTCTGGGACCCGCAGCGCCAGGCCTGGCACGACAAAGCCGCCGGCACCATAGTCACCACGAGCTAGTGCAGAACCCGCCACCTCCGCCACCGCCCGCCGGAATGCCCCCGCCTCCCCCGCCGCCTCCACCAGGCATGATGCCCCCCGGCGCGGGGGGCGCAATGGCGATCCCGACGGCCTACGGGGGGTTCTGGATCCGGGTCGTGGCTTACGTCATCGATGGAGTGATCCTCGCGATAGTCGGCGCAATCCTCAGCGTCATCTTTCGCGCCAACCCGAGCGATCCTTCAAGCTCCGGATACAGCATCGTCCAGGTGCTGAACCTGGTCATCAGCATCGCCTACTTCGCCGGGCTCTGGACCTACTGGGGCGCGACCGTGGGCCAGCGCCTCCTCAAGCTCCGGGTCGTGGACGCCAACACGATGCAGCCGATCGGTTTCGGGAAGGCCATCGTGCGGTGGCTAGGCCTGGTGCTGTCGTTCCTGGTCTGCTTCATCGGCGTGATCTGGGTCGCGTTCGACGGGCGCAAGCAGGGTTGGATGGACAAGATCGCCGGCACCGTGGTGCTGCAGGGGTAGGAACCTAGCTTTTTTCGTCCGGGAATCGCTTGCGCAGCCAGTCGACGATGTCCTGCAGCGGCGTACCCGGTGTGAAGATCTCCGCTACGCCGCGCTTCTTCAGTGCGGCGATGTCGTCGTCGGGGATGATGCCGCCGCCGAAGACGACGATGTCGGTTGCGTCGCGCCGCTTGAGCTCGTCCACCACCGCGGGGAACAACGTCATGTGCGCGCCGGAGTGAATCGACAGCCCGATGACCTGAGCGTCTTCCTGCAGCGCCGCGTCGACGACCATCTCGGGGGTCTGGCGGAGTCCCGTGTAGATGACCTCGTAGCCCGCGTCGCGCAGGGCGCGCGCGACGACCTTGACCCCGCGGTCGTGGCCGTCAAGTCCAACCTTGGCGACCACGATGCGTACCGGTTTTGTCGCGGTGGGTGCCATCAGACGACCGCGGTTTCGGTGTAGGTGCCGAAGACGTCGATGAGCGACCGCATGATCTCGCCCTCCGTCGCGTAGGCGCGAACGGCGTCGAGGATGTACGGCATCAGGTTGTCGGTGCCCGCCGCGGCTTTGCGAAGGCTGTTCAGAGCGTTCGCGCATCTGGCCTGGTCGCGCTTGCGGCGGACCTCACGCACGCGCGCGGCCTGCTCGCTCTCGAGCTTGGGGTCGATTCGCAGGATCTCGATCGGCTCCTCGTCGTCGACGGTGAACTCGTTGACGCCGACCACGATCCGGCGCCTCTGCTCCACCTCCTGCTGGTAGCGGAAGGACGCGTCTGCGATCTCCTTCTGGAAGAATCCGGACTCGATGGCGGGGATCACGCCGCCGATCTCCTCGATGCGCTCGAAGTACGCCTCCGCCTGGCGCTCCATCTCGTCCGTGAGCGCCTCGATGAAGTAGCTGCCGCCGAGCGGGTCGATCGTGTTGGCCACCCCGGTCTCGTACGCGAGCAGCTGCTGCGTGCGCAGCGCGATCCGCGCGGCCCTGTCGGTGGGCAGCGCCAGGACTTCGTCCATCGCGTTGGTGTGCAGCGATTGCGTGCCTCCCAGCACCGCGGCAAGCGCCTCGACCGCCGTGCGCGCGATGTTCAGCTCGGGCTGCTGCGCCGTCAGCGACACACCCGCGGTCTGGGTGTGGAAGCGCAGCTTCCACGAGCGCTCCTGCTGCGCGCCGTAGCGTTCGCGCATCCAGCGCGCCCAGATCCTGCGCGCAGCACGAAACTTGGCGATCTCTTCGAAGAAATCGATGTGGGCGTCGAAGAAGAAGGAAAGCCGCGATGCGAAGTCGTCGATGCGCATGCCACGCTCGATGCACGCGTCCACGTACGCCATGCCGTCGGCCAAGGTGAACGCCAGCTCTTGCGCAGCCGTCGAACCGGCCTCGCGGATGTGGTAGCCGGAGATGGAGATCGTGTTCCACTTCGGAACCTCTTTGGCGCAGTACTCGATCGAGTCCACGACGAGCCGCATCGACGGCTCGGGCGGAAAGATGAACTCCTTCTGCGCGATGAACTCCTTGAGGATGTCGTTCTGCAGGGTGCCCCCAAGCCTTGACGCGGGTACGCCTTGCTTCTCGGCGACGGCGATGTACATGCACAGGAGGATCGCGGCCGGCGAGTTGATCGTCATCGACGTCGTGATGTCGCCGAGCGGGATGCCGTCGAACAGCGTCTCCATGTCGGCCAGCGAGTCGATCGCGACGCCGCAGTGTCCGACCTCGCCCCGGCTCGTGGGTGCGTCGGAGTCCTGTCCCATCAGCGTAGGCATGTCGAAGGCCACGGACAGACCCGTCTGTCCGTTGGCGAGCAGGTACTTGTAGCGGCGGTTGGTCTCCTCGGCGGTCGCGAATCCGGAAAACTGGCGCATCGTCCAGAGCCGGCCGCGGTAGCCGCTCGGGTGGATTCCGCGCGTGTAGGGGAACTGGCCGGGAAGCTCTTCGGGACGCCCCGGCAGGTCGTCCGACGTGTACAGCGGCTTCAGCGGGATGCCCGAGATCGTGGAAGTCTCGAGGCCGTCCTGGCGCGCCGGACCCGCCTCGAACTCCTCACGCCACACTTCTTTTGCGTCGCGGGCTCGAACTTTCAACTCAATCCATTATCGGATCGGAGTCCCAGGATCTCCTCCGCCGTACGGTACGGCGTGCCGTCGTCGAGCAGGCGATCGAGGAGCGACGGGTCCTGGTCGAACGCCCGGCGGGTTCGATCGCGGGCCAGCTCGGCCGCCACCTCCACCGTCTCGTCCCGCAGGCGCCGCGCGGCAAGCTCGCTTGCCCGACCGCTCGACACGAGGTGCTTGCGATGCGCCAGGACGGCCTCCCAGAGCTGCTCGATGCCTTGGCCCTTCGTTGCCAGGGTGGGGATGATCGGCGGCCGCCACGAAGTCTTCGGAGCCAGGTTGAGCATCGTCCGCAGCTCGGCCACGACGCGGCCGTGACCGTCGATATCGGCTTTGTTGACCACGAAGACGTCCGCGATCTCGAGGATCCCGGCCTTGATCATCTGCACGCTGTCGCCCAGGTTCGGTGTCAGCACGACCACCGTGGTGTCCGCCACGGCCGCGACCTCGAGCTCCGACTGGCCTACGCCGACCGTCTCAACTATCACCTCGTCGAAGCCAAAGGCGCCGATCAGCCTGATGGCCTCGCGCGTCGCGAGCGACAGCCCGCCGAGGTGACCGCGCGCGCCCATGCTGCGAATGAACACCTTCGCGTCGAGCGCGTGCCTCTGCATGCGGACGCGGTCGCCGAGGATCGCTCCGCCCGTAAAAGGAGAGTTGGGGTCGGTGGCGAGGACCGCGACGGACTGCCCCCTGTTCCTCAGCAGCGCTACGACCGCATCGACAAGCGTCGACTTTCCCGTGCCCGGCGCGCCGGTGAAGCCCGCGACCCCGGGTACGCGCGCGCCGTCGCTGAGAGCGTCCTCCAGCTCGCGCAGCGCCGGGTCGCGGCGTTCGACCAGGCTGATCGCCCGCGCCAGCGCGCGGACGTCCCCTGCTCGAAAGCTGTCTAGAAGCTTGTCGTTATTCGCCCAACCAATGTAGGGCGAAGTCATGGCCGATCACCACGACCAGGCCATAGGTCTGCTGGCCGGCGGCCGGGGCCGGATTCGCGGGCGTCGCATTGACGACCGGAGCGCCGAAGAAGTCCTGGAGGTACTTGACGGTGAGCGGGAACCGGCCGCCGGAGTAGTCGAGGATCTGGGTCTGCGGGGCCGGCCGGTGCCCGACCGGGTCGTTGAGGGCCAGCCCGGTGGGATCGAACATCGAGGTCACCCGCTGATCCAGCCCCGGGAAGTTGTTCGAACCGTTGACGAACTGCACGGGCGCCTTCTCCGCCAGGGTCTTCGGGTCGATCAGGACCGACGCGAGGTACCTGTGGATCATGTTGTAGCTCGGATCGTCGGCGCAGAGCTGGGAGGCTCCCGGACCGAGTCCGCAGTCGTAGGAGTCGAGCAGGTTGCCTTGCGCGGCGCCTGATGGCGCCGTCAGCGCGACGCGGACGATAGAGCTGTCGGGCAGGTTCTTGCCCCAGTCGTAGATCGCCTTCATATCGGTCAGCGACATGTCGGTGTGGATGTTCTTCTGCAGCGCGCTCAGCAGAGCCGGCGCCTTGGCGAAACCGTTGACCGTTGTCGCCTTCTTCTTGATCGCCTCCATGATGTCCTGCTGTCGCCTCGCGCGACCGAAGTCGGAGGACTGCTCGGGCTGGACGGCGTGCCGAGACCTCGCGATCTCGAGCGCCTGCTCACCGTTGAGGTGCTGGCATCCGGCCTTGAAGTGGATGGGCATGTAGCCGTTGCTGTAGTTCGGATACTCGAGGTCGTCGAGGTTGGTGCTGAGGCACACGTCGACGCCCCCGAGCGCGTTGACCATGTCGCGGAACGCGACGAAGTCGATCGCGATGTAGTGGTCGAAGGTGAGGCCGGTCACCTTGCTGACCTCGTGCTCGGCCGCGTAGCCGCCGCCGTTCGGGCCGCTGTACTGCGAAGCGACGCAGCAGATGATGTCGGTGTACGGCACCTCGTACGCCGCATTGATCTTTTGCGTCCAGACGCGGCTGGGATTGCTCTGCAGGTTCATGTGCACGACCAGGTCGCGCGGGATCGAGGCCATCATCACGCGGTTGCTCGTCGGGTCGATCGACACGGCCATGATCGAGTCGGTGAGAAACGGCGCGTCGTTCTCGTAGCCACCCATCCCGAGCAGCAGCACGTTGACCTGCTGGCCGTGCTGCAGCTTGTAGGCGATCGTGCCCGGCTGGGGTGCGACGGCCTGGACCACCTCACCGATCGGGTTGATGTGATGGCCGGTGGTCGTCGTGACGAAATCATCCAGGCGCTTGTACGTGAAGGTCGCGCCGAGGACCACCACCAGGAGCAAGGCGGCAACGATCGCCGCCGGAAAAGACCTGGTCAGGCGGTGAGAGACGGTGTAGCGGGAACGCCTGGCCCGTTTCGGCCGCGGCCGGGACATGAGCACCGGGATTCTAACAACGGTGACCCGGCTCTGAGCGTTACGGCGCTTCCGAGCTACCCCGTAGCCGATGGGGTCGTGTTATTGAAGGCCCCGGAAACGATCACGAAGAAAAACCATCCGACGCTTGCGACAAATCCCACGATCCCGAGCACCAACCCCACGATCGCCAACGTGCCGCCGCCCATCGCGCCGCCGCTCGTCGAGATCCGCTGCCGCGAGATGAACCCCATGATCGCGGCGGTGGGTCCGAGGACGATGCCCAGACATCCGATCGAGCACACGATCGAGGCGATGCCGATGACGAGCGACGCGATGGCGAGGCCGTCGGTACGCTGCGCCGCGTAGCCGTATCCGGCGGGCGCGTACCCCGCGGGAGGCGGCGGAACGTAACCGCCGCCCGGAGGCTGAGGCGGCATGTACCCACCACCCGGCGGCGCCGGGGGCGGTACGTACCCTCCGCCCGGGGGCGGAGGTGGCGGAGGTGGCGAATAGCCTCCGCCCGGCGGTGGAGGAGGCGGCGGTGGCGTGTAGCCCCCGCCCGGTGGCGGAGCCGGCGGAGGAGGCGGAGATGGCTCATTGCCGCCTGGGGGCGGCGGCGGCACGTCCGACATCTAGTCCTCCTCGTAACTACGAATGATCCAGGCCTGCATCGCGAGCGCATATACGCTCGTGAACACCACACCAATGAAACACGCGATGCTCCCGAGCTGACCGACCAGGCCGGCGGCGATCAGCATAAGGCCGGCGATCAAGGTGTTGAGAAGCGATGCGCGCATGCGCGTCACGATCTGGCCGACGTGCAGGCCGGCCGCGATTCCGCCGCGGTCGAACTCGAGGACGATGGCGGGCATGGCGAACGTGAGCGCCAGCGCGCCCAACGTCACGACGCTTAGTGCGAGCAAAAGAAGGACGATCCCCAGCCCGACGAGAAACACGTTGGGGTTGTGGTGGCCCTGGAAGGACAGGATGAGTATCGCCGGCGTGTAGAACAGCAGGCCGAGCACCGCGAGCGCCAGGTAGTAGACGAGAAAGACGACGAAGAGCTGGACTCCCTTTCCGAGGTAGTCGAAGTTGGCCGGCGGCAGCTTTTGCTCTCCCGCCCGCAGCCGGACGAGCGTGGCGAGCATCCATCCGAGGCCGTTGATGCCACCGACGATCGGGATGAGCAGGATCAACCCCATGATCGCGATCTTTCCCAGCCAGTCCGGGTCCCGGAAGGGCCAGACAAAAGCGTCGCCGATCCGGTCCATACCGCTGCCTATTGGGGCGGCGGTCCGAAGTTTGCGATCAGAAAAAGCACGATCCAGACGAGCGTCACCGTCGCTCCGACGGCCGTGGTCACCGCGCCGATGACCCAGCCGGCGACCGCGGTGGGCCGCCCACCCAGCGTGGCCGGCGACTCCTTGATTCGCGCGATCGCGGACCTGCCCAGGAAGTACGCGACGACGCCCATCAGCATTGCCGGGAACCCGAGCAGAAGCGCGTTGAGAAGGTCGCCGTTCATGGTGAAGAACGCAAGCAACGCGAGCAATCCGCCGGTCATCGAAAGAAGCAATCCGAAGATCCCCAGCAACAGCGAAACGATCGTGCGCGCCTCGCTGCGCCCGGCCGGCGCGAGTGGGGCCGGATACATCGGCCGCTGGTAGTAGGCCGCAAGCGCTTGCGGGGGCACCGGCGGCGGCGGAGGCGGAGGCGGCGGTGGCGGGCCCGGCCTCTGCGGCTCTGGCGTCAACGCAGGAGCGCCCGGGCTATGACGACCCTCTGGATCTGGTTTGTGCCTTCGTAGATCTGGGTGATCTTCGCGTCCCGCATCATGCGTTCGACCGGATAGTCCGTGATGTATCCGTAGCCTCCCAGCAGCTGGACGCAGTCCGTGGTCACCTTCATCGCCATGTCGGATGCGAAGAGCTTCGCCATCGCCGCAATCTTGGTCAGATCCGCCGCCCGCGAGTCGACCTTGGTGGCGGCCTGGAACACGAGGTGCCGCGCAGCTTCGATCTGGGTCGCGATGTCAGCCAGCATGAACTGGATCCCCTGGAAGCTCGCGATCGCCTGCCCGAACTGCTCCCGCTCCTTCACGTAGTTCAGCGCGTATGCAAACGCGCCCTCGGCGATGCCGAGCGCCTGCGCGCCGATTCCCGGTCGCGAGCGATCGAGCACCGCGAGGGCGATCTTGAAGCCCGCCCCCTCCTCGCCGAGGCGGTTTGCCGCGGGGACCTTCACGTCCTCGAGGACGATCTGGGCGGTCGGCGATCCGCGGATGCCCAGCTTGTGCTCCAGCTTCTCGACCTTCCACGGGCTGGTCTCGCGCTCGAGCACGAAGGCGGAGATGCTGCGGTGATCGCTGCCGCCGTCGGTCTGCGCGAAGACGACCAGCGTGCCCGCCACGCTGCCATGCGTGATGAACTGCTTTGTGCCGTTGAGCACGTACTCGCTGCCAACCTTTCGCGCCCGGGTTTGCATCGCGGCCGCGTCGGATCCGCTGCCTGGCTCCGACAGCGCGTACGCCGCGACCCTTTCGCCGGAGGCAAGCGGCGGGCACATTCGCTTCTTCTGCTCTTCGGTGCCCGCGACGAGGATCGGATAGGAGCCGAGGGCCTGCACCGCAAGGATCAACGAAGAGCTGGCGCAGGCCTTGGCGATCTCCTCGATGCCCATGCAGATCGTGACGCTCAAGCCGGAGATGCCGCCGTACTCCTCGGGAAACGGGATGCCGAGGATCCCGTTCTCGGCGAACAGCCTCTCGATGTCCTTGGGGTATTCGCCCTTCTGATCGATCTCGGCTGCGCGCGGAGCGACTCGATCCTGCACGAGCTCGCGGATCGTGTCCCGAATCGCTACCTGCTCAGCGCTGAGTTCGAAGTCCACCTGGCCTGATTATTCAGCTTCGAAGCAGGTCGCGCGCGATCACGAACCGTTGAACTTGATTCGATCCCTCGTAGATCTGCAGCGCTTTCGCATCTCGAACGTGACGCTCGAAGGGGCTTCCGGCGCCCGCTCCTTCCTCGCCCGCGATCTGAAGCGCATCGAGGGCCACCTGCATCGCGGTGTCGGTCGAGTGGAGCTTGGCCATCGAAGCCTCGCGGGTGAAGGACAATCCGCGAGCGCACCGCCAGGCCGCGTTGTAGGCGAGCAGGCGAGCCGAGCCAACGCGAGTGGCCATGTCGGCCAAAGAGAAATCGTCGCCTTGGCCCGCAAGCGGGTCAAGGACGTCTTCGTCGCTTTTTGATCGTTCGTGGCCGTTCGCGCGCATCAGCTCGCCCGCCTCGTCGACCGCCGCCTGGGCGATGCCCAGGGCCTGTCCCGATATCCCGATTCGCCCCGAATCGAGCGCACGCATCGCGATGGCGAACCCCTGGCCTTCGCGGCCAAGGCGGTTGGCCTCCGGCACGCTGACGTTCTCGAGCAGCAGCTCACCGGTCGGAGATCCGTTCAAACCCATCTTGTCGAACACCTGCCCGACACGAACGCCCGGTGCGTCGCCGGGTACGAGGAACGCAGTGATGCCGGCCGCGCGCTCGTCCGGAGCGGTACGCGCGAACACGACGTACAGGCCCGCGCGGCCGATGTTGGTGATGAAGACCTTGCTGCCGTTCAACACATATCCGCCGCCGTTGCGCCGCGCGCTCGTTTGCAAAGATGCCGCGTCCGAGCCGGACGATGGCTCGGTCAGCGCGAAGGCGCCAAGGATCTCCCCTCTTGCCAGCCGCGGCAGCCACCGCCTTTTCTGCTCCTCGTCCCCGAACAGCAGGATCGGCTCGGTGCCGACGCTGGTGTGGACGTCGACGATCACGGCCGTCGAGGCGCACGCCTGGGCCAGCTCCTCGATGCAGACCGCAAAGGCCACGGCGTCGAGGCCCGCGCCGCCGTACTCACGGGGAATGAGGACTCCCATGAGCCCGGATTCGGTCGCCGTGGTGATCGCTTCGACCGGGAAACGGTGGTCCCGATCGACCTCTTCAGCCAGCGGCCTGACCACCCCCTGGGCGATCTCTCGAACTGAATCGCGGAAGGCTTGGTGCTCGGGCGAGAGTTCGAGGTCCAACTCAGGCGTTACCTAGAATAGTGAGCTTGACAATGGACGCTGGGCCGCGATATCTCGAAGGGACGACTGTGGGAAGCGGCCGGGACATCATCGGCGTGCGGCGTGACCGCATCGCGGACATCATCAGCACCGGGCGCGAGATCATCTCCCGAGCGAAGTCGGAGAAGATCCTCCCCGATACGATCACCGGCGCCACGGCGGCCCTCCTGGTCACCATCGCAGGCTACGGCGAGCCGCTGTCCGAGGGCCAGTGGCGCGAGCTCGCCGGCGTGGTCGGCGGCATTATGCGCGACAGCACATATGCCGACCTCGCCCGCCTTCGGACGTTGATCACTCAGGAGCAATTTCTCAATGTGGCGCGAAACCAGGGCTATGCTCGCTTCATCCGCCGGCTGGACGACGGCCGCTGGGTGTGCGAGCTGACCCCCAAACTTGAAGATCTTCCGGACGAATAAGCAAGGCAGGAGCGCGTTGGGCGGTGCCCTGCGTTCCCGCGTCTTCCGGATCTTCTTCGCCGCGATCTTCGCCTTTGCCATCCTCAGCCCGGCGGCGGTCGTCTTCGCGGTCGTCTGGACGGCGCCTCCGATCAGCGCCGGTGGCTCGGCCGCGCAAGATGTCCAGCCCGCCCGTCTCCTGCCGCCTCCTGACGTCCAGCCGACCAGCCTTCCGGCCCCGACCGACAACGTCTACGCCGACACGCTTTCCGGCGTCGTGCCGTGCCCGTTGTGTGAAATCCCGGCGCGCGTCTACGTCCCGAACAGCATGGCGGGAACGGTGGACGTGATCGATCCGACGAAGTTCCAGGTCATAGACCACTACCGGGTGGGCGCGATCCCCCACCACATCGCTCCCGCGTGGGACATGAGCGCGCTGTACGTCGACAACGAGGGCTCGAGCAGCCTGACCGTCCTCGACATCCACACCGGCAAGCCGACCGGCCAGGTCAACATCCCGTTTCCGTACAACCTCTACTTCACGCCCGACGGCACCAAAGCGATCGATGTCGTCGAGCGTTTGCAGCGCATCGAGTTCCGGGACTGGCGCAATGGATGGGCCCTGTTGAAATCGGTCGCGATCCCATGGCCCGGCGCCGACCACATGGACTTCAGCGCCGACGGCAGCTTCCTGATGATCTCGACCGAGTACTCGGGAGTGGTTGCCAAGGTCGATGTGAACACGATGTCGCTCGCCGGTTATGTTCGAGTCGGCGGCCTGCCCATCGACGTCAAGCTGGCTCCCGACGGCCAGTACTTCTACGTCACCAACCAGGGATTGATGGGCGTCTCGGTCATCGATCCCGTCGCCATGAGGGTGGTCCAGTTCATCCCGACAGGCCGCGGCGCCCATGGCCTGCAGGTTTCACGCGACACCAAATCCCTTTACGTTTCGAATCGCCTCGAAGGATCTATATCGGTGATCGACTTCGCCACTCGCACCGTCATCGCGAAGTGGCACATCCCCGGCGGCGGGAGTCCCGACATGCTGCAGCTCAATCCCGAGGGAACGCAGCTCTGGGCATCAGGCCGATACAACGCGACGGTTTACGTTTTCGACACGACGACAGGCGCGGTGCTCGCCGAGATCCCGGTGGGCTCGGAGGACCACGGGCTGACCTACTTCCCGAACGTGGGGCGGTACAGCATCGGGCACAACGGGGTCTACAGGTAGGGCGGCCGGGCGCCGCGATCGGTCAGATTTCGAGAAGCCTCCGCGGCTGCGGCTCCCTAGCATGAGGGTCGTTCTGATCAAGAAATCACAAGTGAGGAAACCTCCAATGAACGACAGGCAGAAATCCGCCAAGGGCGGCACCGCGACCAAGAAGCGCTACGAGGGGTTCACAGTCGCGGAGAAGGACGCGATGAAACAGCGCGTCCAGGAGCAGAAGCCGGGCGCGGCCGACGGGGAAAGCGCTGTGCTCGAGAAGATCACCGAGATGTCGGATGTAGATCGCGCCATGGCCAAGCGGGTCCATGCCGTCATCAAAGCCGACGCGCCGGCCCTCACGCCGAAGCTCTGGTACGGGATGCCGGCGTACGCCAGGGACGGCGGCAAGATCGTCTGCTTCTTCCAACCGGCGCAAAAGTTCAAGACGAGGTACGCGACGCTGGGGTTCAACGACCCTGCGCACCTCGACGAAGGCGGCATGTGGCCGGTGGCCTTCGCGCTGCACAAGCTGACCGCGACCGAAGAGGCAAAGATCACCGCGCTGGTGAAGAAAGCGGTGAGCTGACAAGGCTCACCGTGGAGTCCTACGTACCGAGCAGGCGGGCGATCAGCATCCGCTGGACCTCAGAGGTTCCCTCCCCGATCTCGTTGACCTTGACGTCGCGCCAGTAGCGCGCGACGGGATAGTCCTCCATGAAGCCGTATCCCCCATGGATCTGTACGGCGTTGTCGGCGGCACGCTTGGACGCCTCCGACGCGTACAGCTTCGACATCGCGGCGAGCATCCGGACCTCGTCCGAGGTCTCCGAAGCACCCTCGCGGCCGTAGGCAGAGGCGGCCCGATACACCATCGTCCGCGCCACCTCCGTCTCCATCGCCATGTCCGCGAGCTTGAACTGGATTGCCTGGTGGCGCGAGATCGGCTCCCCGAACGTGCGGCGCTCGCGCGCATAGGAAAGCGCGGCGTCGAGGCACGCCTGCGCAACGCCGACCGACAGAGCAGCGATCGCTATCCGTCCGCCCGTCAGCGTGTGCAGAAACTGCCGGTATCCGCCCCCCCGCTGACCCAGTAGGTTCTCGGCCGGCACCGCGCAGTCCTCGAAGGAAAGCGGATGCGTGTCCGACGAGTGCCAGCCCAGCTTCCGATAGGACTCGAGCACGTGGTAACCGGGGGTGCCCGTCGGCACCATGAGCGCGCTGATCTCGTTCTCGTCGCCATCGCGGGCCGTGACCGCCGTGATCGTGACGCCTGCCGAGATCGACGTCCCGCAGTTGGTGATGAACTGTTTCGCGCCGTTGACGACCCATTGACCGTCCCGCGCCTCCGCACGTGTCTTGGTCGCACCTGCGTCCGACCCGGCCTCGGGCTCGGTCAAGCCGAACGCCCACAGCTTGCGACCAGCGAAGAGGTCCGGCAGCCACTGTGCTTTCTGCGCCGCAGTGCCGAAGTCGTAGATCGGCGAGGAGCCCAGGCAGACCGCGGCTTCCAGGGTGATGCCAACTCCGGCGTCCCCACGCGAGATCTCCTCGATCGCGATACACAGGGAAAGAAAGTCCGCGCCCGCGCCGCCGAACTCTTCGGAAAAGGGGAGCCCGAAGAGCCCGAGCTCGCCCATCTGGCGGACGATGTCGTAGCCGAACCTGTGCTCGCGGTCGAGCTCCTCCGCGGCGGGCGCCACGACCTCGCGCGCGAAGTCACGGCACGTGTCACGAATCGCCCTCTGCTCCGTCGTCAGTTCAAAATCCATCACACAAATCCTTGCATGACCTCTACCCGGAAGGCGTTCGCATCGCGCAGACGATCAAGGATCTCGACGGACCCAAGGTCAACCCTCAGTGCCAATCCCGGCTTTACACCCACGGCCGGACGACCGAGAGATCTCTCGTGCTGCTCCACGGCTTCACCAACTGCCCGCAGCAGATGGACGCGCTGGGCGCGCAGTTCTACGCGCAGGGCTGGAACGTCTTCATCCCGCGGTACCCTCGCCACGGGTACAAGGACCGGCTCACCAACTCGATCGCCGAGCTCCGCGCGGAGCACCTCGTCGCGCTGGCGAACAGGTCGGTCGAGGTTGGGAAAGCGCTCGGCGAGCGGCTGACGATCGCCGGCCTGTCGCTCGGCGCGATCCTCGCGGGGCTGATGGCCCAGAGGCGCGCCGACATCGAGCGTGCGGTCCTGATCGCTCCGATGCTCGGCCTGAACCCGATACCCGGCCCTGTGCTCACGGCTCTCAGCCTCCTCGCGACCCGTGCGCCGAACTTCTACGTCTGGTGGAGCCGGCGCGAGAAGGACAGGATTGGGCCGCCATATGGCTATCCCCGATTCTCGACGCACGCGTACGCCGCGCTTTTCGAGTGCGGCCGGATGCTGGTTCGCGAGGCACGCCGCGGTGCTCCAAAAGCCAGGTCGCTCGCCGTCATCACGAACGCGGCCGAGCCTCGCCTCGACAACCGATTCACCTACGCGTTGATCGACTCGTGGCGGAAGCGAGGCGCGAACGTCGAAACCTACGAGTTTCCGCTCGCCGACGGGCTGCCCCACGACCTGATCGACCCGGGCAACGCGGCCCAGAACACCGCGCTCGCTTATCCGGTGGTGACCCGGCTCATCTCGTACTCCAGCCTCCCGGGCCGAACCTCCTCCTGAGCGCCCGTGCGGCGGAAGCCGTGGCGGTGGTAGAGGCTCTCCGCCTCCTCGTTGCCTTCGACCACCCACAGAACGATCTGGCCGTAGCCGGTTTCGCGAGCCCACTCGATCGCTTGCTGCACCAATTGAGCGCCGATCCCCTGGCGGCGAAAGCCTGGATCCACCCACATCGCCGTCAGCGCGGCCACCCCGGTGCTCTCGCCATCGCCGCAGCTCACCGTCCCGACCACTGCGCTGCCTGACTCCGCGACGAAACGGATACGCGACGCGACCGCTCGCCGCCAGTCGGCCTCCGGGCGGTCCTGCTCGCGCGCCAGGGTCGACCCGAAGGCGTAGGGCGCCTCGCGCAGCGCCTCGAGCCGCACGCGTTTGTAGGTCGCCCAGTCTTCCTCGTCCAGCTGCCGGAGCCTAATTTCCACTGCAGCTGAAACCCGCGAACGCCGGCACTCGCGGCCTTCGAGTCGCGTTCAAACCCGCCAGCGCCGGCACTCGAATGAAGACTCAGTTGCCGAGGACGAACACCTTCAGCGCCCAGCTGATGAGCACGGTCACGACCGCGCCGAGCAGGATGCCGCGCCGCTGGGCAGAGGTGAGACGCGGGCGGAGGGAGCGTCCCGAGACAGCTCCGGCCACGAGTCCTCCGATCGCGGCGAACGTACCCGCGAACAGGGCCGGCCCCAGTGGATACAACCGAACAGCATCGGAGAGGTCGCCGCGCCACATGTACGCGAAAGACCGTGTGCCCCCGCAGAAGGGGCACGGATGGCCGGTCAGGTAGTAGAAAGGGCACACCGGCGCGCCCAGGTGCATGGCGTGCAGCACCCAGTAGATGCGCGTGTAGGCAAGCCACACGACGAGCACGAAAGCGAACGCCAGTTCACGCCTACGGTCGGCGGGCAGGAGTCGCGCCGCGGTGATGGGCAGCGCTCTGCGAGCGGAGCTCGGTAAGGACGGGCCACGCGCGCCGGCTGATCTCACTGCAGCAGCCCCACTATGTCGTCGGTCGTCTCCGCGACCGCCACGCCGGCTCGCTTGAACGCCTCCTCCTTGCTTTTCGCCGTGCCCCGGTTGCCGGAGATGATCGCGCCCGCGTGGCCCATTCGCTTCCCTTCCGGCGCGGTGCGTCCGGAGATGAAGGCGACGGTCTTGAGGCGCGAGCCCCGCGCGATGAGCTCGGCCGCGTGCTCTTCGTCGCTGCCGCCGATCTCACCGATCAATACGAGGTGGGTTGTCTCCGGGTCCTTCTCGAAAAGCTGGACGACGTCGCCGAACGTCAGCCCGAGAACCGGATCACCGCCGATGCCAACGATGGTCGACTGGCCCATGCCGCTCGCCGAAAGCGCGGACGCCACCTCGTACGTGAGCGTGCCGCTGCGCGAGACAAGCCCGATGTGCCCGGGCATCGTGATGCGCTGCGGGATGATGCCGATCTTCGCCTGGCCAGGCACGAGGAGGCCCGGGCAGTTCGCTCCAAGGAGGCGCGCCTGCGGGTAGCCGCGCAGAAAATCCTTGACTCGGATCATCTCCTGGATCGGGATGCCCTCGGTGATGCAAACGATCAGCGTGATCCCGCCGGCGGCGGCCTCCATGATCGCGTCGGCCGCGAACGGCGCGGGCACGAAGATCCCCGACGCTGTCGCGCCGGTGGCTTTCACCGCGTCGGCGACGGTGTTGAACACCGGGACTCCGAGGTGGGTCGTGCCGCCCTTGCCCGGCGACGTACCGCCGACCACGTTGGTCCCGAGCTCCTGCATCTGCTCGGTGTGGAACGAGCCCTCGCGCCCGGTGATCCCCTGAACGATGACCTTTGTCGACGCATCGAGGAGGATGCTCAAGCGCGCGCTCCCGCGCCGGCCAGCTCGACGATCTTCTGGGCCGCCGCCCACGCATTGACCCCAGGCTCGATGCCGTGCTGCTTCAGAATGGCGCGGCCCTCTTCCTCGTTCGTACCGCTCAGCCGCACGACGAGTGGCAGCTTCATGTGCAGGTTGTCGCGCGCGGTGACGATGCCCTTGGCGACCTCGTCGCCGCGCGTGATGCCGCCGAACACGTTGATCACCACGCCCTTCACCCGCGGGTTCATGAGGATGACGGCGAGAGCATTCTCGACGACTTCGGCCTTGGCTCCGCCGCCGATGTCGCAGAAGTTCGCGGGGCGTCCGCCGGCGCGCTGCACCAGGTCGAGGGTGCCCATGCAGAGCCCTGCGCCGTTGCCGATGATCCCGATCTCACCATCAAGCGACACGTAGGTGAGACCGCGCCTCTTTGCCTCCACCTCGTACGGGTCGCCCTCGATCACCGAGCCGTATTTCTGCTCGAGGTCACGATGCCGCCACGCGGCGTTGTCGTCGATCTCGAGCTTGGCGTCGCCCGCGATGACATCGCCGGACTTTGTCACCACGAGCGGATTGATCTCCGCGGTGAGGGCGTCGTAGTCCGGGATGGCGCGGTAGAGCTTCTTGATCACCGCGGACAGCGGGCGCACCAACTCGCCCAGCTCCGCGTCGAACGCCAGCTGCGTCAGCTCGAAGTCCAGCGGACCTCGCCACGGGTTGGGATGGAGACGCGCGATCGCCTCCGGCGATTCTTCCGCCACCTGCTCGATGTCCATCCCGCCTTTCGCGGAGAGCAACAAGACGTTGGCCCGCGCGTCTCGGTCGACTGTGAAACCGACATAGATCTCGCGCGCGATATCGAGTGCCGTCTCGCAGTACACGAGCGGCACCTTGAACCCCTTGATGTCCATGCCGATGATCTGCTGCGCCGCGGTGCGCGCCTCTTCCGCGGTGCGCGCGAGCTTGATGCCGCCGGCCTTCCCGCGCCCGCCGACCGGAACCTGCGCCTTTACAGCTACCGGGCCGAGCCTGGCAAAAGCTGCCGCCGCCTCATCAGGGGTGTGGGCCACCATGCCCGGCGGGATCGCGATGCCCAGCGAAGACAGGACCTCCTTGGCCTGGTACTCGAGGAGCTTCACGCTATTGCGACGGCGGCAGAGGGCAGGGCGTCTGCGAGTCCTGCGGGTTGTTGTTCCAGCTGTTGCAGAAGCTCTGGCGGAACGTGGTGCTGTTGACGAGGACGACTCCGCCGATGACAAGCACGATCACGACGACGAGCGCGAACCCGCAACCGATCAGGACCGCGGGCAGCGCAGAGACGCCACGGCGCACGGGCTGCCCGATCGGCCGCCACACCGCTCCGTCCCAGTACTGCAGGCCGTCATCGGAGATCCATGTTCCATTCGCGTCCTGTCGTGGCACTTAGAGAAGTCTATTAGCGCAGCGCGATGCGCCAGTCGTTGCACCGCATCCAGTGACCCTTCGGATACTCGAACGGGACCTCACCCATCAGCTGGAATCCGGTCTTCCGGCAGATGGCGTTGGAGGGCCCGTTCTCGACCGAAGGAAAGGCATGGATCGCATCCCGCCGCCCGGCCGTTCGCGCCACCTCGATAGCCTCTTTGACCGCGGCGGACGCGATGCCTCGACCCTGGAACTCGGGGAGCACGCCCCACCCCATCTCGTAGACCGGCTTGCCCTGCCACTCGCGCTCCCAGAAGTTCACGCCGCCGGCGACCTCGCCGGTCGACTCGAGCACGACCTTGTAGATGAACGCCTCGGTCGAATCGGCCAGGCGGACGTATCGCTCGTGCCGCCGCTGCAGCTGCTCGTCGGTCTCCTGCCCGCCGAGGTGCTCGGTCATCTCCGGCGAGTTGAGGCGGACGAGCAGCGGCATGTCCTCGGCGGACCACCTCTCGAGCCGGACCAGCGGACTCAGAGCGGGATGTTGCCGTGCCACCTCGGGCTCCGCTTGCGTTCCTTGCGCATCGCGATGCGCAGCGCGCGGATGAGCTCGAACCTCGTCCGGCCGGGCTCGATCACGTCGTCAATGTAGCCGCGCTCGGCGGCGATGTAGGGATTGGCGAACCGCTCGGTGTAGTCGGCGACGAGCTGTGAGCGATCGGCCGACCCGGCGGCCAGCTCGCGCCTGAACAGGATGTTGACGGCGCCCTCGGGTCCCATCACGGCGATCTCAGCGGTAGGCCACGCGACGTTGAAGTCCGCGCGGATGTGCTTGGAGCACATGACGCAGTACGCGCCGCCGTAGGCCTTGCGCGTGATCACGGTCAACTTCGGCACGGTCGCCTCGCTGAAGGCGTACAGCAGCTTGGCGCCGTGGCGGATGATGCCGCCGTACTCCTGCGCGGTTCCCGGCAGGAAACCGGGCACGTCGACGAACGTGAGGAGCGGGATGTTGAACGCGTCGCAGAAGCGCACGAACCGAGCGGCCTTGTCCGAGGCGTTGATGTCGAGCGCGCCGGCCATCACCTTCGGCTGGTTGGCGACGACCCCGACCGGCTTGCCATCGAGGTGGGCGAAGCCGACCACGATGTTCATGGCGTAGAAGGGCTGCACCTCGAAGAACTCGCCGTGGTCGACGACCATTCCGATCACGTCCTTGATGTCGTAGGGCTCCTTCGGGTTGTCGGGGATGATGGTCGCGAGGCCCGGCGCTGAACGCTCGGCCTCGTCGGTCGGCTCGAGCTGGGGTGGCTGCTCCTCGCAGCTCTGCGGGATGTATCGGAAGAGCCTGCGCACCTGCGCGAAGCATTCCTCCTCGCTCTCGGCGAGAAAGTGCGCGACGCCCGAGCGCACGTTGTGTACCTCGGCGCCGCCGAGCGAGTCGAACGTCACGTCCTCGCCGGTGGTGACCCGGATGACCTCAGGTCCCGTGATGAACATGTAGCCGACCCCGTGGACCATGAAGGTGAAATCGGTGATCGCAGGCGAGTACACCGCGCCGCCCGTGCAGGGCCCGAGGATGAGACTCAGCTGCGGGACGAGACCGCTCGCCTCGACATTGCGCCAGAAGATCTCGGCGTAGCCGGCCAGGGACACCACGCCCTCCTGGATCCGGGCGCCGCCAGAGTCGTTGATGCCGATGATGGGGATGCGGTTGCTCGCCGCGAGGTCCATCACCTTGATGACCTTCTCCGCGAACACCTCGCCGAGCGAGCCGCCGAACACGCTGGCGTCGTGGCTGAACAGCATCACGTCGCGGCCGTCGATCTTCGCCATCCCTGTGACGACTCCGTCGCCTGGCACGCCGTCGCGGTGGCGCGCGAACAGGTCGATCTCCTCGAACGAGTTGCGGTCGACCAGGCGCGCGATGCGCTCACGCGCCGTGAGCTTGCCTTTCGCATGCTGGCGCTCGAACGCCTCGGCGTCGCCGTGGCCCGCCTCGTACTTGCGCCGGCGCAGGTCGTTGAGCCGATCGACCTTGGCTCTGGGAGACATCGTTGGGGCTTTTTTTGTGCGCGGTTTCTGGCTCAACGCCTCGCGCGCTGCGCGACCAGGTTGGGACTCGTTGATTGCACAAACATCCAGCGGTGACCCTCGACATCCTCGGCGCGGTAGCGCTTGCCGCCGTCGCCGCTTTCCTCGAGCGGCGACAGGATCGTCGCGCCCGCATCCCTCGCTCGCGCGAAGTGCGCGTCGATGTCGTCGACGTAGACCAGAACGCCGTCGATGATGAACGGCACGTCGTGCCAGCTGCTCGCGATCTCGCACTCCTCGCGATGATGCTTGGGGCCGTGGTAGTGGAGCGACGGGGTGGCGAGCATGACCACGCCGCCGCCGGTGTCGAGCTCGCCGTGCGTCAGGCGGCCGCCCTCCACCCTCCTGTCCTTCTCGCGGAAGCCAAACGCCTCGATCAGCCAGTCCATGGCCGCGGGGCCGTTCTCGTACGCAAGCATCGGAATCACAGCCGGGTACTGATCCATCAGGCGGCCTCCCCTGGGCGGTATTCGCCAAATACGCCGCGCAGCACGCGGCAGCACTCGCCGATCGTCACATAGTCCGCGAGCGCTGCCTTCAACGGCGGCATCAGGTTGTCGGTCCCGCGAGCCGCTCGCTCCAGCTCGACGAGATGGCGCTCGACGGCGGATTTGTCTCTGCGCGCCCGCAGCTTTTTCAGCGCCCGCGCCTGCGCAACCTGATGGCGAGGGCTGATCTTCATGATCTCGACCGGCTTGGCGTCGGTCTCGACGTACTTGTTGACCCCTACGACGACCCGCTCGGCCGCCTCGATGCGCTTCTGCATGCGGTAAGCGCTGTCAGCGATGCGGCGCTGCGTCCAGCCGGACTCGATGCACGCCACGGCGCCGCCAAGCTCGTCGATCTCGGCCATGATCCCAAGCGCCTCCTCCTCGACACGGTCGGTGAGGTTCTCGACGTAGTAAGAGCCACCCAGAGGATCCGCGACGAAGGTCACGGCGGTTTCGAAGCCGATCACCTGCTGAGTTCGCAGCGCGAGCTCGGCGGCGTTCTGCGAGGGCAGGCCGAGCGCCTCGTCGTAAGCGTTGGTGTGGAGCGACTGGGTCCCGCCGAGGACCGCGCTCATCGCCTCCAGGGTCGTGCGCACGATGTTGTTGAGCGGCTGCTGCGCCGTGAGGGTGACGCCGCCCGTCTGCGTGTGGAAGCGCAGCGCCAGCGACCGCTCGTCCTTGGCGCCGAAACGGTCGCGCATGATGCGCGCCCACATCCGGCGGGCCGCGCGGAACTTCGCGACCTCCTCGAAGAAGTCCATGTGGCAGGCGAAGAAGAACGACACGCGCGGCGCGAAGTCGTCGACCGCCAGTCCCGCGGCCTGCGCCGCCTCGACGTATGCGATGGCGTGGCTCAGCGTCAGCCCGACCTCCTCGGCGGCGGTCGAGCCCGCCTCGCGCATGTGGTAGCCGGAGATGGAGATGGTGTTCCAGTTGGGCAGGCTCGTCGCACAGTAAGCGAACAGGTCGGTGATCAACCGCATCGACGGCCTGGGCGGAAAGATGTACGTGCCGCGCGCCGCGTACTCCTTGAGGATGTCGTTCTGCACCGTGCCGGTGATCTTCTCGGGCGCGACGCCCTGTTTCTCCGCGACCAGCTGGTAAAGGAGAAGCAGCATCGAAGCCGTCGCGTTGATCGTCATCGACGTCGAGATCCTGTCCAGGGGAATGCCGTCGAAAAGGATCTCCATGTCTTCCAACGAGTCGATGGCGACGCCGACCTTGCCCACCTCGCCGTTGGCCATCGGGTCGTCGGAGTCGTAGCCGATCTGCGTCGGCAGGTCGAACGCAACCGAGAGCCCGGTCTGGCCCTGGCCGAGCAGAAAGCGGTAACGCTCGTTCGACTCGGCGGCGGTGCCGAAGCCTGCGTACTGGCGCATCGTCCAGAGCCGTCCGCGGTACATGTCGCGATGGATGCCGCGGGTGTAGGGAAACGTTCCGGGGAGCGGCTCCTCCGCTCGCCGGTCTTCCCCCGAGTAGACGGGCTTCAGCGGGAGGCCGGAGTCGTTTTGCACGTCACCCATGCTCGACGAGCTCGGTGAGCACCCCACCCACGCTCTTGGGATGGATGAAGGCGATTGGAACCCCGTGCAGCCCGATGCGCGGCTGTTCGTCGATCAGCTCGAGGCCCTGGGATTTCGCGTCGGCCAGAGCTTTGACGATGTCGGGCACGGCGTACGCGAGGTGATGGATGCCAGGTCCGCGATCGATCAGGAACTTGCTCACCATAGAGTCGCCACGCGTCGGTGCGATGAGCTCCAGCTCGGCGCCGCCCATCTCCAGGAACGCCGCGACGATGCCGAGCTGCTCGTTGCCCGCGCGGTGCGCCACGCGCATGCCGAACACCGATGTGTAGAGGGCGATCGCGTCATCCAGGTCTGTCACCACCACACCGACGTGGTCCAGCTTCAATATCGATACCAGCCTTCGCCCGTCTTGCGCCCCAGCTTGCCTGCCCCGACCCTGGCCTCGAGCTGGGGAAACGGCCGGTACCGCTCGTCGCCGGTGACCTCGTACATGTGCTTGCGCGCGTTGTAAGTGACGTCGAGTCCGCTGAAGTCGCCGAGGCGAAACGGCCCCATCGGCCAGTTGAGGCCCTTCTCGACGGCGATGTCGATGTCCTCGAACGACGCGATGCCCGCGTCGAGCAGCCGGTACGCCTCCTGCGTCGCGGCGTGGAGGATGCGGTTGACGATGAAGCCGTCGATCTCCTTGCTCAGCACCACCGGCGTCCGATCCATCTCGCGAGCGAGCGCGGTGGCGCGGTCGACCGTCGCGTCGCTGGTGAGTGGCCCGCGCACGATCTCGACCAGGTCCATCACCAGCACAGGGAAGAAGAAGTGCATGTTCACGCACCGCTGCGGGTGCTGGGAGTCGCCGGCGATCTCGCTGATGCCCATCGTCGAGGAGTTGCTCGCGAGAACGGCATCCGGCTGCGCGATCGCGTCGAGCTCGCGAAAGAGCCCTCGCTTCAGCTCCAGGTTTTCGAACACCGCCTCGATCACGAACTCGGCATCTCCGGCGGCCTCGCCCAGGTCGGCCACGAGGCGGACGCGGGTCAGTGCTGCGTCGGCTTCGTCCTGGGCGAGCCGTCCCTTCTCCACCCGGCGCGCGAGATGTCCGCGATTGCTCTCTTGCGCCTTCTGGAGCTGAGCGGGGTCCCGGTCGTGGAGCCGCACGTCGATCCCGTGCAGAGCCGCCTGCTGGGCGATCTGCGCCCCCATGCTGCCGGCGCCGATGACGGCGAGCTTCACCGCACCGAGAAGATTCGGGTCACCGTATTCAGCGTCGCGATGTTGCCCAGCAGCCCTTCGATCCGCAGCTTGCCCTGCAGCAGCTTGGCCGCGACCCCGCGGCCGACCTCGTCGTAATAAACGGGCATCCCGAACATCCCGATGCGGAGATTGCTCAGGTTCATCACCGTCTCGGCGTCGGTGCGGATCGTGATGTCTCGCTTTGGCTTCAGCCCGGTCGACACGAGGAGAGAGCCGCCTTGAAACTCGAGCGTCACGCCCTCGTCGATGTCGGTCACCCAGACCCCGACGCGTGCCTTCAGCTCATCGAAGTCTTTGCGCTGCGCTGGATTGTTCGCGATGTTGGCGTCGATAAGGCCGCCCAGCATCGATGCGAAGGCGCTGGGCTCCGGGTCGGCATACGAAACAGGATCAGCCGTTTTTAGTTTTCGTCGGGCCATTCGACCGGCACCCGCGTCGTGCACTCGGTCATTTCCTGCGACGCCTTCGTGTAGCGGACGATCGTGGGCAGGTCGCCCTTCAGCTTGAGCTTGCCCTGAAGGATGCCCTTGGTCGCGTCGAGCTCTTTGGTCGCGACCTGCTTCCAACGCGAGTACGGCGCGCTGATGACGAAGTTGCACGCCTGGGCGCCGGCTGCGCTGCCCACTTTGATGGAGCGGGCGGTGCCGTCGAACAGGTCCATCACGACGCCCCTTGCCTCGGGGAAGTTCTTGTCGGGCTCCGCCTCGACGACCAGGCCCACCGTCCACTTCCAGCCCTTGGCGGCGGCCTTGTAGACACTCGAACGATTGACCTCGTCCTCGAACTGCTTCGCCCACTCGTCAGAGAAAGCCTTGACCGCCATCGTTGCGCCTCCTTTACTGGGGAGAAGACTAGCTACCCGACGAAGTCCCCGACGGACACGCGCCCGGGTCGCACGACGCGGCAGTACATGCCCAGGCGCTCATCGTGGCGCTCGACCAGGACGCGGAGAAGCGCCGGCGTCGCCTCTGTCGTGTCGGGATCCATCGTGATCACCTTGCACCGCTCGCACCGATCGACCACCTCGAGCTCGGCGTCGCCGGCGCGAATCACACGCCCGAGCCACCGCAGCTCCTCTTCGGGCTCGAGACCGTCGACGTACAGGTTGGCGCGGAAACGTCGACGGTCGATGGGCACGCCCGCCTCGAGTGCGAACGCATCGACCGTTGCGCGGTTGACGATCAGGACATGCGCGGCATCGAAGTTCTCGCCCGGCAGCTCGCGAAGCTCGATCGGCCGCCGCGTCTCGGACTCGAACGTGCGCACCAGCGCCTCGTCGAGCGCGACTCTGGATCCGTCGGGCGCGACCACCTCCAGCGCTCCATCGACCAGGCGCGCGTGGTAGGTCATCAGAGGCGCATGCTGCTTGATGTTGAACCACTTGCCGGCGCGCGCCGGCGACTGGTCGATGAACGCCCAGCGACGATCTCCTTCGAGGCCATGGTCGGTGACGGCGGCGGAGTCGAGGCGTTCGCCGGCCATCGACTTCACGGGATAACGCCAGATCTCGACGACTGAAGCCAAAGCGCGGAGTGGGGTCTAGGACTCGAGCGAGAAACGCAGCGTGTTCTGCCCGATGGCGATGCTGTCCCCGTCCGAAAGCTGGTGCTCGAGCACGGGCTCGCCGTTGACCTGTGTACCGTTCGTGCTTCCAAGGTCGCTTATCCAGAACGACCCGTTTCGCACCTCGATGCGGCCGTGGTGGCCCGACGTGGCAGGGTCGCCGACCACGACGTCGTTGTCGGGGGCGCGGCCGATGCTGATCATCTGGTTGGGCACGGCGACGATCCGGCCGGCGAACGGCCCCGCTTCGAATGTCAGCAGCGCGGCGTAGCCCGAACCCGCGGCCACCTGCTCGGGCGGCATTGCCTGCAGGGACACGGTCTCCTTGGCGGGGTTGGCGTCGGACTGCTGCCAGGCCGGGATCACAGACGTCGCCTCGTCGAACGACGTGGCCTCGGCGGGAGCTCCGTTGCCGGGTCCGGCCGCGACCTGGTTCGGCCACGCCACGAGCGTCGAACTGACACTCGGCGCAGCTTCCGGCTGCGAGGTGATGGGTTGCGGCTCCGGATCGGGCTCAGCCACCGCTGCGGGCACCCCGAACGCCGGTGTGACCGGCTCGGCGTCCGCCATCACGAGCTCGCGCGGGCTCGGTTCGGGCTCCGCCGCCGCCTCGGGCTCTGGTTCTGGCTCTGGTTCTGGCTGCGGCTCGGGCTCCACCTCGGCGGCAATCGGCACCTCCGGCGCGACCTCGAGCGGCGCCTCCTCGGCGGGCCCGTCCAGGGACGGCAGGTCAGGCAACGCCTCAGGCTCGATGATCGGGGCCGGGGCGGTCGCGAACTCCGAGACGGTCGGCTGGATCACCTCGGGTTCGGTTGCTTCGGCTGCGGCTTCGGCCGCCGGCTCCACCACCGGCACAGACACCGGCTCCTCCACCAGCGACTCGGCGATCGCCTCCGCCGCCACTGCAAAAGGCGCGGTCGGCTCCTCGACGGGCTTGCTCTCAGCGTGCGGTGAAATGGCCACGGTCTTCGCCCACTCGCGCGGCGCCTCGGCCGGCGTCTCGAGCACCTGCGTGGCCTCCTCTGGCACCGTCCGATCCACGGCGGCGGTACCAAGGAATCGCTCGTACCAGCGCGCGATTCGCTTCAACCGCTCGACGCGACGGTCCGGCCTGCCGTTGCGCGACAGGTCGTGGGATTCCTCGGGGAAGCGCACGAGCTCGACCGTCCTTCCGAGCAGACGGAGCGCGCCGAACATCTCCTCGGACTGCGACATCGCGCAGCGGAGATCCATCTCCCCGGCGGTCAGCAGAAGCGGTGTGCGCACGTTCTGTACGTAACGGATCGGCGAGCGCCGCCACAGCTCGTCGAGGTCTGGCCAGGGCGGCGGGCCGAGCTGCAGCACTCCCCACAGGACGATGTCGTGCTGCGAGTACTCGCTCACCAGGTTCGAGATCGAGCGCATCGCCACCGCGGCGGAGAAACGGTCGGTCTGACCGATGATCCAGTTGGTCATGTAGCCGCCGTACGATCCTCCGCCGACACCGAGGCGATCGGTGTCGAGGTAGTTCGTGCGCTCGATGAGCTGGTCGAGCGAGCTCATCAGGTCGAGGTAATCCTTGCCGCCCCAGTCGCGGACGACGCTGCGGCGGAAAGTCTCGCCGTAGCCGTCGGATCCTCGGGGGTTCATGTAGAAGACGACGTACCCCATCCCGGCAAGCACCTGGAGCTCGTGGAAGAAGCTCCACCCGTACTGGGCGTGGGGACCGCCGTGGATCTCCATGACGGCCGGGTAGAGGCAGTTCGGGTCGTGGTCTTTTGGCTTCAGCACCCAACCTTCGAGCCGCCAGCCGTCGGGCGCGGTGAAGTAGTGCTGCTCCGGCTCCGCCACGTACCGATCGTGCAGCCAGGGATTGAGGTCGGTGACCCTGGCCTCGGCCCCCTGGGTCAGCATGTACAGGTCGCCCGGGTTGGTGGGGTCGGATGCGCAGAACACGAGCACGCCGGACGCCACGTCGAAGTCGTAGATGCGCCGCCGCCCGCTGGCCTCCTCGCGGACCTTGCCGTCCATGTCGACCGACTGGATGGTCGTCACCCCTGGTCCGGCCCCGGGGAAGTAGATCCGGTCGCCCTCGGCCGACCACTTGACTCGGGTCGCATGGCCGGCGCGCATGTCGTTGATCACGCTGTCGTTGACGGCGATGTCCACGTTGGCCGTGAGGCAGCGCGGTCCGCCGCCGCTCAGCGGCACGACCCACAAGCGCTCGATCAGTCCCACGTCCAGCCCATTCGGGGCGATGAACGCGATCTGATCGCCCTTAGGTGACCAGATTGGAGCGCTCAGGTAAAACCCGCCGCCCAGGCGAACTTGCCTGGCGTCGAGGCCGACCATGTAGAGGTTCAGCTCGCGCTGGAGGTCGGCGCCCGGCTCGGCGTTGCCGGCGACGATGAGCCTGGTGCTGTCCGGGGACCAGTCGTACTCGCTCACGTCCCACGCTCCGCTGGTGAGCTGCTTCGCCTCGCCGCCTTCTGCCGGCACGACAAAGAGGTGGTGGTAGCGCCCGTCGACGTAGCCGCGACCGTCGTGCTTGTAGTCGAGGCGGCGCACCACCCGGGCGACAGGCGCGCGCCGCAACTGCTCCCTGCTCTCGGGTGGCCGCGGGTCGTCGACCGCGGCATCGGGATCGGATAGCACCGCGCCGAGGAACGCGACCCACCTTCCATCCGGTGACCAGCTGTGGAGTCCTACTCCGTCAGGCACGGAGCTCAGCTGAACCGCGGGATCCTTTGACGCCGTGTCGATGACAAAGAGCTGATCTGCCGTGCCCAGCTTGGTGAGGAAGGCGATCTTGCGGCCGTCGGGCGACCACTCCGGCGAGCGATCGCGCTGGACTCCTCCTGTCGGCTCGACAGGTTCTGGATCGAGCAGCCGGCGCACCACGATCCGGCTTCGCGTCTGCCTGCCGTTGGCGTCCGCCCACGAGACCTGGTACGCGACCCGCTCGCCGTCGGGCGTCAGGCGAGCGTGGTCGATCCAGCGAAAGCGGTAGAGATCTTCGGCGGTGAGCGGGCCAGCCATGCCGTTCCCGCGGATGCTACCAACTGCCGCCACTCCCTTACAGTCACGCCGTACCAATCACCGGTAAAGAAATCGACATGTTCGGGTGTTACAACCTGTCGAGATGACGCGCAAAGAGGCGTTCTGGCACGGGTTCGGCTGGGGATCGATCGGCGGCCTCGCGCTTGTCGCCCTGATGTACCTCGCCAATCTGCTCCTCGGCCTGCGCCCGCTGCCCCAGCTCCTCAACGAACCTCTGCTTTCGCTGATGCCCGGATTCGTCTTCGGGTTTTTGATCGACACGCTCCAGCACGCAGGCAAGGTCGTCGAGGAACTCGGCCTGATCGTCGGCATGATCGTCGGGCTGGGCGTGCTTGGGGGAATCGCGTCGGTCGCGAGCCTGCGCTGGACCTCCCAGTACGTGCCGTTCGCGTTTGCGGGGATCGCCTGGGTGGTCGTGGTCACGGTCCTGCTCCCGATCGGCGGCGCGGGGATGCTGGGGCTGAATGACGGCATCGCGACGCCGCTCGAGTGGGCGGCGCTTTTCGCGATCTACGCGGTCGTGCTCCAGTTCGGCGCCCAACCGGTGCCAGGGGTTGATGCCGGCCGCCGCCGCCTGCTGACGCGGCTGCCGCTGGGTATCGCCGGTTTCAGCATCCTGGCGCTCGCGTACCGGCTGGGACCTGACTGGTACCAGGCCGTCTTCAGCGCGCCAGGGTCCGGCTTGCGCGGCGTATCGCCAAGCATCACACCGGTCGATGAGTTCTACGTCGTCTCCAAGAACTTCGTCGACCCCGTTGTGAACGGCTCGTCGTGGAAGCTCACGGTCGGCGGGATGGCGGACAGGTCGATCACTCTGACCCTGGCGGAGCTGCGGGGACTTCCCTCGGTGACCGAGTACGTGACGCTCGAGTGCATCAGCAACGACGTCGGCGGGCCGCAGATAAGCACGGGCGCGTTCACCGGGATCTCCCTGTCCGACCTGGTGGAGATGGCCTCACCCCAGGCGCTGGCGAGCTGGGTCTCGTTCCACGCTCGCGACGGCTACACCGAGAGCATGCCGCTGAGCATGATCCGCGGCCACCCCGAGATCCTGGTGGCGTACGACCTCGACGGCGCGCCGCTGCCGACCGTGCACGGCTATCCCGCCCGCATCCTGATTCCCGGCCACTACGGCATGAAGGGACCCAAGTGGCTCGACGCGATCAACCTCACCAACCAGGAGTCTCGTGGCTACTGGGAGCAGCAGGGGTGGGACCACACCGCGACCGTCAAGACCACCTCGCGCATCGACACTCCGCACGATGGAGACATCGTGAAGCTCGGGGCGCTCGAGGTCGGCGGCGTCGCGTTCGCGGGCACGCGAGGAATCAGCAGGGTCGAATACTCGACCAACGGCGGCGGCACATGGCTCGAGGCCCCCTTCGACCCGCCGCTCTCCAACCTGACGTGGGTCATATGGCGGGCGACGTGGGCGCCGGCGTCCGAGGGCGCCTACCGGTTGATGGTTCGGGCCACCGACGGTTCAGGCAACCTGCAGTCGAGCGTCTCCGCGCCCAGTTTTCCAGACGGTTCGACCGGCTATCACACCGTCCAGGTGAACATCGCTAAGTAGCCCGGCCGAGGAGCTCCTCGAGGATCTCCTTCTCGTGCGTGACCGAAACGAAGTGGCCTTCGTCGTGCCACACGCGGAGATCTACCCGCGGCAGCTGCGCGACGACGCGCCTGGCGGCCGAGAGCGGAGCGTTCATATCGTCGTCGTCATGCCACCACGTGACCGACGTCTTCACGTCGCGGGGATCGAAGTCCCATCTCTGGTGCATCGCAAATGACTCGTCCGTCCATCCCTCCGCGCCCTGCTTGAGCGTCTCGGCGATGTTGCTGCGCGACATCGTCTGCCATGCCGGGTCCGCCATGATGGCGCGGTCGGGTGCGGGCGCGTCGTTGAGCACGCCCTGCATCCCTTCGTCGCTCAGCAGACGCGTGCGCACCTCGACGAGAAATTCGTAAAGCGGCTGCCACCCCTGCTCGGCGAGCTCGTAACCCTTGGCGTTGACGCCGATGAGGTTTTTGACCTCCTGCGGTTCGAGGTTCGTGCCGCCCACCACGACGGTTATGGCGGAGACTCGGTCCGGGTGCCGCGCGGCCAGCGCCAGGACGTGCGGGCCGCCGCCGCTCGTGCCGGTCGCGGGGACCCGGTCGAGCCCATGGGCCTCGAGAAGCTCGGCGTAGTCGTCGGCGACGTCGGCGATGCCGCGACCTTGCTTGCGGGTCGAGCCCCCATAGCCGGGCCGGTCCGCCATCAGGTAGCGCGCACCGACCTCGCGCTGGACGTTGGGATTCGGGTTGTACTGGAGGCGCGAGCTCGGCGTGCCCTGGATGCGAAGTAACGGCGTCCCGGCGGGGTCGCCCCACCACCGCCACGCCATCTCGCGTCCGTCGCGCAGCTCGAGGACGCCGTCCTCGTAAACGCGTCCGTCTGCAGTCTTCTGAAGCTGCCTTTTGCGGGCAGAGCCCGATAAGGACGCGCTTCGCCCGCCTTTTGATTTCACTTCAACGCCCAAAGTGATTTCAACGTGTCCCACCCCATTCGCAACGCACCCTCCTTGCGGATCATCCGCACGATGTTCTTTTGCTTGTCCCATTTGGATGTGCCGTCGACCCGGAAAAATTCGTCAAGGGCCCGGTCCGCAACCTGCGGGTACTTCGTCAGCAGCTGCGGGTTGTGCTCGAGCAGCGGGACCGCCTTGTCGTACTTCTTCATGTCGGCCATCACCCAGGAGGCGTCCAGCCTGCCCCGGTACTCGGCGAGGCGGCGCTCGGAGAAGTCGCCAACCTCCTTGCAGTGGACGACCGTCTCCCCCGCGAGCTTGCCCGACCACATCGCCAGGTTGGAACCCTCGCGGTGCACCGGGTTCGACAGCATCGCGGCGTCACCGCAGACGAGGTAGCCGGGCCCGGACAGCTTCGGGATGCCGCGGTAGCCGCCCTCGGGGATGAGGTGGGCAAGGTACTCGACGGTCTCCGCGCCGCGAAGCAGGGGCTTGATGGCGGGGTGGCTCTTGAAGTGCTCCATCAGGTCGTTGGGGCTGCGCAGCGTGTTGTTGAACTCGCTCAGGAGCGCGCCACCGCCAACCGAAAGCGTGTCCTGGTTGGTGTAGATGAACATGAACCCCGACATGCCCATCGTCGAGTCGCCGAAGCACTCGACGGTGCAGCCTTCGCCCGACTCGCAGTTGAATCGCTCCTCGATCAGCCCGGGGTCGAGCTGCATGATCTCCTTGACCGCCATGGCGACCTCGTCCGGCCGCAGCTTGCGGCGCAGCGGCTTGCCATCGATCACAGTGCTCTCGAGCAGCCCCGTGCCGAGCCCTATGCCCTCGCAAACGATCGTCACGTCGGCGTAGAGATCGTCGCCCCTACCGGTGCCGACGCCGACGACGCGACCGTTCTTCGTGATGAGACGGTCGACCACCGTCTCGGGCACAACTATCGCGCCCGCCTTTTCCGCCTGCTCGGCGAACCATGGATCGAATCGCGCGCGCAGCACCGAGTACGAGTGGGGGTGTGCGCGGTTGCGGAGGTTCTTGTAGTCGAGGCCGATCGCCGCCTCCGGCGTCATCAGCCACCGGCGCTCCTCGATGATCGGGCGCTCGAGCGGGGCCTGCGTCCAGGCGTCGCCTACGATCTTCTCGAGGTACCAGTTGTAAAGGATGCCGCCCATGACGTTCTTGGAACCGGGCTTGCTTCCGCGCTCCAGCAACGCGACCTGGAGGCCGGCTTTGGCCATGGTGATCGCGGCGGCGGTACCGGCTGGTCCCGCCCCGACCACGACCGCATCGAATTTCTCCTCGTCAGCCATCCACTGAAAATTGAAGCTGATTGGGCTGACCGGCGGCGTGGGGTCGGGCAAGTCGACCGTGGCCGGCATTTTTGCGGAACTCGGCGCGACCGTCGTCGATGCCGACGAGGCGACCCACGCGGTCTACGCGCCGGGCACCGACGGATTCGACGCGATCGTCGACGCATTTGGTCCTGAGTACGTGCGCGACGGACAGATCGACCGCAAGCGACTCGGCGACCTCGTGTTCAAAGACGAGGCGGCGAGGCTGCGCCTGAACGAGATCGTCCATCCGCGCGTGCGCGACTGGATGACGGCGCGGACGGGCGAGGCGGTCGAGCGTGGTGCCGAAATCGTCGTCCAGGACGTGGCGCTGCTTTTCGAGAACGGGCTGCAGGACCTCTTCAGCTCCACGGTGCTGGTCTACACGCGGCCCCAGACGCAGGTCGAGCGCCTGGTCGAGCAGCGTGGCCTCTCACCCGATCGCGCGCGCTCGATTCTGGCCGCGCAGATGCCGATCGACGAGAAGCGGCCACTCGCCACATTCGTCATCGACAACGACGGCGGCCTCGAGGAGACGCGGCGCCAAGTCGAAAAGGTCTGGGCTAGAGTCCGATCCCTCTGAGCACCTCTTCGGTGTGCTCGCCGAGGCGCGGCGCTCGCCCGCTGCGCTGCAAAGACCGGCGGGCGCTTACCTGCGGATGTCTCGCAACCTCGTCGAGGTCGAGCACCGGCTCGCAGCACGCATCGACGCCAGACAGGATCTCCTCCCACTCCCCACGCGTGCGCGAGCGAAAGACCTCTTCCATCGAGCGATGCGCGTTTCTGTCTTCGGAGAGGTGCGCATCGACCATGTCAGGGCGCGCGATCGCCTCGCACAGAGCGTTCCAGAATTTCGGCTCGAGGGCCGCGACGCTGTAGTAGCGACCGTCGGCGCACTCGTAGAGGCGGTAGCACGGATAGCGCCCCGCGAGACGCTGGTCGCCGCGCGCGACCCGCTCGCCATGCTCGCGAGCGGCGAATGCGAGAGCGAGCCAACGGACGGCCCCATCGGTCATCGCCACGTCGATCCTCCGACCCTGGCCTCCGCGCTGCACGCCGACCAGCGCGGCCAGGATCTCGACGGCCGGCTGCAGCCCGCCGCCGCCGATGTCGGCAACCTGGACCGACAGAGGAACAGGTGGGCCGTCGCGCTGGCCGTTCAGACCCAGAGCGCCCGCGATCGCCATGTAGTTGAGGTCATGCCCGGCTCGGGATGCGAACGGCCCATCCTGGCCGTATCCCGTGATCGAGCACATGACGAGCTTTGGATTGCGCTCGTGCAGCACCTCCCAGCCAAGGCCTAGCCGGTCCATCACGCCCGGACGGTTGCCTTCCACCAGGATGTGCGCCGTCTCGACCAGCCGCAGCAGCGCATCCTTTCCGCGCTCGGACTTGAGGTCGAGCTCGACGCTGCGCTTGTTGCGGTTGAGGGCGTCGAAGAGCGCGCTCTGGCCGTCTACGAGCGGCGGCGTCCATCTCATGTAGTCCCCCGTGCCGGGCTCCTCCACCTTGATCACGTCCGCGCCCTGGTCGGCCAGGAGCATGGTGCAGAAGGCGCCGGGCAGGAGCCGGGTCAGGTCGAGGACGCGAACTCCGGAAAGGGGCACGCGAATTCAATACCACGTTCGCTCGAGACTTTCGGAGGTACGCCGTGCGTTAATACGGCATGGAAGAGTCCGGTTCCAGCATGCGTCACAACAATTCGCATCTCGGTGAGATGACCATCAAGGTCCCGGCGCCGTTCGCGGGCCTGTCGGACCTCGGCTTCACCGCCCAGTACCGCGCCCAGGGCTTCAACGAGCCGCTGCGCGATGTGCCACTGCTGTTCGAGGGACCGCAACCCCCGATGCGGCGGCTGGCGGAGGTCCTGCGGCAGCTCCGCGGCGTCCAGGCCACGACGTACGCCTGGACAGATCCGGTGATGCTGAGCGACGAGGTCGTGATCCTGGCGTTTCGCGATCGGAGCGTCGGCGAGGGCCGCGTGCTCAGCGACGGCGCACGCATCGCCGATTACGTGGTCAACCTGGTGCGCCCTGTGGTGTTCACGTTTCTGCACGACTGCGCAGCGGTTGCGCACCTGCGCCTTTCCGACGTGATCGAGATGCGCGTCAGCACGGGCCGCAAGTCGATCGCGGAGTTCACGCTTCCGCTGGACCGAATCGTCCAGCCGAACGGCGAGCGCCTGCTCTGGGGTTCGCTGGGCGCCTAATGCGTAGGTGAGGCGCTCGGCGAGGGCGTAGGCGAAGTCGTCTGGGCCGAGCTCGACGTGACGCTGCTCGCCCGCGCGCTGCTCGTGCTCGAGATGATCGGCGTCGCGATGGCGCCGGGCGACACGTTGGCGAAGTAGAGCGCCAGGGGTACCACGATCATGCCCGCGATGACGGTGAGCACGAACGTCACCGCCCCCCACTCGCCGCGCAGCGCACCCCAGTTCACGAGTCGTCGATTCTAGCGGGGGCTAGTAATCGTCGTCCGAGGAAGCGCCCTCTTCTTCCTTCTTCTTGCGTTGGTTCAGGAGCCGGATGAAGTCCTGCGCCCGCGCGAGCGCCTTCCAACGCTCCGGGAAGAAGTCTTGAACCAGGATCTGGCGGTCCGGCTGCTGGTAGACGGTGACGCACCACTTGTTGAGGGTGCGCGAAACTTCGACCTCGAAGTCCTTCTCCGCGGTCTCATACCGAACAACTTTGTCGTCGTCGAATCTTCTTCGTCCAGAAACAGCCATAGGTAATTCACTCGGGCGGGGATACGGCTCATTGAGCGTCTTCGAATTATAGGCCTCGCCGTGAAGGGCCCTCCGGCGCGCTTTCCAGCAGCTCCCGGAGGAGCGGGGCAAGCTCCTCCCGGAGCCCTTCCCGCTTCATCGCGAGCATCAGATTGGCCCTCAGGTAGCCCGGCACCGTGCCCGTGTCGTAGTAGTCGCCCTCGAACTCGTAGGCCACGACCGGCGCCTTGCCGACCGTGCGTTTGATGGCATCGGTCAGCTGGATCTCCTTGCCCGCCCCGGGCTCCGCCAGCTCGAGCTGCTCGAAGACCGCCGGGGCAAGTATGTACCGGCCGAGGATGGCAAGGTCCGACGGCTCGGTCCCTGGCTCCGGCTTTTCCACCATGTCGACGACCTCGTGCATCCGCCCGTCGCTGCCGTTGGTCACGACGACCCCATACCGCCCGATCTCGCTGCGCGGAAAACGCCGGACGGCGATCACCGTCGCGCCAGTCTGGCCATGGACGCGGCACAGCTGCTTCAGACACGGCTCGTCGCCGAGGATCACGTCGTCGGCGAGCAGCACCGCGCAGGGCTCACCCTCGACAAGGAGACGCGCAGTCCACACGGCGTGCCCAAGTCCGAGCGGCTCCTTCTGCTGGACGTAGGTGATGACGACCTGGTTGCTCAGCTGGTCGACCTCGCTGAGGATGTGGAGCAGGTCGCTCTTCCCCCGCTCCTCGAGGTAGTGCTCGAGCTCGAGCGAGCGGTCGAAGTGGTCGACGATCGCACGTTTGCCGCCGCCGGTGACCATGATCACCTGCTCGATCCCGCTGGCGATCGCCTCTTCGACGCCGTACTGAATCGTCGGCTTGTCGACAAGCGGAAGCATCTCTTTGGGCTGCGCCTTGGTCACCGGCAAGAAACGCGTGCCCAGGCCGGCGGCCGGAAAGATGGCTTTCCTGACGACTGATCGGGCCATTAACGACAATCTATACGGTGGACACTCTCGAGGGGATTCGACCTGGCATCGAGGGTCGGATGGAGCGCGTGGTCGAGGGCAACCTGCTGACGCACCACGTGGGAGGCAAAGGCACGTTTGCGACGCCGGCCATGATCGGGCTCATGGAATGGACCAGCCATCGCTCGGTGGAGCGCCTGCTTCCGCCCAACCACACCACCGTCGGTTACGAGGTTCATGTGCGGCATCTCGCGCCGACCGCTCCGGGGAGCACGATCGTGGTCACGAGCCGGCTCACGGAGGTCAAAGGAAACAAGCTGCTTTTCGAGGTCGAGTGCCACCAGGGTGACCGGCTGCTTGGCTCTGGTATGCACAAGCGCGCGGTGGTGCCGGCGAGCTTTTAGCGATGCCTTACTGGCAGATCGTCACACGCTCGTTCCGCATCGCCTGGGACCACAAGTACCTCTGGCTCCTCGCCTTCTTCTCCGGAGAGGCTGGAGGCGCGAGCTTCAACTACTCGCAGAGCACCACCAGGTCCACGAACCGGCCTGTCGACGTCGGGGCGATCCAGGACCAGGTGACGACCTGGGTCAGCAACCACATCGCGCTCATCGCCGCCCTCGCCGTGGCATGGCTGATCCTGCTGGTCGCCTTCTTCATCCTCGCCGCTGTGTGCGAGGGCGCCACCATACGCGCATCGGCGGAACACGACGCCGAGCGGCCGTTTGGCCTGGGCCCGGCGTGGCGGATGGGAGTGCACACCATGTGGGCCATGGTCCGGTTCCGGCTGCTCCTGGTCGCCCTCAACCTCCCCGTTCTCCTCCTGGTCGGGGCGTGGCTCGTCGGACTCCTCCTGGCCCTCGCGCACCAGAACGGCGGAGCCGTGTTGCCGTTGGTCCTGAGCGGCCTGCTCCTGCTCGTGGTGTGGTTCGTCTACGGAACCTACCTCTTCTTCCTCGACCGCCTCGGGACGCGCGCGCTGGTGCTCGAGGAGCTGATGGCCATCCCCGCCATTGCGCGGGCGAACCACCTTTTGTTGAAGCGCCTCGGTCGCGCCCTCGTCGCATGGCTGCTTTCGATCGCTGTCGCGTTCGTCATCGTCATCGCGCTGGTCTGCGTTGGGGGACTCGTGGTGGCCCCCTTCGCTGCGCTGGCCACGCTGGCGGGCTCCGGAAGCTCAGGCGCGGCTCTGGTCGTCGCAGCGGTGCTGGCGATCATCTTCATCCCCATCGCGGTGGTCATCGCGGGATTCTTCGCCGCGCAGGGCTCGACCTACTGGACCATCGCCTTCCGCCGCCTCGACGTCGACTACCAGCCGGCGTATGCCTATCCCGTCGCGCCGCAGGCGCCGCCGAGCCCGCAGGCATGAGCGATGAGCTCGATCGCGTCGCACCGCGCGAGAGCGCCCGCACCAGGGCGCGCGACAAGAAGATCAGGGGGCCGAAGGTCGTCTCCGTGAACCCGGGCCTGAAGAAGCTCGCGCAGCACATCGCCGACCGGCGCAGGCAGAAGAAAAAGAAAGTACGCTGAGGCAGCTCCGTCCACGCATCTGATTGGGGGTAAACCGATGAAGGCCTATGTCCTCATCAACGCGTCACCGGGGCGCGCGCTCGAGGTGGCCAAGAAGATGGAGGGGGTCCAGGGGATTTCCGCGGCCGATGCCATAACCGGCGAGTACGACGTGATCGCGGTATGCGAGGCGCCGGACGTCAACTCCATCGGCTCGCTGATCGTCGACAAGATTCAGAAGATCGACGGAGTCTTCAAGACCATCACCTGCCTCGCGGTGAAATAGCCTCAGGAGCAGGACCTGGCGTCTCCCTGAGCGCGGCGGCCACCTCCGGCAAGCGTGACAGCCATGGGGTCATGGCGGGCATCTCCTGCTCGAAGCTGCCCACTGACGGTGACCAGGTCAGCTCTCGACGCGAGTAGGAGTCGTCGTAATAGTGCGGCTTGCCCCAGACGTCGATCGCCATGAGCCCGGGCCAGACCGCCGCACCCTGCGGTGTGAGCGTCTCCGCCGCCAGGGACCGAGCGTATGCAAGGTCGTACGGGATCGACGCGATGTCGGCGGCAAAGCCCACCGCGCGCGACGCTGACGTGAGGTAGTCGCGCCAGGTCGAGTCGAAGCCACCGATGAGGTAACGATGGCCGGGGCGGCCCCGGTCGGATGCAGCCAGGCACGCCCGGCCGACGTCCTCGGCGGAGACGAAAGTCTGCTTCGCCCGTCCGCCACCCGGCAGCCAGACGCGGCCGCGCACCGCCATCGCCATCAGCCGCGGCAGCAGCCAGTCCTCGCCGGGCCCGAAGACACGCGCGGGACGGATGATCACGACCTCGACATCGCCGGCGTTCGTGATCAGCCACTCCTCTTCGTAGAGCTTTTGCTTCTCGAAGGCGTGGGCCGGTTTGACCTTCGACTTCTCTGTGACGCGCGAGAAGTGGTCGGGTCCGAAGACGTCGGCGGTCGACACGTGGACGATGCGGCGAACCTTTGCGTGTTGCGCGGCGCTGAGGAGCCTCGACAGCTGGCGAGGTTCGGTCCGGCGAAAGCGGAGACGCCGACCGGGCGCGACCGTCTGCGCCGCGAACACCACGATCTCCACTCCGACGATCGCGTCGGCGAGCGTCTCATCGTCGGCGTCGGCGTTGAGCTCGATCACCGGAACGGCCTCGGCCAGTGCGCGCGACACGTGGCCTCCGAGGAACTCCCCCGCGCCTATGACGAGGTGCAAAACCGGAGCATTCTATTTGGGTCGCCGCGTGAGCGCGGTCGAAAGGGCGTTGCGGACGCGATCGACCACGGTCGACACCCGACGGCTCAGCTCCCACCACGCCGGCAGGTCCGGCATCACCGGCGGCCCGATCGAAACCTCGATGCGCTTGAACGGATAAAGCGAGTCTGTCCCACGCACCGCGACCGGCGAGATGGGGACCCCGGCCTGCAGCGCGAAAAAGCCGATGCCGTTCTTCAGAGGGCGGAGCGCGCGTCCCCGCGAGTAGCGCCCTTCAGGAAACATCAACATCACGCCCCCTCGGTCGAGGATCTGGTACACGGTGCGAAGACCCTGCTCATCGAGCTCGCCTCGATCGGGAGCGATCGGAAACACGCCGATCAGGGGCAGGAGTCTCCGTTTCCAGGCGCGATTGAAGACCGTCTCGCGCTTGGCCATCGTGTAGATCAGCGGTCGCGCCGGAAAGAACGGAATGATGAAGGCCGGGTCGAACCATGCCTGGTGGTTGGCCGCGATGATGAACGGCGGGTTGGGGATGTTCTCGAGACCTGTCACCGTCACGCGAAAGAGATGCGTGACGAGCCATCGGGCGAAAGCTCGTGCCCACCTGTAGAGGCGCGCTGGGTGGGATGGATCGGGATGGACGAGTGGATCGAGCGGCGCCTCGACCAGCGCCCGGTACTCGGGACTGCGGTAGCGCGGCTGCTCTGACGGGTTAGCGGTCGAGGAAGTCGTGGAGGACGCGGTTGAACTCCTCCGGCCGCTCCGACTGCGGAGTGTGGCCTGCGCCTTCGATGACCGCGAGCTTGGAGCGTCCGATGAGCGAGTGCGCGCGCTCCGCGTGCGCGACCGGGAACAGAGGATCGTCCGCGCCCCAGATGAGCTGGACATGGATCTTCAGCTCGTTCAACCGCTCGCTCACGTCGTGCTGGCCGCCGAACAGCGCCCGCGGGTTGATCAGGGACCGGACGGTCGAGAGGTATGCGTCGCGAAAACCGTCGACCGCGTACATCTCTCGAAGGTCTTCGACGTACTGGTCGTCCATCGCCTCCTCGAGGTCGGCGCTGACGCCCGCGTAGCGGCCGGCGACGCGACGCACCATGCTCGGTGACGCCCACCGCAAGGCATCGCGCGCGAACCGCATGGCCGCCTCTCCCACGCGCGGCAGCGACACGAGTCCGTACGCAAACTGGGTGAGCCGAACCCTCGGCCTACCGAGGCCGAGCGTGTTGATCAGGACCAGCTTGCGCACCAGGCCGGGTCTCTCCAGCGCGACCTCGAGCGCGACGCGGCCGCCCAGCGAAGCACCGACGAGCGCCGCCGAGCGGACGCGCCGGTCGTCCATGTAGCGCTGTATGAACCGCGCGAAGTACGGGATCGTGTAACGCGCGCGCGGCTTGTCCGTGCGGCCGTATCCCGGAAGGTCCGGCGCGAAGACGCGGTGACGTGCCGCGGCTTTCTCGAGGTTGAGGCGCCACTCCATGTATCCCGACGAACCGAGGCCATGGATGAACACGACCGGCGAGCCGTGGCCTCCGTAGGTGTGGTGGACCCGCAGCCGACCGAGGTCGATGAACTCCGAATGCAGCAGCTTCGAGCTGCGACGCGCGATCACTCTTGCGGAAGGATACGGACGGGGCTCGGCAGTCCCTCGATTTCAGCTGGACTCGTGAACGTCCTGGTTTCCTCGCCCCTGATCACGTGGACGGCGCCGCGGCCCGCGGCGGTCCATCGTCCATCTCGCCAGACCGCGGCGGTACGCTCGGCGATCCCCAAGAGCGTGGTGCCCGGCAGCTCACGTTTCGCTGACTCGATCCACTTGTGGCCGAAGGTGTCGAAATGGGGCAGCACTGCAGTTTCGGCTACGACTCCCAGCGCGGCGGCCGGCCGGCGGTTGAAGCGGTTCGGCCAGCCGGCCCGGATGAGGGTGTGGCTGCACAGCGCCATCGCCCCCGCGGACGATCCGGCCAGTGCGCCTCCTTCGAGCCAGGCCTCGAATATCGCCGCCCATACCCGCGACCCCGCCAGCACCTGGGCGACCAACCCGGGATCGCCGCCGACCAGGTAGAAGAGCCCGCCGGCGCGGGCCGTTTCGGCAATCTCCTTGGAGTTCGCATCCGACCGCTTGAGCACCGGCAGCTCGTGAAGGTGGAGGCCGAACTGCGCGAACCATTCCGTCGCGTGCGACACCGCCTCCTCCGGGCCCTGTCGTGCCGCCGCGGTGGGAACGACGTAGGCCGGACCACGTCCGGCGGCGGATGCGAGGACGCGATCTTGCTCGTCGTTGCCGGGGTGGAACTCGTCACCGCCGTTCAATACGAGCACACCGATCACTGAGTGTCTTGCGCCGGAAGTTCCTCGCATCTTCGCGCCCTAGACGGCCGGGCGCGGCGGCTGACGCCGCGGCGCTGAAGCCCGCGTCGAGGGGCCCGGCGCTGCGTCGCCGCCCCCGCGGCCACGACGCGGGGACCCCAGCAGGTTTTGCGCTCCTCCTGGCGCCACCCTCTCCTCGGCTCCGGCCGTCGATGGCGCGAAATATGCTTCGGACCTCCGGCGCAAGACACTTCGTAGTATGTGGCGGTGTCTGACCCCGTTCGTGTCCGCATCGCCCCCAGCCCGACGGGCTTCGCGCACCTCGGCACCGCCAGCACCGCCCTCTACAACGTGCTCTTCGCGCGCCAGCGCAACGGCACGTTCGTGCTGCGCATCGACGACACGGACGTGGAGCGCAACCGGTCGGAGTACGAGCTGCTCATCGACGAAAGCCTGCGGTGGCTCGGGCTCGACTGGGACGAAGGCCCGATCCGCCAGTCCGAGCGGCTCGACATATACAAGGAAGAGGCCGCGAAGCTGCTCGCGTCGGGCAAGGCATATCGCTGCTTCTGCACGCCGGAAGAGATCGAGGCCGAGCGCAAGCAGGCGCAGCTCGGGAAGCGCGCATACAAGTACTCGCGGCGGTGCCTGACCAATCCTCCGGAAAGCCGGACCGAGTTCGCGGTCCGGTTCCAGGTCCCCGGCGGCGAAGTCGCCTTCCACGACATGGTCCGCGGCGAGATGAGATTCGACGCCAGCCTGATCGGCGACTTCATCATCGTCAAGTCGGACGGCTATCCGACCTACCAGTTCGCGAGCCCCGTGGACGACGCGCTGATGAAGATCACCCACGTGATTCGCGGCGAGGAGCATCTGTCGAACACGCCTTACCAGCTGATGCTCATCGACGCCCTGGGTTATGAGCGCCCCGAGGCGTACGCCCATATGCCGCTGATCCTTGCGCCCGACGGGAGCAAGCTCTCCAAACGCAAGCACCCCGAGAGCAACCTCATGCTGTTCCGCGACCTCGGTTATCTGCCTGAAGCGCTGATCAACTACCTGGCGCTGCTCGGCTGGAATCCGGGCACGGAGCAGGAGCTGTTCACCCTCGACGAGCTGGTGCCCCTTTTTTCCTTCGACCGTGTTCAGCACGCGGGTGCGCGGTTCGACTGGGAGAAGCTCAACTGGATCAACGGCGAATACATTCGCAAGCTGAGCACCGACGAGCTCGCCGAACGCCTGGGGCCGTTTGTGCCGCAGGTCGACGAGGAGACGCTGCGCAAAGCGGCGCGTGCTCTGCAGACGCGGCTGCACAAGCTCGCTCAGGCGATCGACTACCTCGACTTCCTCTGGACCGACCCGGCACCGCCCGCGTTGGATGCTGACGCGGCAAAACGCGTGAGGGCCGCGATCGAAGCGGTCAAGGACGTGCAGTGGGAGCCCGACGCGATCGAGGCCGCGCTGGAGAAGGCGGTCGCGGACTCAGGCGCCGGCAAGGGCAAGTTCTACACGCCGCTGCGCGACATCCTCACCGGCAGGAAGGTCGCGCTCCCGATCCACTACTGCTTCGGCCTCCTGCCGAAGGAGGTCGCGCTGGCGCGTCTTGAACGCGCGACGAGCGTCGCGGCTTGATGGGACCTTACGCAATCCCCCTGACGATAGTCATCGACCTCGACCCCAACATATTCCGACTCGGCCCATTCCTCATCACCTGGCACGGCGTCTTCTCGGTCCTCGGGATCGTCGCCGCCGCGCGCATCGGTTTCTGGCTTCTGCAGAAAGACATCCCCGACCTCAAGGGCACGGGGGACGGGCTGGCGTGGATGGTCGCGCTGGGACTCGTCGGCGCGCGGCTCCTATATGTGTGGGAGAACTGGCGCATCTTCGCCAACGGCCAGTGGCTGCGCATCTTCGCGCTGACCGAGGGCGGAATCAGCCAGTGGGGCGGCCTGTTCGGCGCGATGGTCGGCGTCTACGTTTGGTCGCGTCGCGCGCACTACTCGTTCTGGAAGATCCTCGACGCCGGCGGCCCGGCCGCCATGCTCGGCCTCACGATCGGCCGCATCGGCGACATCATCAACGGCGAGCACCACGGTTCGCCGACGAATCTTCCGTGGGGCGTCGAGTACGTCAACCCCTTCACGCTCGGCCAGCCTGGAAGGGTGGTCCACCCCGAGGTCGCGTACGAGATGGTGCTGTGCCTCCTGATCCTCGGCGCGATCCTTCCCTTTCAACAGCGTCTCAAGCGACGGCTGCCGGACGGCGTCCTCGGACTGACCTACTTCTCGCTGTACGCGATCGGCCGCTTCTTCCTCAGCTACTACCGGCTCGACACGCAGATCGCCTTTGGCCTTCGGCAGGCGCAGATCGCGTCTCTGCTGATGGTCGTGATCGCGGTCATCGCAGTACCGGTTCTTTTCCGGCTAGCCGCAGCACGCGTTGCGCCAGCGCCGGCGATCGTGGATCGTGTCGAAAGTACACGTGAACCTGATCGTGAGTCGCCAGCGCAGCCTTCAGCTCGTCGATCCAGGCGCGCAAGGAAGCGCCGGCGTAGCGCCGCCTCAACCGAAAGTAAGCCATCGAGCTGAGGTCGACGAGCGGAGCTCGCGGCCACTTCTCCTCGTCGGTGACGACAAGCGCGCCACCATGCTCGCGGATGACCTCGTACACGTCGTCGCTGAACCACGACTCGTGACGAAACTCAGCCGCGACGGGCCATCGCACCGCGCTCAAGAGTGAATCGAGCAGCGCGATGTTCTTCTGGCGCACAGGCGGAAACTGCAGCAGGACAGGGCCGAGCTTTTCGGCAAGCGGCGCGATGCGCTCGCTGAAGATGCGCGCAAGCCCGACGCGGTCGAAAGCGTCGGCGGAATAGGTGAGGCCGCGATTGGCCTTCAAGCAGAACCGGAAGCCAGGCGGCACGTCGCTCGCCCACTTCTGCATCGTCGTCTCCGGCGGCGTGCGGTAGAAGCTGCCGTTCAGCTCGACTCCGTTCAGACGCGACGCGTAGTACGCCAGCATCTTGGCGCCGGAAAGCGACGGCGGATAGAACTTGCCCTTCCAGGTCGAGTAGCTGAAGCCGGACGTCCCGGCGAAAAGCACGTTCAGGCCGAAACTTTGCCGGCCAGGGAGCCGCGCATGACGCGCTCGTGCAGCTGCCCGCATGCAGCGTCGGCCTCGCGGCCACGCGTGTCACGCACCGTCACGTTCAGACCCTGCGCCTCGACCTGCTCACGGAATCCCCGGATCGAGCTGCGGTCGGGCGCCTGGTACGGCGTGCTGTCGACCGGGTTGAACGGGATGAGGTTGACGTGCGCAAGCTTCCGCCGGAGCAGCCCGCCGAGCTCATCCGCGTCGCGCTCCGTGTCGTTCACTCCCGCGAGCATCACCCACTCGTAGCTCACGCGCCGTCCGGTCTTCTCGGCGTACGCCTGCGCCGCGTCGACGAGGTCGTGCACAGGGTACTTGCGGTTGATCGGCACGAGCACGTCGCGGAGCTCGTCACGCGCCGCATGCAGCGAGATCGCGAGCGTGACTGGGATTTTCTCTTCGGCGAGCTGCTCGATGCGAGGGATCAAGCCGCTGGTCGAGACCACGATCCTGCGCGGGCTGATGCCGAGCAGCTGCGGGTCCGCCAGCCGCCGCACCGCGTCGACGACCGAGTGGTAATTGGCCATGGGCTCACCCATGCCCATGAAGACGACGTGCGACAGTCGGCGCCCTTCGCCCAGCAGCAATCGCTGCGCATCGACCGCCTGCTCGACGATCTCGTGCGCCTTGAGATTTCGGCCGAAGGGAAACTTGCCGGTCGCGCAGAATGGACACCCCACCGGGCAGCCCGCCTGCGAGGAGATGCAGAGAGTCGTGCGGTCGGCGTAGCGCATGACGACGGCCTCGACCGAGTGGCCGCCCTCCATCTCGTAGAGGGTCTTGGTGGTCAGTCCGCGGTCCGCCTCCGACACCGCGATCGGCGTCAGGGAGGTGATCCGGAAGTCGGTCGCGAGCGCCGACCTCAGCGTCTTGGGCAGGTCGCGCATGTCGTCGAAGCTGCCCGCTCCGCGCCCGAGCCACGACCAGACCTGTTCGCGGCGGTACGAGGGCGCGTCGTGCGTGGCAAGCCACTCCTCGAGCTCCAGCGCGGACAGGGAAAGGATCGAGTTCACGCGCCTAGGTTACCGGCCGGTTTGAAAACCTCCCCGTCTGCGCGGACCAGACCATCATCGACCAGCTTCTTCAGATGGGCGCGCAGCGTCATCTCCGCGGCGAGCATGAGCTTTTCTTCGAGATCTCCATAGACGCGCCGAGTCAGGTCGGTGGCGGTTCCTTCGCGGCGGCGCACCTCCGCGAGGATCTGCGCCTCGCGCTCGAGGCGATGCGCCCTGTACTCGGCGATCTTGCCCATCGCGTCGCTCACGGGATCCCAGTGACCCGGAAAGAGAATGCGAGGTTCGAGGGCGGCGAGCCGATCGAGCGAATCTAGGTAGGCGGCGACGTCGCCCTCGGGAAAGGTGACCATCGAGCTGCCCCGTCCGAGGATCAGGTCGCCGGTGAAGATCGCACCGTCGTCCGCGAGCAGGAAGCACAGGTGGTCGGCGCTGTGGCCGGGCGTATGGAGGGCGGTCACGCTCAGATTGCCGGCACGCACGACATCGCCGTCGCCAAGCCCTGGAAAACGAAGGACCGAAGCTTTGTGCCGGCGCGCGAGTCGTTCGGCCAGCGGCAGGTGGTCAGGGTGCGAGTGGGTCACGAGCACGACCCCGACCGTCTTGCCGCCGAGCCGCCGCTCCAGCGCAGCGAGGTGCGAGTCGTCGTCCGGCCCGGGATCGATCACGAGGGCCACAGGCCCGGCGTCGAGGATCCAGGTGTTGGTCCCGGGTCCTGTGTACGGCCCGGGGTTCGGAGCGACGACCCTCGAGACCGACGCCACCGTCAGCGAAGGCGATAGGCGGGCAGGTAGATGTCGGCGACGTCGGGCGAGCTCGCGTCGAGCCAGCCGTCGAGCTGCGTGTCGACGATCAGTCGCACCAGCGGCTCGCCCAGCTCCGGCACCGCCCCGTGCCGCCGCTCGCCGGTCGCGTAGATTCGCACCTTCCACCACGAGCCGACCGGTTCGGCCGTGACGCTCAGAGAGTCTCCCAACCAGTCCCGAACCCGGTTGAACCCCTCGACGAGCACCGGCTCGGAGCCGATCACCACGGCGTCCGGCGGCACGTCACGCGCCGCCGCGGGGAGCGCCAGATTGAGGACCGCTCCGAGCACGACACCGCGGGCGCTGTCCTTCGGCTCGATCGCCGCGGCCTCGAGACCCGCGGCGCGCCGCCCGACCTCTTGAGCCTGCTCGAACACCGCCTCGAGCAGCTCGGGCCGGCCGAAGGCTGCCTGGCGGGCCGACTCCTGCAGGGCCAGCACCGATGACCGCAGCTTGTGGCCGAGCCGGCCGAGCAGGTAGTCGCGCTGCTCGTCGACCAGGCGCTGCCCGAGCTCGGCCGAGCGCCGGGCGACCTTCAGGCCCGACTCCTCGGCCCAGCCCACCAGGCGCCCGCCCAGGAGCAGCGGCTTCCAGGGTCCGCCCGGCGGCGGGAAGTCCAGATCGGCCGGCCCGTGCCTGTGATGCTCGGGCACAGACTCCATACCGCCGCCCACGCGGACCCACATCGGCCCGTTGTCCATAGAGGTCATAACGACGGAAAGGGCTACGTCTTGATCCTCGCGGGGACGGTAAAGCGGAATGTCGTCCCCCGGCGGTCACTCGCCGCCACCCAGATCCGGCCGCCGAACGACCGTTCGACGACCAGGCGGCAAAGGTAGAGGCCCAGGCCTAGGCCGCCCTGGGAGCGGCTCCGTCCGGCGGGCCCGGTCTTCTCGAACACGGTTTCGAGGGTCGCGGCGGGGAGGCCCTGGCCGCTGTCAGCGACCGTGATCTCGAGCCAGCCGCGCTGCACCTGGCGCGCTTCGACCTGAACCTGCCGGCTCGTGTATTCGAGGGCGTTGCCGATCAGGTTGGTGAGCACCTGGGCTAGGTGAGCCGGCTCGCAAAACGCTTGCGGCAGGCCCTCGGGGAGGTTGATCTGCACGGCCTCGGTGCGCTCGGCGTATCGGTGAGCGAGAACGTTGAGAACGCCCACGAGCGCAGACGCGAGGTCGACCGGCTCGGGCGTCGGCTCGAAGTGCCTCGTCTCGAGCTTGGCGATGATCAACTGGCTCTCGACGAGGCTCAGCAACCGGTCGGACGACTCGTACGCCTCCTGCAGCAGCGACCGCCGTCCCGTCGCGTCGATCGTGTCTTCCCACTGCATGATCCCGGCAAGAGTGTTCTTCATGGCGGCCGCGGGGCTCCGGACCTCGTGGCCGATGGCGCGGAGCATCAGGTCTTTGGCCTCGAGCGCCTGGCGCTGCGCGGTCACATCCTCGTGCAGCGTGAGCACGCCGGCCGGCTCGCCTTCGAGTCCCGGGATGACGACGCGCCTGACGTGCACGGTGCGGTCCGGGTCCTTCATCCGCAGCTCGAGCGTCCCGTCGGAGTCGGGTTCGTCGGCCTGGACGGCGCCGGCGGCGGCGTAGACCTCGTCGGGCTGACGGCCCGGCATCTCGGAAGCCTGGAGGCTATAGATCGACTCGATCTCGGGATTCGCGTAGACGATGCGGCCGCCGGCGTCTTCCAGCATCACGCCGACCGGCGAGTGGCGAAGGATCGCGTTCATCATCCTGCGCTCGCGGTCGAGAGCGTCGACCAGCTCGAGCTGGCCGAGCAGCACCGAGGCCTGGCCTGCGAGGACGCCGGCGAGGCGGCGCGTCTCGGCCGCGCCGGCGGTCATCCGGGCAACGAGCAGCCCGGCAAACCTCCCTTCGACCTGGATCGGGATCGCAAATGCGTCCTGCGGCGCGCCGACCAGGTCGAGCAGCGCGCGCAGCCGGCGGCCGCCCGCGGACGCGTTCAGGGCGCGAAGCAGCTGCGCGCTGTCGCTCACCGGAACGCGCGGCGCCATCTCTCCGTTGTCGGAGCGCCGCACGAGCTCGCCCTCTTCGAGCAGCCAGAGCTCACCCTGCGAGCCGGCAAGCGAAAGGCTGACCAGGCGGGCCATCTCGGAGCGGGCGCGGTCGGGCTCGGTCGGAGTCAGCTCGGTGAATGCCGCGACGGCCTCCAGCGTGCGGATGCGGCCCCGGGTCTCGGCGACGAGCCGGGAGTTCTCGATGGCGACCGCCGCATGACGCGCGAAGTCGAGCGCCGCGGCGCTCGGCTCGGCGACAAGCGTTGACGCGTGCACGGCGCCGATCGCGCCGACAAGGCGGTCGCCGTACCAGAGCGGGATCAGGTTCCACGCGTAGTCGTGCGCCTTTCCGCTGACGATGCCACCGGGCGCGACGCGGTCGTCGTTGCTCAGTCCCGCCCAGCCGAGCACCTCCTCCGCGGCGGCGTCGCCGCTTCCACGGGTGGCGGTGACGCGGCCCTCGGTGTCGAAGGCCCAGCACACGGCGCCGGCGCACTCGAGCATCGTCCTTGCCTGGTCTGCGATGTTGGCGACGACGCTCATCAGCTCGTGACCCGCAAGGGCCGCGAGCTCCTGGATGCGGACCGACTGGGCGAGCGCCAGCTCGTTCGCGTGATGGAGGCGCATGGTGCGTAGGGCGATGCCCACGACCGGCATCGCGGCCTCGAGGAGCTTGAGGTGCGTCGGCTGGAACCGGGCGCCGTCGTTCCGCATGGCGACGACGCCGGCAACGACCCGGTCGTTCTGCGTGATCGGTGCCCAGACGGCGTGGCTCGGAGCCCGTGTGAAGATGTAGCTGCCGATCGGGCCTCCCAAATCTGACGGCTCGTCGGCGGCGACGTCGATCACGCCCCCGTCGGATTCGATCATGCGGCGGAAGAACGGGGCGGAGTCGATCGGCACGGGCCCGATCGGCGTCGCCGGCTCATCGCGCTGGCCGGCAAACCCGGCCACCAGGCCGGCGACGTCGACGTAGCCGAGGACCATGTGCGTCGATCCGAGGTAGTCGGAGACGACCGAGAAGACGGCGTCCGCCAGCTGTCGCTCGTCGGAGGAGGCGGCGACGCCCATCTCGAGCAGGTGGAGCGCCTCGAGCCGCGCGCGCTCCGTCTGCGCCTGGGAGAAGTGCTCGGCGTTGGCAAGCGCCAGGCTGACGTGCGCGGCGATGTCCTGCAGCAGCATTACGTGCCAGTCGTCGAAGGCACCCTCGGTGTACGACTGCAGCGAAAGCAGGGCGGTGATCTGGTCGCCGCTCAGGACCGGCACCCAGACGAACGAGCGCGACACCCGGCGCCGGTCGCTGGGCGGACCGGACACAAAGATCGCCGCGCCCTCGCCGACCGTCCAGACCTCGCGCTCGAGCTCCTGGCCTTCGAAGGTGCGCGCCCACGGAGACTTGCGCACCATCACGGGCTTTCCTGACTCGTACGCCTCGCGGGATGGACCGGTCACGGCCAGCGGGACGGGAGGCACCACCTCCTCGACCCCACCGACGTACTGGTAGCCCTCGGCCACGGGTCCTTCGGAGGCCTGGGTGATCGTGGCGAGGATGAAGCCGTCGAAATTGAGGAACGCACCCAGCTCCTCACGGAGGGTTCGCATGATCGACCATCGGTCGAGGCTCGAGGCGAGGCGCCGGCCGATGGAGCTCACGATCTCGAGGCGGCGGCGCTGGTCCTCTAGCGCCTCGTAGCTCCGCGCATTGCGCAACGCCAGCGTGACCTCGTCCGACACGAGCTCGAGAAAGGCCGCGGTCGAATCCTCGTAGGAGTAGGGCTTGGACGCCTTGATCGCGAGGGCTCCGCGCGACGAGCCACCTTCCGTGAGGGGCACCCACAGGGAGGAGTGCGGGTAGTGGACGAGCGCCGGCTTGCCCCTACCGGCCACGTCGCGCGCAGTCACGGCGACCGGCGATTTCGACGGCAGCCAGCGCGAGCTCGGCTTGGCGTCCGCCGCGGCGTGGAGGTAGCGGACGCGGTCCCCCCCTTCCTGAAGGAGCACGATCTCCAGCGAATCGACCGGGAGGAGCTCGCGCAGCGTGTCGTAGAGGCCGGCGAGGACGCTCGTCTCGTCGAGCGTTGACGTCATGGCGCGGGCGATCATATTCAGCGCCTGGAGACGGCGCGCCTGGTTGCGAGTGAGCTCGTTCAACGAGGCGTTGGCGAGCAGTACACCGAGCCGGCCGTGCACCTCCTCCAAGAAAGTGATCTCCTCGGCCGGCACGCGCCGCTTCCGGGGAGCGCTGTAGACGACGCTGGCGATCAGCTCGCCCTGGTGCATGACCGGGACCCAGAGCGCCAGACGGCTGATCACCTTGACGCCTGGCCCCTTGCCCCTCTCGAGTTGCTTCGGGAGAGGGAGGACGGAAGTCTTGGGATTGGCGAACTGGCGGGCGAAGGTAGATTCGCGGAGCGGGCGACGCCGGATGTCCTGGAGAACGCCGGCGTCGATCGGAAGCGAGTGATACCACCCCTCGCGCTCCAGCACCTGGAGGTTCACCGAGTGGTAGTCGAACCGGACAGAGAGGCTCCGGTAGAGGACCTGGACGATGTCGGCCTCGGTGACGCAGGTGCTCAGCTCGTGGATGAGCGCGTTGGCCGAAACGCCGCGGCCGGCGGGGCGCACCGCGGGCCTGGAGCCGTTGGTCGCGCGAGCGGCCGCTCGGGCCACGGCGGAGGAAGAGGGATGCTGCGTGGTTCTACGGGTCTGCGCCATTGGGCATGGATATACTGCGCCAGAATTCCGTTGCCCTTCACACCGCCGAAGCCAATCGCGCCAACTCCCGAGGAGCTGCGGGGGTCGACAGTGCTCGTCGTGGACGACGAACGCGCCTGGCGGGTGATCCTCGAGACCGACCTGAAGATGCTCGGCTACAAGGTGTCGATGGCCGAGGACGCCGACCAGGCGCTCGTGCGGGCGCAGGCCGACCGTCCGGAAGTTGCCATCATCGACCTGATGCTTCCAGAGCCTATGGACGGCTGGGGTCTGCTGAACGAGCTGCGGGCGCGCGGGCAGAAGGTGCCCGTGATCTTCTACACGGCGTACCCCGTCTTTCCCTCAGGTACCGACGACCCCGATGTCGTCGGATACATGAGCAAAGCAGTCGACCGGGCGGACCTCTACGCTCTCCTCCCGGTCGCTATTCGGCGCTCACGTGAGCGCCGAGACTCAGAGTCCTAGTTGATTACCAGGCCCAGCCGAGGTCGAACTCGTCGACCCACGTCGCGCCGGCGGCGAGCGCCAGAGCGGCGAGGATCAGAACCGCGATGACCACACCCTGGACCTTAAAACGCCATGTCATCCCCAATCTACCCCTTTGTTTTTCCAATCTATGCCAGGTCCGACCAAAAGTATGCGGTAGGCCCGGTGTACTCCAGCGTTCTAGTGTCGTCAATTATCGTTAAAAATAGTGTAGATAGGGCCTTGGAAAACCGCAGTTTGCGGCGCGGGTCGGGCGACGGCGCCAGGCGCGAGGTGCGGCTTCCGCCTCTCCCGCCCGGCCTCGAAGTCTACCGGCCGGCCGACGTCCTCGGCTCGGCCGTCCTCGTCGTCGAAGACGAGGCCGCCATGCTGCAGCAGCTTCGTATCGACCTCCACGACCTCGGTTACCGGCCGTCGGTGGCCGCCAGCGTGATGGAGGCGCGCGAGGTGCTCGAGCACGAGCGCGTGGCCGCCGTCCTGCTCGACCTGGTGCTCGACGAGCACGAGGACTCGGGCTTCGAGCTGCTGACATGGATCCGGCAGCACCATCCCGGCCTACCCGTGATCGTGCTGTCCGCGGCCCAGGTCAACTCGGCATCGATCCGGCGCGCGTACGAGCTGGGCGCCAGCTCCTACTTCGTCAAGGGCAATGTACCGATGGCGCACATCTACTCCGACCTCGCGGCGCGGTTGGTCGAGCGGGGCACCGGGCGGCCGGGGACGTACCGCTTCGGGCGATTGGAGTTCGACCCGACCCAGCGCGTCGTGCGCATGGACGAGCATGAGGTCCGTCTCACCCAGCAGCAGGCGGCGCTGGTCCTGTTCCTTGCGCAGGGGTCGAAATCGGCGACGGCGCGCGACCTCATCCAGGCTGGGCTCTTTCGCCACAACGCGGCCCACTCGACGGTGCACTCGGCGCTTCTCACGTTGCGCCGGCGCCTCGACGAGCTCGAGCCCGGGCTCGGCGCAACATTCGTGCACGCGTCGGCGCGCGGGTACAGTCTCGTCGCCATCCATGAGTGATGATCACGCGACGACGCCGCTGCCGAGCAAAACCGTGCTCGACGATGTGGTCGACCTCCGGCGGTACTTCCACAAGCACCCCGAGGTCAGCTTCAGCGAGCACGAGACGTCCCGATATCTGAAGGAGAGGCTCCGAGAGCTCGGCCTCGACCTCAAAGAGTCGCCGACGGAGACCGGCGCTGTGGCCGTCCTCGACACAGGCCGTCCCGGCAAGACGGTGATGCTGCGGGCCGACATAGACGCGCTTCCGATCCACGAAGAGTCGGGCGTCGATTTTCAATCACGGACGGATGGCCGCATGCACGCGTGCGGTCATGACGCGCACATGGCGATCATGATCGGGGTTGTCCGCACCCTGATCGACCGCATCTGGGACGTGCAGGGCAAATACCTTTTCGTGTTCCAGCCGGCGGAGGAAATCGTCGAGGGCGCCAAGGCGATGATCGGACGCGGGCTGCTCGACGAGCACCGCCCCGACGCGGTCATCGGTCTGCACATCGTGAGCTTCGAACCGTCTGGAACCGTGATCTCACGTCCTGGTCTCATGTGGTCGGGCTCCGACGCATTCGACGTCACGTTCAAGGGGCCGGGCGGGCACGGCGGCATGATGGGCCGGCGCGGCAACGTGCTCGCGGCGCAAGCATTTTTCGTCGAACGCCTGCACACGGTGGTCGAGGGCCTCGAGCACGACGGCGTCCAGTGCCACACCACGATCGGCAACATCGCGAGCGACGGGGCGTGGAACATCGTTCCTCGCGGCGTGCTCGTGCAGGGGAGCTTGCGTACCTTCAACGATTCGCTGCGCACCGAGGCGCTCGACCGCCTCCACGATCTGCTGCACGAAACCGACAGCGCGTTCGAGGTCAAGTCGGATCTCGAGCTCGTGCACGGCACCGTTCCATTGCTGAACGAGCCGAACGTGACGCGCACGGTGATGGAGGTCGGAGAGGAGCTCGTCGGAGACAAGGCGAGCCACCTCGGCCGGCCGCTCACCGTCAGCGACGACTTCGCGGAGTTCCTGACCAGAATCCCGGGCTGCTACTTCATGCTCGGCGCGCGTCCCGAGGGCGACACGGCGCCGGCGCATCACTCGCCAACATTTCGCATCGATGAGGCGGCCCTGCCGGTCGGGGTCAAGGTGCTGGCGGGAGCGGCGTCGCGCCTCGCGGCTGAGTAGCGAGCCATGTTGTGGCCGCTCGCGATCGCGTTCGGAGTGGCTCTCGGTCTGGCGGGCGGAGGCAACCTTGCCAACCTCGCGCGCCTGAAATTTCGCTGGCCACTGCTGCTCGTCGCGGCGGTCGCGCTGCGCTATGTCGTGATCTTCACGCCGCTGAGCCACGTCGAAGGTGCGCAGTACGTCTATGCCGCATCCCTGGCCATCATCGTGCTGTGGACGGTGTGGCATCTGCGCCTCCTGCCCGGCGTCTGGCTGGTGACGCTCGGTGGCGCGCTCAACCTGATCGTGGTGCTGACCAACGGCGGACGCATGCCCGTCGATGCGACCCTGGCCGCACGCCAGCTCGGAGGCATCCTCGCGCAGCGCGGCCATATCGGTCAGTACACGGTGATGGGACCGGACACGCACCTCGGCTTCCTGGGTGACTGGCTGTCGCTGGGACCACTGCCCGAGGCCTACAGCCCAGGCGACGTATTGATCGCGATGGGAATCGCGTTGGTGATCCTGATCTCCATCCACAGGATCCCCGAGTCAGAAGCGGTTCCTTAGAAACCCCACCCCGTATAGTGAATTGACCCCGCCGTGATCATCTTCTGGATCCTCACGCTCTTCGTCGGCGCTTCGGCCTTCGCGTTCGGGCTGATCGCTCTCCAGCTGGGCATCGTCTGGTCGATCGTCTACGCGGTCGTGGCGATGATCATCTGCCGGGGGATCCTCACGCTTCTGAAGCGCTGGCTGATCCTCAGCGAGCGAATCGGTCCCGAGGGCAGCGCCGAAGAGAGAACGATCGAGACGAACCGCGCCATCTTCTGGCGGCGCGTCTTCTGGGTGGTGGTCCTGTTTGTCATCTACTTCGGCAGCGCGTTCATGTTCTTCGGGCTGCCGCCTGGAGATGCGATCGTCGCCCTTCCGGCCTTCCTCGCGGCGGTGCTGCCTCAGCTCTTCTACGTGCTGGCCCTCATGGTCGTCAACTTCATGATCTTCTTTGGGGCCTTTTTCATCTACGGCCGGATCGGCCGGACCTACATCGACCCCGGGGAAGCCAACTGGGGCGTGAAGATCGAAGATGTTCGCGGCCAGAAGTCCGCGGTCGACGAGATGCGGCGAATCCTCCGGCTGATGGAGCAGGGTCGCAACTACGTCAAGGCGGGCGGCAAACGCGAGCGCGGCGTCTTGATGGTGGGACCTCCGGGAACCGGGAAGACGATGCTCGCGAAAGGCATCGCTTCATCGATGCATGTGCCGATCATCATCACGTCGGGCTCGTCCTTCCAGGGCATGTTCCTCGGGATGGACGCGCTGAACGTCTTCATGACGATGCGCGCAGCCAAGTCGCGGGCCAAGCGATGGGGTGGCTGCATCGTCTTCATCGACGAGTTCGACGCGCTCGGCACTCGCCGAGGCGGTATGGGCGGTGGCGGCGGCGGAGCCGGAGGGCTGGGCGGGATGTTCGGCGGTGGCCAACTCGGCCTCAACACCCTTCTCGTGTTGATGGACGGAGTGGATAACCCGGGGTTCTTCAAGCAGTTCTTGCGGCGCTTCGTCAACGTCTCGCTCGACGGCGTGTTCCTGCCGCGCAAGATCGGGGCGAACGGGACAAGCGTCTCGCTTCGGATACCGATCCTGCGTGCGCCTCGATACAACATCCTCTTCGTTGCGGCGACAAACCGCCCCCAGGTGCTGGACGAGGCAGTCACCCGGCCGGGGCGCTTCGGCCGGCAGATCATCTTCCGCATGCCGACCAAAGAGGACCGCAAGGACATCGCAGACCTCTACTTTGCCAAGAAGAAACACGACCCCGACCTGGACTCGCCTGCCCGGCGCGACGAGTTTGCCCGCGTGACCGACGGCTACTCACCGGCGATGATCGAGCAGGCCACATCGCTTGCCCTGATGTATGCGTTCGAGGATGGTCGGGACGCCTTCACGTGGCGCGACATGCGCGAATCGATGGGCAACATCGAGGCGGGCCTCGCTCACCCGATTGTCTACACCGAGCGCGAGCGGGTTGCGGTCGCGCGGCACGAGCTCGGGCACGCGGTCGCGGCGCGCTACTTCCTCCCCGACCAGGTTTCGGTGCGGCTGTCTATTAAGGCGCGCACCGGCTCGTTGGGCCACCACCGCACTGTCGACAAGGAGGAGGAGTTCTCCAAGTTCCGCAGCCAGGCGGCAGGCGAGCTGCGGCACGGGCTTGGCGCGATCGCTGCCGAGCGAGTTTTCTACGGGGAGAACTCGACCGGCGTCAGCCAGGACCTGATCCAATCGACCCAGCTCGCAGCCATGATGATCGGCGTCTGGGGCATGGGACCTGATCCGCTCCCGCCACATCTCTCGCGGTTGGCGGTGAGCATCGGCGATCACCTGGTGTCGGTCGCAGCAACCCTGGGCGACACCGAGCTGTCGGGGGCGAGCCCAGCTGGACGCGCGCTCGGCAACGGCCGCTCCCGCCAGGCGATCGCCCAGGTGCTCGGCGCCGCGTTCATAGACGACTGGCGCGTGATGTACGTCAACAAGGAAGCGATCGACCTCGCGGCCGAGGCGCTGATGGCGCAGGGGGAGATGGTCGGAGACGAGATCGGTGGACTCCTCGACTCGGTCAGCTTGCGTGAGCCGACTGCGAGCGACCCGTACCCTGCCGAAATTCCATTGCCGCCGGTGCTCGAACCGCTGAAGATCGAGGCCGCCGAACAGTCAGCCTGATCCGCCGGGCCTCATCCGTCCTAATCGTTGTCGTCGTCGCGATGCTGCCGCGCGTCGCGTCGGCGCAGGATCCGGGTCTCGGTCCCAACCCTCATCACGAGGCCGCGCGCATCGTCTCCGCCGAGCTGGCGATGCGGGACGCGCTCAACACGATGACGGGCCTATCGGGAGAGCAGCCTTCCGGACTGGCCGACACGATGCGGCACGAGATGGCGGTGGCAGCAGCCCAGTACGACTTCCGGCAAGCCGCTCGAGTCCAGCAGCGCCAGGTGTACGACCTTGCCGGTTACGCGGACGTTGAATCGAGCGTCATAGCCCTTTTGCCGAGCGACCTCCAGGCGCCGATTCGAGACTCCATCGCCGCCCTTCATTCGCTGTACATCCTCGGCGGCATCGACCAGTACTACCTGGTCAATCCTCATTACACGCTGCCGTACGCCAACGCCGCGCCGTTGAACAGCCTGAGATCCTTCTACGTCGAAGCCCAGCGCCGTTACGGCGTCGACGCCAGCTACCTGGCCGCCATCAACTTCATCGAGAGCAAGTTCGGACGTGTCAACGGGCCGTCCTCAGCCGGGGCGGTGGGCCCGATGCAGTTCCTGCCCAGCACCTGGACCGAGTACGGGCAGGGCGGGAACATCAACGATCCGCATGACGCAATCCTCGCGGCCGCGCGATACCTGCAGCACAACGGTGCGCCGTACAACATGCGCAACGCGATCTGGCACTACAACAACTCTTTCGACTATGTCGACTCGGTGGAAGCGTTCGCCCGAGCGTACCGCTCGGATCCGGGGTGGCTCGAGCGGATGTACTACTGGGACACGACCGGCTAGAAGCGTTCCACCCAGCGGGAGCGCCACTCGGCGGGTTCGAGTGATGGTGAGTAGTAAGCGGTCTGTCGAACTATCTTCCCGTGGCGGAAGTGCAAGAGGTCGACGGAGTACCACAGGCTCCCGTCGGGATATTTGACCCGTGACTCGACGATGTAGTCGTCGCCGGTTCCAGCGACCTTGAGCACGGAGAAGGTAGGTGTGGTGACCCATCTGTCCGCGCTGCCGGTGACCCGGACGGGCTCACCCTGGGGCAGCCCGGGGTAGTTCTCGTTCATCTCACGGTTGTTCTTGATTCCGCGGACACGTTCGCCCGACTGCGGCATCTCAAACGTGTAGTCAGGGTCGAGAAGAGTCTCGATGGCGTCCCAGTCGCGCGCGTTGGCCGACTGGTAAAACTTGTCCACGACTTCGCGGTGGCTCAGCTGGGCCATGTCCGCGAAATTGTAGTGCCGGCGCGGCTCCAGCCCGGAAACGCCGGATCGTTAGAGTAAGTACTCATGGAGTACCGGATCGAACAATTGGCCCGGACCGCCGGCGTCGCCGTTGATACGATCCGCTTCTACCAGGGCAAAGGCCTGCTCGACGCACCGCGGCGTGAGGGGCGGGTGACCTGGTACGGAGACTCCCACGTCGAGCGGCTGAAGCGCATCAAGGAGCTTCAGCAGCAGGGCTTCACGCTCACAGTCATCCAGCGCTTCCTCGCAGGCGAGCTCGAGGACTCGGATGAGGCGCTGGTCGCGGCGGTCACCCGTCCGGGCGCTCCCATGACCCTGACCCGCGCCGAGCTCTCCGAGCGAAGCGGGGTGCCCGAACCGCTCCTCGCAAGCCTCGAGCAGGGCGGTCTCCTGGTGCCGGTGGAAGGCCGCGAAGAGCCCCTCTACCCGGCCGACGACCTGCAGGCGATCGCGGCGGGCATGAAGCTGATCGCGGCCGGCGTGCCGATCGGCGCCCTGATGGAGCTCGGCAGGGAGCACGCGGCGGCGGTCGATCGGACGGCGCGCCAGGCGGTCGACCTCTTCGATCGCTACGTGCGCGAGCGCATCCAGTCGGAGGGCGGCGCGACCGAGGCTGCCGAGCGCAGGTTGCTCGAGACGTTCAACGAGCTGCTTGAAGCCAGCGGGACCCTGGTGCGCCACCACTTCGAGCGCACGCTCCTGCGCGCGGCCCGCGAGCATATCGAGAAGAGGGATTGATCGCGGCGGCCGCGGTCCAGGTCCGAGAGCTCGACCGCACGCCCGACCTCGCCGACCTGATCAGCTCCGCACGGGACGCGGGTCACGAGGTGATGCTCATCGAGCGGCCGATGCCCGACGCGGTCAGCGTCGCCGTCATCGGCAAGGCGTTCGACGTCGTGGCTGCGAGCGACGGCGTTGCGCTCGAAGACGCCGAGGGCAAGACGGTCGACTCCGAACCCGGCCAGGACCGAATCCTGGCCGCGGCGAGATTGTGGCGGCGCATCGCTTCGCCCGACACGGTCGCGGTTGGAGGATTCGCGTACCGGCCGGACCGCGACCCCAGTGGCGCATGGGCGGGGTTCCCCGCGCTCCTGTTTCGCATCCCCCGGCTCGCCGTGCTGCGCAAGCGCGGCCGGACGTTTGTCGTCACCGCGACACCCGAAGCCGACGAGATGCTCGACCTCTCACTTTCCACGGTGCGAGCTCCCGCGGCCCGGCAGCTCGACGTGACACCGGTGCGGAATCCGCTGGCGTGGACCGCAGCCGTTGAAACGGCCGCGGCGCGTCTGCGCGCCGGCGAGGCGGAGAAGGTGGTGCTCGCGCGCGAGATGGTCGTGCACGGTGATGGCGTGATTTCTGCAGGCAGCGTCGTGCGGGGTCTGCGCACCGCGTATCCGTCGTGCTTCACGTACCTGATCACAGGCGCGGATGGCACGGCGTTCGCAGGCGCATCACCTGAGCTTCTGATCCGCCGGACGGGCGGCGACGCTTTCGCGCAGCCGATGGCCGGCTCGGTAGCGCGCGGCACCAATGACGCTGAGGACAAGCGTCTGGCACGCGGCCTGAGCGCCAGCGTCAAAGACGCTGATGAGCATCGCGTGGTTTCGCGATTCGTGGTCGACGCACTGCGACCGTTCGCTACGCAGGTCATCGCGCGGGGACCAGAGGTCGTTCGGTTCACCAACATCCAGCACCTCGCCACGAGTGTCGAGGCCGCGCTGCGCGATCCCGCGTCCGACGCCCTGGAGCTCGCCGCCGCGCTGCATCCGACGCCCGCGGTCGGAGGCTGGCCTCGCGACTCTGCGGATAAGCTGATCGATGAGCTCGAGGGCATGGAGCGCGGCTGGTATGCGGGCGCGGTTGGATGGATCGACGGTCGCGGCGATGGCGAGTTCGCCGTCGCGCTGCGATGCGGCCTGCTGTGGGAGGACGGCGCCCGTCTCTACGCGGGCGTCGGGGTGATGCCTGATTCTGACCCGGCGCAAGAGCTCGAGGAGACGGAGCTGAAGTTCAAGGCGCTCCTGACCGCGCTCGTCTGATGGAAGCGACGATCAACGGAACGCGCATCCACTACGAGCGCGAAGGCGAAGGCCTGCCAGTGGTGTTTCTCCATGCCGGAGTCGCGGACTCGCGGATGTGGCGACCGCAGATTCGCGCTTTTGCCGATCAATTCGAATGCGTCGCCCCTGACATGCGTGGATTCGGAGAATCCAAGCTACCTCCCGGATCGTGGTCTCCGGTCGCGGACGTGCTCGGATTAATCGACCATCTCCACCTCAAGCCTGTTCATCTCGTCGGCTGCTCGATGGGCGGCGGCCTCGCGATCGACTTCGCGCTCGAGCATGGAGAACGGATCTCAAAGCTCGTCCTGGTCGGGCCCGGCATCGGCGGAGTGCACTTCGGACCCAAGTACCAAGAGCTCTTCGCGGAGGCCGAGGCGGCGGAGAAGGCCGGCGACCGGCGCGCCATTGTCGAGGCGGACGCCCGACTCTGGTTGGACGGTCCGAGACGCCCTGCGGGTTACGTCAAGGATCCGCTCCGCAAGCTCTTCTTCGAAATGGACAGCAACTTCGACAGCGATTTCGACAGCGCGCCCATCGACCAGATCGAACCCCCCGCGGCGGGGCGCCTGTCCGAGATCACCGCGCCGACGCTCGTCGTGGTCGGCGACGAGGACGCTCCGCCGGTCTTCGACGCGGTCGACCTTCTTATGGAGAAGGTGCCGCACGCGCGCAAAGCTGTGATCGACGACGCGGCGCACCTGCCCAACCTGGAGCACCCCGATGAGTTCAACCGGATTGTGCTGGAGTTTCTGCTCGAGGACTGATCAGCTCTTCAGAGCTGAGGCGGCCGCCTCCCAGCACAGCCGGTGCCCGCTCACGCTGTCCTCACGCTTGAAGCGCACCACGACCATGGTGGGAGTGGGCGCGGCGATCGCGTCGGCGATCGCGGGCTCCAGCCCCGAGCGGTCGGACACCGGGCTGTAGACCAATCCGTAGAGGCGGGCGACCTGCGAGAGGTCGAGACCCAGAGGCGTGGCGAAGATCTCCTCGAACACGTCGTGGTGCTCCGCTTGCGGTAGGAAGTTGAAGACCCCGCCGCCGTTGTTGTCGCACACCACGATCGTGGCGCGGATGCCGTGGCGCTGCAGCGCCCACAGCCCGTTCATGTCGTGATAGAGCGACAGATCCCCGAGCAGGAGCACCGTCGGCGAAGGATTGCGCCCAGTTGCGACTCCAAGACCGCTCGACACCAGTCCGTCGATTCCGCTCGCGCCGCGATTGGCGAAAAAGCGCTGCTGCACGCGAGCGATCGGCCAGAAGCTGTCTGCCGCGCGGATCGGCATGCTCGAACCGACGAAGACCTGCCCGGCCTGAGGCAATCGCGCGCTGAGCGCCCTGACGATGTGCCCCTCGTGGATCGGCGTCGACACCATCGTGGCGGCAATCGCGGCCGACGCCTTCTTCCCGGCGCTGACCCATCCCTCGCGCCAGGCCGAGCGATCTACTGGAGCGAGCGCCTCGAGCAGTGGCTGCGGATCGCACGTGACCACGTTGGTGGCGACGTAGTCCTCGTCGCGCCACCCGCCGTCGGGATCGATCAGAAACGTTGGCGCCGCCGCCGCGGCCAACCAGCGGTTCAGCACGCGCGACGTCGGGGTCGCGCCGAGCCGGATCACCAGGTCCGGTCCGTGCTGCAGCGACCATCCGGCCCGGAGCAACGCCTCGTAGGACTCGACGACCGCGCCTGCCTCCGCCCGGCGCAGCTGCGAGGTCGGCTCGGGCAGGATCGGCAGGCCCAGGCGCTGGAGAGCGGGCGCCAGTCGGTCGCCATCCCGCATCGCCCCGGCAATCACAAGCGGGCGCTGCGAGCGCTGGATCGCGGAGGAGAGGGCCGCGACCTGCGCCTGGCTCGGCAGCAGCCGGCCCGTGGTGGCCGACTGTGCCGGCGCGCCCTCGGCGCTCGGAATCCGGCCCGGCGGCGGGACGAGTGGCTCACGAAACGGCAGGTTCAGGTGCACCGGGCCCGCCGAAGATTCAGCCACGGCCCGGGCCGCCAGCCGTCGCCACACGCGTGCGGCATTCGGCAGCTCGACAGGCACGCCCGGATCGAAGAACCAGACCGGCGCGCTGCCGTAGAGGTGCTGCTGGTCGATGGCCTGGTTCGCGCCGACGTCCTGCAGCTCTGGCGGTCGGTCCGCCGTCACGACGATCAGCGGCGTGCGCGAGTAGGCGGCCTCGACGACCGCGGCGTGGAACTCGGCCGCCGCGGTACCGGATGTCGAAACGACGACGGCCGGCTTACCGGTCGCCTTGCCCAGGCCGACAGCAAAGAAAGAGCCGCATCTCTCGTCGATATGAACGAGGACCTTGATGCGCGGATGCCGCTGGAGCGCCATCGCGATCGGAGCCGATCGCGAACCGGGCGACACGCACGCAAACTCGACTCCCTGCGCCGCCAGCTCGTCGACGAACGTCGCGGCAAACGTCTGTTGAGCGTCGCTCATAGGATCGAGTCGTGATTCTGGAGCGTGAGGACGTCAGGCTGAGCTACTTTGTCGCCGGCGAGGGGCCGCCGGTAACGCTCCTCCATGGCTTCACCCAGAGCGGCCGGAGCTGGCGTGAGCTCATCTCGCACATGCCCGAAGGCTGGAAATGGATCGTGCCGGACCTGCGCGGACACGGCGAGACGGTGACCAGGCCGGGCGCGCCTTGCTCGATGGACGCGTGCGCCGACGACCTCGTCGCCCTCTGGGAGGAGCTGGACCTGGGCCGAACGCACCTCGTCGCGTATTCGATGGGCGGACGTCTGGCCCTTCACGTCGCGGCGCGAAGGCCGGAGCGCCTGTCCTCGCTGCTTACGATTGGCGCGCACGCCGGGCTCGATGAAGATGCGCGCGCGGGGCGGCGCAAGGGCGATGAGGCGCTCGCCCAGCGAATCGAGAAGGACGGGGTCGAGTCTTTCGTCGATTACTGGGGTTCGCTCCCACTTTTCGCGGGCCTGCAGCAGCGCGGCGAAGGCTACGTCGCGCAGCTTCGCGCCGAGCGCCTGCAGAACCACGTCGCGGGCCTTGCCTGCTCGTTGCGGGGCATGGGCGCCAGCGTGATGGAGCCGCTGTGGGACGACCTCGGACACGTCGGCGTTCCGTGCACCTTCGTGGCGGGCCAGCTCGACCACGGTTACGTCGCGTCGGCGCGAAGGCTCGCCGCGACCGTGCCCAACGGCCACATCGAGATCGTGCTGCGTACCGGACACGCGGTCCACCAGGAACGGCCCGAAGCGTTCGCGCGCGTGCTCGCCAACCACCTCGCTCAAAGCAGCGTCGCCAGCGCGAACAAGAGCGCGTAGACGAGCTCCGCGATCGCCATTCGCTTCAGCGCCTTGATGAGGGCTGGTGGGTCGGTCGAAGCGAGCGCGAGGCTCACGGCGCTCCACGCGACCGGCGCGGCCACCAGCGTGACCAGCACTGCCGGCATCGACAACGAGACGGCCACCGGTATGGCGAACGCCGCGGCCACCAACCCGACAAGCAACGAGCGGGTTCTCGCTCGGCCGATCCGAGTCGCCAGCGTGCGCTTGCCGGCCGCCGCGTCGGTGTCGATGTCGCGAAGATTGTTGAGGACGAGGATGGCCGTCGCCAGGAATCCCATCGCGCACGCCATCAAAACCGCGAGCGTCGTGACACGACCCGTCTCGACATAGACCGTGCCGGCGGTCGCGACCAGGCCGAAGAAGACGAACACGAAGACCTCACCCAGACCGAGGTAGCCGTACGGTCTCGGCCCACCCGTGTAGAGCCACCCCGCGAGCAGGCATGCAGCGCCGACCACAAGAAGGCGCAGGTCGACGGCCAGGCTGAGGAGCAGCCCCGCTGCGCCTGCCACCCCAAACGCTGCGACCGCCGCCCAGCGCACCTGCTCGGGGGCGATCACGCCCGACGACGCCGCGCGCACCGGCCCCACCCGCACCGAGTCCGCGCCGCGGACGAAGTCGGAGTAGTCGTTGGCGAAGTTGACGCCCAGCTGCATGGCGACGCCGACCACGAGCGCCCCGATGCCCGCTCCCCAGCGCACCCCGCCCTGGTGCAGCCCGACGGCCGTCCCGGTCAGTACCGGCGCAACCGAGGCCGCGAGCGTGGCCGGCCGCACGGCCGACCACCAGACGCGCCCCGGACTAGGGACGCTTGGGGAACCTGGCGAAGTTGGGTTTGCGCTTCTGGACGTATGCGTCCCGGCCTTCCTGGGCCTCTTCGCTCAGGTAGTAGAGGAGCGTCGCGTCGCCCGCCAGCTGCTGGATGCCCGCCAGACCATCGTCCGCTGCGTTGAGCCCGGCCTTGAGCATGCGCAGCGCGAGCGGGCTGAGCTCGAGCATGCGTCTGCACCACGCGACGGTCTCTTTCTCCAGGTCGGCAAGCGGCACGACCTTGTTGACCAGGGCCATGTCGAGCGCCTGCTGCGCGTCGTACTGCTCGCAGAGAAACCAGATCTCGCGCGCCTTCTTCTGGCCGACGATGCGCGCCAGCAGGCCCGCGCCGTAACCGCCGTCGAAGCTGCCCACGCGCGGGCCGGTCTGGCCGAAGCGCGCGTTGTCGGCGGCAATGGTCAGGTCGCAGACCACGTGCAGGACGTGGCCGCCGCCGATCGCGTAGCCCGCGACCATCGCGATCACAGGCTTGGGGAGCCGCCGTATCTGGACTTGCAGGTCGAGGACGTTGAGGCGGCCCGTGCCCCCTGCGTCGACGTAGCCGTCGGCGCCCCGAATCCGCTGGTCCCCACCCGAGCAGAACGCCTCGGTCCCTGCGCCGGTCAGGATGACGACGCCGGTCTTCGGGTCGTCGCGCGCCACCTCGAACGCGCGCGACATCTCGACGACCGTCGTCGGGCGAAACGCGTTGCGGACCTCGGGCCTGTTGATCGTGATCTTGGCGATGCCGTCCCAGGTGTCGTAGAGGATGTCCTCGTACTCACCCGATCGCACCCATGCAGGCCGGTAGGAATCGTTCAAGCCAGCACTCCTAGAGCGATCACTAGCATCAATCCTAGCGACCTGACTAAGCCCGCTGGCGAGGCCTCCGGCGCGGGAAGAGGCGCACGATCTTGGCGTAGTCGTCAGGCGTGTCGATATCGTCGGCACGTCCAGGCGCCGGCACGATGTCGAGCAGCTCGGGCCGGCCATGGAGCACCTGCCGGGCCCCGGCGTCTCCCCTCAGGGCGAGCAGCTGCGGCCACATCTGCCGCGACAACACGACCGGCGGGGACCAACCATCTTCCTCCTGCGCGACCGCGACCGCGGGCCGCGACCCTTCACGCCGCCATGCGCGCAAAAGCGTAGCCACCGTGCGCGAGCCGACGAGCGGCTGGTCGCCGAGCAAGACCATCGCCCCCTCGATCTCCGGACGCAGCGCTTTCAGGCCTACGCGTAGAGACGAGGCCATCCCCGTTGCCGATTTGGCGTTGAAGACCACCTCGGTGCGACCGTCCACGGCACGGCGCACGTCGTCCTCGGCGTAGACGACGACGGTCTGATGGCAGCCACCCTCCGACGCCGCTTCGAGCACGCGGCGCACCATCGGCACACCGTCGATGTCGAGCAGGAGCTTCTGCGAACCTGGCATGCGCGAGCTCTGACCGGCGGCCAGGACGATCCCACCGACCGGAAGCAGAGCCGCCGCCAGTCGCTCGAATGGGGGCCGCGTCGAGCGAATCCACTCGACCTCGATGCCGGCGCGAATAGCCACCTCCGCGAAATTGCGCAGCCTGCCGCTGTCGCCGTCGACGAGCATCAACCTGCGGCCGATGAGCGGCGTCAGATCGGGTACCTGCTCGGGAAGACCGACGACCGCGACCGACCTGCAGTCGTCGCGCGACACGATGTGCTGCAGCGCGGCGTCGAGGTCTTTGCCGCGCACGACCATGGAGTGCGCGCCCTCCGGCTCGCGATAGGTGCGGCCGCGGACAGGAAGGTCGAGATCCCCCATGACGAAGACGGACATAGGCGGCTCAGCATGCCAGATGGGACCCGAATTACCCTCTCCTGAATGCCGATTCTTGGTGCTCACGTCGACTCCTCCGGCGGCCTCCACCTGGCGTACGAGCGAGCCAGGGCCATGGGCGCGGATGCCATACAAGTTCACCCTACGCCCCCGGGGTTTTGGGGTTCGCCCAAGCTCGACGAGAATCGGATCGCGACCTTCAAGGAGGCGTCCGCCAAATTCGGCAAGCCGCCCTTTTACTTTCACGCCGTGTACCTGATCAACCTCGCCGGTGACGATCCGACTTTGCGCCAGCGGTCCGAAAGCACGCTCGCCGGCTACCTGAAAGCCGCCGACGACCTTGGCGTCGACGGAGTGATCTTCCACACCGGGTCACACAAAGGCGCCGGTTTCGAGGCGCGCCTGCCGTCGATCACCGAGCACATCAAGAAAGTGCTGGAACGGGCCGATCCAAAATCCGCGCGGCTGCTCATCGAGAACAACGCCGGCCTCGGCGGATCCGTCGGCGCGCGTTTTGAGGAGATCGCGCAGATGCTGAGCGCCCTCAACAATGACAAGCGCGTGGCTGTGTGCTTCGACACGTGCCATGCGTTTGCGTCGGGCTACGACGAGCGCAACGCCGCCGAAGTGAAGAAGACGATCGACGAGCTCGACAAGGTGGTCGGGCTGTCGCGTGTCGACGTGATCCACTGCAACGACTCGGTGACGGGCCTCGGCTCCAATCGCGACCGACACGCCAACATCGGAGAGGGACAGATCGGTGAGGAGGGCTTCAGGGCGCTGCTCCACGAGCCTCGCCTGGCCAAGCTGCCGTTCATCCTCGAGGTCCCCGGAGCGGGTGGCGGGCCCGACGCCGAACAGGTCTCGATCCTGAGGAGACTCGCCACCTAGCTAAGCGACGCGGCTGGCGCGGTCCGAGCGCGGCTCGACGGTTCGAAGGGGTGAGCGTCTCGGCGCGCGCCGGAGCGCCAGCCCGGCCAGCAACCAGGCGCGCTTGGCCAGCAGCCCAGTCATCTGGGCCAGGCCTGGGAGCGTGCTCTGGGCGAAAAGCCGGCTGTTCTCCGCCTCGCGCTGGATGTCCTTCAGACGCTCCCACATGACGTCCTCGTTCGTATACGGGTTCATTTTGACCTCCTAACCATCTAAGTTCTTATGTCAGTTATTATAACCGACATTGCAATTTCTGTGGTTATGGGTAAACTAAGGGTCGATGTCTGAACGGGAAAGGGCAACCGGCGACGTTGGGCTGGTCCAGGCATTCGTCAACACCCTCGACGTCCTGCCCGGAACGGAGGAGCTCAAGGATCCAAACACGCTCCGCTCGTGGCTGGTTGCAAACGGGCTGATGCGCGACGGCGAGGCAGTCGACGAGTCCGACCTGAAGCACGCGATCGCCGTCCGCGAGGCGATGCGGGCGGTGATCGGAGGCAACAACGGCCGCCAGGTCTACCCCGTCGACGTCGCCACGCTCAACGAGGCGGCAAGCGCCAGCAGGCTGCGGATGCGCTTCGGCCGCGACGGCAAGCCGCGGCTGGAGCCCGAGGCGACCGGGCCGGTCGGCGCCATGGGGCGCCTGGTCTCGACCCTCTACTCAGCGATGCAGGACGAGACCTGGGACCGGCTCAAGCTCTGCACCGACGACGACTGCCGCTGGGCGTTCTTCGACCGCTCCAAGAATCACTCGAGCCGCTGGTGCACGATGGAGTCGTGTGGCAACCGGGCCAAGGCGCGCCGCTTCAGGCAGAAGCGCGCACGGCTCGCATAGAAACTCCGGAACCTCCAAAGCGAACGGCCGTGATCTCGGCGAGGATGCCCAGCGCGGTCTCCTCCGCCCCCCGGGAGCCGAGGTCCAGGCCGATCGGACCGTGGACCTCGGCGATGTCGTCGTCGGAAAAACCTTCCTTGCGCAGGGCCGCGAAACGCTTCTGGTTGGTCTTGCGGCTTCCGATCGCGCCGATGTAGCCCGCGTCCTTGCGCAGCACCGAGCGCAGCGCGGGCAGGTCGAACTTCGGGTCGTGAGTGAGGATGACGATGTAGGTCGAAGCATCGATCGCGACTTTCGCCATCGCCTCGTCGGGCCACGCCACGATCAGCTCGTCGGCGTCCGGAAATCGCTCCTTGGTGGCGAACTTCGCCCGCGCATCGATCACCGTGACGCGGTAGCCCATCAGCCTGGCGAGTCGGTGCAGCGGGATCGCGATGTGGATGGCGCCGATGATCACGAGGTGCGCCGGCCGGCGGTTCGGCTCCATGAAGTAGTCGCCGTCGCGCCTGGCGAGCTCGGTGCCGGGCGGCAGGCCTCGCGCGGCATATGTCTCACCGGTCACGAGGTTGGTGCGAAGCGTCGCGGGCTCGTTGCGGTTGAGCATCCCGATGAGCTCCAGGTGAGCGGAATTCAGAGGCTGGACGAAGACCTCGATGTGACCGCCGCATGCGAGACCAACCTCGAACGCGACGTCGTCAGCGACCCCGAATGCGGCCAGCTTGGGCTCGCCGCTCTTCAGGACTTTCTGCGCCTCGTCGAACACCGCGCCTTCGATGCACCCGTTGGAAACGGAGCCCGCCATCTTCCCCGACCGGGTGACGAGCATCTTCGAGCCGAGCGGTCGCGGGCTCGATCCCCATGTCTCGACGACCGTCGCGATGGCGAGCTCCTCGCCATCGCGCGTCCACTCGTTCAGCTCGTCGAGCACCTCTCTCATCGCGACTTCCTTGAATCGAGAGAAGACAGGAGCGAGCCGAGATCTTCCAGCGCCGCCACGTTGTGCGCCGCGAGGAAGTCATCGCAGTGCGGCAGCGCCGCGGCCATGCCTCGCGTCAGCGGTTCGTACCCGCGCGATCCGAGGAGCGGGTTGAGCCAGATCAGTCGGTGCGACGAGCGTCGCAGGTGGACGAGCTCCGCGACCAGGTGCTGCGGATCGCCACGGTCCCATCCGTCGCTGACGATCAGCACCACCGCCCCGTGCCCCAGCACCCGGCGGGCCCACCGGCGGTTGAACTCGCCGAGCGCGTCGCCGATGCGGGTTCCGCCGCTGAAGTCGTGCACGCCCTTGCTGACGGACTCGAGCGCGCGGTCGAGGTCGCGATGACGGAGCAGGCGCGTGATTCGTGTCAGCCGCGTGGAGAAGACAAACGCCTCCAGGTCTTCGCGCCGCGCGATCGCGTGGGCGAAGATCATCAGCAGCCGCGAGTACCGCTCCATCGAACCGCTCACGTCGCAGATCAGCACCAGGGGCCGCCGCCGGACGCGCGGCTTGCGTCGGAACAACGCCATCAGCTCGCCGCTGGAACGGATCGCGTGTCGCGCCGAGCGGCGGAGGTCGATGCTTCCGGTGCGTGACGGCCGCAGGCGCCGCGTCCGCCGCTCGGCCACTCTCCACGGCGCTTGCTCGAGGAGCCGCCGCACCTGCTCCGTCTCCTCCCACGTCATCTCTTCGAAGTCCTTGTGCCGGAGCAGCTCTTCGGCACTGTAGCCGCTCGAGCTGGCCGGAAACTCCTTGGGGTCCTGTTCGCGGTTCATCTGCGAGGCGTTGAGGCCGAGCGCGTTGGCCCATATCCGTGCGCGCTCGGGGGACATCGCGAGTGGCCGGCTGCGGCCAGGGATGAGGCCTGCCGACGCGCGCGGGTCGGGTGGCGACCAGAAGATGTCGAACGCGGCCTCGAACGTCGCGATGTCTTCTTTCCGGCTGACGAAAACAGAGCGCAGCGCGTTGCGGAAATCGTCGCGCTTCTTGAGGTCGATGCAGCCGAGCGCGCGGGTCGCGTCGGTCAGTCGTCGCGGTCCCGCCTCCAACCCCGCGTCGTGAAGCAACCGCGCGAACGCCCCCAAACGGGGCAGCAGATCGGGAGGTGCCTCAGGCACGCTGGGCCTTTTCCACCAGCGTCGGCACCTGCTCGCGCACGCGCTCGAGGTCTTCCTGGTACTTGAGCGCCGCGCCCATCGTCGCGTTGACCAGGTTGGCGTCGATTCGCGTCGCGCCGAGGGCGGCCAGCGAGCGTGCCCAGTCCAGCGTCTCCGCGACGCCCGGCACCTTGTAGAGGTCCATCCCGCGCAGGCCCTGCACCAGCGCGGCCACCTCGCGGGCGAGGCCGTCAGCCGCCTCAGGCGCCCGAGCCCTCACGATCTCGACCTCCTTGTCCAGGTCGGGGTAGTCGATCCAGTGGTAGAGGCAGCGCCGTTTCAGCGCGTCATGCACCTCCCGCGTGCGGTTCGAGGTGATGACCACGAACGGAACCTGCCGGGCCTTGATGGTTCCGATCTCCGGGATCGAGATCTGGAAGTCGGACAGCAGCTCGAGCAGGAACGCTTCGAACTCCTCGTCCGAGCGGTCGATCTCGTCGATCAACAACACCGGCGGGGTCTTGTCGTCGTTGTCGATCGCGTCGAGCAGCGGCCGGCGCAGAAGGAACTCGGAGCTGAAGATCTCGCGTTCCGCGGCGCGCCTGTCCTCCGTCTCCCCGATCAGACGGATGTGGAGCAGCTGGCGCGGGTAATTCCACTCGTAGACCGCGTGCGCCAGGTCGATTCCCTCATAGCACTGAAGGCGGATGAGGCGGGCGCCGAGCACCTCGGCCATGACCTTTGCGGCCTCGGTCTTCCCTACCCCGGCCTCGCCTTCGATGAAGAGCGGCTTCTGCAGCTGGAGCGCCAGAAAGATCGATGTGGCGAGCGCGCGGTCGCCGATGTAGCGGCGCTCGCGCAGGCGCCGTTCGACGTCCTCGATGGAGGGGACTGCGGTCACGGTGACAAAGCCTACGAGGAACACCCCACGAGCTCGGAGGACCCGCGATGCAGTCCGCGGAGCGGGCTGCGGAGCGGCTCGCCTGCGACCTCGCGGGGGCCCCGTTTGGAGGAGGCGAGGCAGATCATGCCCCGCCTCCCTCGAACCGCTACTGGCCTCCTTCGGCCTGGTTTATGGCCCGCTTGGTGAGCACGCGGGCAAGGTGCTTCTTGTACTCCGGGCTGGCGCGCAGGTCGCCCGCCGGGTCGAGCCCGTCGGACGCGTGCTGCGACGCCTCCTCCGCCTTGGCGCCCTTCTTCAGCGCGTCCTCCACGGCCTTGGCCCGCACCGGTGTCGGACCGACGTTGGTCAGGCCGATCCTCCAATCGCCGTTCATCTTCTGGGCGGCCACGCCGACGATGGCCCAGTCGAAGAGGCGGCGGCGGAATTTCACGTACTTGTGTGGCCCGTTGGCCACCGGGAACACGACCTCGGTCACGACCTCGTCGGGGCCGAGGGCCGTTGTGAAGAGGTCCTTGAAGAAGTCGCGGGCCGGAATGCTGCGCTGGTTGGTCACGACCTCAGCGTCGAGGATGAGGGCGAGCGTTGGGTAATCTCCCGCCGCGTCGGCGTGGGCGATGACGCCGCCCATCGTGCCCATGTTGCGAACCTGGTTGTCGCCCACCTCGCCCGCGATCTCCGCAAGCAAGGGAAGCTTCTGTTTCACGACCGAAGAGTTCTGAATCGTTACGTGCCTGGTCAAAGCGCCGACGTGCAGCTTGCCTCCACGCTCGGTGATGTGGTCGAGCTCCGTGATGCCGTTGATGTCGACGAGCGCTGCGGGCTGCGCGAGGCGAAGGCGCATGAGCGGTATCAAGCTGTGCCCGCCCGCGAGCACCTTGGCGTCTTCACCGTATCGGTTGAGGAGATTCGATGCCTCCTCGACGGAGGAGGCGCGAGAGTATTCGAAAGCGGTGGGGATCAATTGCGTGCCTCCTTGATCATCTTCCAGAGCCTGTCGGGACTGGCCGGCATGTCCACGTGTTTGATGCCGAGCGGGCTCAGCGCATCGCAGATCGCGTTGATCACGGCGGCGCTGGACGCGATGGTTCCCGCCTCGCCTATACCCTTCACACCGAGCTCGTTGGTCGGGCTCGGGGTGATCGTCCTGTCGAGCACGAACTCGGGCATCTCGTTGGCCGTGGGCACGAGATAGTCGGTCAGGGTTCCTGTCCTGAGGTTGCCGTCGTCGTCGTAGACGACCTCCTCATAGAGCGCTTGCGCGATGCCCTGCACGATCCCTCCGTGGATCTGTCCGTCGACGATCATCGGGTTGATGATGTTTCCGCAGTCGTCGACCGCGACGTACTTGCGGAGATCGACCGCGCCGGTGTCGGCGTCGACCTCGACCACCGCGATGTGAGCCCCGAAGGGCCAGGTGAAGTTCGGCGGGTCGAAGTAGCTGACCGCCTCGAGTCCCTGCTCCATTCCCTCCGGCAGGCCCGCACCGTAGCTGGCGAATGCGATCTCGCCGATGGACTTGGATTTGTCGGGGCTGCCCTTCACGCGGAACGAGCCCTGTTCGAAAACGATGTCGTCTTCCGCGGCCTCGAGCACGTGGGCGGCGAGCTTCTTGCCCTTCTCGATGACCTTGTGACAGGACTTCATGATCGACATGCCACCGACAGCGAGGCTCCGGCTTCCATAGGTGCCGTAGCCCATGGCCGGGCCTTCGGCCGTATCGCCATGCCGAAGCTCGACCGAGTCGTACGGCACACCGAGCGTATCGGCCACGATCTGAGCGAACGTCGTGTCGTGGCTCTGGCCGTGCGAGTGAGTGCCGACGTAGACGGTCACGCCGCCGGTCGGATGGATTCGCACCTGTGACGACTCCACCAGCGCGACGCCTGCAGCCGGCGCCGTCGCAGCGCTGGGTCCCAGCCCACATATCTCGATCCACGTCGACAGTCCGATGCCGAGGTAGCGTCCCTGCTTGCGGAGAGCCTCCTGCTCGCGCCTCAAATCTTTGTAGTTGGCGAGCTGCATGGCTTTGTCGAGCGATTTGCCGTAGTCGCCTGAGTCGTATGCGAGACCGAAATTGTTCGTGAACGGAAACTCGGTCGCGAAGTTCTTCCGCCGCAGGTCGGCAGGATCCATTCCGATCTCTCGCGCCACGAGGTCGACGGCCCTTTCCACGAGGTGAGTTGCCTCCGGCCTACCCGCACCGCGGTACGGGTCGGTCGACGTCTTGTTCGTCAGCACGCCGATCGTCTTGGCGCCGATGTGCTTCCACTTGTAAGCACCGCCGGCAAGCAGGCAGGCGACGGCCTGGAACGCGCCGAAGACACCCTGGTAGGCGCCGATGTCGAGGTACTGGGTGACATTGAGCGCAACAAGCGTGCCGTCCTTCTTCGCGCCCACCTCGATGTCGAAGATCTGCCCTCTTCCATGCGTGGTGGCGGTGAGGTTCTCGGTGCGCGACTCGATCCATTTCACCGGCCGGCCGGTGAGCTTTGAGGCAACGACCGCGAGGTATTCCTCGGGATAAGGCCGGAGCTTGCTCCCGAAACCACCGCCCACGTCCGGCCCTCCGACGACCCGTACCTGGCTTTCGGCGAGACCGCACGCGGTCCCTACGAACAGCCGGATGAAGTGCGGAACCTGGGTCGACGTCCACAGGGTCAGTCGCTTGTCGTAAACGTCGTACTCGGCGACCAGCCCGCGCCCTTCCATCGCGATCGGGAACAGCCGCTGCTGCAGGATCCTCTCCTTGATCACGACGTCGGCTTCCTTCATCACGTCCGGGTTCTCGGGCGCGTAAGTGAGCTCCCAGCCGATGTTGTCCGGCGCCCCGCTGTGCGCCTTCGGGCTGCCCGCGTCCATAGCTTTTTCCATGTCCATCACGGCGGGCAGCACTTCGTACTCGACGTCCACGAGCGCCGCCGCGTCCGCCGCCTGGTATCGCTCGTCGGCGAGGACGACCGCCACCGGCTCGCCCTGATAGACGACCTCGTCGTGTGCGATCGGGAACTGATTTGGCACCTGTTTCTTGTCGGCGACAAAAGAGGCAGACACCGGAATCCCGCCTGCGATGTGGTCCTTGAAGTCCGCGTAGGTGAACACCTCGGACACGCCGGGTGCCTTCTTGGCCGCGGCCAGGTCGATCGACTTGATCTTGGCGTGCGCCTGCGGGCTGCGCACGACGGCCATGTGGACCATCCCCGGACGGACCATGTCATCGACGTAGCGTCCGTGGCCGCTGACGAGCCTGGGATCTTCGCGCCGGTGGATCTTGGCTCCGATCATCGTGGTGACGGCCATGGCTCAGGTCCTCCTGGCCGCGGCGCGCTCGGCCGGCTTGGCCTCCGCGCCACCCATCGTCCTGGCCGCGGTCTGCACCGCTTTGACGATGTTCACGTAACCCGTGCACCGGCAGAGGTTGCCCTCCAGACCCTTGCGGATCTCGTCCTCCGTCGGGTTGGGATTGGTCGAGAGGAGGTAGGAGGCGGCCATGATGAATCCCGGCGTGCAGTAGCCGCACTGCAGCCCGTGCTCGTCCCAGAAGGCCTGCTGGATCGGGTGCAGCTCGCCATCTTTGGCCATTCCCTCGATCGTGGTCAGGCTCTTGCCCTCGGCCTGGACCGCGAACATCGTGCAGCTCTTGACCGCCTGGCCGTCGACCAGGATCGTGCAAGCGCCGCACTGGCTCGTGTCGCAGCCGATGTGCGTGCCGGTCAGCCCGAGGTTGTCCCGCAGGTGGTGCACGAGCAGCAGTCGGGGTTCGACCTCATGCTCGTGCCGGCGGCCGTTGACGGTGGTTGAGACCTTGTGCTTCATACGCCTCCTACCCTCCAGGACGCACGCGGGGTGCTCCGCGCGGTGAACGGCTCAGCAAGAAAGTTCCCTCTATTGCGCTACTTTTAGGCGGGAAATGCAACTGGAGAATTCTTTTCACGTCGGCGCCCCGCCCGACAAGGTGTTCGATTACCTCCTCGATGTGAACAAGGTTGTCGGGTGCGTACCCGGCGCCGAGCTCACAGAAGTGGTCGATCAGACCAGCTTCAAGGGCAAGGTGAAGGTAAAGGTTGGGCCCATCACCGTTGCGTACAGCGGAACAGCGCGCATCTCCGAGCGCGACGACGAACACCGCTCGGCGACGCTTTCGGCGGACGGCCGCGAGACCACCGGTTCCGGCTCCGCCCGCGCCACTGCGACGATGAAAGTTCAGCCCGCGGGCGACGGTTCGCTCGTCGAGATTCTCACCGAGTACCACGTCGCCGGTCGCGTCGCCCAGTTTGGTCGTGGGGTGATGGAAGACGTCTCCAAGCGCCTCATCAAAGACATGGCGAACTGCATCCAGGCCAACCTCGAGGGCGCGGACCCGCCGCCCGACAACGCCGGCGCGGACGTCAGCGCCGCGATCGAGCGATCAAAGCCGGCGGCTCAGCCCGCAACCGCCAAGCCGGTGAACGCTCTGGAGCTGTTCTGGCACCTGATCAAGGTGCGGGTGGCGCGGCTGTTCGGCTCTAGATCAGCCTAGGAATACCGCCAGCATCAGGTCACGGTTGACCCAGATGTTGGGCTGCGTCCAGCTCTTGCCCGTGACGCCGAAGATCGTGATCGTCGCGTCCAGGACCTGGAAGAACCGCGATTTCATGAGGATCTCCGTGTGCATGTTCGGCTCGGTCGCCGTCGGAAATTCGGCGGCGCCGGTGACCATGAAGGTGGATGCCTGGAACATCACGTAGCGGCGCATCATCTCGGCCACGTGGTCGGGCGGCGGCGGTTCCGGCTCGATGGCACGGATCCCGCCGATGAAGTTCTTGTTGAAAAGCCCCTCAGGGATGCCCGTGAGCGGCACGGCGCCCGGCAGCAACGGTTCGGCGCTGACGTTGCGCAGGTGGAACAAAGGCTCGGGGTCGTTGATGGTCTCGCGCAGGCGCCCGCCGCGGACCTGGATCTCGGCCGTGATGCGCTCGTACGCGCTCAGCGCGTCGATCTTGCTCCACGAGAGCGCGGCGGCGAAGCCTCCCGACGGCGATGACATCAGCGGGCAAGGATAGCGCCGTGCGCCCGGAATAGAGTCTCCCGAGAATGAGCGCAGTGGAACTCAACGCGTTCATCTCCATGTCCGAGGAGACAGGCTCAGGCGATCGCGTAGCGATCAAGGACCTCGTCGACGTGCGGGGCATGGTCACGACCGCGGGCGGGATCATCCTCCCGAACGTGCCGGCGACCGATGACGCGCCGGTGATCGAGCGCCTTCGCCGGTTCGGCTGCGTGATGGTGGGCAAGGCCAACCTTCACGAGTTCGCCTACGGCGTCACCAGCGTCAACCCTCACTACGGCGCAGTGCTCAACCCGCACGACACCTCACGCGTGGCCGGGGGCTCGTCGGGCGGGTCGGCGGCCGCGGTCGCGGCCGGGCTGTGCGACTGGTCTGTCGGCAGCGACACCGGTGGTTCGATCCGGATCCCGTCCTCCCTGTGCGGGGTGGCCGGCTTCAAGCCCCGGTTCGGGAGCATCGACGTCGGTGGCGTGATTCCACTCTCGCGATCGCTGGACACGCTGGGCCCGATCGCGCCGGACATCCGGACGGTGGCGCGCGCCTACACCATGATGTCGGGCGAAGACGTTTCGCTCGAGGACCTCGTCAAACCGCGATTCGCGGTTCCGACCGGCTGGGTCCGCGACCTGGATCAGCAGACCGCCGCAGCGTGGCAGTCTGTGTCGGTCGGGATTCCGGAGATCGACTTCGGCGACCGCGAAACCCTCCACCAGACCGGGCTGACGATCCTGCTGTACGAGGCGGCGCAGTTTCACCGTAAATGGGCGACCGAGACGCCCGAGAAGTACGGCGCCGACGTGCTCCGGCTCATTCGCCTGGGCTTCGACGTGACCGAGCCGGATTACCGGCACGCACTGGCTGCGCGCGCCGAGCTGGCTGCGGAGTTGATGCGCAAGATGGACGGCGTCGACGCCCTGGTCCTTCCCGCGACCGCGATCGTCGCGCCGCCGATCGATGCCGGGCACGAGGTGCGCGAACCCCTTTCGCGGTTCACGAGGCCATTCAACACGACCCATCAGCCGGTGGCGGTGCTGCCCGCGCCGGTCGACGGCCTGCCCGTGGGGATCCAGGTCGCGGGAACGACGAATGGCGGGACGCTCCGCGCGGCGGCCTGGCTGGAGCGATCCTGGCGATGAGGTCGAAAGACCTCTTCCCCGCCATCTTCAGCCGGCACGCCGAGGCCTACGACCGGCGCCTGGAAGGGGCCATGTCGCGTGGGGAAGCGAAGGGACGCGAGCGCCTGATAGATGTCGTCGAAGCGCGGCCGGGGATGCGAATCCTCGATCTCGCGTGCGGCCCGGGAAACCTCAGCCGCCGGCTGGCGAGGCTGGTCGCACCGCGCGGCGAAGTGATTGGTGTGGACCTCGCGCCCGGAATGCTCGAGCGCGCCCGCATGGCCGCTCCTTCGAACGTGCGCTTCGAGGTGATGGACATCGAGAGCCTGACCTTCGACGACTCGTCTTTCGGCGCTGCTGTTTGCGGACACGGCCTGCAGTTCGTGCCGCACCTCGACCGCGCGCTCGGCGAGGCACGTCGGGTGATTCGTCCGGCTGGAAGGTTCGCAGCCAGCGTGCCCGCCGGTCCGGGACAGGGCCAGGCGGTGATGCGCCTCCTCGATTCGGTAGTCGATCGCTGGCTGCCGCCGGCGCCTGAGGCCGAAGACCGCGTTGAGACAACGGCGATCGTGTCTGATCCGGCGTCGTTCCAGCGAGCCGCGATGGCCGCGGGTTTCGCGTCAGCCCGCGTCGAGGTGGTCGAGGAGTCCGTGAGGTGGGAGTCCGCCGACCAGCTGGTGGCGTTATGCAGCGGCTGGTGGGACTGCGCCGCCCGACTCGACGCAATCGACGCCGAGCGACGCGATGGCTTCATGGACGACGCACTCACCACGCTTCGTCGAGACCACCCGGGGCCATTTGAGACCACCGGCCGGAACAACGTGCTCGTCGCCGTTACACACTGAAGTGCCTCGGCCGAGCATCATCCTTCGCCTGGTCGGGTTCGCGGTCGCGGCCGGCCTGGCAATGGCGGGAGTGCAGCCGGTCATCGCCGCCGCGGCTGGATCGGTCAGGTTGAGCTGGGCGTTTGCCTTGACCGGCCCGGCTTTGATCACCGCAACGCTGGTATTCGCCGCGGCGCGGATCATCAATCGAGGCGACGCCGTGCAGCCGCCCTGGTACTCCGCGTGGCTGCTGCTGCCGGGTTCCTTTCTGCTCGCGGGCGCAGCAGCAATGTGCATCTTTGGGGCGCTTGTCGAGGTCTCGCTCATTCCGCCGACGATGTGGATTCTGTTGATCAGCGGCGGGTCGTCATGGGTCGCCGCGATGGTGCTGGTGCGGAGCCGGTCACACTGAGCGCGCGGCCGATGCTCTCGAAATCCTGTCCTTGATCGCGACTCTGGCGCGATCGATCGCGTGCGCGCCGTCGCCTGACTTGAACCCGCTGTTGGCGCCGCCCATCAGGCTGTCCAGCTCCCAGGCCAGCTGAGCCGGATCCGCGCCGGCGTCGATGTCCCCCGCGACCTGGGCCTCGCGCACCGCGCGCTCGAGCGAGTAAGACCAGTAGGCCTTCTTCTGAAGCACCGAGTCCCTGACCGGTCCTGGCCTTCGGCTGTCGTACTCCTCCGCCACGGCCCAGAAGAAGCAACCGCCTGGGAAGACGCCTCGCTCCAGGTAGGACAGCCACGAGTTGCATAGGGCAAACACCCGGCCGACGCCTCGGGGCTCGACGAGCGCCGGACGAATGACCTCGTCCGTGAAGATGCGCGCCGCCTGGTCGATGGTCGCGAGGTGGAGCTCCTCCTTGGAGCCGAAGTGCGCGAAAAGACCGCTCTTGCTGATGCCGAGGTCGTCGGCAAGGCGCTGGAGCGAGACGGCCTCCAGGCCCTCGGCCGAGCCCACCCTGGCCGCGTGCTCGAGGATCGCCTGACGGGTCTTCATTCCCCGCAATCGCCTGCGGTCAGAGGTTTCGACTGGCACCGCTTGATTTTAGCACGACCGGTCGGTTACTATTGTCACCAGAAAGCGACCGATCGTGCTAATTGTTCGAGGAGGCGGGTCAGAATGGTCGAGATCGAGGCGGGATTGGATGGGCGGCCGGGGCTCGCCACGCTCGAAGAGTCGGACTCGGGGCTCGTGGGCCGCATGTTCCGGCGCCTCTCGGCGCAGTCGATCTACTGGCGCTTCTTCAGCCCCATCTCGAGGCCGGACCTGCTCCAGCAGTCGGTGCGGCAGCTCGACCACCGGGACCGCGAAGCCGTGGGCGCGGTCGTCGGCGGCCAGCTGGTCGGAATCGCCCAGTATGTCCGCCGCCCGGGCGATAGCCAGGCGCAGCTGGCGATCGTGATCGTGGACGATTGGCAGCGCCAGGGACTCGGAACCCGCATGGTCGCCGCGCTCGCCCATCGCGCGCTGGAGGAAGGAATCGACTCCTTCGCGGTCGACATCCAGGGCGACAACTACGCGGCGCTGAGGCTCTTCAAGCGCGTGGCGCCGGGCGTGAGGCTGACCTACTCGAGCGGCGTTGGTGAGGGAGTCATCCCGCTCAGCTAACCCGCGGCGCGGGAGTGCGCCATCCCCGCGCCGCCGGCCATCGAGCGCCGGAACGACACCGCAACCCACATGCGATAGGGCCTCCAGCTGTCCGCGATCTTCGCGAGCTGCTCGATGTCAGGAGTCGAGCCCAATCCGTAACCAGTGCGCACGGCCTCGAGCAGCCGCGGCTCCCTGGTGGGCAGCTCGTCCACCGCGCTGAGCGCGCGCAGCCGAACGAGCTGTGAGCCGAAGTCACCGATGCCCGGCAGGCGTTTCAGATGCTCGAGCGCGTCCTCGGCGGGCATCGCACGAAGGGTGTCGGTGTCGAGCTGACCCGCGAGCGCCGCGCGACCGAGGGCGTTCAGGTACTCCACCTTGCGCCCGAACAAGCCCTTGAACGAGGTGAGCTGCGCGAGCACGTCGGGCGCGGGGAAGTTGTAGAGCCGGTGCCCATGAATGTCGACCGACGCACCGAGCTCACGACACATGCGCTCCTTGACAGCCTGGCCCTGGCGCATCGAGATCCGTGTCGAGATCAGACACCACGCGGTGGCCTCGTACGCGTTGGACCAGTTGACCGGACGGAATCCTGGAAACATCTTCTGCAGCCGGCCCACGACGGGATCGCGTCGGCCCACCTCCGACCAGCCGCCACCGTCAACATCGAGGCTCAATATCCGCCCGGTCTGATGGCGCACAGCCTCGACGGGCGCGTCGCCGTAAACCGTCCCCTGTACCTCGCCCGAGGGGTCCTGGGTCAGGCAGACCCCGACAGGGATCCAGTCCCCGTCCGTCAGGAACGCGAGGTGAAGATGCCCCTCGGACTTTCCGCCCTCAGCGGGAGCCTGGTGCCATGCGTCGATGAAACCAGCACTCTCCTCGAGGGAGTAGCCGCCGAGTGGCCGGATCGCGAAGCTACGGCCGGTCGCGGTGGCTACGCGAGCTTGATCCGGTTTGCGCGCGGACCCTTCTGGCTGGGCTCGATCTCGAAGCTAACGCGCTCGCCGCCGGCGAGAGAGTCGAAGTTCACGCTCGAGTCGAGTCCGGTCCGGTGGAAGAAGTACTCCTTACCATCCTCGGCCGCGATGAAGCCGAAACCGCGGTCTGAGACCAGCTTCTTGATGGTCCCTGTCGGCATCTGAAACCCCCCTTCTCGAAAGTCAGTCGTCGCACGCACGGCCCTTTCGAGAAGATCCGACCGCGGCGAACATCCCCCGACCAACCGGAGGACGGACTTACCTTACCACCCGGCTATACCGCCAGCAGCGCGACCCCGGCGAGCGTCGCTGCGGCGCCCGAGAGCTTCAAAGCCACGCCGCGGCGCTCGCGCATCCGCCAGACGCCCCAGGCGGCAACCGCCACGATCGCGGTCTCGCGAACCGGCGCCACGACGGCAAGCGGCGCCAGGCTCAGCGCCCAAAGAACGAGGGCGTAGCCGGCCCACATGAAGCCTCCGATGACAGTGGACTTGCCCCAGCTGGGCGCCTCCTCGGCGGTGGTCGACCGCGTCAACCTCTTGGCAACCGCGAGGGCAAGCGGCAGCTCGATCGCCATGAGTGCGAACAGCAGCCAGCCGTAGAACCACGGCTCGGTCAGACGAACGCCCAGCCGATCTACTGACGTGTAGGTCGCGATCGCGACGCCGGTGAGCAGCGCCGGCATCGTGGCACGTCCGCCCGCCTGCGAAAGTGCGACGGCGAGGATGCCGACCAGGAGGAGCCCAACGCCGGCCAGCTGCGCCGGCGACAGCCGTTCTCCGAGCAAGACCAGCCCGACCGCGACGGCGAGCAGTGGCGCCGAGCCGCGCGCTATGGGGTAAACGGCCGACAGCTCGCCCCGGCGATAGGCGATCGAGAGCAGCACGAGATAGGCGGTCTCGAGGACCGACGACACCGCACACAGTCCGATGGCGGCGAGGCGTATCGACGGCCGTCCGAGGATGACCAGCTCAGGCACGAGCGCGATCGTTGCTACCACGCCGCTCATCAGGGTCGCCCGGCGGAACGTGCGCAGCGGGTCTCCGCTCACTTTCAGGATCACGTTCCACGTCCCGTGCAGCGCCGCCGCCAGCAGCGCCAGCCCGACCCCGGCCGCGATCATTCGGCCGCGCGGTGGGGGCGCGCCAGCAAGCTGCCCAGCAGGCGGTAAACCTCTGGGTTGACGACCAGCCCGTTGTGGGACCCCCAAACAGGAAGCCCCGGGATGTCGGGACGCAGGCAGGACCGAAAGTTCACGACGTCGTCGGTCTTGGTGTAGATCGAGGTCGTCGGGACGGCGGGCGTCAGCTTGAGGTCGTAGAGGAAGCGGCCCTCGCCGTCGAGGCGGCGGCCGTAGACCAGCTGGTTCGCGGTCGTCAGCACACCTATCGCGTGCCGGGTCATCGCCGCCACGTCGGTCCAATCCGCAAGCGGCGAGCCGAGGGTGATCACCTGCTCGATGCTCTGAGGGCGCCGCTGAGCCACGACCTTGGCGAGCAGACCGCCTCGGCTGTGACCGACGAGGCTCGCGCGCGCGCCCGTCTCCTTCTGGATCGCGGTCACCTTGCGGCGCAGCCCGGCCAGCATCTGCTCGGAGTGCTGGATATTGAAGACGATCCCCGACAGGTACGTCCGGTAGCCGATCCGGCCGAGCCAGGCGTCCAGCACCCGCAGCATCCAGTCGCCGGCGAGAAAGCCTGGGATCAGCAACACAGGCCGGCCGTCGCCCTCGGGAACCCCCCGGCCGCGAAACACCGGGTCCCTGACGAGGGCCGTGAACTCGCGGATCGCGAGCGGGTCCCACAACCTCACAGAGTGCGATGGTAGGTTGCGGGCCCGCCTTCCTCGCTCAGTCGGCGTAAAGACCGCCGTCCGACCCGACCTGGACGGGAATCGACGCGAGAGGCGTCGGCGCCGGCCCCGCCACCACCGCGGCGCCGTGCGCCGGATCGAACAGCGCTCCATGGCACGGGCAGGCCAGGAGCTTCTGGCCGTTGTCGTACGAGACCTGGCAGCCGGCGTGCGTGCACACGGCGTCGAAGGCCACGAGGCTGCCGCCCGCGAGCGAAACGGCCACCGCCGGATCGCCGCTCTTCGGGTCCTGGAAGCTGAGGAAGCCCTGGGCCTGCAGGTCGCTGAGGTTGCCGACCTTCGTCCCAGTCGGGGACGCGACCGCGGCCGGGGACGACTCGGGCGTGGAGCTGGGCGCCGTCACGGTCGTGTGACGAATCCGAGGCAGGAGCCCGAGCACCCACACGCCTGCCACCACGGCGCCTCCGAGCTGGAGGAGCAGGCGGCGGCGGCCGAGATCAGCGGGTCGCTGGGGCGCGCGAGGCGCGGGGTTGCCGAAGAGGAGGGGCCGGGCAGTGAAGACGCCCTGGTCGCCAACGATCGCGAGCGTGATCCAGGCGACCGTATAGATGCTGTCCGAGCCGAGGAAGTAAGGCTGAACCGTCCAGCTCGCGGTCAGAAAGAAGACGAGGTTGACAAGCGCCCCCGCGCCCGCAGCCCATCTCGTGGCGAGCCCGGCCAGGACCATCGCACCGATCGCCAGCTCGGCCGCGATCACACCGATGCCGGCGAGCTGCGGGGTCGGCAGGGCGAAGATGTCGACCAGGAAACCGATCGGAGACTGGGCGGCGAACGCCTGCAGCTGTGTGCCGATGTAGGTCGAGGAGCCCGCCTGCAGGAACCCCGGGTCGAAGATCTTCTGCAGGCCGGCATAGACGAACGTAGCGCCGAGGAAGAGACGGAGCGGCAGCATTCCGTAAGCAGCCCACCGATCGGAAGCCGGCTGCGGCGGCAGTCGCTGGGCAGGTTGCTCTGGCCGCGGACGCCGAGCCCGGTCCTTCTTCTTGCTCATTAATTAGACATGCAGGATGCTTAAATTACTTCGTGGCCCGTAAATACCGCCTGGGGCGCCGCCAGGTCTCCGTCGACACGACGGCCGCGCGCATCGTAGCCGCCGCCGGGCTGGAGCTGGAGCAGACGCCGGCCGGCGCCCTTAGCCTCGGCGCCGTGGCGCGGCGAGCCGGCGTCACGCGGGCGACCGTTTACAACCGCTTCGGCTCCCGCCAGGGGCTGATCGCAGCGCTAATCCCGAATCCAGGCGCGCTTCCATCGATGGCCGGTGACCCACGCGATGCGGTACACGACTTCCTCGCATCGCGTTGCGCGCACTGGGCGACGAACCCGGCCCTTTATCGCCACCTCCCCGCGACTGAGGAAGGCGAGAACCCACGCCGCCTGGCAGAGCACCTGGGAGCGCTCGACGCTCTTCGACCGGGCTGCTCGCTCAAGGAGGCCCAGGACGTGCTCGCAATGCTCGGCTCGTTTCTTACGTTCGACCGGCTTCACCAGGATGGGCGCCGGAGTGCATCTGCGGTCGCGGAAATACTCATGCGCCTGGCGCGCGGAATCCTGGCGTAGGATTCCATGACGCATTGCGGCATAAGGTCGCAGACCTGGGGGGGCCCGTCCATTACCTGGACTTCGGCGGCTCTGGTCCCACCGTGCTCATGGTCCATGGTCTGGCCGGCAGCGCCATCAACTGGATGGCAGTCGGCCCCGAGATCGCCAGGACGCATCACGCGCTCGCCATCGACCTCGCCGGCTTTGGCCAGACGCCACTGCTGAATCGCTCCGCCACCGTTGGCGCGAACGCCGGCCTGGTCCACGACTTCATCACCGACGTTGTAGGCGAGCCCGCGACGCTCATCGGCAACTCGATGGGCGGACACATCTCGATCCTCGAGGCGGCCGACCATCCGCGGTGGATCAACGCGATGGTCCTCGTCGATCCCGCGATCCCCGGTCCCCACGTGACTCGGCCCGAGCCCGCGATGCTGGGCGTGATCGCAACCCTTTCGGTGCCGGGGTTGGCGCAGACGGTGGTGGATCGGCAGAGCCGGTCCCTTGGCCCCGAGGGTCTCGTGGCGCGCGCATTGGCGCTGGTCTCCGCGGATCCGGCGCGACTCGATCCGGAGGTGGTCGAAGCTCACGTCCAGCTCACGCGCGAGAGGACGCACCTCGGCCCCCAGAACGGTCGCGCCTTCGTGCAGGCCACGCGCTCGATCGGCCTCCGCATGGCAGACCCTCGGTTCTGGACGAAAGTCGCCGCGGTGAAGTGCCCCACCCTCGTCATCCACGGAAGCCTCGACCGCCTGATACCCGTCGCCGCGGCGCGCGAGCTGCTGCGCCGTAGACCCGATTGGGACCTCGAGATCCTCGACGGTGTTGGCCACGTCCCGATGCTCGAAACGCCTGGGCTCTTCATGCAGACGCTGGAGGAATGGAGTCCATATAGAATCCCGGCGGCGCCCGCCCCGGCCTCATAACAGGGCACACGCCGGCGAAAGAAAGTGGCAACCGTCTCAGAACCACCACATAGCAAGCGCCCTGGGCGCCTCACGGTGTCCGCCTCAGCGCTTCCGCACCTGCGCCGCATGGGTCGCTGGGACCCCATCCCACCGATGTGGCTCGAAGGTCGCTTCTACCTCGAGTTTCTCCGGCTGATTCGCGACCCGGTCTTTCGCGGCGGTGACGTTCCACAAGGGCTTGGCCGTCCCGTGCTCTTGATCCCGGGGTTTCTCGCCGGCGATTGGACATTGCGCACCCAGTACGACTGGCTTCGTCGTGTCGGATATCGTCCGCGCCTCGCCGGCGTGACGCTCAACGTCACCTACTCGGAGGTGATGCTGCGCCCGCTCATCGATTCGCTGATTGCGCTATATCGCAAGACCACCTCCCGCGTTTCCCTGATCGGGCACAGCCGAGGCGGGGTTCTCGCCAAGGTGCTTTCTCATCGCAAGCCCGACCTCGTGGAGCAGGTGATCACGCTTGGCGCGCCGCTCAACGATCCGTTCGACGTGCATCCGCTGACGATGGCCGGCGTGCACGCCGCCCACCTCTACAACACGATGCGCTACCGGCACGACGCGTCCGTCGAGATGCGATTCCTGCGAGACCTTCGCGCCCAACCGCGCGTACCCACGACCTCGATCTACTCGCGCTCCGACGGAGTCGTCAACTGGAAGGCCTGCCTTCGCCCCGACGTCAACGCGATCGAGGTGCATGGCAGCCACGTCGGCCTGGCGCTGAATCCGGAGGTCTATAGGATCCTGGGGCACATGCTGCCGGCGCCGTGGCGGGCCTGACCAGCCGGTAAGATCGATCTCAGCGCGGGAGCTGCCCTCGTTGGGGCGGCTGAGAGGGCTTGACGGCCGACCGCAGAACCTGAACCGGGTAATGCCGGCGGAGGGAGATATGGCCGAAGTCGCGGCCGACACGTTTGGAAAGGTCGAGACCCACGGGGTCGATGCGATACCCGCGCACGAGCGCCACGGCGCGCCCCGCGAGCTCGGGTTTCTATGGGCGGGCGCGTTCGTCAACTACGCGAGCCTTTTCACCGCCAGCCTTCTCACGACGTACTACGGCCTTGGCGTGTGGGATGGCCTGGCGGCGACAGCGCTTGGCACGGTTTCGGCGGCGGTCATCCTCGGCCTGCTCAGCAACACTGGGCCGCGGTCGGGTCTGCCGCAGATCATCTTCACGCGCCGCATCTTCGGACTGCGGGGCTCCTACCTCGGCGCCGGACTGACGCTGTTCCTCGCGGTGGGATGGTTCGCCGTCGACTGCGTGATCGCGGCGCAGGCAGGCGCGCAGCTGCTCGGGGGCGGCAACCGCTGGGTCACCTTCGGCCTCGTTCTCGTGATCGCGACCATCAGCGTCGTCGTGGCCGTGTACGGCCACCAGACGATCAAGGTCCTCGAAACCTACGGCGCGGTCACGTTCGCGCTCCTGTCGGCGGCGTTGTTTCTCGTCCTTGCGCCCCAGTTCCAGTGGACACAGGCTCCGACTGTCAGCGGTCCCGACTACCTCGGAGCGTTCGTTCTTGGATTCATGACCTGCTTCGCGCTCGTCGCTTCTTGGTATCCCTTCGCGAGCGACTACTCGCGCTACCTGCCCGCGTCGAGTCGCGCGATCGCGGTCACGTTTTGGCCGGTCGTCGGTGTCGCCGCGCCGATGCTGCTCCTCGGATTGTTCGGGCTTCTCCTTCCGACGATCGACGCCAGGCTCGCCGGCAGCCAGGGCGTCCTCGCGGTGGTCAGCGCGCACGCGCCGGCGTGGCTTGCGATTCCGTTCTTCGTCTTCATCGTCGCCGGTGAGGTCTGGGCCAACTACCTCGACGTGTACACGGCGGGACTGGTCACCCTGGCGATGGGAATCAGGCTGCAGCGCTGGCAGACCGCGCTCGGGTGCGGCATCCTCGGCGCCGCGCTGGCCACGTACGCGGTCCTGGTCAGCGATTTCCACGTCGCGTATGAGGACTTCCTCATCCTCACCTACCTGTGGGCGCCGGCGTGGGCCGCGGTCGTGCTGCTCAGCTTCTTCGTCTTCGAGGGAAAGGCACGCCCGCGTCTTGCCGTCAGCGCGTGGCTCGCCGGAACCGCGACCAGCCTAGTCTTCGTCAACTACGCCAATCTCTTCGGCAACGTCGTGACGAATCCAGGCTTTTTCAACGGCGGCATCATCACCGGTTTGCACGGCGCCGACCTCTCGGGTCTGGTCAGCGTCGGTGTTGCAGCGGCCGTCTACTGGCTCGGGCGCCGATGAAGCTCCCTGTGGCGCTCACGATCGCGGGTTCGGATTCGGGCGGCGGCGCGGGAGTCCAGGCCGACCTAAAGACGTTCGCCGCCCTGGGGGTGCACGGGACTTCGGCCATCACAGCGATCACGGCGCAGAACACGACTGGCGTGACCGAGATCCTCGAGCTGCCGGTCGACCTGGTGCGCAAACAGATTGCCGCGGTGGTCGACGACATCGGTGTCCAGGCGGCCAAGACCGGCATGCTTTCCAGCGCGGCCATCATCGGTGCGGTCGCCGAGGCCGTGCGCGACTACGGGCTCACCCTCCTGGTGGTCGATCCGGTCATGATCGCCAAAGGCGGCGCGAAGCTGCTGCGCGAGGACGCCATCGACGCATTGCGCGAGCGGCTCATACCGCTCGCCGCGGTGGTGACGCCAAACCTTCCCGAGGCCGAGGTCCTTCTCGGCCGTCCCATATCGAGCCTCGACGAGCGCAAGCGAGCGGCGCGAGACCTGGTGGCGATGGGTGCGGGCGCGGCCGTGGTCAAGGGCGGTCACGCCGATGACGCGACCGATGTCTACTTCGACGGCTCGCAGATGATTGAGCTCCGCGCGGCGCGGATCGAGACCGTCAACACGCACGGAAGCGGATGCGTGTTCTCGGCCGCGATCGCTGCGTGGCTGGCGCGCGGCGCGGATCCGCTGCAGGCGGCTCGCGAAGCCAAGTCGTTCATCACCGAGGCCATCGCAAATTCGCTGCAGATCGGGCACGGCCACGGCCCGGTCAACCCCATGTTCGCCTGGAGGAAGGCCGATTAAGCTTTTGGTCCGATGAGCAAGCGAAAGCGCGCCGCGAAGTCGCCCGCCGACGAACCGACCGACGACGCCAGCGTCAAAGAAGACATGGTCCACGTCACGCCGGACATGCTCGCCGGAAGCCCCGACGTCTTCGCGGGCAAGAAGGCTGAGGACGCGCCGGCGGAAATGGCCGAACCTGCGGCTGAAGCCCCGGAGCCGGCCGTCGAGGAACCGCCGGAGCCCGCCGCCGAGGAACCGACGAGCGCCCCCGAGCCGGCGGAGGCGAGCACGACTCTCACCGCCGAGCCCGCGCCCGAGCCGCCAGCACCTCCGGCGCCCCCGCCCTACGTCGAGGCCAGGTCCCATCCAGCCGGCCGGCCGGGGGGCGGTTCGACCGCGGCGCTAGGGATCGTGCTGGTCGTCGTCGGTCTGTTCGCGCTGCTCATCGTTCTGTCGGGCGTCGACCTGACCCAGAACGGCTGGCCTCTGTTCATCATCATCCCTGGCCTGACCCTGCTGGTCGTGGGCTTCATCTCCTTCGGTGGGGTGGCGACCGTCCCGGGTGGAATCGTCACGACCCTCGGCCTCGTGCTCGCCTACGCCAACAGCACGGGCGACTGGCCGGTCTGGGCGTACGCGTGGGCGCTTGTCATTCCCGGGGGAATCGGGCTCGGCGTGTACCTGCAGGCGCTCCGCGACCACGATCAGCCCGCCCTGCGTAATGGGCGAAACCTGCTTTTCGTCAGCCTGATGATCTTCCTGATCGGCTTCGTGGTGTTCGAGTCGATCCTCGGGATCAGCGGCCGCGATTACTTCGGCAACTTCGGCAAGGCCGCGCTCCCCGCCCTGCTGATCATCGTTGGCGTGATCCTGCTGGTACGAAGCATCCAGGCGAGCCGCCGAACCTAGAGGCACGGCCGAAAGCCATCGGCGAGAGATTCGGCGATCCAGGTGGCCCAGATCCGGGTGAAGCGACGAGCAGCGGAGCGAGCGCATCCGTTGATGCGTGAGCGAGCAGCGCAGGAGCTGAACCCGGAGATGGGCCGCATGGGCGTCGAAGATCCGTCGATGGACTTTCGGCCGGGCCTCTAGAGAGCCTTCAGCTTCGCCCCTAGCTCTTCGCGGGTCATCTGATACTCGACCGCCGTCCGATACGGCTTGAATCCGAGGTCGCGGTTGATTTTCAGCATCGGCCCGTTGGAGTGCGCGTTGCCGGTGACGACCCACTCGGCGTCGGGATACAGCTCGCGGATGTGCAGCAGCATCGCCGCCTTGATCCACTTGCCTATCCCGCGGCCCCGGGCCGACGGAAGCACCCCCGTGAACTGCTGCTGGACGTGGGTGCGGCTGTAGGGCGCCCATTCGACATCGGTCATGCCCGAGATCGTGCCGTCGGGCTCGCGGGTCACAACGTTGTGCCAGACCCTGCCCGCCAGCGCCGACTGCTGGTCGTATTCGCGAATGCGGTCGGGGGTGACGATGATGTCGCCGAGCTCGAGGTCCTCAAAGGGCATCGTGTTGAGGAGCGCGGTGCGCTGCGCGGCGAAGTCCGGCAACATCTCCTCCGGCAGGGGGCCGTCGAGTATCTCCAGTCGAGTCTCGGGCGATCTCCGCTGCCCTTCCTCCACCCAGCGCTCGAGCATCGCCCAGTCGACGCCGCCCAGATCGAGGCGACTTTCGATCTCGGTCATCTTCGGCTTCGCGCCGAGCCACGTAAGGAACGCGTGGCCTTCATCGTGCTCAGCGTTGAAGCCCACGACGGTGCAGCCGTGCTCGTCCATCTCCTTCGCGAGCACCTTGAGCCACAGGCTGCCCACGCCTTTGCGCCGTTGATCCGGTCGCACATAAGCGTCAGCCCAGTACAGGTGCTTGTTGGTCGCGTACTCGGGATTTGTGGGCGTAACCGTCTCACCGCGGAACGAGCTCACCATCACGCCGTCGCGTGACGTCTCGAAATAGTCGTGAGACTCGAACGGGTCTCCCCTTTTCATCAGCTTCTCGATGACCTCGTCCGGGCGGCTCGGATCCTCCGGCCACAGCTCGTCGTGTCGGAGCTTACGGAGCTCGTGGAATCGCTTCCAGAAGCCCGCATCGGCGGAGCCGGGTTCAACGCGAACTGGCGTTAGCTCGCTGATCATCGTCCCTCGATAATCTCACGCATGGGGAACGCGAAGCCCTTTAAGGTCGGGGTCACGATCCATCCGCAGCAATGCACGATCCAGGAGCTGCGGGCGGCGTGGCGGCACGCCGACGAGCTTGGCGTTGACAGCATCTGGTTCTGGGACCACTTCTTCCCGCTGTACGGCAATCCGAACGGAAACCATTTCGAATGCTGGACTCTGCTCGCCGCGGTCGCGCTGGACACCAAGGTGGCGCAGATCGGTCCGATGGTCACCTGCGCCGGGTATCGCAACCCGGACATGCTGGCCTCGATGGCTGCGACCGTGGATCAGCTTTCAGGCGGGCGGCTGGTGCTCGGCCTGGGTGCTGGTTGGTTCGAGCGCGACTACGACGAGTACGGATACGAGTTCGGCGAGGCCCGAGACCGCGTCCGCCTGCTCCGCGACTACCTTCCTCGGATCAAGGAGCGGATCAAGAAGCTGCACCCCGGGCCCGCGGGGCCGATGCCGATCCTGATCGCAGGCGGCGGTGAGCTGGTGATGCTTCGGCTGGTCGCCGAGCATGGCCAGATGTGGAACTCGATCGCCTCGGTCGAGGACTTCCGGCACAAGTCGGCCGTCCTCGACGAGCACTGCAGGCGGATCGGGCGCGACCCCCGCGAGATCGAACGGACGGCGAATGTCACGGTGCGGAGCGAGAAGGAGGTCGAGGAGTGGCTCGAGGCGGGGCTCCAGCACTTCGTCCTGCGCCTGGCCCAGCCGTTCGACACGAAAGCCCTCGAACGGGTGCTCCGACTCCGGGATTCCTGAGCGACAACGCCAACGGAGCTTATTTGTGGGTGGCCCACTAACAATTTCTCGGTGCCGGGCATAGCATTTCGTGCACCACACCCTCTTCGCGGCGCGAGCCTCCTACCGCTTGGTCAGGAGGCTCGTCTTATTTTTGGCGTGGGGGAGGCTGGCCTCCCCAGTCCGCGAGCGCCGGCACTCGCGGCTAATCGGGATCAGTCAAACCCGTGAGCGCCGGCAGTCGCCGGGTCTGGGACTCCGCCGTCAGGCGGCCTTGACCGCGCTGACCAGCTTGGTGAGGGAGTCCTTCGCGTCGCCGAAGAACATCAGCGTCTTGGGTCCGTACATGAGCTCGTTGTCGATCCCGGCGAAGCCTGGCCGCATCGACCGCTTCATGAAGATGATGTTCTTCGCCTGGTCGGCGTTGAGAATCGGCATGCCGTAGATCGGGCTGCCGGGCGTCGACCGCGCCGCGGGGTTCACGACGTCGTTGGCGCCGACGATCAGAGCCACGTCCGCATTCTTGAAATCGTCGTTGACCTGGTCCATCTCTTTGAGCTGCTCATAGGGCACGTTGGCCTCCGCCAGCAGTACGTTCATGTGCCCGGGCATGCGGCCGGCGACCGGATGGATGGCGTACTCGACGTCGACGCCACGCTTCTCGAGCACGTCGGCCAGATCCCGCGCGGCGTGCTGGGCCTGGGCCACGGCCAGCCCGTAGCCCGGGACGATGATCACGCGCTGCGAGTAGGCAAGGAGCGTCGCGAGATCCTCTGCGGATGCTGAGCGAACGCTGCGCGCAGGCCCGCCGCCCGCGGCGGTCGCAACTTTCTGGACTTGCCCGAACGCACCGAACAGGACGTTGGCAAGTGAGCGTCCCATGGCGTCGCTCATCAGCTTGGTCAGCAGCGAACCGGACGCGCCCACCAGCGTGCCCGCGACGATCAACGCGAAGTTGTTGAGCGTGAAGCCTGTCGCCGCGACCGCGAGCCCGGTGCATGCGTTCAGCAGCGAGATCACCACCGGCATGTCCGCGCCTCCGATCGGCAGCACGAAAGCGACGCCCAGGATGAGCGCGAGGACCATGAGCGGAATGAACGTCAACGGGACCGACGCGATGGCGAGAACCGCGATGGCGAAACCGACGATCAACGCCGCCAGCAGGCCGTTGACGATCTGCTGACCCGGGTACGTGATCGGAGTGCCGGTCATCAATTCCTGCAGCTTGGCGAAGGCGACCATGCTCCCCGCAAACGAGATCGACCCGATCACGATGCTGAAGACGCTCGGGAAGACTTCGCTGAACGGCGGGTTCGCCGAGAAGTGCAGGAGCTCCGACACCGCGACCAGCGCCGCGGCGCCGCCGCCTACACCGTTGAACAGGGCGACCATCTGCGGGATGGCGGTCATGCGGACCATCCGCGCGCCGACGCTGCCTATGACCGTTCCGATCACGACTCCGATCGCGATGATCTCAATGCCCTGGCTTGTGAAGTGGAGCTTCGGGATGGTCGCACCGAGTGCGATGACCATGCCGAGAGCCGCTGTGAAGTTGCCGTTGCGCGCACCCCGCGGTGAGCTGAGCTGGCTCAGGCCGAGGATGAACAGCACCGCGGCGACGAGGTAGGCGATCGCGATCGCGATGTTCATTTCTTGACAGGCTCCGCGGCAGAGGCTGGCCGGGCCGGCTGGCGGCCCTTGAACATCTCGAGCATGCGGTCGGTGACGACGAAACCGCCGACCACGTTGGTCGTCGCCAACGTGACCGCGACCAGCCCCAGGATGATCTCGACCGGCGTATGCGCGCCCGCCGCGATGAGGATCGCCCCGACAAGGATGATGCCATGGATCGCGTTGGTGCCCGACATCAGCGGGGTGTGCAGGATGGTCGGCACCTTGGAGATGACCTCGAAGCCGATGAAGATCGCCAGCACGAAGTAGGTGAACTCGGTGAGGAGCTCGTTGCTCATGCTGGGGAGACCAACTGCTTGGCGCGCTCGTTGATGATCTCCCCGCGGTAAGTGACGCAGGCGCCCTTGGTGATCTCGTCTTGCAGGTCGAGGGCGAGCACGCCGTTCTTCACAAGGTGCAGCAGCAGGTTGGCAACGTTGCGCGCGAACAGCTGGCTGGTCGTCAGCGGCATTGTCGAGGGGATGTTGCGCGTGCCGATGATCACGACGCCGCCGACGTCAACCTCCCTGCCCGGCTGCGTCAGCTCCACGTTGCCGCCCGTCTCGGCCGCGAGGTCGACGATCACCGAGCCGGGGCGCATGCCTTTGACCATGTCGCCGGTGACCAGGAGGGGAGCGCGGCGGCCGGGCACCGCGGCCGTGGTGATGACGACGTCGGACTTTGCGATATGCTCGCCGATCAGCTCGCGCTGCTGGCGCAGGAACTCCTCCGACTGCTCGCGCGCGTAGCCTCCTTCGCCCTCCTGCGTTTCGAGCGGGAGCTCGATGAAGGTGGCGCCAAGCGACTGAACCTCCTCCTTCACAGCCGGGCGGACGTCGTAAGCCGACACGACGGCGCCGAGCCGCCGCGCTGTGGCGATCGCCTGCAGACCGGCGACGCCGGCACCCATGATGAGAACTCGCGTGGGGGCGACCGTGCCCGCCGCGGTCATCATCATCGGAAACAGCTTGCCGATCCGATCGGCCGCCATCAGGACCGCTTTGTAGCCGGCCGCCGATGCCTGCGACGACAGCGCGTCCATCGACTGGGCCCGGCTGATGCGCGGCAGCAGCTCGAGGCTGAACGCGGTGATCCCGTGCGCGGCCAGCGACTTGACGATGTCTCCTTGCGTCGCCGGCTGAAGGAAGCTGATCAAGACGGCGTCCTTCTTCAACAGGGAGATCTCGGGCTCGCGCGGCGCCTGCACCTTGAGCACTGCGTCCGCGTCGTGCAGCATGGTTCCGGCCCTGTTCGCGACCCTCGCTCCCGCCTTCTCGTAGAGGTCGTCTTTGATGTATGCCGCGGCGCCGGCGCCGGCCTCCACGCTGACATCCAGGCCGGCCGCCACCAGCAGCTTCGCCGTTTCTGGAACGAGCGCGACCCGGCGCTCGCCCTGCTCACTCTCCTTGGGGACGGCCACCTTCACGACTGGACGACTCTAAGGAATCGAGGCGTGAACTTGCAGGCGCGTAGAATCCTGAATTCGCTCCCCAAGTGACCGAACCCATCGTCAACGACCTGACAATCCAGGCGGCGACCGTCAACGGATCAGGCAGCCAGACCGCCAACCTGGTGCTGACCAGAGCCATCTTCCACATGGGAATTCCGGTCGCGCCCAAGAACGTTTTTCCATCCAATATCGAGGGCCTGCCGACCTGGTACCAGCTGCGCATCACGCCTGAGGGGCACATGGCGCGCTCGGACAAGGTCGACATCCTGGTCGCCTTCAACGCCGCGACCTGGCGCGAAGACCTGAAGACCGTGCGCCCGGGAGGCGTGGTCATCCACGAAGAGGCCTACTCGACGGCCGATGCCCGGACCGATGTCACCTACTACCCGCTGCCCTTTGCCAAGCTCGCCAAGGCGAAGATCCAGAACGACACGCTGCGCAAGCAGCTGGCCAACATGATCTATGTCGGTGTCGTCGCCGGTTTGCTCGGCATCCCGTGGGAGGCCGTCGAACACGGCGTCAGGCGCCAGTTCCTGGCCAAGCCCAAAGCCGTGCAGGTGAACCTCGACGCGATCAAGGTCGGCTACGACTACTGGCAGGACAACTTCTCCAAGCAGGATCCGTACCGCCTCCAGCCCATGACGGGTGCGGTCGAGGGCAAAGTGCTGGTCGAGGGCAACCAGGCCGCGGCGCTCGGCGCGCTCATGGGTGGTGTGACCGTGGTCGCCTGGTATCCGATCACCCCGTCGTCGTCGTTGTGCGAATACCTCATCGCCTATGCGGACCGCTTCCGTGTCGATCCGAAGACCGGCGAGAAGCTGATCTCTGTTGTGCAGGCCGAGGACGAGCTCGCGGCCGTGGGGATGGCGATCGGCGCCGGCTGGGCCGGCTCCCGCGCGATGACGTCCACGTCGGGGCCTGGCATCTCCCTCATGGCTGAGTTCACCGGTCTGGCGTACTACGCCGAGGTCCCCGTTGTGATCTTCGACATCCAGCGCATCGGCCCATCCACCGGCCTGCCGACGCGCACGTCGCAGGCCGACCTCGGCTTCGTCTACACGCTCTCCCACGGCGACACCAAGCACCTGGTGCTCCTGCCGGGGACGGTCGAGGAGTGCTACGAGTTCGGGCGTGACGCATTCGATTACGCGGACCGCTTCCAGGCGCCGGTGTTCGTGCTGTCCGACCTCGACCTGGGCATGAACCTCTGGATGACGCCCGAGTTCAAGTACCCGGAGAAGAAGTTCGACCGCGGCAAGGTGCTGACCAAAGGCGACCTGGAAAAGCTGGCAGGCGAGTGGGCGCGCTACCGCGACGTCGACCATGACGGCGTCACCTACCGCACCCTGCCTGGGACCGACCATACCGCCGCCGGCTACTTCACACGTGGCTCGGGCCACGACGAGCATGCGCGCTACACCGAAGGCGGCGACGACTACGCCCGGAACATGGACCGTCTTGCCCGCAAGTTCGAGACCGCGCGGCAAGCGATGCCGGCGCCCGTGATCGACGAGTCGGGCAAGAAGATCGGTTTGATCGCCTTCGGCTCGACGGACGCAGCCGTTCGCGAGGCCCGCGAGGCTGTGGACGTCGACTATCTCCGCGTGCGGGCGCTGCCCCTGAGCGACGAGGTGGCGCGGTTCATCGCCCGCCACGACCGCGTATACGTCGTCGAGCAGAACCGCGACGGCCAGCTTTTCGACCTCGTCCGCCTGGCTCTTCCGCCCGACCTCGTCGAACGTGCGCGGTCGATCCGCCACTACAACGGCCAGCCGATCCCCGCGGCCGCGATCGTCGAGCCGCTGAAGCAGCAGGAGATGGTGCCGGCATGAGCACGACCCTGAACCGCGTCGGTCTTCCCCGCGACGCGTACAAAGGCGCCGCCACCACACTGTGCGCAGGCTGCGGACACAACTCGATCACCAACCACATGGTCAAGGCGCTTTACGAGCTCGGCGTCGAACCGCACAGACTGGCCAAGATGTCCGGCATCGGCTGCTCCTCGAAGACGCCCGCCTACTTCGTCGAGTCGGCGCACGGCTTCAATGGCGTGCACGGGCGCATGCCGGCGCTGACGACCGGGGCGCACCTGGCGAACCGGCAGATGATCATGCTCGGCGTCTCCGGCGACGGCGACACAGCGTCGATCGGGCTGGGCCAGTTCATGCACATGATCCGGCGCAACGTCGACTGCACCTACATCATCGAGGACAACGGCACGTATGGCCTGACCAAGGGCCAGTTCTCCGCGACCGCGGACCTCGGATCGGTGCAGAAGAAGGGCGCCGTCAACACGTTCCAGCCGATCGATCCCTGCGCCGTGGCGCTCGCGCTCGGATGCTCGTTCGTCGCGCGCTCGTTCTCCGGTGACGGCAAGCAGGTCGTGCCCCTGATCAAGGCCGCGATAGCCCACCGCGGCACCGCCATCCTCGACATCATCTCGCCGTGTGTCACCTTCAACGACCACGACGGCTCGACCAAGAGCTACAGCTGGGTCAAAGACCACGAGGAGTCGATCGCCGACGTCTCGTTCATCCCGTTCTTCGAGGAAGTGCACGTCGACTACGAGCCCGGAACGGTCCGTGATGTCCAGCTCCATGACGGATCGCACATCGTTCTGAAGAAGCTCGGCGACGACCACGATCCGACCGACCGGCGCGCGGCCATTCGGGTAATCGAGGAAGGGCGCGCCGAAGGCCACCTGGTCACCGGACTGCTCTATGTCGACACGAAGATGGACGACTTCGTCACGACCGAGCGCATCCCGCAGAGGCCGCTGATGGACTTCGGCGAGGACGAGCTCAGATTGGATCGGGAGCAGTTCGCCCACTTCATGTCGGAGTTCGCCTAAAACGGCCACCGCCGCGCCGCGGAGTGCGACTCCGAATGAGATCGCGAAGGGAACTCGCCTCGTCGCCCGGCGCGATCCAGCGCTGGCGAAGCTGATCAAGCGCGCAGGTCCGGTCAGCCTGCGTGGGCCGCTCGAAGACGGCTTCGCCGCCCTGGTGCGGTCGATCATGTACCAGCAGCTCGCCGGCGCCGCGGCGACAGCGATCCACGGTCGCTTCCTCAAGCTGTTCGCGGACGGGCTGTCGCCTGCGGGGGTGCTTGGCCTGCAGCCTGGGGCCATGCGCACGGCCGGCGTCAGTGGCCCCAAGGAGGCGGCGATCACGGACCTGGCGCGGAAGGTCGCCGACGGTACCGTGCCCCTGGCCGACGTCGATAAGCTGCCGGACGACGAAGTGAAGTCCAGGCTTGTCACGGTGCGCGGCATCGGCCCGTGGACCGCCGAGATGTTCCTGATCTTCCAGCTGCGCCGCCTCGATGTTTGGCCGGTCGAGGATTACGGGGTCCGCAAGGGCTGGACGGTCTCGCACCGCAAGCGCCAGCTGATCACCCCGCGGGCCCTGCAGGTCGAGGGTGAGATCTTCCGCCCGTATCGCACGATCGCCGCCTGGTACTGCTGGCGCGCGGTCGAAACCGTGGTCCCCGCGACCTAGCCGGCGCGCAGCGGTCCGGCCGCTACGGCGGCCCGGATCTCGCGGATCGGCTTCTCCACGCCGGCGTACTCGATCCACCAGGTGGCGCCTGCATCCCGCATCGCCTGGATGCGCGCGCGTTCGGCACTGAGGTCGGACAGACGCGAAGCTCCGCCCATCACGTACTCGAAGCCTGAGTCGTCCCCATCGCGAAGACGGCGCACCCATTCGCGAAGGTCCCTCAGTTCTTCGCCGGAGATCAAGACCTCCGTTCCATCGACTGTCTTCCAGCCGATCACCGCACCATCCCAACGCGCGGCGCGCTCGACGGGCCGCCGGTGCGGAAGCGTGCCGCCCACCCAGATCGGCACTCGCGGGCGCTGAACCGGACGGGGCTTCAGCTCGCCCAACCAGTACGCCACGATCGTGTCGAGAGCCTTGTCGACCATTTCGCCGCGGCGCCTCAGATCTGGCTCTTCACCAAAACGCTGCCACGACGGGTCACGCCAGTCGCCCGCGCCGACGCCGAGAACCATCCGCCCGTTGGAAAGCTGATCCAGGCTCGCGACCTCGCGGGCAACCTTCCACGGCCGACGTCTCGCGAGGGGCGTCACCATGGTGCCCAGGACGACCTTCGTCGTCGCGGTGGCGATCGCGGCGAGCGCGATCCAGGGATCGCAGGTTCGATCGTCACGCGGGTCGACGATGTAGTCCTCGAGAAAGACGCCTTCCCAGCCAGACGCCTCGGCCAGACTTCCGATGTCCCTGAGCACGCCCGGATCCGCGCATTCGCCGGCGATCGGGAGGCAGATGCCGTATCTCACCGATCGCTACCTCGCATACCTTCGCCGCAGCTTCTCGACGGCCGCGTCGGTCATAGGCGGCCAGCCATAGGCGTCGAGAAATGCGCGGGCGAATCTATTGCCGTAGTTGTACTGCAGGGTCCATACGCCAGCGGCCAGGTCGATCTCGGGACTCGCAAGTCCGGCGCCCCCCAGGTCGACCAGGCCGCTCAGCTTTCCGTCGTGGATGAGGACGTTCGGCAAGCAGAAGTCACCGTGCACCAGCACGTGGCCGGGCTTCTTCACTCCGAACGGGCAGTCGTGCGCCTCGGTCGTGTGCAGCCCGCGCAGGATCTGGCCCAGCTGTTCGGCCACATGCTCGGGAGACCAGCCGACAGATGGGTGAAACATCGGCACGCCTTCCAGCGCCCTGGTCACGAGCCAGTCGTCGCCGGTCGCGTGGAAAAAGCCGACGATTTCAGGCACTGGCCAGCGGCCGTCGAGCCAGGCCAGCCGGTCGCGCTCGCCCTCGAGTCTGGCCGCGCGCTTGACGAATACCGAGCCCCGCTCGCCAGTCAGGCGCCAGACGGTACCGGCCCAGCTCATCCACGCGAACTCTTCCTTGACTGGGACGCCGCCGAGGGCGGCTTCGGCCGCATGACGCACCTCTTCGGGCATGGGGAGCGATGAAGATTTCACTTCACGTGTGTGATTAGCATTGGCACGGGGTGGTGTGGTGATCGCTTTACCCGAAACTTCGGGCGCGTTCAAGGACGCGACCTGGCAGGATGTCGCGCCATTCTACGGAGAGCTGTCGTCGCGGCCGCTGAACCGCGACAACGTCGAGGACTGGCTTGCGGACTGGTCGCGGCTCGAGTCCCTGCTGGCTGAAGCCGGCTCGCTAGCGAACTTCGCATACTGCATCAACACCGCGGACAGCGCGGCCGAGGACGCTCACCTGCGTTTCTTCAGCGACATCGATCCGAAGGCCGATGAGCAGCGAACGAAGCTTCAGCGCCGCCTGATCGACCTCGGCTACGGGCGGCCCGGTCTCGAGGTCATGGTCCGCAAGTTCCGCAACCAGATCGAGCTGTTCAGCGAGGCCAACGTCCCGATCTTCGCCGAGCTGGCAAAGCTCTCGACGGAGTGGGCGAAGGTGATCGGGGCCATGACGGTCGACTGGGACGGCGTGGAGAAGACGCCGCAGCAGATGTGGCCGTACCTCGAGGCCAACGACCGGGCGGTGCGCGAGCGCGCCTTCCGTTCCCAGTTCAAGCGCTATATCGAAAAGCGCGACATTCTCGCGGACTTCTTCGACCGGATGTACGACCTGCGCCAGCAAGTCGCAAAGAATGCCGGCTTCGACAACTACCGCGACTATGTGCACCGGGAGAAGAACCGGTTCGATTACACGCCCGACGACTGTTTTCGATTCCACGAAGCGGTCGAGACGGCGGTGCGGCCCGCGATCCAGCGCCTGCTCGAGGTGCGGCGCAAGCACCTCGGCGTGGACCGCCTTCGGCCGTGGGACAACTGGGTCGATCCGAAAGGCCGGACGCCGCTCAAGCCCTATGCGAACGTGGGCGAGCTCATCGACCATTCCACCGGGGTTTTCGGTCATGTCGAACCCGACTTCCGTGATTACTTCGAGACCATGGCCGAGGCGGATCTACTCGACCTCGACAACCGCAAGGGCAAGGCGCCCGGTGGTTTCTGCGACTCATTGCCCGTCCGGAAGCTGCCGCTCATCTTTATGAACGCCGTCGGGATCGACGAGGACGTGAGGACGCTTCTCCACGAAGCGGGGCACTCGTTCCACGTTTTCGAAGCGTCGCAGCTGGCGCTGATCTTCCAGCGCCATCCCGGCGCGGAGATGGCCGAGGTCGCGTCCATGTCGATGGAGCTGCTCGCCTCCCCTTACATCGATCGGGGACACGGCGGCTACTACGGGGACGAGGATGTTCCGCGCGCGCGCCGCAACCTGCTCGAGCGGACCGTGCACTTCTTCTCGCACTGCGCGTCGGTCGATGCTTTCCAGCAGTGGATCTACACGAACCCCGAGGGCCGAGATGCCGACGCCCGAGACCAGAAGTGGCTCGAGCTGCGCCGTCGCTTCGAGGGCGACATCGTCGACTGGAGCGGGCTCGACAGCGAACGCATCGCGCGCTGGTATTTCCAGCCGCACTTTTTCGAGTACCCCTTCTACTACATCGAGTACGGGATCGCGCAGCTGGGCGCGCTGCAGGTCTGGAGGAACAGCCTGCGCGATCGGGGCGGGGCGGTCCGGAAGTACCGCGAGGCCCTCGCTTTGGGCGCGACAAGGCCGTTGCCCGAGCTGTACAGGGCCGCGGGGGCGCGGCTGATCTTTGACGCCGACGGCATGCGTGAGCTGATCGACCTGGCCGAGGAAGTTCTCTCGACGCTCGACCCCTAGATTGCGCGCAGGTTGCGCAGCGGCATCTTGGGCCCGAACCGGGGCGCGGCAATCCCTGCGGTGGTGATCAGGCGCACGACCCGCGCGCGGTGGCCGCGGTAGGGCTCGAGGAGCTCGAGCATTCGCTCGTCGGTCGAGCGCACCGTCCCCTCGAGGGCGTAGCCGATCGAGTGGGGCAGGTGGTAGTCCCCGACGGGCACCGCGTCGGCATCCCCCAGCGCGACCATCGCCACCTTCGCGGCCGTCCACGCACCGACGCCAGGAAACGCGAGCAATCGCCGGTACGCGGATGCGACGTCCATCTGCGATGTCTCTTCGAGGCGCTTGACGCTGCGCGCCGCGCGAATGATCACCTCGGCGCGGCGGCGCTCGATGCCGAAGCGATGGAAGTGCCAGCACGGCGTGCCCGCCAGCACCGCGGGCGCCGGCGGGATCTTCAAAGGCACCGGGCCTGGCGCTGTTTCGCCTAATGCGTTGACGAGGTGGTGGTACGAGTCGCGGGCCTCGACGGTGGTCACCTGCTGCAGTATCACGGTAGGCACAAGGGCCTCGAACACCGCGGTCGTGCGCGGCATCCGCACGCCTCGGATCTCGCGCTGCAGCTGCGCGATGAGCGGATGGCGCGGGGTGAAGCCGGTGTCATCGTCCCGCTCACCGCACCACTCGGGCGCGTGGAGCACCGCCCATTCCGAGCCCGCGCCCCACGCCTCGACGTCGACCTCTCCACTGCGCCGGCGGTGAAGGCGAATTGACGCCGGTCCTTCAGGTGTGCGCGTGGCGCGCCAGATATCGCCGTCGTGATGGCGCAGCGATGGCCCTGAGCCGAGAGCCCCGAGCGTCAGCCAGAGATCCAGCGGACGCTTCGGCGTGAACGATCCCGAAACGTCTGGCCCCACGAGGTGAGAGGTTACTGAGTCAGCGGCAACGTGAAGGTAAAGGTGCTGCCGGCGCCGACCTTCGAGTCCACCGTGAGGTCGCCATCGTGCATCCGGGCGATCTCGCGCGAGAGCCACAAGCCGAGACCAGTGCCCTGCACGTGGGTCGAGGTCTCGATACGGCCGAATCGCGTGAACAGGTGTGGCTGATCCTCTTTCGAGATGCCCACCCCCTGGTCGCGCACGGAGACGAACGCCCTGTCGACGTCGCGCCGGACATCGACGCTGATGTCGGTGCCCGACGGGGAGTACTTCGCGGCGTTGCTGAGCAGGTTGCGAACGACGATCTGGAATCGATCCGGGTCGACGCTGGCCTCGATGGACTCGACGGGCATGTCGACCTTCAGCTCATGTCCGATCAAGGACATTCGCACGCCGTCGATGGCGCCCTCGGTGAGCTCGACTATGTCGACTCGGTTTTTCTTGAGCGCGAGACGCCCTTCCTCCAGGCGTGAGGCCTCGATCATCTGCTCGATCATCCAGTTGACCTCGTCCGACTTGGAGATGAGCAGGGGCAGCACGGATCGCACCTTCGGCGCCAGCTCACCCAACGCTCCTGCCTCGAGCATCGTGAGGTAACCCTTGATCACTGTCATCGGGCCGCGCAGCTCGTGCGATGCGATGTTCAAGAAGTCGGTCTTCGCGCGCTCCAGCGCCGCGATCTTGGAGCTGAGGGTGACCCGGTCGAGGCCGGCGGACAGGCTCGTCGCGTACTGGCTGAGGCGAGTCAGCTCCTCGTCGCCGAAGATCGGCGTCAGGCGGTCGGAGTGGATCACCATGGCGCCGCGACCCTGCCGCAGCTCCAGAGGGACAATGATGCTCGCACCTATCCGACGCGGGTCGCGGCTGTCCTGATTCGCCAGGAACTTTCCTCGCGCTGCAAGCTGTCGCGCGTCGGCCGGGCTCATGCCTTTGCTGGCCAGGACGTCGCCGCCGGCGTCGACGATAAAGGCCGACTCGCCTCCAACCAATCGCTCCGCCCAGCCGAGCGCCTTGTCCGCGAGCGTCACACGGTCGGGGCTGTACAGGAGCAGGTCGTGAAGCGCGCTGCGGAACTGTTCCTCTTCGGGCTGGCGCCAGATGCGGCGGAGCCACACCGGCGGAAAGAACGCTACGTAAAGGATCGGGACGATGGCCAGGGCGACGAGGTCGACCACCACAGTCACCGGATCGCTCAAGGCCCCGGCGACCGTTCCGAACACAAAGACCGCGAGGACGCCCGCGTATCCGATGCTGATCGCGCGCAGCCGCGCCATCTCCACCGCCGGGCGGCCGCGGGCCGCAAGCCAGAACGTGACGATGGGGTCGAAGATGCAGTAGGCCCAGACGCCGATGATCGCGACGAGCACGACGGTCTGGATCGGGTTGTGCACCGACTCCGGATTTCCCGGCAGCCGCGCCGCAATGGCCGTCGCGCCGACGACGATCATCAGCGCGACGATCAGATTTCGCGTGCGCGCGTTGAGCGGGACGAACGAATCGCGAAACATCAAGAGGCCGTACCCGGAAAGTAGGAAGAGAACCACGCCGACGTCGGTCGCGACCTGACCTGCGACACCTTCGACCGAAAGCTCGGGCGAGATGATGATGTCGAGGGCGAGCGCCAGCAGCCCCAGGGCGAGAAACGCGTGGCGGCGGTCAGGTTCTCGCGCCCAGGCCAGGGCTGTCCGCAGGGCCAGGGCCGCGAAAGCCAGCTCGATTGCGAGCGCAACCAGAACGAGTAGGTTCGACACTGCCGGCACAATAGCCTACACGACGATTTTTCAAGGACAGCCGGTTTGCACGTCAGGCGAGTTATCGGACAAATCGACGGCAGTTTGCTGGGGAATCTAAAGCGTCGGGGTAACGGCGATTCCGTTCGGGTCGACCAGGGCAGCGTCGAGCCGGCGGACCTGGAACTGGCGGAGCCCGCGCACATCGGGCTCGACCCGCTTGGCGCCCTGACCCTCCAGGACGTTGATGCCCAGGTGATGGTGGTAGCCGTTCCAGCTCAGGAATCGCATCACGCGGCCGGCTTCCGCCATCAGCTCCATCCCAAGGGACTCGTAAAACGCCTGGCTGGCGTCCAGGTCGCTCACGTTGAGATGCATGTGCCCGAGCACGGTACCGGCTGAGAACTTCCGCGTCGGCTTGTCGGCGATCCGGAGCAGACGCTCGAAATCGAGATGATCGGTGCCGATATTGAGGCGTCCATCGGCATACCGCCATTCGCTGCGAGGCCGGTCGGCGTAGACCTCGATGCCATTGCCCTCCGGGTCGTCGAAGTAGAGCGCCTGGCTGACAGAGTGGTCTGCGGTCCCCGTCAGGGGAAGCCGCTCTTCCAGCGCGCGCTGCAGGAATCCGCCGAGCTCTTGCTCGTCCGGCAGAAGGACCGCGAAGTGGTAGAGCCCCGAAGTGTGGCGCGGACGCTCGCGGCCACCTGGAAGGGATGTGAGCTTCAGAATCGCCGCGCCGTCAGCGCCAAACACCGCGTGATCGTTGCCGTCACTGATCCGCTCGAGGCCGAACCACTCATAGAAGGCGGCCTCGCGCTCGAGGTCGAGGACCTTCAGCTCGACCGCGCCGAGCGGCCAATCGTTGCTCACGTTCCTAACACGGTCGGGAGTCGTCGCCGGACGACGTCGCGATGCGGACCTCCACCGTCGAGACCGCGGAGAGGTTGTACATCCTGGACGGACTGTAGAGCGTGATGTCGACCAGGCCGGCGCGGTCGTCTCGCGACAGCTGCGCGGCGATCTTCGGCGATTGATACTGCAGCGAGCGGCACGCCGGATGCGTGCGATCGAAGATCTTCCGCGAGTCGGCGGGAAGATCCGTGAGCGCAAACTGCAAGGCCCGGCCGCCGGGGACCTGGAACGTGAGCGTGAAATCCTCTGCGACGACGTAATTCGCCGCGTCGCACTGCACCCCCACGCGTCCCGAATCCGCTGCGATCACGTAGTCCGCCGACTGCGGGACGCGCGCGTGATTGGCCTGCCAGGTGCCGATAAAGGCGCCGAAGGCGGTGAGGCCTGGCTGCGCGGGCAGTCCATCCGGGCACGCGACCAATCCGCTCTCCGGAGCGGCGCTCGGCCCGGGGTTGTGCGAGAGGTCCGGCATCGTGCGGCAGGCGGCGAGGAGGAGACACGACACGGCGAAAAGGCCCGCCAGGAACCGCATGGTCTCGGCCCAATCGTAGGCGGCTATTGCCTGCGGAGCGTGTACCAGGACGCGTCGTAGCCCTCGATCGGCTGACCGGGGCTCTGGCGCACGAGCTCCCATCCGTTGGCGAATCGGTCGCGAACCTCATCCTGCGTAAGGCCGCGAGGACCGACCCGTCTCGACTTTTCGCGGCGGATGAAACCGAACAGCAGCATGGTCGCGCCGCTGAGAGCGACGGCGCTCGCGCCCTTCACGTAGTCGTCGCGCCCGGCGTCAGGGATGCTGTGGAAGCAGCCGAGGTCCAGCAGCAGGCTGTAGCCGCCGCCGATTCCAAGCTCGGTGAGGCGCGTGACATCACCGACCATCAACCGCGGTGAGACTCCGGCGGCGGCCGCCTTCTTCCTCGCGGTGGCGATGGCGCGCGGGACGAAGTCGATGCCGGTGCCGTCCCAGCCTTTCTGCGCGAGGTAGATCGTGTTGGTGCCCGTGCCGCACCCGAGGTCCAGCGACTTGCCGGCCGGATTGTTTTCGACGAACGTGACCAGCTCTGGCGCCGGGACGCCCGAGTCCCAGGGTTTGAAGCCGAACAAGTACGCGGCCCGGAAGAAAACGCTCAGGTCTTTGGCTGCTGGAAACGAATCATGTTTCCGGACGGGTCGCGGAACGCGCAGTCCCTCACGCCGTAAGCCTGATCCATCGGCTCCTGCAGCACCTCGCCCCCTCCGGCCCGAGTGTGCTCGAAGATCGCATCGACGTCGTCGGTGCTGAAGTTGACGCCGCGCAAGAATCCCTTCGCGAGCATCTCCTTCATCACCTGGCGATCGGCCGAAGATGCGTTGGGGTCGGCAAGCGGCGGCTCGAGGACGATGTTGACTTCCGGCTGGCCCTTTGGCCCGACGGTGGTCCAGCGCATGCCCTCGTACTTGACGTCGGCGCGAACCTCGAGCCCGAGAAGATCTCGGTAGAAGGCGAGCGCCTCGTCGTGGTCGTGGACGGCGATGAAGCAGTTGTGAAGTTTCAAGTTGTTCATGCGCCCACCTTAGGAGCGCTGCGACGCGAGCGCTTCTTCATTTCTGATCGGTTTTGTCATCACCATGACGATGCAAGGAGGAATGAATTCGACCGGCGCGTGGCTCCGCGCCCGGTAGGCGCTCGGCGACTCGCCGACCAGCTCGGTGAAGCGCGAGCTGAACGAGCCCAGCGACGTACACCCAACGGCGAAGCATGCGTCGGTGACGGACATGTCGCCCCGCCTGAGCAGAGCTTTGGCCCGTTCGATCCTGCGGGTCATCAGGTAGCTGTACGGGCCCTCGCCGAAGGCAGCCTTGAAGCTGCGGGAGAAGTGGCCACTCGACATCGCGGCCGACCGCGCAACTGCCGGCACATCGAGAGGCTGGTCGAATTCGCGGTCCATGCGGTCCTTCGCCTTGCGCAGCCTGACCAGGTCGCGGATGTCCATGGAACCCGCCTCATGGTACGCATGGGGCGGGCCGCCTACTCCGGGTCTGGGATCGGCATCAGCCGAATCAGCACATCAGTGGTGGCTGAGAAGGAAGGATTCGAACCTTCAACCTTGTGATCCAGAGCGATACGCGATATCGCCGATCGCGGTTTCCAGTTGGGCCACCGCGTCTGATACGTCGATTGCGCGGCGGCGCCTCATCTAATTCCCGGGCGTAAATTTTGGCGTGAAATCTGCGCAGCTCGTCTTGACGGCGCTCGACGTCGAGGTTCCGAGCCTCGCGCCTCCTATGCCCGTAGGTAGGTGAGCACAGCCAGAACACGCCGATGGTCGTCATCGGCCGGCTCCAGCTGGAGCTTCATGAAGATGCTGCGTATGTGCGCTTCGACCGTCTTGGAACTCAGGTACAAGCGGGAGCCGATCGCCGAGTTGGTGCGGCCCTGCGCCATCAAATGAAGCACTTCTCGCTCACGCCCGGTGAGCTCATCGATCGCGTCCCTGTGGCGGCGACGTCCCACTAGCTCGGCGACCACATCTGGATCGATCACCGATCCCCCGACCGCAATTCGCCGCACAGCATCGCCGAATTCTGCGATGTCACCCACGTGATCCTTCAACAGATAGCCCACACCGCCCCCACTGGCGATCAGCTCCATAACGTGATGTGTGTCGACGAACTGGGAGAGGACGAGCACGCCGACGGAAGGCATCGCCACTCTTATCTCGAGTGCCGCGACAAGCCCTTCCGTCGTGAACGTAGGCGGCATCCGGATGTCGAGCACCGCCACGTCGGGAGGATCGGCCCGCACCTGCGCGGTCAGCGATTGCGCGTCCCCGGCCTGCCCCACGACGTCGAACCCAAGGTCGCGCGCAACGCGAACCAGACCCTCGCGAAACAGGGTGGAGTCGTCCACGATCGTCAGTCGCAAGGGATTTCAGCCCGAAGACGCGTGCCTCCACCCGAGCGACTGATGATCGATAGTCTGCCCCCGATCGCGGCCGTTCGGTCCTCGAGGCCCTGAAGCCCACCGCCGGCAGTCGCCCCGGCGCCTCCGACCCCATCGTCGCTCACGTCGATTACTAGATAGTTGTCGGAGCCGGTGACCGACACGTGGGCCACCGATGCGTGCGCGTGCTTGGCGACGTTGGCCAGCGCCTCCGACACGATGTAGTACGCCGCCGTCTCAGCTGGCTCTGGCGGTCGCCTGGCCATTGAGACCTCGATCTCGACCGGCACCGGCGATCGGTCCGCGAGCGATCGCAGCGCGGGCTCGAGCCCGCCCGTTACGAGGATCGTCGGATGGATGCCCTGGGCGAGCTGACGCAGCTCGGCCAGTGCAGCGCGGAGCTCGCTCTGGGCGCCGGCCAGCAACTCGCCCGACACGGCGCCGGATCCGTCCGCGGCCGCTCGCGCGCGTCCCAGCGACAGGGAAAGCGCAACGAGTCTTTGCTGCGCTCCGTCGTGCAGGTTGCGCTCAACCCTTCGTCGTTCTTCGTCCTGCGCCCGCACGATGCGCTCACGCGAGGCCCGCAGCTCTTCGACCAGCCGCAGATTGCGGAGCACAAGGGCGGTCTGCGAGGCGAGGTCGTCGAGCAACTTCGTTTCCGCCGGCGTGACCCGGTCGCCACGACGTTTGGTGATCGCGAGCGCTCCGAGCAGTGTTTCGCCATCTCGAACTGGCACGCTGCGATCCGTACCGGGCAGCATGGGGAGCCGTTCGTTCTCAATAGCCATCGGCGGAGTCGGTGGAGCCGCAGGGTCCACCACCTCGCGGCGGAGCTCGCCTCCGACCCGGAGCCACGCTTCGGCCCGCTCGGCGCCGGTGGCTTCGCGGAGCAGCTGGGCAAGTCGTGGGAGCACTTCGACTGTGGAGTAGGAAATCGAAGCTTGCCCGGCGAAGCGGGACAGCGCCTCGTACGGTGTGCGCCGATCGCCATAGACCAGCCGGTTCGCGAGCCGGCTCATTCGTTCTCGTACAGGCTGGAACGCCGCTGCCACGATCCCGGTCGCCAGCAGTGCGAGGATCGGGTTGACGCCGGCCCCAATTACGGATCCGACACCGAAAACGATCCCGACGTAGGCGAGCGTGATGAAGGTGGCAAGCCCGCCGAACAGGATGGTCCGGCTGATGACAACGTCGATGTCAAATAGCCGGTACTTGAAGATTGCGAGAGCGATCGCGGCCGGGACCACGAAAGCGATCGTGAGGTTTGACCCGAGCTGGCCCCAGCGGGCGATGACCTGGGCGTTGACGTCAAAAGCCCACGGGGAAACCCTGTCGTCATCGAGGTGCCCCACCATCGAGAACACCGCGGTGACCGCAAGCGCGAACGCAAGCCAGCGGAGCTGGAACCGCTCGTCGCCCCGCGCCCGGCTTGTCCGCATCAGCACGAGGGCCGCAGCTGCGGGAGCCAAAAGAAGATTGAGCCAACCGATCACAGTCTGTGGATCGCCGGCCAACGCGAAGCCGTAGGCCCAAAGTGAGGGCGGCATCGTTATCGGCAAGGAGCCTTCGCGCATTGGAAGGCCCAGGGGCCATGGGTCGCCAAGGGAGCTGACGATCATGCCTGCCGTCAACAGCGCTGCCAGACCCCCGACTACCCACCAGGCGCGGCCGGGTAGCCGGCCATCTGGGAACAGCAGGATTGCCAACAGCTGAGGAAACAGTGCCAGGCCGGTCCACGTCCCGATCCAGGCCGCCTCCTCACCGGCGGGCAGCGAACCTGGAGCGGCCACAAGAGCTCGCACCGCGTATTCCTGGCTGAGCATCGTCAACGCCACCAGTAGCGCGATGGCGGCGAAAGCCCAGCCCAGCGCATTGGCCGGACGCCGCGAGAGGATGAAGCCGGCCAGCACCGAAAGGATGAACACGGCGAAGATCGGACCGATCACGTCGACGAGAGCGGTCGCCCAGATCGGTTCGATACGGCCCGGCTTGAAGGTGGGCCAGTCGATCAAGAGCAGGGGCACGCTGGCAAGCGCCATCGCCGAGGCCAGCAACGCCAGGGCCCAAGGCCAGGCAACAGGACCGGGCGCACGGAGTGAAAGCATCATGCGGGTCGCCATTGGGGCTCGAACTCAGTATTTCCATCGTGGGTCAGCCGGGTTAGTTGCGAGCCGTCCGGGCGAACCGCATAGAGGTTCCAGGGACCATCGCGATCGCTGACGTAAGCGATCCAGCGCCCATTTGAGGACCAGGCGGGCGACAGACCTTTACCGTCTATCAGGCGCCGCTGGTCTGTTCCGTCGGCGTTCATGACGTAGATCGCGGATTCGTAGCCGCCGGGAAAGTCCCGCTCGCTGTGAAATGCGATGCGGGCGCTGTCCGGCGACCAGCTCGGGCTCGCGTTTAGCGAAGGGCCCTGGGTAAGCCGCCGGACGCCGCTCCCGTCCGCCGCCATCACCCATATCTCGCCCGGGCCTCCGCGGTCGGAGAAGAAAGCGATCCTCGTCCCGTCCTTCGACCATTCTGGATCGACGTTCAAGCCACCTCCCGAGGTCAGCCGCCGCGCCCCGCTGCCATCAGAACGAGCCACATAGATATCGCCCGGCGCGTGGACGATGCCCAGAGGGCCGGTTATGCCCGCCTCGCTGCTGGCAAACGCGATCCGTGTGCCATCAGGCGACCAGTCCTCGCCGCCCTTGAACCCGGGCGAGTGCGTGAGCTGCAATACGCCGGTGCCATCGGCGTTCATGACGTAGAGCTGCTCCACTCCGCTTCGGGTGCTCGTGAACGCGATGCGAGTGCCATCGGGCGACCACCTGGGGTCGCGGTTGACACCCTCGCCATGCGTGAGCATGTGGGCGCGCTCACCGAGGCGCACGGCCAGGATGTCGCCGTGGTACCGGCTGCTCGGTTCCAGGTTGCACACGAAAGCGATTTCGGCGGCCGGCCCTGGGAGGGCTGCCGTCCCCTCCAGCCCGCAGCCGTGCGCGGTCTGGTCAGCCACGCCGCATGCTGCCAGCACCGCCGTGGCAAACAGCCCCAGCGCCACGCCACGACCGGGCGCCATAACGGCCAGCATGTTGCCACTCCTCGATCAACTCGTCGACAGTGCCAGCCCTTAGCAAGGTCGAGCGCTCGCACTGATGCCCGCAGCTCAACGCATGGATACGGTGCTGGACACGGAGCCTAGGAGTACTGAGGAGGTGTCGAACATGTTGGCCTGGACGATCCGAGTGCTGCTGATCCCGCTCTTTGCTGTCCTTATGTTTTGGGCGTTTAGCTCGATCGCACTTTGGGCCACCGGGGGCACCCCGCTAGCAGGACACACCGCGCCTGTTGTCGTACCGAGTCCGGAGCGGCCTTGCGAAGCACCCTACGCCCCGAGTCCCGGCCGGCCATGCGTAGCACCGGAAGCGATCGCCGCGGATTGCGCAGGGCTAAGCCCTACTGATATTTGGGCCCGCCCCGATGCATGGACGCCAATCCGCACCTATGGTCACGCCTGCGGATAGCAAGCATGAGGTGTCTGCCCAGCCCAAGGGCCCTGGCGGACGTGAGTCGCAAAATCGCAGCTCATCGCCCTGATGGGGCGATGCTCGCTGGCTGACCTGTCACCTGGTCGACAACAGCGCCAGATAGATGACAAGACAGCGCGTGGCAATACTCGCAGTGTTGGCGGCGACGCAGCTGATGGGGACCGTCGACTTTTCAATCGTCACCGTCGCCCTCCCCTCGATTGGAAAGCAGTTCGCGCTCAGGCCAGACGCGCTGCAGTGGGTCGTGAGCGCATATGTCTTGATGCAGGCCGGATTTCTTCTGCTTGGTGGGCGCCTGTGCGATGTTCTTGATACCAAACGGGTCTTCCTTGCCGCGTTGGCCATTTTCGGAGTCGCTTCGCTGGCCGGAGGCCTGGCTCCAAACGCTTTGTTGGTGTTCGCGGCCCGCGGATTCCAGGGATTGGCTGGCGCCGTTCTCGCTCCGGGCTCCTTGGCGCTGGTCACTGCGGAGTTCGAGACGGGCGAACTCCGGAATCGCGCGCTATCAGTGTTCGGGACGGTGGCCTCACTGGGCTTCGTTCTCGGCGCGATCATCGGCGGCGCTCTTACGGGGTTCTTGGGATGGCGGTCGGTGTTCTTCGTCAACCTTCCGGTTGTGTTGGCGATATCTGTGGGTACAGCAGCATTACTTCAGGGGAAGCCCGCGAACCGCGTCAGGCCCAGGCTCGACATCTGGGGCGCGATGGTTGGAACCGCGGCGATGCTGGCGCTCGTCGGTGGTCTTTCGGGGAGCTCCAGTGGACTAAACCGCGTTGCCGTGTTGATTGCCCTGGCGGCGATCCTGCTCGGAATCTTTGTCTGGGTCGAGCGCTCATCGTCCGATGCCTTGGTACCACTCGCAATCTTTCAATCCCGGCGGTTCACCGGCGCCATCCTCGTTGCCGCCCTCACAAATCTCGCCGGCTTGATGGTGCCGTTCACTCTGACCCTGGTCGTTCAGCACCTCTTGGGCTACTCACCCCAGGAGACCGGGCTGATCCTAGTGCCCGGTGGACTCGGGGGTATCGTGGGTGGCTCGGTGATCGGTCTGGTGGTCCACCGCATGGGCTTGCGGGCAGTCATCGTCACTGCGCTGATCATCCTGGCCATCGCAACGTTGCCGATTCTTGGCCCCGGCCTCCACGGATCTGCAGTCTGGGTGTCGGTGGGTTTCGGGGTCGGGGGAATCGGATTTATCGGAACCTCGGTGGCATGCACGATCGCTGCCACATCTGCAGTTGATCCTGGACGCATGGGCACCGCGGGCGGCTTGCTGAACGCATCGCAATTCCTGGGCGGTGCGATCGGAACGGCGTTGGCCGGTGTTCTGGACACGCCAGGAACTCTGACCGCATACGAGACCTGCCTAATTGCTGCGATGGCGGTAATAGTCGTAGCGGCAGCAGTTTCATTCATGGCCTTCGGCCCAGCCGCTCCCGGACCAGCGGCGACCAGACAACCTGTCAGCGAGACCGGATGAGCGTTGGTTGTATCTGACCCGCGAATCACGCCATAGCCGGGAGTCAGTCGCACGGCGGGCGAATCCGGGTATATGTCCATATGGTGCTTGGAACCACAACATCTTGTTGGCTGGGGAGGAAGGATTCGAACCTTCAACCTTCTGATCCAGAGTCAGCTGCGCTACCGTTGCGCCACTCCCCAACTGGCCGGCATGCCTGGCCGGGGCGAACCATTCTAAGTAGCGGCCGGCGCCGAGCTATTCCCGGCTGATTACTACGTCCGGCTTGCCGCCTCCGCGGTCGGCCTGAACGGTCATCCGGATCGAAACCGCTTCCTCCTTGCCTATCAGGTTCCGATATGTCTCCTCCATGAGAGTTTTCGCCCTGTAGAGGTTGATTGCCCAGCCCACACCGAAGACACGGTCGCTGAACAGGCGGTCGGACTCGGAATTCCAGTACGCATCTCGGATCCGCTGCCAGGTCGGCGGCCTGAAGTCGTACGGCACGATGCCTCCGACCTTGCCGTGCCAGGTCCTCTCCTCGGGCGGCCTGGACAGCTCGGTCGCCACAGCCGCAACGATCAACCCGAACGTGACAAATCGAACCAGACGACGGAGGTTGTGCAACTTCCGCATACTTCCTTGGAAGCGTAGTACCAGAGTAACCTTGCACGTTTTCCACTCGTTGTTCCAGGCGGGGTAGATGGCCAGTAGGCTTCCTTCGACTGCTCGTTGGCTTCGATGGCTCACGCCCGGGCTTCAGATCAAGCGCTGGCTGCTTCTCCTCATGGCCTCCGAGCTCGTGCTCGTCCTCGGTGTGGCGTATGCGTTGAAGGAGATCTACCAGACGGCCCGGCTGCCGGGGATCTTCTACTACATCACGCTGCAGCCCCTCCCCTACGTCGTGCGCGCGTTCATCTTTTTGCTCGTCGGTGTCGGATTGCTGGTCCTGAGCTACGTAAAGCTCACGCAGTCCGTGCTCGGTCCATTCCTGCCTGGCAACAGCTCGGCCAGCGTCGTCGAGGTGATCCACGCGTTCCGCTTACGCGGCCGCGGTCCCCGCGTGGTCGCGATCGGCGGCGGCACAGGGCTGAGCTCGCTCCTGCGTGGCTTGAAGACCTACACCTCGAATCTTTCCGCGATCGTCACCGTGGCGGATGACGGCGGTTCGTCGGGACGATTGCGCGACGAGTACCGAATCCTCCCGCCGGGCGACTTTCGCCAGTGCCTCGTTGCGCTGGCCGACGCCGAGCCCTTGATGAAGCAGCTCTTCGAACATCGTTTCAAGGAAGGCTCGCTCAACGGCCACGCGTTCGGAAACCTCTTCATCATGGCGATGGCGGACGTCACCGGGAACTTCGAGCAGGCACTGCGCGAGTCGGGCAAGGTCCTCGCGGTGAAAGGCACCATCGTGCCATCGACGCTCCAGGACGTGACGCTCGTCGCATCGATCAACGGCCGCTCGGTCGAGGGCGAGTCGACGATTCCGAAACAGCAGCAACCGATCAGCCACGTCTTCCTCAAGCCTGATGGCGTGCAGGTCAACCCCGAAGCCGCGCAGGCGATCATCAACGCCGAGCTCATCATCGTCGGGCCGGGATCGCTCTACACATCGATTCTTCCGAACCTGCTGGTCGAGGGCATGGTCGAGGCGATCAAAGCCTCGCCGGCCCTGAAGCTCTATATTTGCAACCTCGCCGCGCAGCGCGGCGAAACCGACGGCTACGAAGTCGACGACTACCTGCGCGTGATCCGCGAGCACGTCGGCGCCAACCTGTTCGACTTCGTGCTCGTCAACTCCAATACCGCCCATGCGCCGACCGGCGGTCAGGCGCAGGTGATCTTCCGGCCGGTCGACACCGCGCGCCATCCCGAGGTCCGCTTCATCGCGTCGGACGTCGTCAACGTGCGCATCCCGTCGCACCACGACCCGGACAAGCTCGCCCGCACCATCATGCGGAAGGTGTGGCAGGCGTAGCGCGCCGAGCGCGCCAGCGCACGAACCCTTCGACGAGCAGCGTCGCCACCGCCACGTAGAGGAATCCGTCGAGCGCATCGACAACGTAGTGCTCGCCCAGATACACGATCGACAACACGACGCAGGTGGTCCAGCCGATGAGCGCGATCGACAGCCAGCGATACCTCGACCACGCGTAAACGGCCGCGAGGGCCGGGAACGCGGCATGCAGCGAGGGGAAGGCGGCGAATCGATTGGGATTGAAGCTCGCGTAGATCGCCGACACGGAATAGCGGTTGTCCCACAGCGCGCGGACGGTCTGGTCGTTGATCTTCACTACGTCGTGGAGCTGGTACCACGGCGGCGCGCTCGGCCAGAAGAGGTAGGTCGCGAACGCCATGAACGACATCAGGAGCAACGCGGCGATGTAGTGGTGATAGTGATCGCGACTGCGCAGCCAGAAGACAAATCCGACCAGGATCGGCAGCGGAAAGTGCATGAAGTAGAAGAACAGACCGATGACGTCCTGAGCGCTGACGACACCTGGGCGATAGAACGCGTGCTGCAGGACCAGCGTCGGAATGTTGCCGCCAAAAACGTACCGCTCCAGGCCTGAGAGGTCGTGCGGCTGGAATCCAGTCTTGGCGGCGAAGCCGCGCATCTCCTCATACCCGAGGAACAAGAGAAGGAACGGACCCCAGTCGACGATGAACGTGAGGCCGCGCCCCAGCGGGATGGCAATCACGAGGAGCGCAAGCACGACCCACTCCGGCTCGATCGAGATGCCGCGCCACAGCATCACGCCGAATATCAGGGCGAGATAGACGAGGCTTCCCAGCAGCAGTGCGCCGGGGCGGCGCACTCAGCTGGCCTTTTCAGCCGGTGCGAACAACCGCCACCGCCGCGATCTCGACGGTCGCACCCAGAGGCAGCGCGTTCGTGCCGACCGCTGCGCGAGTGTGCTTGCCACCCGAGCCAAAGACCTCGACAAACAGGTCCGACGCGCCGTTGACGACCTTCGGCTGCTCGGTGAAACCGTCGACCGAGCGCACGAAACCGATCACCTGCGCCAGCTCGACCAGATTGTCGAGCCCGACCGCCTGCTCGATCTGTGCCAGCACGGCGAGACCACACAGCCTGGCCCTGCGGTTCGCCTCTTCCACCGAAACCTCATCGGGACAGCGTCCGGTCATGACCTCGTTTCCCTCGCGAGAGATCTGCCCGGCCACGTAAAGCAGGGAGCGTCCATCACCTATCGAGACCAGTTTCGTCTGCACATACGAGGCGGCCGGCGACGGTGCCGCCGGCAGCGAGATGCCGAGCTCGTGGAGACGTTCCTGCGTCGTGGTCATTCTGGGCCAGTCTATTCGGTCTATCTGTAGCGGCTGCGCATGTGCGCCACCACCGCGGTCAGCACCACCGCGAGCGCACCAAGCCCGAGGCCGACATACGGCAGCTGAGGAGCGTCGAGGATCTGCTGCAGCACCGATGTACTGCCCGAGTGCGCTTGGCGCGACCCGCTGGCCACGGGACTCTGCGACGAGGATGGGCCCTGGGGCGATCCTCCCGTGTCGCGGTAGACCCAGAGCGAAGCGGTGTGGGTCGACGGCTGAAAGATCGCGACGTACAGGACGGGGTCTTCATCGTTGGAAACCGCCAGTGCCGTGACGGATGGTTGCGGGGGCTGCAGCGACCTGAAGCTCTGACCGCCGTCATCGGTGCGCCAGAGCCCGCCGGACCTCGACCCGCCGCCGTCGCTCGCCGCATAGAACCTGTCGAAGTGGTCAGTGATGAATGCGACCTGGGTGTAATCGGTGGCCGGCAGGAGCGCGCCTCCACTCAGTGGAGCGAAGTTCACCGCGTTGTCATTCGAAAGAAACAAGCCCGTGTTGGTACCCACGACGAGCGGCCGGACGTTTCCGGTCGCGGGCAGAGGCCCCGCGGCCAGCTTGACGATGGTCGTGCCCGCGATGGGCGGCGTGAGCGTCGTCCACGACGCGCCTGAATCGACGCTCTGAAACATGGGCAGCGATCCGGAGACCTGGGCGTCGCTGCCGGCGATCAGACGGACCGGAGCGTGAATCGCCTCCACCGCGATCGCGTCGATGCTGCGATTGGATAGGGTGGATTGGCTCCAGGAGCCGCCGTCAGGGCTGATGTAAACGCCCTTGTCAGTGCCCGCGGCGACGATGGTCAACGAGTACGCAAAGGCGTGGACGATGCGACCGTCCAGCCCGACGGCTGAGGACCATGTCGTACCGCCGTCGCGACTCACCAGCCCGCCGCCGCCGCGCGTGCCCGCCAGCACGAGGCCCGACGTGTACTGGCTGTACGCGATCGTCGTCACGACCGATTTCCCCGTGTGCACGACATTCCATGAGGCCCCACCATTTGCGGTCTTGAGCAGCGATCCTTCCGAGTTGCCGGACAGCAGCACCTGGTTGTTCGATGGATCCACCGCGAGCGCGAATATCGCGGTGCGTCCCTGATGAGGCAATGAGCCAAGTGGCACCCAGGTCGAATCGGGCAGCGTATCCGCGAGTGCAACGATCGATGCAATCGCGATCACCCACAGCGCGACGGAGGTCGCAGCGAGTCGTCTGCTGAGAGTCCGGCTTCGCGTGGCGAGGCCGGTGGCAAGACGCGACACGAGCCCGTCGATTATCACCCAAGCCCTCCTGTCGAAACGATCTCAACCGGATAGGGCGCGGGTCGGTTTGCCTACAATCCGAGGGTGCTGGCTCGCGTAGGTGCCTGGCTAGACCGGGCCGCATTCAAACCCGCTTCGCTCCCCGACGACCTCGTCACGGGACTTGCCGTGCTGCCGACGGTGGTGGCTGGAATCGTCATCTTCAAAGTTCCTGCAGCCCAGATGCTGGGGGTTGCGCTCGTCGCGGGAAGCATCGGTGTGCTGATCGCCTATTGGTTCCTGCGGGGCCAGTTTCGCCGCTCTGTCGCGAGCCCGCTCCTCGCAGCCGTCTTCGGCGTCGCGTTGATCGGAGCGGGCGCGGGGCTTGCGATCGCCGCGGAGATCGCCGCGCTTGCGGTCGTGTTGGAAATTCTGCGCGTGCGCTACATGCCCGCGATTCGGGCGCAATCCGGACTTCTCGCATACGCGGCGGTCGCCTTGCTGACGAGGGGCTTGCCGTTCGCGTACGTCAACCCCGCCAACGGCGCGCCGTTCGGCGATCCCATCGCGACGTGGTATCGATTCTTCAGTCCGTCATCGGCGCCGATCGATCCGATCCGTCTGTACGTGGGCAACGTGCCTGGCCCGGTGTTCGCGACATCGCTTCTCGCGGTTGCCATCGGCATCGCGTGGCTCGCATACGCGCGCCGTGTGAGCCTGGTCGTACTGATCGCGTTCCTCGCCGGCGCGGGGCTCGCCATCTACACGTTTCACTGGGATGCGCTGTTCCAGCTCGACAGCGGTCCCACGTGGTTTGTGGCCGGACTCCTGCTTGCGGATCGGCGCCTGCTGCCCGATTCGTGGTCGATCCGACCCGTGCTCGGGTTCGCCGGTGGATTGTTCGCCGTCGGCCTACGACACAACGGTTACGGCATCGAGGCGGCGTTCTTCACCGTCGCTGCGCTGCAGGGCCTGATGGCTGTCCTCGTGATCCTCTATTGGGCGGGTTCACTGGCGCTCGAGCGCTGGAAGCGCACGCGCCGGCTGCGTCAGCGCGAAACGAACCTGCGCGTCGTCAAGACCATTTCCCGCGCGTCTTAGGCAAACGTCACCTCGGTCTTCTCGGCGCTCAGCGCTTCTCCGATTGTGCCAGAGCGCTTCTTGACCTCGGATTTCACCGATGCGGCCATGCGCCGGAACGGCGTCACTGAGATCTGCAGCGTCCGGTTCTTGAGGATGTGCGTCCAGGTGCCGACGACCTCGCCGTTGAGGAGGATGCATGCCGAGATCCACCCTGCGGTCCGACTGACGCGCGACGCGAACGTCCGATGGACCAGGTGGTCACGCGTCGCGTAACCCATGAGGTAGGTGTCGAAGCCCGGCAGCATGTGCACCGCCTCGCCGATCCTCGCCTTGCGCAGCGAATCGAGGTCTTTCTCCAGGATCTGCATGCTGACGCCGTCGGCGGAGACCGTCACCAGCTCGTCCTTCAAGGCTGACCACGCGGCGTTGGCGACCCCAGGCCAGGCGCCCCACCACCGCGCGAAGTCCACCTTCGTCGCTGGACCGTAGGCGCTCAGGTAGCGGCGCGCCATCGATGCCAGAGCGCTGTCTTTGTCGACTGGACGCCACGAGGGCAGCCATTTCTCTGGCCGGACGAACGTGACGCTCGAGCCACGGTTGGGCCCAAAGCAAAGAAGCCCGCTGCGGGCGGCGGGCTTGAGCATGCCGCCCCAACCGGAGCCGAGCAGCTGACGGACGCGCTCGGATTTGCCCTTGCCGACGATCGCGATGAGCTCCTCGCGTGTCAACGGCTTGCCATCGAGCGTCGCTCCGATCTCGTCGACTATCTTCCAGAACTCTGACTCGGTCGTCTGCATGTACTTGAGCCATGACGGCCTCATCTGGGATTTCCACAGCGCGCTCATTGCGCCGATGTAAAGCGGAAGGTCGTCGGACCTGGCGAGATGGAGAGTGCCCCGCATCAGCCACGTCTTGACGAGGCTGCGGTCCTTCCACAGCGCGTTTCTCACATCTTCGACCTTGCACTCGACGCGGACGGCGACCTGAAGCTCGGCGGCGGACATGACCTGCGCCTGGACGCCGCCGATGTCGCCGACGACATTCGCGAGGTCTTTCTTCCGCGCCCTGACGTCCAGGTGATGGCGACGAAGTCGGAAAGCATTCACCTGCTCCCAGGTCAGCTCCGCCGCAGCTGCGGTCGCTCGGCTCAAGGCACGGATACGTTACCGACTACCAGTAGATGCCTTTGAGCACGGTGACCGCGCTGCCGTCCGCTGCAAGCAGATACAGGTCAACCGGTGGATAGCCGGAGTAGAAAGGCCCCTGGTTGGCCGGATTCGCCAGAGCCACAGCGAGGTGGGTGCCGTTGGGCTCGGCCTTGGCGCTCCACACGTAAGTACGCGGCACAACGGGCGCCGACCACAACACCCTTCTGTCATTCATCGTGATTGCCCACGCCGGTGCCGGCGCCTGGTGCGAGAAGACGACCGCCATCGAGCCGTCCCAGCTGAATGCAGCGACCGAAGCGTTTAGTTGCATCACCTCCGACCCGTCGGCGGCATAGATGGTGCTCGTCTGCGCTCCCGAGGGTATGTCCTGGTTTTCCGCGATGTAGCGCGAATCGTGTGACGCGACGACCGCTGTCGGGACGCCGCGAGAGGAGAAGTCGTGTGTCCACAGAATTTTCCCCGTGGACAGCTGCACCACCCAGTACTGGGCAGCGCCGACGCCCTGTCCTCCCGACTGCACTACCACGGCCCGGTCTCCCGCCAAGCTGCACGACGCCACGTAGGTCGTGGCCTGCTCGTAGATCTTTCCTACCTGCACGATGGTCGAGATACCGCCTTCCGCCGACCCGACCCTGAGCGTCGCGGGAACTCCGTTCGCCCCGAGGAAGTCGAACGGCTCGATGAGGCAAAAGTGCACATCGTCATCAGCCCACGTGGCAGTGAAGGACTTGAGGCCGTAATTTCCACTGTGGACCACCGCGCCCTTTCGGTTCCGGATATCGGTCGGCGTGCCGAACAACGTCTCGGACGGATTGGCGGCGTGGTAGTCGGGGATCGCAGGCGCCTGGCCGACGGCGCCATCCCACGTCATGCCGTCGACCTGCTCGACATTGGCCGCGTCGTGAAAGAAGACGACCGCCGTGGTGTCCGACGCCGTGAGAGGGGCGCTGACCGGTGTCGGCGACACGGATGGCGACGGGCTCGCCGGCGGCGACTCGCCGCCCTTGGCGCCAGGCTGGACCGACGGTGCGCATGCGGCGAAGATCAGGGCGGCGACGATGAGAGTCCAGGCCAGTTTCATCACTAGTACAACCACACGGCTTTCGCGTCGTTACGGGTAGAGTCGGCTGGCGGGCTAGTCGAAGAGCTCCTGGCCCCTGGTCACGAACTGGTCGCGGCGCGGGCCGGTCCCGACGAGCTGGATCGGCGCGCCGATGAGCTCGCCCGCGCGGTCGACGTAGTCGCGGCAGTTTTTCGGCAGGTCGTCCCAGCACCTCGCCGCGCCGATCTCCTCTTCCCATCCGGGCATCTCCTCATAGACAGGCGTGCAGTGCTTGTAGTGGGAGATGTTGGCGATGGGGTGGTCGTACCGGGTGCCGCGGAAGTCGTAACCGGTGCAGATCTTCAGCTGCGGCTGGTCGTCGAGGATGTCGAGGCGCATCAGCGCAGCCACGCCGACGCCGTTGAGCCTGGTCGCGTAACGGGCGACGGCGGCGTCCAACCAACCGATCCGGCGTGGCCGGCCGGTCACCGTGCCGAACTCGTGACCACGCTCCCGGATCTGGTCCCCCACCTCATTCGTCAGCTCGCTGGGGAACGGTCCGTAACCGACGCGGCTGGTGTAGGCCTTGAAGACGCCGATGGTCAGGTCGACCCTGGTCGGCGGGATTCCGCTCCCGGTCAGCGCGCCACCCGCGGTTGGATTTGAGCTCGTCACGTAGGGATATGTGCCGAAGTCCAGGTCCAGCATGGTGGCCTGCGCGCCCTCGAGCAGAATCTTCTTGCCGCCGTCCAGCGCCTCCTGGATGATCGGGAAAGTGTCCTTGATGTAAGGGTCGAGCTCCCTTGCGTAGCGCAGGTACTCGTCGAGCATCGCCTCCCAGTCGTAGGCGGGTTGCGCGTAGAGCCTCTCCAGGATCGGGTTCTTCACCTGGTCGACGACGAAGGCGAGCTTCTTGCGCATGAAGGCCTCCTTCTGGAGATCGCCAATACGAAACCCGATCCTTCGGATCTTGTCCGCGTAAGCCGGCCCGATCCCGCGCCATGTGGTGCCGAGGCGGTCGTCGCCGCGAACCTCTTCCTCGAGCTGGTCGAACAGCGGGTGGTAGCGCATGACCATGTGCGCGCGCTCGCTGACGATGAGGTTTTGGGGCTCGATACTCCGTTCCCTGAGCTGCGCGATCTCTTTGAGGAGCACGATCGGGTCGACCACGACGCCGTTACCGATGATGCACCGGCAGTGCGGGTAGAGGATCCCGCTCGGGATGAGCTGGAACTTGAACTCGCCATGCTCGGTGATGACGGTGTGGCCGGCGTTGTTGCCGCCTTGGGATCGGATGACCATGTCGGCCTTGGCGGCGAGGTAGTCGATGACCTTGCCCTTGCCCTCGTCGCCCCACTGGCCGCCGACCAGGATGATGACCATGCGGTCGTCTATCTTGCCGGTTATTCGGTTCCGGGCTCGGGTCGCCTCGTCTCGAGGTTGTAGAACCGGGTGTGGTCGCGGCGGAACTTGAGCTCGATGGTGCCGGTGGGGCCGTTGCGGTGCTTGGCGACGTGGACCTCGGCGATGCCCGGCTTCTCGTCGGATTTGTAGTACTCGGGCCGGAACAGGAACGCAACTACGTCGGCGTCTTGCTCGATGCTGCCCGATTCACGAAGGTCGCTCAGGATCGGGCGCTTGTCCGGGCGCTGTTCAGGGGCCCGACTCAGCTGCGAGATTGCAACGACGGGAATACGAAGCTCGCGGGCTAGACCTTTGAGCGCGCGAGAGATGGCCGAAACCTCCTGGACACGGTTGTCGTCGCCGCGCGAGCGACCGTGCATCAACTGCAGGTAATCGATGAGGATCATGTCCACGTTGTGCCGCATCTTCGCCTGGCGAGCCTTCAGTTGAAGCGTCAGCTCATCCATCACAGGTGTGTCGTCGATATAGATCGATGCCTCGCCGAGCGGACCTAGCGCGTTCGAGACGCGATCGAACTCCGCTTCCGAAAGGAGCCCTCGATGCATCCGCTGCGCATCGATCTGGGCCTGCTCCGTCAAAAGGCGTTCCGTCAGCTGCTCCTTCGACATCTCGAGACTGAAGATCGCCACTGACTTCTTGGCCTCGAGCGCGGCGTGGAGGCCGACATTCAGGACGAAGGAAGTGTTGTGGACCAGGATGTCTTGTGCGATGAAGTTGCTCGTCTCGGGAACGGTGAGGTCGTAGACCTGGTGCTCTCCGGTCGGCTCGATCGCGATGACCTCGTCCCAGTAGATCTGATCGCTGGCCAGTTGTGACAGCCGGCGATCGCGAAGAACGTCGGCATAGTTCGCGAGCCGGCCGGGCGGGATACCGCGCGACGTGTGTGGATTGAAGCCACGCTGACCAGCGCCTGGCTCCTCAGCAAGCACTGACAACTGCGTGACGGTGAGGCCGCGCGAAGCGGCGGATTTGCGTACATCAGTCCAGATCTGCTTCGGAATGATCCCGAGGTTGCTCCGCCTCGGTTCCGCAAAACGCTTGAATCGGCGCGCCTTCTCACCGATCCAGCCGATTTCTTGCTGGTAGCGCTCCACTGATTCCGGCTCGGTAATCGCGACCCGCCAGCATCGGTCCTTCTTCTTCCATAGTTTGGACACGATCCCGAAACGAACAAACACGTGGTGAAGGTCCTGAGCAAGTCCCTCTGAGGCGACCGCAAATTCAATTCGCGGATAACCTCCCGTCGAGTAGATCGTTCCGTCGCAACTCATCAGGGCTCTGACGAATTCGCGAAGGCGGGGGCGATCCCACCTCCACGCGCAAGCCGGAAAACGTTTTGAGTCAGCAAGCTTTCCAACGAGATCAAAATTGCGCAGCCAAGCCGTCAAGGGATTCGGCCTGCCACCGAATCCCGACGGGAAGTACGAAATTCTGTGCTTCCTGATGTGAAGCGATGGAAAGAACTCTCTGATCTGTTGGTGAAAGTCACGCACAAGATCTGGGTCGGCGTTTGTGAATCCGGGAGGGTTGGTCGTAAGGCTGCCTTCAGCGATGAAATAGGCCAGCAACCGCACTCGCCCCAACTCGAGGGTTTTGTCACCACCAAAACAATCAATTCGCCGAGGAACGGCGATCTTGTCGCCGACCACGATGTCGTGAATTGGTTGCCAGCCGCGAATTGTCAAAAATGGGTGATGACCTGTGACCTCAACCGAGCGACCGGTGCGGGTCGTTACCTTGAAACAGGGTTTGACGCCGCTGTCCACCCATGCAGCTACGTCACTCGGCTTGATCCGACCGTCCCAACTGAAACCGTGGACCTTCCGGAGCTGCCGCGAGACAGCTTCTTCGATGGTCAGACGTTCGCCGGTCTCAAAGTTGATAATGAGACTATCACGTTTTATGCACTTACCCATGCTCGGTCTTCCCGCGACGATGATCAGGTCGCTGTCCTTGAACCCGCCGGTCATCCGGTCCAGATCGTGGAACCCCGACGGAATCCCGACCACACCCTGCCCGCTCTCCATGAGGATCGAGATCCGCTCCATCGCGGGACCCAGCAGGTCGTACAGGCGCGCGAGCTCGCGCTGGTCGCGGTCGTCAGCGACCCCAAATACGAGTGACTGCGCCTGGTTGATCGCGTCCTCGGCCTCGATCGAGTCGTCGTAGCCAAAACCGGCGATGTTTCCGCCGGCCGAGATCAGCCGCCGCTTGTACGCCTTCTCCTTGACGATCCGGCCGTAGTACTCGATGTTCGCGGCGGTTGGAACGATGCTCTGCATCGAAGCGAGCTGCGCCCGACCGCCGACGCGTTCGAGCAGACCCATCGTCTGCAGCTGCGCTGCGAGCGTGACGTTGTCGATCGGCTCACCTGCGGCGAACAGGTCCAGCGCCGCACGGTAGATCTGGCCGTTGTTCTCACGGTAGAAGTCCTCGGGGTGCAGGAACTGCAGCACCTTGGCGATCGACAACGGCTCCAACAGGATCGAGCCGAGGATCGAAATCTCGGCATCGAGATCGTGCGGTGGTATCCGCCCTGCGGCGAGTGGAAGCGTGGTCGCCATTCCGGACTCTGCTAGCGGTCCTGGGTGACGATCACGTTGACGTGAGCGCTCACGTCGCGATGCAGCTTCAGCGCGACCTGGTGCTCACCGAGCGTCTTGATAGGTTCCTTGAGGTCGATCTTGTGGCGGTCGATCTCCACGCGATGCTGCGCCTTCAGCGCCGCCGCGATGTCCTGATTGGTGATCGAACCAAAGGCCTTGTCCTCGGCTCCGACCTTCAAGCGGACGACGACCGTCTTGTTGTCGATCTCGTCAGCGACCGCCTGAGCCTCGTTGCGATCTTTTGTCTCGCGCCTGACCGCGACGTCGCGCAGTCGCTTGGCCTCGGCCTCCGCGCCCCTGCCCGCCGCGACCGCAAGCTTTCGCGGCAGCAGGAAGTTGCGCCCATAACCGTCGGCGACCTCCTTGACGTCACCGGCACGGCCGATGTTCTCGACATCTTTCGTCAGCAAGACCCGCACTTCACACGACCTCCGACATGGATTCAAACTCGTCGCGCTGGCGGACCCGCGAACGGATTCGATCGAGCAAACGTCCCACCCCGTGCCTCGCAGCCCCGACAGTATCGCGGACATCACGGTCCCACACGCTCGTCTTCGCCTGGAGCGCGGCCTCGTGCTCGCTTCGAATCTCCTCCGGGCACGCCTCGATGAACGTATCCACGGCGAGGATGCCTAGGGCCAGCATGTCGAGCTCGCCCAGCACAGGTATCCAGGCCGGGAAGTCGATCGGGCTGACGATGAGCGCGAGCGCGGCCCCCAGGATCGCCTTCGGCGCGGGCGGAATCCGCTCGTCGCGCAGCAGGCAATAGGCGAGCTTGCCGCGCCTCGGCACGTCGACCAGAACAGTTTTTGCCCGCGCAAGTAGGGATGGCATGGGGGGCCGCCAAAGAGTAGCGCAGCCGGCGCTCCGCGAAAAGCCAATTAACAGTAGCCTTGCCCCGTGGCGACAGCGACGAGCGCGGTGCCCGCCGGCAAAGCGGACGAAAAGCCCTTCGGCAATCTTCGGCACATCGCGCTCAGCGCCTTCTGGTTCGGCAGCTTCTTCCTCTGGCAGCCGTTCACCTTCGTCATCATCCAGAACCAGATCGATACGGCAGTCCCGAACAAGGATGCCCAGGGAGCCGCAATTGGCCTTGCCCTGAGCTTCGGGGGTCTGTTTGCCCTCGCCATCCCCCCGCTGGTGGGCGCCATCTCAGATCGCCTCACCACGCCGTGGGGCAGGCGGCGGCCGATCATGATCGGCGCCTCGATTCTCACCCTGCCCGGATTCGCGTTGATGGCTGCCACCCACAGCTACGTCGGGCTGGTGATTGGATACGCCTGGGTCCAGTTCTTCTTCAATGCGGCCGGCGCCGCCTTCGCCGGAATCATTCCGGATGTGGTTCCGGCGCAGCAGTTCGGCCGCGCGAGCGGGTTCCTCGCGACCATGGTCCAGCTGGGAAGCGGCGGAGGACTCTTCACTTACGGGCTTCTGCACGGCGCCCATCAGGACAGGTGGATCTATCTCGCTTTCGCGCTGGTCATCCTGGCCACGCTGATCCCGACCTCGCTTGCAGCCGCCGGCGAAGGTTCCGAACCTCTGCCACCACGCGAGCCCCAATCACTCGCGGCGCTTGCCCGAGAATTCATTCGCCCGCTTCTCGGTGGTGATTTTGCATGGGTCATCCTGACGCGGTTTTTTGTTTCAGCGGGCATCGTCACCGTCGCCTCGTACCTATTGAACTTTTTCCGCGACGTCGTCCGGGTCTCTGATCCCGCCGGCTTCTCGACGTTCTGGTTCCTTGTCGTGCTGTTGGCGGCAATTCCATTTGGACTCGCGGGAGGACACCTGTCCGACCGGCTGCAGCGGCGAAAGATCTTCGTTTACACGAGCGGCGCATTCCAGACCGTGGTCGCGCTTGTCTTCATCGTCTTCTATCCAACGTCGCAGTTACTCGTCTTCGTATTGGGAGGGATCTACGGCGTCGGCTATGGCCTGTACTACGCGGTGGACTGGGCCCTGGCCTGCGATACCCTGCCCGACAAGAAGAACAGCGCCAAGGACATGGGTCTCTTCCACATCGCGCTGACGCTTCCGCAGTTCGTTGTGCCCTTCTTTGCGGGGAACGCTCTTGATTATTTCAATCACGCCTCTGCCAACTCGGGCTACAGGGTGGTGTTCTCCAGCACCGTCGTCTTCCTGTTTCTGGGAACCCTGTTCGTAAGCCGAATCAGATCAGTCCGTTAGAGCTCCAATCGCGATAGTCCGGGTTATCGGGCAATCCTCACCCCGAAAACCTCGGATAGTCCGGACTATCCGAAAAAAAACGAGGCGGCGCCTGCAGCGGACACCGCCTCGACCGGGAAGCCACCGGGTGACACGCTTCTGGTTTCTGCGCCGCTTTACGGCCGTTGCCTACTTGTGGAGGCCAACCTTTGCGTGAACTGTCGATGGAACCCGGACGGAGAACGAATTGCCACCAGCCTGCGACGAACCGAGGACAATGTCAAGGGGCTTATGCGGGTGAATGATCCGAGCTATGTCCACGGGGCAAGCAACCAACCTCTCCTCGGTGAGCCCATATTCGAAAACCTGCGGCGAACCGCGGAGCGGGTGAAGGATCGAGAGGCTCTGGTATCGGCGCACCAAGGCTACCGCGCTACCTATCGAGAGCTTGTGGAGCAATGTGAAGAGATCGCGCGCGGGCTTATGGCCCGGGGCGTGACGAAGGGCGACCGCGTCGGAATCTGGTCGCCGAATCGATACGAGTGGGTAATCGTGCAGTACGCCACTGCAGCGATGGGCGCGATCCTCGTCAACATCAATCCCGCGTACCGCACGCACGAGCTTGAGTACGCGCTCAACCAATCCGGCATCAGCTTCTTGATCCTTGCCGCGGGCTTTCGTCAGACCGACTACCGCGCGATGCTCGCCGAGGTCAGAGGCAAATGCCCAGGGCTTCGCGAAGCTCTGGTCCTCGAAGACGGGTGGGAGGCGTTGAAGCGCGACGCGTCGAAGGTGAGCCCGGACGAGCTCATTCAAGGCGCGGCGTCGCTGCAGTTCGACGATCCCATCAACATCCAGTACACATCGGGCACGACCGGCTTTCCCAAGGGCGCCACGCTGACCCATCACAACATCCTCAACAACGGCTTCTTCATCGGCGAGACGCTCAAATACAGCGAGAAGGACCGCGTCTGCATCCCGGTGCCTTTCTATCACTGCTTCGGCATGGTGCTCGGCAACCTGGCGTGCACCACGCACGGCGCCACGATGGTCGTACCCGCCGAGGCATTCGATCCTGTGCTCACCATGCAGACGGTGGAGCGGGAGCGCTGCACCTCGCTCTACGGAGTGCCCACGATGTTCATCGCCGAGCTCGAGCATCCCCGTTTCACGGAGTTCGATTTCAGCTCGTTGCGCACCGGCATCATGGCGGGCTCGCCGTGCCCGGTCGAAGTCATGAAGAGAGTGACCACCGCGATGCACATCCCCGAGATGACGATCTGCTATGGCATGACCGAAACGTCGCCGGTCTCGACCCAGAGCACCACCGACGACCCGCTCGAGCGCCGCGTTTCGACCGTCGGACGTGTGCACCCGCAAGTCGAGATAAAGATCGTCGACCCCGCCACCTCCGCGGTCGTCCCGCGCGGCGTCGCGGGCGAGCTGTGCAGCCGTGGCTACATCGTGATGCGCGGCTACTGGAACAACGACGAGGCGACACGCCAGGCGATCGACCCTGCCCGGTGGATGCACACCGGCGACCTCGCCACGATGGATGCCGAGGGCTACCTCAACATCGTGGGCCGCATCAAGGACATGATCATCCGCGGCGGCGAAAACATCTATCCGCGCGAGGTCGAAGAGTTCCTCTATGGACACCCTGACGTCGCCGACGTCCAGGTCATCGGTGTGCCGTCAGAGAGGTACGGCGAGGAGGTGATGGCCTGGGTGAAGCTCCGCGAAGGCGCCTCTGTCACCGGCGACGAGCTCGCCGTCTGGTGCAAAGGCAAGATCGCGACCTACAAGATCCCGCGCCACTGGAAGTTTGTCGACGCGTTCCCGATGACGGTGACCGGCAAGATCCAGAAGTTCAAGATGCGCGAGGTCGCGGTTGAAGAGCTCGGCCTCTCGAGCGCCGCCGGGGTCAGGACGGCCTAGCCCGCCCCCAGCGACTCATAAGGGAACGCCGCGGCGAACGGCTCGTACAGGAGAAGAACCTTCTCGATCTGCAGCACGTCACGCATGAAGATGGCTGCGGCCGCCACGCCTGCGAATCCGACGATGCCGAGACCGTCGTGTGGCGCGGCCTGCTCCGCGGTGTCCTGCATCACTCGAAATGCCTGCGTGCGCCCGGCCTGGTTCGCCAGGGAGACGACCTGCTTCCAAGCCGCGGTGTAATTGGCGGCCGGGTCGAGGCCGAGGGGAGCGGCCAGGACCGGCATCGGGCTCGCTCCGGTCGTGGTCGCGGGCTTCGGCGGGACGCTGAGCTTCTTCGCGACTGTTGAGACCTCGTTCTCGGGTTCGCCCGAGAGCGTCGGCAGGCGCTTTATGAACGCCGCGATCTGCTGGTCGATCGGCGCGGGCACGCGATACGTCGGGCCGGGCAGCACCGTCGCGAAAGGCCGATAGACCGCCTCGAACTGCGCCGGATTCAACGCCTCCCGCACGAGGATTCCAAGCGCCACGACCTGCGCCGACTCGAGCGCGGCGGAGGCGGCGGTCGGATCCGTCAGCGACCGCTCGATCGCGGTTTTGGCCTGCGCCACGCGAAAGCCGGTAGTGAACGCGTTGACCATGGCCTGGTCAGCGCCGGAGAGCAGGCCGTCCAGCACCTCCTCGACCCCTGCGTTCGACGGGCGCTGGCGCGCGACCATGCGCGCAGTCGCGATCCACTCCCACTGCGCCGGCCCGAGCGATTTGCCCGCGGCAGTGAGGAACTGCCCCGCCTCCGTTGCGCTCAGTGGATTCGCACCTGACCGGGCAGCAGTCCCTTGGCGCGCAAAAGATCGACTGGGTGGTAGGCGTCGACGATGCGCATGGTGCCGGACGCGGACCGCAGCACCATCGACTGCGTGTATGCATAGACGTCCTCATAGCGCACGCCATGAAGCAGCTCGCCCGAGGTGATGCCGGTGGCCGCGAAGAAGATGTCCTTGCCCGAGCACAGGTCGTCGAGGCACAGGACCGAGTCGGGGTTGTGGCCCTCCTTGATCGCGAGCTGCCGCTCCGCTTCGTCGCGGAAGAAGAGCTTGGCCTGCATGTCCCCGCCCATGGTTTTGATGGCGCAGGCGGCCAGCACGCCTTCGGTTGCGCCGCCGGAGCCCATCATGCAGTGGATCCCGAGGCGAGTCTCCAGGGCTGCTTCCAGCGCTCCTGCCACGTCGCCCGCGGAGATGAGCTTGATGCGCGCGCCTACGTCGCGAATCTCGGCGATGATCTCCTTGTTCCGGTCGCGATCGAGCACCACAACTGACAGTTCCTGGACCGGAAGTCCCTCGGCCTTGGCGATGCGGCGGAGATTCCACTCGACCGGCATCTCCAGGTCGATCGCGCCGCGCGCCTTGCGACCGACGACCAGCTTCTGCATGTAGTGGACGTGGGTCGTGAACATGGTCCCGCGCTCGGCCAGAGCCACTACCGAGATCGCGCCCGGCAGTCCGGACGCTGTCAGGCTCGTGCCTTCTATGGGATCGATGGCGACGTCGACCTCGGGCTCGAGGCCGTTGCCGATCTCCTCGCCGAAATAGAGCATCGGCGCCTCGTCTTTCTCGCCTTCGCCGATCACGACCGTGCCCTTCATGTCGACGTCGAGCAGCGCCTCACGCATGGCCTCGACGGCCCGCTGGTCCGCGGCCTCCTTGTTGCCGCGGCCCTGCAGCGGGGCGGCGGCGAGCGCGCCCGCTTCGGTCACCCGGAGGAGCTCGAGGGCGAGGTTGCGTGTATGCCTGGGCTCTTCGATCATCGCGCGGCGATCTCAGGGTAACGGAACGATTTAGGCCAAGCCCCTCCGCCTGATGGGAAGTTTGTCCGCCTCCACCCAGAGCTCATCTTTGCGCACCAGACGGCGGTCGCCGCTCCTGTCGACGTAGACGCAAGTCCGCTCCAGCACGGCCGTGATGCGGACCCTCTCACCGGCCAGCGTGGCGTCGAAGCCGTCGATCAGGATCTCGTCCTCGTCGAGCTCGACCTCGCTCAGCTTGCGCGGACCGCCAGGCCTGACCTTCGTCGACAGCTCGAGCTGTGGTCGCGGACCCGTGGGTGGGCTCGGCTTGATGGTCAGTCGCGACGAGGCCGAGCCGGCGAGCCGAATTCCCGGACGGGAAGGCGGTATGACAGGTCGGGTCGGCAATGGCTTCGGCCTGGGCAGCAGCGGCGGCGCCGGCCTGGGGATGGCCGGCTGCGACTTAGCCGGTGGCTTTTTGGCAGCGGGCGCTGCCCGGGCTCGATCCCGGGCCGGCTTCTTCGATGGCCGCTTAGAAGAACTCACCCCAGAACTTTCTGACCTTCCCAACCGGATTGGGGACGGCCTTCAAAGTTACGACGGTCGACTGCGCAGGTACCTGGGCCATACGCTCGGGCGGGATGTCGGGGATGCCTTCCGGGTGGACCCGGATGACCCCGTAGTGCACTCCTCCCTCCTGGACGACCAGGGCGCCGACGGTGGCATCGCCTTCGAGCCTGCCGGAGCTTGTGATCTTCAGCCGGTTGCTGGCGATCACGTTCCCGCGGACGACGCCCGAGATCGTGATCCTCGACCCCCGGATGTCGGCCTCGACGTCCGCCTCCGGCCCGACCAGCAGGTCGCCGTCGCACTCGATCTGGCCGCTGAACTTGCCGAGCACCTGGCCCGGTCCCCGCAGCACAAGCTTGCCCGAGAGCTCATCCTCGTGCGCGAGAATCGTCGTCTTCTGCTCGAGCGCCACCGGCTCGCCGTTGGTGCTTGGCGCACTCAGTGATTCGACTGCCACGTCCGTCATGGTGAGTTCCTCCCCGGCCGCCCATCTCCCTGCGTGAATCTCCAAGGGGCGGCCCCCTCCAACAGGCAGCATAACGGCTGCCGGGTCGCCTGCTACAGGTTTGAGTGCGCCGACAAGTAATTGGTAATCGCGTGGCGATCGGGCGGGATCTCGCCGTCGATCACCAGCTCCTCGAGCTTCTGTTTGATCCGGCCGACCTCGGGACTCGGGCCTATGCCCCGGATGCGCATGATGTCCTCTCCCGTGATCAACGGCTCGAGTCGCGAAGGCCGCTCCGCCAGGACCCCGTCCAGGCGCGCCTGGAGCTCGTCCATCTTCTCCGGGTGGGGATAGGCCGACGCCGCGATGTCGGCGCGGGCGAGGAGCATCAGGCGCCCGAGCAGCGGACCCGCGTCGCGGGCCAGGCGGCGGACTGCGCCGTCGCTCCATTCCGACCGGTAGAAGACCGGGCGCAGGTGAAGGCGAACCAGGGTCGTGACGGTCTCCATCTCCTTCTGCGAAAAGCGCAGCCGCTCGAGCGCCACGCGGGTGATCTCGGCGCCAACCTCTTCGTGGCCTACGAACGTGCCGTCGCCCCTGGCCGTCTGCGGTTTGCCGACGTCGTGGAACAGCGCGGCCAGGCGGAGGAGAAGGTCAGGCGGGGTCGCCTCGACGGTCAGCAGGGTATGGCCGAACACGTCGTGCGTGTGGTAGCCGCTCTGGGGGACGCCCTTGGACGCCGCGATCTCGGGCAGGATGACCTCCAGGAGCTCGGCGTGGTCGAGAAGCTCGAGGGCGAGCTTCGGACGATCGGACGCAAGCATCTTGCGGAGCTCGTCGGCGGTGCGCTCGACCGAGACCACAGGCGGCGCCAGGCGCGATTTCATTCGGCGCATGGCGGGCAGGAGGTCAGGGGCAAGCGTGAAGCCGAGCTCGGCCGCAAAGCGAATCGCGCGCAGCATCCGGAGCGGGTCGTCCTCGAAGGTGCGGATCGGGTCGGTCGGGGTGCGCAGTACTTTCGCTTCGAGGTCCTTTCGTCCGCCAAGTGGATCGGCGATGTTGCCGCCCAGGTCCATCAGCATGGTGTTGATGGTGAGGTCGCGCCGGCGCAGGTCTTCCTCGAGGGTCGCCCGACGCACGTCCGGCTTGCGCGAGTCCGGCGCGTACGACTCCGAGCGCGCGGTCACGAACTCGACCAGACGATCGGGCAGGGTCACCTGCGCGGTGCCAAACCGCTCGAAAGTGACGGGCGGCGGGGCGCCGGCGAGCTCCGCGAACCGCCTCGCGAGCTCGGGCGCGTCGCCGCCCTCGACGACCACGTCGGGATTCTGGTGCGGGCGGCCCAGCAGCTTGTCCCGCACGTAGCCGCCGACGATCCAGGCCCTTACGTTCAGCTCGTCTGCGGCGCGCTTGAGAAGGCTTAGGAGCTCCTTCTCACCTAGCGGTTGAGACGCGCCCATTCCACCGCTCCGACCTGCCCTCCGCGATCCCCGAGGCGGGCGCGGCGCACGCGCGGGCGGCGGGCGGGCTTGATGAACGGGGACGAGCGCAGCGTTTCCAGCATCGTCGGCTGGACGAGTGCCCATGAGCGCGAGACGCCCCCGCCGATCACGAACACCTCGGGGTCGAGCGCGTTGGTCAGGCTGATCAGCGCCAGGCCCATGTAACGCGCGGCCCGCTCCACCACCATGCGCGCGTGGCGCTCGCCTCTTGCTGCGGCGGCGAAGAGCTCGGCCGCAGGGTGTCCGGTCTCCTTGGCGAGGTTCGCTCCGCCGACGAAGGCCTCGAGGCAGCCCCGCTGACCACAGCTGTCGAGCGGACCGTTGGGGTCGATGATCATGTGGCCGATCTCGCCCGCAGTCCCGTGCGCGCCCCGGTACAGCTTGCCGTCGATGATCAACCCGCCGCCGACTCCCGTCGACCACGTGATGTAGATCATGTTGTTTGTCCCGCGGCCTGCGCCGCGGGTGTGCTCACCGAGACCCGCCATGTCCGCGTCGTTGGCGAGGTGGACGGACGCCCCCGTGGCGCGGCTCATCATCGCTTCGAGGGGAACGTTCTGCCAGGGCAGGTTCGGCGGGTTGACGAGCACGCCGCGTTTGAGGTCGATCGGACCTGGGGCGGCGATGGTGATGCTCCTGACCTTCTCCCTTCCGCGATGACGATCGATCTCTGCCGCCGCCCAGTCGACCATCGCCTGGGGCGTCGGCAACAGGTGCGTCTTGGTTTTGATGCTGGTGATGAGCTGACCGTCCGAGCGCGCCAGCGCAACACGCACCTGGGTCCCGCCGAGGTCGATACCCGCCAACATGACGCCGGTTAGGTTAACGGGGTACGAATTTGTTCGGATAGTCCGGACGATCCGGGGTCATGCGGCGTCGGAGCGTCTGATTTGCCGGACCAACCGCGTTAGGTTGACGGTGTGACACACCAGCCGGGCCTTCCGGCCTACGACGACCGCCGCAAATTCCCAGCGCTTGTCTGGCAGGCGGTCGAGCTGACGCGCCGCAGTGAATTCCCGCTCGCCTGCACGCCGGAGGTCGGCCGCATGCTGCAGCTGCTCGCGGCCGGCGCAGACCGCGTGTGCGAGCTCGGCACCGCGTACGGCGTAGGCGCGGCCTGGGTCGCGTCGGGGATGAGGCCAGGCGCGACGCTTGTGACAGTGGAAATGTACGAGGACAGAGCCGCCGGTGCGAAATCTCTGTTCCGCGGACATCCGTCGATCGAAGTTCTCGCCGGCGACTGGAGCCTTGCGCTCGACCGCGGGCCCTTCGACCTGCTCTTCAGCGATGGCGGGCCCAAACGGGCGGTCGGCGATCCCGAGAAGCTGCTGCCTTTGGTGCGCCCCGGAGGCGTTGTCGTCCTTGACGACTACACCCCCGGCGTGAAGGACGATGTCGGGAGACAGATCTGGCTCGATAACGGTGCCTACCGCGCGGTCGAGGTGCCGCTCACGCCCGACACCGCGGTGATCCTGGCTACGAGGCGATGAGCTGTTGCCCGCGAAGCGACTCCAGGATCTGTGTCGCCCCCTTCGCGCGGTTGAACGTATAAAAGTGCAGCCCGGGCACTCCGGCCTCGACCAGCTCCGCGCACTGCTCGATGCAGTGCCGCACCCCGATGGTGCGGATCGCCTCGTCGTCTGACGCCTCATCGATCGCGGCCTGCAGCCGGGCCGGCACCGTCGCTCCCGACATCGCCGTCATCACGCCGAGCGAACGGCGGCTGGGCACCGGCATCAGGCCAGGAACGATCGGGACCTTGATCCCCGCCGCACGCGCGCGGCTGACGAGGTCGAAATAGAAGCGGTTGTCGAAGAAAAGCTGCGTGATCAGAAAATCCGCCCCCGACTCGACCTTGAGCTTCACGTAGCGCATGTCCTGCGCCTGGTCGGGGCTCTCGGGATGCTTCTCAGCGCTGCACGCGCCACCGATGCCGAATCGATAACCGCTCCCGCGAACCAGCGTGATCAGGTCGCTTGCGTGGGCCAGTCGGGGGTCAGCCGGCAGGAACGGCTCACCCGCCGTGGGCGCGTCGCCGCGCAGCGCGAGCACGTTGGCCACGCCCTCCCGCTCCATCCAGTTGAGGATCTGACGTGTGCGGTCGGGGGTGTTCGCGCACGTGAGGTGCGCCATCGCCTCGATGTGGTACTGCCGCTTGATCCGCGTGACGAGCTCGAGCGTCTTCTCTCCAGTGCGAACGCGATAGGTCACCGAGACCCAGTCGGGCGCGTGGCCCGCGAGCGCGGCGATCGTGCGCTCCAGCGCGTCGACCTCACTTTCGTCACGCGGCGCCATGAACTCGAATGAGATGGTGGGACGGCCGCGCTGGAGCAGATCCGCGATTCGCATCAGTCTGGGAACTCTATCAATCCCAACACCAGGGAAGGTGAGCAGCGGCGCTTGCCCGGCCGCCAGGCCGGGTCGGCTTTGCCGACGCCGCGACGAGAGGGAACCGTAGGTTCCCTCTCATAACTCCTACCTCAGAACGCGCGCGTCTCCGACGCGGCGCGTCACGTGCTGCGCATCGAGATATTCGAGCAGCGCAAGCACCGGCTTCCGGCTCGCGGACATGCGGTCGCGCAGCTGCGCCACCGTCACCGAGCCCTCGCCGGCGATGATCTGCTTGACGAGCTCGACCGCTGCGTCGAAGCCCTGTTTGCTGAATGCAACGTCGTCGGCGACCTTGACGATCTCACCTCGCTGCGCCAGCGCCCGCACCATCTCCGCGGTTGCACCGGTCTTCTGCATCGCTTCCGACAGCGACGGTGGTGCAAATCGATGCTCGTCGAGCAGCCGGACCAGGCCGGCGTCCTGCACCGCGACCGAATGACCCGGTGCAGCGAGCGCGCCGTTGCTCTCGACGAGCGTGCCATCTTCGGCCAGCCCTTTGACCACCGCCGGAAACGCTCCGGCGGAGACGCCGATCCGGTTGCGCAGCTCTTCCCGCGCCATCCCGGCGCGGAGCGGATACGTCACGTGATAGGCCTCGAGCTCGCTTGCCGCTCGCATCGACACCGACTGCCATGCGGCATCGCTGAAAATCCAGTCGCCAAGGCGGCGCGCATGCAGTCCACCCAGGTCTGCGTTGGAGGCGACGCTCGCCTTCAGCAGACCCGTGACGGTCACTCCGCGCGGATACTTGCGCAGCTCCTCCTCGAGGACGTTTCCGGCGGCGCGGCGATCGAGCGAGTCGCGCACCGCCGAGTCGTGGCGCGGGTGCTTCTTCGGTGTGACGTCGACGAACGTGCCGCCGGCAACGGTCTGCGGAGGACTGGCCACGCGCAGGACGAACCTGTCGTGCGCAGCCGCGGCAATGGGACGTTCGAGATAGAGCTGCACCCAGGCCTCGGCGCCGGGCGCGATCTGGTCGCCTTCGAGCAGTATCAGGCGCGCCGGCACCTCAGCCGTCCCACTGTGCAGGAGCAGCTGCGCACCGTGGCGAAGCGCCTGCGGCGCGGAAGCGAGCACCCGGACCTTCGCGTCGATGCGCCGCGTGGGCCGCACCGATTGCGGTGCAGCCAGGACATCGCCTCGCACGAGGTCTTTCTTCTCAACTCCGCCGAGGTTGGCCGCCACCCGGCTGCCCGGACCGACGCTCTCGGCCTTCTCGTTGTGCCGCTGCAGGCCCCGGATGCGGACGGTCCGGCCCGCGGGCATCACCTCCATCTCATCGCCGACGGTGATCACGCCATCGACGAGCGTGCCGGTCACTACGGTGCCAAAGCCGCTCATCGTGAACACACGGTCGATTGGCAGCCGCGGCCGGCCGGCGTCGTTGCGAGGCGACGCGCCGGCGAGCAGCACGTCCAACTGCGCGACGAGCTCGCGGAGGCCTTCGCCGGTAGCGGCCGAGACCGTGACGATCGGCCAACCTTCGACGGCCTTGCCCACCTCCTCCTTGACGAGTGCGAGCCACTCGGCGTCGACCAGGTCCGACTTCGTCACGACGACGATCCCGCGCGGAACCTCGAGCAGCTGGATCACGTCCAGGTGTTCGCGGGTCTGTGGCATCACACCCTCATCCGCGGCCACGATCAGGAGAACGACGTCCAGCCCATGCGCGCCGGCAAGCATGTTGCGCATGAACCGCGCGTGACCGGGAACGTCGACGATCCCGATCTCCTTGCCGCTCGGCAGCGTCATGTGAGCGAATCCGAGGTCGATCGTCATCCCGCGGCGCTTCTCTTCCGCCAGCCGGTCGGGATCGATGCCGGTAAGCGCGGTGATGAGGGTCGACTTGCCGTGGTCGATGTGACCGGCGGTCCCGACGACAAAGCTCATTTGCTGAGGGTCTTGGCCGCCACTTCGATGCAGTCGACCAGCGTCTCGTCCTCTCCCTTGAGGACGGTGCGAGGATCGATGCAGCACCGATCGTTCTCGATGCGAGCGATGACCGGTGGGTCGCCGCTTCGCAAGGCGATCAAGAGACGCGATGCGGGACCCTTGACGGCAAGGAGGACCGACGGAAGCGCGTGCTCGGGCAACGAGCCGCCGCCAACCGCGGATGAACCCTCGACGAGCTCGGTGGCGACGCCGCGGTCGGCCAGCTTGACGGACCAGAATCCCACCCGCCGGCGCAGCTCATCCGCCGCGGCGTGCAGCATGTGCTCGACCGGGATGTCGTCGCCGTGGCCGGTGAGACGCTGTCGCAGCGTCGCCTCGAGCGCGGCCAGCGTCAGCTTGTCGATACGCACCGCGCGCGCGAGCGGATGGCGCGCCATCTTCCGGATGGCCTCGACGCCGCGGTCACCGCGACCCAGCGCGATTCCCGCCTGCGGGCCGCCCAGCAGCTTGTCGCCGGAGAAGGTCACGACGTCGCTGTGCTCGAGAGACTCGGCGATGGTCGGCTCGTCGCCGATCGGTGCGGCGGCGCCGCTGCCAAGGTCGTCGATAAGAAGCACGCCATGGGCGCGTGCGATCGCTGCCATCTCGCTCAAGGCGGCGGCCTCGGTGAAGCCGGTGACGCGGAAGTTCGACGTATGCACCTGCAGCAGCGCTCCCGTCTTCGCGGTGATGGCCTGCTCGTAATCCGCGGCGCGGGTCCGGTTCGTCGTCCCCACCTCGACCATGCGCGCGCCCGAAAGGCGCATCACGTCAGGCATGCGAAACGACCCTCCGATCTCGACCAGCTGGCCACGCGACACGATCACCTCTTTGCCCCGCGTCAAAGCGGTCAGCGCGAGGAGAACCGCCGCTGCGTTGTTGTTCACCACAAGCGCCGCCTCGCAGGAAAAGAGCGATGTGAGCAAGCCCGAGACCAGCGAGGCGCGCTCCCCGCGTTTGCCCGATTCGATGTTGAGCTCGAGATTGCTGTAGCCCGCCGCGACCGCGAGCGCTTCCAGGGCCGCCTTCGATAGCGGCGCCCGGCCGAGGTTGGTGTGGAGGATGACGCCGGTCGCGTTGATCACGCGCCGCAACCGCGGTGCGGTCAACCGTCGCAGCAGATCCGAGACCGCGGCCTCTCGCGTGGCGCCGTTCGCCTTCCCGTCGCGCTCGGCGGCGAGCTGCTCGCGGATCGCCTCAACGACCCGATCGCGCCCGTACGCGGTCACGAGCCGCGCGTACGCCGGCTCGTTGATCAGCCTCCCTACAGCAGGCAGGGAAACAGGAACGCCAGGTTCGGGATCCTGTAATCGACGCATGCGTTCAATGAGATTAGGCTTGCCGGCTCGAAGAAGGGCGACATCACGATCGAAAGCAGGCTGATTCCGAAGAGGAACTGGAACACGACGATGGCGATGACGGAGCCGACCCAGATCTCCCGCTGCCGCAGGCTGACGCTGTAGAAGAACCGGGCGTTCCGGCTGCGGAACAGCGCCTCGATGATGTTCCACCCATCAAGGCCGGGGATGGGGAGCAGGTTGAACGCGAACAGGGACAGGTTGAGGAACACGATCGCGAACAGAGCCGCCAGCAGCAAACCGGGACCGGGTTCGAACGAATACGGGAGGCCGAGCCGGAGCAGGGCCCGCAGGAGGAATCCGAGGACGATCGCCAGCACCAGGTTGGCCGCTGGTCCGCCGAGCTGGTAGATGACCTTCTGGCCCGTGGTGGTGATCCGGTTGGACTGCACCGGGACCCGGCGACCCCAGCCGACCAGCGCGAAGAACACGGCGAGCGTCCCGTAGGGGTCCAGGTAGCGGCGAGGGTCGGGTTTGAGGTAGCCGAAGTAGCGGACCGAGCGATCGCCGAGCCAGTAGGCGGCCGCAGCGTGGCCGATCTCGTGCAACGGGATGGCGATCAGCAGCGCGGGGACGAGCAGCAGCGCGTGGATGAGAAGGTCGACGAAGCTGGAGCCGAGCATTTAAAAGGGGCCCCCGCGAAATCGCAGGCGCAGCCTCTGATTTCGTGGCGATGTCAATCGATGTCGATCTTGCTGTCGCGCCGGGTCGTGCGCCGCGCCGCTCGCGCCCGTCGCACACGTTTGGTGGTTGGCGTCGGGGCGACGCGGTTCTCGTAGATCAGCATCAGCGCCGTGATCAGCTCCCGCTGCGCATTGAGCAGGTGGACCTGCGCGGCCGGCGGGACCATGTCCGACAGGACGTTGCCGACGCGCGAGCCAAGCTCATTGATCAGCTCGATCACGCGCTCGCCGTCGCGGGTCATGGCGTCGTCTCCTTGCGCACAAACCGGACGCGCAGCTCGCCGTCCTCGATTGCGGCGCCAGACGTTTCACGGCGCGCCAGCACGCGAGGCAGCGTGATCTCGCGTCGGTAGTTGCCCACGGTCACGTAGAGCTCGCCGTCGTGGCGGCTGAGGTCGACGTCGGACTTGTCGACGAAGGGAACTTTCAGCGTCAGGACGTAGTCGCTCCCGTCCTTATCTATGCGCTGCGGGTTCGACACCGCGAAGCGCTTCGCCGGATCCTCCGCGCCGTAGATCGCCTCCGCCATCCGCGAGAGCATCTTCTCCCCCACGACCTCGCGGTCGAAGAGCGGCACGTTGAAGATCGGAATGCCGGAGAACGACTGCTCGACCTCCAGCTGGTAGCGCTGATGGATGCGCTGCCACTTCTGCAGCAGCTCGTCGTGCAGCTCGCCGGGCAGGATGCGGTTGACGACCACCGCATCGGTGACGTAGCCGAAGAGGCTCAGATAAGTGTAGGCGCGCTTGGCCTCTTTGACGACCATCTTCTCCAGGTTCAGCACGATCCGGACGGTCGTTATCTCCGGGTCGGTCAGCACCTTGCGCATTCCATCGAGGTCCATGAGCAGGTCTTTGAGCGACGCGTACACCTCATCCGACGGGAGGGGCATGTGCATCATCGGCTGCAGCACCGGCCTGGCCAGACGCATGGCGCGGCGTGACCACGGGTAGATCTTGTCGAGCCACCACTTCGCCGCGTCCGGAAACGTGAGGAGCTGCAGAGTCTCGCCCGTCGGCGCGCAGTCGACTATCAACACGTCATGCTCGCCGCGCTGCGCGTAGTGCTTGATCCACATGAGGGACGCGACCTCGTCCATGCCCGGAGGGTTCGCGACCTCGTCGGCGAGGACCTCGTCGAGGCCTTGCGTCGAGAAGACCTCCACCGCGTACTCGTGGAGCCTGGCCCAGTGGCGCTGCATCTCGTGGAGCGAGGACACCTCGTGGGCCCAGAGGTTGTTCGCGACCCTGGTCGCGTCGGTGCCGAGCTCGCGGTCGAACGAATCCCCGAGCGAATGGGCGGGGTCCGTGCTCATGACGACGGTGCGGTAGCCGGCGGCCGCGCAGCGCACGGCGGTTGCGGCGGCAACGGAGGTCTTGCCAACGCCACCTTTGCCCGTGAAGAGGATGACTCTCACGGCGTGAGTTTACGTTTGGTTCGGCGGCGCCTGCCTTGTCGCGTCCCTCGTCGCATCCTCCGCCATATGTCCGGACACCAGTGACTCGACGTGGCGCAGGATCTGGAGCGTGACCTCGGTGTTGTGTTCGATGGCGCGCAGGATCTGCACGTTCTGCGTGTCCGCCTTGTCGGCCTCGTGGGCCGCGTGCTCGAGGGTCAGGCGGTCCTTCTGGGCCTGGCGGTTGCCCGCAAGAAGGAGCACCGGACCGGTGTAAGCCGCCTGGACGCTGAAGAGAAGGTTGAGGAGGATGAACGGAAACGGATCCCAGTGCTTGATGAAGCCGACGAAGTTGAAGACCACCCACAGGGAAACGAGGAATGTCTGGACGATCAGGAACGTCCATGACCCGATGCCCGACGCGATGCCGTCGGCCAGGTGTTCGCCAAACGTGGCCTCTTCGTGATGAACGACGTTGACCGGGTGCTTGTGGTCCTGGGAACGGGCCTTGCGGCGGTGAAGTGATTCTTTGACCGCGAGCTGTCCGGTGTCGCTGGTTCGAACTGACATGGCGACCGGAAGCCTATCCGATTATTTGACGATCAGAGGCACCGTAAGGGAACCGACCGCGAGCAGCACCACCATCGCGAAACCGACGACCAGGAGCCGCGTCAGGTCTTTGGTGAAGTAGGGCACGCGATCGAGAGGAATCGAGGGGTCAGTCGACTGGACCGTGAACCGGCCGCCTCGGCTCTTGACGATCTGGTTCTGGCCGCCCAGCGACAGCTCGACCGCGCGGACAAGGGCCTGGTCTCCCCCGACGCGGGCCTGGGAGACGCTGCGCTGCACGGCGCCCGTCTGGACGGTCGTGACCGAGCCGCCGGTCGCCGGCGTCAGCGGCCCGGGGGGCCGCATGGGCTGGCGGTACTTCGCCTTCGCGCGCTTCTTACCCTTGCGACTCATCGATCTGCAAGTCTAAGAGGGCGATGCTTGGCGTCGTGGCGATGATCAGGACAGGCAGGCGGTTGGGGGAGCTGGTTCTGGGTCGTGGGGTGCGACTCGGGAAGGGGTCCGCCTGCCTGTCGTTGGGCCGTGGGACTCAACCTGTTGAGATGTTGACTACGATATGTTGTGTCCCGGGTGAAGTTATAACCCCGAATATTGTTGCTGTCAAGAGATTGGGCGGCAAATCTTGAGAAGCAGCCCACCAACCGCGGCGCCAAGGCCCGTCTACCGCTGGCTTCCTTACCTCTTCGCCGCCGGCGCCATCTTCTGGCTCGTCAACCTGGCGCAGACTGGCGCGCTTGCTGCCTCGCCCGTCGGCCGCGGTCAGCTCGAGCAGACGCTGGTCAACACGGGCCTGACGCAGAACGCGTCCGCCTTACTCGTCATCTACTTCGTGATGGTCTTGATGTTCGAGGCCACGGCGGCGGGCTTGCACGGCGCAGCCTTCTACGGTTTGCGCGGCATGAGGTGGTGGGGCTGGGTGGTCGCGGTCATCGTCGCGGGGGCCTGGTCGCTAGTCCTGATCGGCATACCGGTGTTCGTGTTCCTGCTGCAGCGCGGGACGCGGCAGGCGTACGGGGTCCACTAGTCCCGGACGATCACGCTGTCTACCGGCCGATGCGAAAGAAGATGACGTCACCGTCTTTGACGCGGTAGTCGCGGCCTTCGATCCGCAGCTTGCCCGCAGCGCGCAACGCCTCCATCGATCCCGCAGCGACCAGCTCGTCCACCGATGTGACCTCGGCGCGGATGAAGTGCTTCTCGAAATCGGTGTGGATCTTCGACGCGGCGATGGGAGCCAGCGCGTCTTTCTCGCAAGGCCAGGCGCGCACCTCGGGCTCGCCCGCAGTGAAGTAGGTGATCAAGCCGCCGGCGGTCCACACCGCGCGCGCGATCCGGCCCAGGCCTGACTCGTCGATGCCATAACCGGCCCGCATCTCCGCCTGCTCGTGTGGGTCGAGCTCTGCAAGCTCGGCCTCGAGCTGCGCCGAAAGGACTATGGAGGGTGCGCCTTCGGTGGCCGCGAGCTTCTCGACCTTCTGCGCAGGCTCGCCACCGCTGGGGAGCAGCGCTTCGGCGGCGTTGGCCACGTACACCGCGGGCTTCAGCGTGACGGGAAAGATCGCGAGCAGCATCGCCCGTAGGTCGGGCTCGAGCTCGAGCGTGCGCAGCTGCTTGCCCGCGTCGAGGTGCTCTTTCGCCCTGGTCAGCACCTCAGTCTCCGACTGCGCGTCCTTCTTGCCTGCGCGCGCTTCCTTGGCGACCACCTCGAGACGTTTCTCGACCGACGCCAGGTCGGCCAGCACGAGGTC